>JAAUXU010133972.1_pt1 | contig 41271 bp, 29 predicted proteins | sample 7278151 | NCBI WGS metagenome assembly JAAUXU01 (sample SAMN14350113, study PRJNA611818) | marine sediment metagenome | isolation source: surface marine sediment (1.8m) | place: French Polynesia: Moorea | collected 2018-08
GTAGAGTCCATGAGTGTGTGTAGGGGGGGGGGGGGGCGCATGTAGCCAAGGAGGTAGTAGAACACATGAATACCTGCCGAAAATGTCCGGATTATGTACTACTAGCGACAGCAGCAACACTCTCTGCCTGTAGACTGAGTCATCTTGACGGTAACGCTCTGCTTCCTCTTGGTGCAGATCATTCGTGAAGTGACCTGGGAGATCTGATCAAGATGCCTAAGCCAGTGAACGTGCGCGTGACCACGATCGACGCCGAGTTGGAATTCGCCATCCAGCCCAACACCACCGGCAAGCAGCTCTTCGACCAGGTAAGGGAAACGAAGTGAATGTGAAAGGAATTGATCGAGTCTCATCATGCCTCGTCCGTGACGCAGGTGGTCAAGACGATTGGTCTGCGGGAGATCTGGTTCTTTGGTCTCCAATACACTGATTCCAAAGGCTATCAAACCTGGCTAAAGCTCAACAAGAAGGTGCTCAGTCAGGACGTGAAAAAGGAGTCGCCGCTTCAGTTCAAGTTCAGGGCCAAGTTTTACCCTGAGGATGTGGCGGAGGAGCTCATCCAGGACATCACTATCAGACTGTTTTATCTACAGGTACAGGATCGACGCCTAGTTGTGCTTATCGCCACCTCGAGTCATTCATTGACCATAACATTGTTTCAGGTGAAGAATGCCATCCTCTCCGACGAGATCTACTGTCCACCAGAGACCTCTGTGCTGCTGGCGTCTTACGCCGTGCAGGCCAAGTACGGCGATTACCAGAAAGACGTGCATAGCCAGGGCTTCCTGTCCAATGACCGACTGCTTCCTGAACGCGTCATGCAGCAGCATAAGCTGAGTCGCGCAGAGTGGGAGGATCGGATCACCAACTGGTACCACGAACATAGAGGAATGCTTCGCGAGGACGCCATGATGGAATACCTTAAAATCGCCCAGGACCTCGAGATGTACGGTGTCAACTACTTTGACATCAAGAACAAGAAGGGCACCGAGCTGTGGCTTGGCGTGGACGCCCTAGGTCTTAACATCTACGAGAAGGAGGACAGACTCACCCCCAAGATAGGCTTCCCCTGGTCTGAGATCCGCAATATTTCATTCAACGACCGCAAGTTTGTCATTAAGCCCATCGACACGAAGGCCCCCAACTTTGTGTTCTTTGCTCCTCGACTGAGGATCAACAAGAGGATCCTCACCTTGTGCATGGGCAATCACGAACTCTACATGAGGAGGCGAAAGCCAGACACTATTGAGGTAAGAGAGATTCTGTGCTTTCAGTGGTCCCATTTGGTGAGATGTCCACCATGTTCATCATCCAGGTTCAGCAAATGAAAGCCCAGAACAAGGAGGAGAAACTGGCCAAGCAGCAGGAGCGCGAGAAGCTCCAGCGTGAGATCGCCGCCCGTGAGAAGGCTGAACGCATGCAAGCCGAATACGAAGAACGTCTGAAGGCGCTGCAGGCGGACATGGAGGCCAGGCAGAAGTCGCTGTTGGAGGCGCAGGAGCAGATCCGCAGGCTGGAAGAACAACTCCGCGAGACTCAAGCCGCCAAAGAAGAACTGGAGTCTGGTCAGAAGGAGTTGCAAGAGATGATGCAGCGGCTGGAGGAGAGCAAAAACATGGAGGCGGAGGAGCGCTTGCGTCTGGAAGATGAGATCCGCACCAAACAGGAGGAAGTAGCACAAATGCAGTCCCAGGTGCAAACCAAGGAGGAAGAAAATCAGGAGTTGCAGCGAGAGATGTCCGAGGCGAGGCGGAAGCATGAGGAGGCCACGCAGGCGCTGGTGGCGGCCACCACTACCCCCAGGCACCACCACCTCGAAGACTACGGCGATGAAGACGACGACGAGCTGGCCAATGGCGATGCTTCCAGGGACCTTAGGCTGGGCGACGACGAAATCAACGACCCGGTCAACGACCGTTTGACCCATGCTGAAAGGAACGAGCGCCTCCAGCACCAACTGCGCTCCCTCAAAGAGGACTTGGCACACACTCGCGACGAGACGAGCGACACCACCATGGACCGAATCCACAAGGAGAACGTCAAGCAAGGCAGGGACAAGTACAAGACGCTGCGGGAGGTGCGCAAGGGCAACACCAAGAGGAGGGTTGACCAATTCGAGAATATGTAAAGGGGAACTGAGCAAAGCAAAAATGTAAGTAACGGAGAGATTCGAGGAACGAAAGATCTACATTTCAGTCAGATGTGTCCGCATAGGGTGGATTGGGAGCAGAACAGTTATTCTTGTGATGATGATGATTAAAAAAATCCTGGAGATTGGCAGCAAAGTAACACATCCTTGCGGACATATCTGTTGATCACCCCTGCGGGGTCGTCTTCCCCTCAGTGCATGAGGACGTCATCGAGCCGATCTGCCTGCCCTGCCAGTCAGTCAGCCACCTCACCTCTTTTCCAGCACTGCTAGTACTCCTACGTTAAATTTACTCTCTCTGATCTTGTGATCAATGATGGTGGCACCACGATGTTTCCTACCGTCTATCCAGACTGCCACCTTCATTCGTGCCTCAATCTGCATATGGCAATTCGAGTTTTTCGCATTGTATCCGCCAGTGTCAGCTTCTGTGACGACCAAGAACCATTTCCAGACCATCTAAATCGACGAGGAGAACTTGCATTGCACCCTTGCCTTCTCTCCCTCTCATTTTCAAAAGATTTGTATGTATAAATATCGGTTGCGACGAAATTCATGAAGAAAGCATTTGAAAATAATATAAAATACAACTATTTTGTACTTAAACGTCCGTTACTTTCTATCGCTGGACTGCGTAATCGAGCCGACCTCATTCACGACACAAACAAGACGTGTTGCGATGAATTAATTCCTCACTCGCACGCACATGCGGACGCCTCCGAGGTGAGAGACGGTGACGACTTGATCAATGTCGGAACAGCTGCCGCACCTGGAAGTCAATGCTGGATCATTCCGCGCGCGGGGCGAACGCGAGAGAATTGTGTCATGTGACCAAATATCCCTCCGTCAGCCAGGAGTGACGACTGCTAGCAAGTGACCCCCGCCCGCTCCTCCGCCGCCGCCTCCTCCTCCCCCGCGCGCCCGGTACGTATTGAGTGACAAAGCCGCTATCGTAGAGCGATCGACTTCAGGGTCGCCGCCGCCGCCACCGGCGCCGGTTTTTTCTTTCACGTGCTTTTACTACGGACCAGCGTTGCTCCTCTTCTCGGCGTCGCGCTTATTCCCTCTCTCTCACACGGGTCGGTGCGAGATTTTCACCAACCTCGACGCTATAAAACTCTTACTGCGGGTGAGCAGCTTGGTCCGTGCACCTCGTGGCGTCGTCAGGCCTGTGATTCTTGCTGCAGTGGAGGAGAAAATTTAAGTTTCTTTCTTTACAACTGCGATCGGATGTCACACGAGAAGGAAGGGGCGTAGGGAAAAAAAATTTATGCCCTACTACTAAACTCTCGATTCGTCGCTAAAGGAACGCCAAACAATCCATCATCAGTTAGTTGTCTTACGATGCAACTTGAGGTACTCGTTTGTTTCCAGCTTTATTAAGTCTTTTTACTGTTTCTATACACAGGCTTTGAGTACCGCGCCAGCGTCGTGGCTGCAACGGCAGTACAGTTATACAGTACAATCACGGCCTAGTTTATGCCTGGGCTGACAAGACAAGTCAGAAAATTGATAAAAAAAAATACCTACTATAAAATTAAGCAGAGATCTCAGTCACAGGATGCTCATTTGCATGAATGATGCAAACGTTCATTCCTTGGATCTCAGGGCAGTCTTGTTCCCGCATGTCTTCTTCGGTCTGTTCACTTGGCGATGCAGGAAACGTCGGTGAGGATGTCGGTCAGCAGCGCCTTGTCCTTGAGTGCCGCCTCCACCTCCTTTTCGTCGATTCTCAGTCCAACCTTGCTGTCTCTGATGCTCATCGACCTGGCCGTCTTTCGCAAGCTGAAGAAGCCTCTGGTCTCCAGCAGGGAGCACAACGACGCAACCTCAGACAGGTCCACGCTGGCGATCTTCCTCTTCTGGCACACCCTCGTGTAGGTCTCCTGCAGCTTTCCCAGAGTCACTTCCTTGATGGGCTTGTTATTTGCCTTGCACATGAGCAAAAGGCTAGCCAGGAGGAGCTTCTGCTGCAGAGGCAGTGACTCGGATGAGTCGTCCTTGCTCGTGTTGCTCAGGGACGCACCCACGCCAGACGAGTACACTTGGTTGAAGATGGCCAAGACCTGGAAGCAGCACGACGTTACACGGCGTTATAATCATGCCCACTTTTGGGGAGCTCCACCAAGAGGTTAAATGACGCGTTCAGCAAGCTCACTCACCTGGGGCAAGTCCACCTGGGCGATACCGTCGGAGGGGTCTCCTTTGGTGTTGCTGTTGTCCGAGAGGACTGGGCTGCATTGCTTCTTTCGGTGCTCAATCTCGGCGACCTCAATGGCATGGCGGCAAACGTCCAAGGCCTTGCGAACGTCACCGGACACGGCAGCGATCTTGGCGGCGAGGAACTGAACCGCCACGGGCTTGAGCAGGCCTTCGCCGGTGGAGGGATCAATCGAACTCTTCAGGCGGGAGACGAGGATGTCGGCGATCTCGTTTTTGGTGTAGGCAGGGAAGGCCAGCTGAACCGGACTCAGTTCGGAGGTGAGCTACGTGGCAGAGAAAGATGCTGTGAGTACAAATTCTAAGCTTGCCCCAGCAGAAGTAGGGGTGACCTGAAGTAATCTACAGCCCTTTGTTCTTGAAGACAATAGTAATCTATCATCGACGTGTATTATTATTACCTTCAACCTGGGCAGGATCCTGTCTGTGAGATCGAGAGAGTTGGCAATCCCAATAAGCGCCAGGTTGGAGTTCCTGAGCTGGGTCCACTCGAAGATGGAGTACAGCACCTCTTGGTGTCCCCTGCTGTCCACCAGCTGGTCCAACTCGTCTAGGACGAGCAACAGCTTCTTGCTTCCTTTGCAGATCTTCGCCTCCACAAACTTCTTCGGCGTGTCGTTCGCGTCTTCCTTGTGTCCCAGGGCGGAAGCGACGCGGGAGTAGATTTCCGCCGGCGAGGAGGAAGAGCCCAGCGCCATGCAGTTCAGGAAGATGACCGTAATCCCCTGTTCGGATCTCGCACGGTCCAACAGGGTCATCAGCGAGGCTGTCTTTCCAGTACCTGGAGCGCCGGACACGTACAGAGACCTCTTCTTTCCCCGGCCGCCGTCCCAGGCTGACTGCAGAAAGTCCTCCATGACTTTGATCTCCTTCTCCCGGCCGACCAGCGTCTCCGGGGCACCAATGGACAGCGACCTCTTGGCCAGCGTGACCCTGCCGACAGGAGAGGAGCCGCGGGTGTTCTCCTTATTCTCTTTCTTGCGGCCTTTCTTCTTTTCGGAGCTGACGGTCGACGACTTCTTTCTGATGGGCAGGTCGAGCGCTGGCTGGCGCAGCCTGGAGGACCTCCGAGGACTGTCCTCGCCGTCCCGGTCACCCTCCAAGGTCCTCCCACGGCTCCGCAGAAGGCGAGGCGACATCTTGGGCGAGGAAATCTTGACGACTGTGACGAGGAGAAACTCTTCTACTTTCTTCGTCCACTTCCCTGCAGTCTCGTCTTTTGGCGGGTGCGTCTGTTTCCCTTATTTTGCGGCGTGACAGCTGAACTAAAAGCGGGAAAATGACAGGGCCGGTTAGGGATGAGCGACTCGAGTATCGAAAAGCTCGAGCGAACTCGAGACAACGAGTTGGACTTTAAACTGTGAGAGGGAAATATGTAAAGGGAAGAAAGAGTTGCTACAGTCATGTTTTGTCTAGAGGTGGGTCGGAATTCTGCCGAATCCGGATCGAGTCTGCCTGTAAAATGGGACTCGACGAGACTCGGATGAATTTTTTGAGACTCAGCCTTGACTTGGAACCCATTTCGACTGACTGGGATCTAGATCTTTTGAGGGTTTTAGCGACAACTTAGCAGTACGTGTACACTACCTAGCACTTGAGGCAATGTCTGTGCAATTTAATCTCAATGCCACAACTGCCTTGTTGCCTTTTTTTCTGTTTAGCTCTTTGACTCTTGTCTGGATCTCTACTGAAGAAAATAGGAGAATAATGAAACGACTTCAAAAAACTGCCAAGCCAAAGTGATAAGAGCAGATTACTTTTTTCCCATATTTATACCGGATGCCAATCGGACTCGGTTCTTGCTGTGATTTGACTTGGACTCTACTCCTAACCTCTCTCTGAAGATCCGTCTCCATCCGGAACCTACTTTTGGAGACTCAACCCATCTCTAGTTTCGTCCCACTGAAACCGTCGGTTTCGCACACAACCAGCGAGACAATAAGTTAATCGAGCTGTCTGGCTGAATCATCGCCCATCCCTAACAGCGATATTTGCAGACAGCGGCCGCGGCGGGAAGTCAGCTGGCGCCCAAGCTTGACTTTGGAATCGTAGGAGATCACGTAGAAGTCGCAATTTGCTTAAATAACACAGAATTCATCTCGCATTTGTACTTTTTCTGTTGATAAGATGGGCAAAGATGTTGAAAGACATTCTTACTCAGCGAGTTTCGGTGAAACATGACCGTATATGACCATACCTAACCTAAAGGTATTCACTCTCACCTAAACCTAAAACTGGGGTTAATATGCAAGTGTACAAGTCCATTTCGCCTGTGCGAAAATCATTCCTTCGCCACCATATGATTCACTTTGAAGGTGAGCAAAAAGTAATAACGTATAACGCATAAAATTACATATTGGCCTGAGAATTTCACGTACCTTTTGGAAGTGGACTCAATGCTGCTGGGCTGGGCTGCGGAGGTCGTCGTCAACAAGGAGTCGTCTGTCACTTTGCTGCTTCACTTTAGACACTTCAAAGACTCTCCTTGGACAGAGGCTCAAGATTCCATCACTGTTCAAGCCGAGAAACTGCCCCAATGAGCAGCTCCAACGTGGTCTTCCAATGCCAAGCGCTTCCTGCCCTCTCTCTCCCTTCCTCATAGCCCTGGACACGGGCCGAACCCGAGCCCTCAAGCCCGCAGGCTCGACACTCGTGCCAAGTAGCCCTCATGGCCCGCAGCCATCATCAGTCTCAGAGTGGTTTCGAGAGAAATAGCGTCATTGTGGGAATTCCTGGGAAGAGCTAAAATTTTGCCGAGACCGTTATGTATAATCATCATTGACAAAAGGGAGGCTTTCTTTGTGGCGCCGTTCATATTTCCCCGGACTTTAGGCTACAACCATGTGGCGGGCCAGGTCCAGCCCGTGGGCCGACCCCGAGCTCACCTGCGCTCAAGACGACCTGACCCGAGCTCGACAATAGGTCGGCTGGATCCACCCCTACTTTGTGCCCAGCTGCGTGCACTCACAGGTTATTTATTGCTCAACTCTGACGTTAGATGGCACCCACCTCTCATCCAGGGACGACCCAAGAGTTTACCATTCATATAAGTACGCCAAAAAAGTGTTTGTCTTGAACACTCCCTCCCTGAAACCTGATCTGCCGCCCGTTCGGGTCCAGCTGCACCAGCGAGAAACTGGAGCCTCTCCAGCGTCTGTCAGCTTATTTCCATGACTGAGCACAATCTGTGGTCGGAGCCCATTTTCTGCTCGCTGCCGTCGTGTTTGAGCAGCAAACAAAGAGAGCAAAGAAGGCAAGAGCCATAAAACTCTTCACGTCGCCTCCGCTCTGTGTGCCGAGGAGGAGGCCTTCTATGACGTGAGCTCGGACACCGCGTCCGTCCATCCTTGAGGTGTGCGCGGCTTGCCAGACAGGGTTGCCAGATGGACAACAGTTCACTCAGTGCTCAGTAGGGATGCGTTGGACCAGCCGGGCTCATGGGCTCGACAAATCAGCCCGCTATGAGCCGCTTTCAAAGATATGTGAATAATACTGAGCTCTGCTGTTGGTTGAGTCACATCTTCATGAGAAGCTTTTTATCAGAAGTTTCAGGACATTGCCTGGAGTGAGGACTGGGTTCTGGCACAAGTTGAGTAACGTAGGCCCAAGGTGTCCTTCAGCTCCAGCGACGGACTTGGCCTCTCGTCACAGCTGTTCCCCCGCGTCAAACACTTGTGGGTCAGCATCTGGAGCTTCATCGCCGGGCTTTTTCTGGATGCTGAGGACTCATTGTTGACACCTGACTTGACTAGTGCCAAGTCCTCCTCCTGAGTGAGCACTTCTCCAGCACAGAGGCCTGATGGTCAAGAACGGGGGGTTCCTTCTGGTCCTTGATTGCGTGATCCATGGTAACGACCCTCGCCTGCCGCGGCCAACTCGCGGCCGTACACGCCCCCAAGGCCATGTACGGCTGCCCATATTTTCTCTCAGAGAGTGTTGTGGGGTGCTTTCACTGGAGGGTTTGGAACCCTGCTGGCATCAAGTGTTACAACACTGATGACACCATGTGGATGCAAACGTATAATTTATTCCTATAAAGTGTGTACTAGTGACGTTTTGCAATATTAATCATTCCCATGGCCAGCCATGGCCTTTTAACATAACTCAACAGTGTGGATGCCGATGTCAACCAAAGATAGCACCAATCTTGTTCCTGAGCAGCACGGCCAGGCTGTGGAACATGTTGTCGTCTCTCCTGAAGTTGGAGGTGGATGAGGTGTTGGAGCCATGGATGCCTTTGCCGTGTCTCACTCGTCGCCGCCGCTCAAGGCGCTGACGTCTCAGCACGGGGGTGTTTGGCAAGATCTGGGACACATTGAAAGCATCGTCATCCACTTGGGGCTCCTGACCTATGCTCACCTTGAAGCTGTTTGATTTTCCTACGAATGGTCTGGGTGTCGCTCCCAAAGACGATTTGTAGTGGCCAGAGTGAGTCAGTCGATACACACCGGGCTCCTGGGACAAGGGGATCTCCCACAACACTGTGGCCTCGCTCTCGGTCAGCATTGTCCTTCGCCACTTAAATCTATCAAAGATACATTGCACAATCTTGGCCTCCGCATACTACGGGCCATCGTTGAGCAGGCTCACTTGGTCTCCAGATCCGCATCTGTGGCGATCACCACCCAGACCTTGGTCTGCGGCTCCAGCCTTTCAACGGAGAGGAAAGTTTCTTCCAACTTGAGATGATTTCTTGGGTGTCCAGAGACAAACCTGAGGAGAGGATCGGAGCTACATTTCTGTCTGGTCGAGAGTGGTGACTGACTCACCTCGCTTGGACAACTTCTCCTGGAAAAACGACTTCATCTGGCTGTTGCGTGCAGTCCCCGTAGTCTCTGTCCATTGGCGAAGAGTCCATGAGGTTTGACACGTCCACGCTGATTTGTTTCTTGCTCAAGTCTGGAGGAGGTTTGCCAGTGCCCAGCGGAACGTCCTGTCAAGTGGAGGCATGATGCCTTCCTCTGAGGCCAGTACTGCAAGTACTCTCGAACCTGGTATAGAGCCTTGGCGAGCCATTCGTACTGCTGCTGGTAGGCCATGAGCGTGTGGGGGCCGTACAAGGTGGAGGCGGCCTCATATCTCTGCTCTTGGTACTCCTCGTATGTGGTCACGTAGTGCGAGTAGGTGTTGCTTAAGCCGGCCAACACCACTTGGGTATCTGTGGGGGCCCCCCTGTCCACAGCCTCCTTGTACACGGTCTCGCGCAGTCGTCTGAAAATAGATGCCTTGGAGACTCCGGTGCTTTAGCCATGAATCAGTGAAAGCAAAGTCAGTCATTTTCGCTATAGGCATGTCTGCAACACCTTCCAGCCATGGTAGTGAATTCTCCCGGGACTGCAAGAACTAGAAAGCTGCCAATCCTGATTATTTGGGTGTCCACGATGGTTGGAGACCAGTCATATGGATATTTCATCTGAAAACAGAGTTGCTAATCCTCCTGTGGATTACTGAAGTGACAGCTCCTCAGGACTGAACTCACAGCTCCCGTGTCGAGGAGGATGGGTTTTGGCGACTGACATATTGCTTCTTCTCGAGAAGGCTTGTGGATCGCATTGGTGATGGTGTTCCAAAAGATGTTCCTACTCTTTGTGCCCTGCAGAGATAAGAGAAACGTTTCAGCACGTGGGACAGTGACTCAACACTGGGCACTGTTACCTGAGTGAAGTCAAATTCTCCAGGTCCGTCAGTTGTGCCCGCTGCAAAAGAATATCCCAATGCTGGCGGACAAGTTTTGACCATCTTGCCATTGGGTAGTAGGACTGCCCGATTGGACATGTCAATCCACTGGTGAATGGAGGCCACCGTTCCTGTCAGTTCTTTATACCCAGACAGATCCTTGTACAAGGCCTTTAAGGAGGACGTGTGTACGTATGTGAGCGTGGTGATGACACGACACCTACGCCTTCACTCACGTATGCTTTGGAAAACTGCCTCTCCGCAGTGATCTTGGCCGAGTCCCACATGTCCTCTCCTGGCCCCGATGCCACGCATTTGTAGCTGTGGCCTTGACACGTGGAAGTGCCTGGCTCACATGGAAGTCCAGTGTCTCGACACTGAGCACCTTTGATATTTGGGGATGCATCGCCCAAATTGGTGGAGGCAAACGCGGCCACAAACGGGCCCTGTGACAAAGAGGCTGCCTGTGAAGGTCTCCAGAGCAACTCAGACCTATTGCATACTTTTTATAAGGCTGATTCGAAAAGGCACTTCCGAAGGTTTTCACTAAAGTCCTTTTAACTTGCTCACCAAATAGTTCAACTTTCATGCAGCAAACTCTGCGGTAGAGCATGATTTTGTTTCCACGTTGTGAAAAATTATAGTTCCTCCAACAGAAGTGCACATAAGTCTTGGAAGGGATTCTTAGGGTCGAACCACTTCTGTAGTTTAACCCAGTCAAAAGCCCATAGTTACTTGTCAACATAGTTTAACTTGCGTAGAGAAGAAGTGAGATCAAACACTATTAACGTCAACGACATAGAATTGCCTGGGAAGGCTCATTTTGTAAAGAATTTCAAATGACCCATGTCATACTTAATATTTGTCATTTGGTGAGGTCTTCCCACCAGTCGAACCCAAAAACCACCCTTAAGTGCTCACCTTTCCCAGAAGCTGTCCTTGATTGATCTTCTTTTCAAACATGAGACTCGCCATACCCTTGTTGTCCCCGCAGATGAGGGTGTTGGTGTTGGGCAAGGAGGTGCCATGGACTGCAAACCAGTTTATCACACCCATGACCTCTCCACTGAGTGCGGAGATGACGTTCAGTTGAGTCACAGTGTGGTCAGTGTTGTTGGCATATCTGATGTGTGACTTGACAAATGAGAGCTTGCAAATTTGCAATGCAAAAAACAGCACCTCTGTCTCTCCCGTTCCGGATTTGCCAAGTAAGATGTTGGACTTCTGTTAATGTTGCATCCATGGAGCTCCCCCTGAGTGAGGTAGACGTGAGCTGGCTGAATGTTGTCGTGGGCTCTGGTGATGGACTGCAAGAACGGTGAAGGGGTTGAAGTCAGGCACGGGGCAGGGTGTGGCTGGACAAGGCTTGCCTTAACAATTCCCTGCACCATGGCAGTGAAGGTCTGCTTGATGAAGCCCATGCATGTGATGTTGAAGAGCACGTATTGTAGGTATCCAGCAGGACCCGAGTGAGTGTGTGTGGCAGAAATGACGACATTCCTGTGAGTGTATAACTTTCCATACCTGCGTCGTAGCTCCTCAATGACCTACAGTGAAAACATGTTAAATGCCACCGTCCTTGGGTGCGGCATACTTGCAACATTGTGGGAAGATCCATTGGCTCTTTGTCAACAATTCCATGCACATACGAGCATAGTAGGCTAGTTCGAAAAGGTACTTTTTCTGGAAAATCACATTTTTTTCATTCTGGCTTTTTGGCACTAAGAACGTTTTTTCCTAACAGATTGTCTGCTGTTTGCACTCTTAATTTGAAGTTTCACTACAGTGCATAGAGGTGTCTGAATTTGTCACTCCAAAAAATGCTATGTTATAAAAGTCTGCCGTATTGATTTTAGGAGGTTATAGTGGGGAATGTCCAACATTAGCAAAAAAGTTTCAGCTCAATCAGAGACACTTTTATAACACAGCATTTTTTTGGAGTTTGCCATGTTCTGTCTATACAAGCGTTGATTCTGTTTGTGCTAAAATGCTACTACGTACTTTGCATTTGATGAAACCAAAGACCTGCTTTGCGTATGGGAAAATTTGCACTTCCTGTGGCTGGTTCCATCGATGTCTGCGTGTGGTGCATAAACCTTCAATTTGCTGCATCATCAAGGGAGGTGCATCAAATAATGCAGCATCTCAGTATTTCTTAGCTCATACTATGCAGTCATTGTTTGCAATCTGATGTTACAGTGTAGGCAAACCTTTTTCTTGACAAGTTGGCCAACCATACCAGCGTCGAGGGAGACAAAGACAACTCTCTTGTAGCCGTCGTCAAAGATAAAAGCCCTGGAGTAAAGTCTTGTGTGGATGCCTGAAGTGGTCACGCTTTGTTTGGCGTAGCCCATCTGTACACAGAATGGATACAGTGTTATTTCAGCTGTTCCTGAGTGCACAAGAGGTGTTCTGTTTGTACAGGGAAAGAAACTCGGTTTATGGTGCTGCGCCAGTTTTAAGGATATCGCTTTTTTGTCTGGTCGCCATCATCAGCAGTGGCAAATCTTGCAGCCCAGATCACACTGAGCAGAACGTAGCTGACCAGATCAACCTCAGCAGTAGCGAATCTTCCACATGCAAATTCCACCTCAACACGCCTCAGTTCCGCGCATAAGGTGATGTCATCGTCGATGCAATTACTTTTGGCAAGGACTGTGTAAAGTAAAATCTGCCATCCATGAGCCTAGGGGGGGGGGGGGGGAGGGATAAAATTTTCCCCAGCAGTAAAACTCTTCTCTGCTCATGTACCCTTTGTGGCTCGCTCGACAAGGTCAAGTTAAACAATACATGAGTAGAGCTTTGTCCCGTTGTTAGGCAGAGCTTATACGTCCCCCCAACTCCAAGGACCTGTTTTCCCCCTAAATGCACAAAGTCTGTTTATTTCGGTGTGACTCTGAGGAAAGTCTGCGTCATAGACCTGGCAACAACAGACTTACCGTGCCCACTCCTGCTGCCGGCCCGGTGGTGTCCCCGATGCCCACCCCGACCCTGTAGAGGGCGAGGCTCCCGGAGGTGCAGACGACCGCCAACAGCCATGATGCGCGGAGGATCCCCGTCATGATGGCATCTCTGTGAGAGACTTTGGTTTGCACGAATCGTCACAGCAACAAGTAGTCGACTAAATGCGTCGCGACGCTGGAGTGCAGCGCAGCATTGTTATGGGCATTGGCAGCGGTCGCCGCGAGCCCCGACTTCAGGCCAGACATGGAGTGCAACAAGTGCTCGGTTTGCATGGGTGTGCAAGCTCACGACTCCAACGACTTCACAGACAGGACCCGTCTCAATCCTGGCCACTACAAGCACTTATGAGCCCTCCCTTGCGGGGATCCCCCCCCCTCCTCCCCTGGCGTCTTGTTTGACCGTCGCCGACTCCTCCTCAGGCCATATCCAGCTGTTGCTGCTTCATGTCCTTCCTGTTCGTGTTGCACGCACGCACGCGCCTCAATCCCTGCTACAGCGCGCGCATTTCCGGCATATAAGGAGCAACTTCTACGCGCTCGATGTCAGTACAAACTCACCCCGATTCAGCCCAAGTGATGGAGAGAGTTGCAGGGTTCAACAGTCACTACCAGACTCTTGGACCTCTTGCAACTGATCCACTTGCATTGATCGTGCACTTTGAGCCCGACATGACTGTGGTAGAGCCACTTTGGCCTCAGCAGCAGTGATCGCTTGTGCACCAATTCACCCTGATCACAGCCCCGAATAACACTGGAGTGCGTTTTCTTCTTGGCTCAACTTTCAGTGCGTGCATTTCTGCAGTAAAGCCAAAAAGAAAAATATCACCCCGTATCAGAGTGCACGCCTTAAAAGATCACTTCGTCACCTCACTGAGGGGTGATTTAGGGCACTTTTCTCCTTTTCTGGTCCTTAAGCCTCATTGTAGCCGAGACATTTGCATTGCCCAGCGCCATTTCGCTAATGAAGCGGGCCCGCCGCTTGCCCTGAGACACCCTGTACTTGGGCCTGGCCTGTGAGGCCCCGTTTTGGGCCGTCTCTGACTGAGGTTGACAAAAGTGCAGCAAAAAAATGCTTTTTGCACGTGACGAAAATGCGGCAAAAAGAAAAAAAAAACTTGGCCACTAAGGACGTCAGAAAAATCGTCTCGTTACGCCTAACAAGGAAATCTAACGATCTGGGAACCTCACTATGTACATGCATTTTCTCTTTAGCTGGAGCTTTCTTGGTCATGTCAAGAAGCCTCGACTCCGACTGCAGTCGACATTTGACATTGGCAAAAGTGTCCACAGCAGTAGAATTGATGAAAAAAACATTCACTTTTGGCAGAGTTGCCACAAGCTGCTGCTACATTCAAATTTTTCGCCAGTACAGTAGCCATTCAACTTTTTGTCCCCGCCCCAAATATTTAACAAACGTCGACTATGTCAACTGCTTAGCGACTCTTCGCGTGTATATTCATTAATGTGTCGAGTCTATAGTCACGATATATTAAAGTCAATAGCCACTAAAGTGACTAGGAGCAGTGTCCACTGTACTGACTCTGACTGGCGCCAAAGTCAAATAAGGCGCTGTAGAGGCAACGTTCAACTCCAAAGTGACCTTGATTGCGGCGCTGTGAGATCCACTGTTTTCTCAGTCGCTGGTCCAGCAACGTCACCAACTACCTTGCCGAGGACTGGATGCAGGAGGCCGCCAACTTCGGCAGCTACGTGCCGAACGACGTTCACTCCGCAACGAGATCGTGGCTCTTGTGCTGTATGAGTGTGCGTGCCACAGTCGTTCTCACAAAGCCCATGAGCTCGTGCTACGCGCACGTGTTCATCGACATGTCCGTCGATGCCTCTCGGAAAGTGCAATCTCATGTACGGAGCGCCGAGATGAGAAGGATCAGATACAGTGTGAGTCAAACCTAGAGCCACACGGAAGATGAGGTGTGGTAACTCTGCAATGGCGACACCGGTTAAACCTTATGAAAAATGACAAATTCAGCTGATTTTCCACTTTCATTGGAAGCCAAGAATGACTGGATTCACCACCTCCCAACGAAGTTAAACGTCTCAAAAGTCAACCTCTTGTTCTTGATGATGTTTCGGCACTGTTTTGGCAAAGAATGGATCCGGATCAGTCAAGGCAAAACCCCGGAAATTAGTTCTTTCACCAGACACATATGTCAACATAGGGGATGGGGGCAGCCTTGAGGCCGAGGTCAAGATGACAGGGAGATCCACATCCTGAAATATCCCTCTGGATCGATTGTGTTGCCTCTATAGGTCTCCATTATGCATCATGATGAATGAACAAACTTTCTTTATGGAAAAGTCCTCCTTTATTCTACACGAACTGAAGCACTTGGTATTGTCCGTGGAAAAACAGCATCTCAAACAGCCATATTACAACATCCTTAACAATGAATATCTTCGCTATCATCGTTGAAAAAGACATTCTGAAAGGTACATCAGTTGTTGAAGTCGCTGGATTTCACCTCTGGAGCGACTCAAGATCCAAAATGTCATCAGTCTGGTTTTTAGAAGCATTACACATCTTAAGACTGTCACAACTTCCCATGCGCAGGCATTCGACTACAAAACTTTTAAAAACATTTACAAAAAATACTCTTATTTGGCAACCCTGGCCGGAGGAGAGGGAGTGAGGGAAGAGAGGGGCGTGAGGGGTGTTCGGATCAGCCAGTTAAACAAAATAGATCTGATCCGGGTGCAGATTAGGGGTGGATCGAGTCCACTTTTTTCGAGTACGAGTCGAGTACAAGTTTCTAAGTTTCTAAGTGGGCTGAGTCCATTGCCAAAAGTCCTATTGAGTCTGGCTCGGACAAATTTTGAGCCTACTGAATATATGAAGCTGTATGAGAAGTGTGGACTCTCGAATCTCTTTCAGGTTGGATTTCAGACAAACCAGGATTCTAAATTTAGCCACTGCCACTAGACTCTAAATAGCCAGACTTGAGGTAGTCGACTCGCAAGTCTTTTGAGCACAAGTCAAGTATGAATGTCTAGACTCGATCTATTCCTGCTAGACTCGCGAGTCTTTCGAGTGCGAATAAATAGCGTTCGAGTACGAGTCGAGACTCGATTCATCACTAGTGCACGGACGCCGCCGACTGCATCATGATGAGTGTGAAGGCCTCGATCAGCTTCAAGGGGGAGACCAGCTTGGAAAAATTGGAACCATCATGAGAAAGTGGAATGAGATGGACGTCAGCAGGGAGGTCTACGCAGACAATACATCCCCCACGTCCGTCTGAATGGCGTGCTGTACAGGCTGCCCCAAATTATTGACGGCCCGCTTCAGTAAGTATACAGTGTAAACCATTGTTTAATACAGTATTGTCAACAGGATCTGCTCAGTCAATGGGCAACTCAACCGTGACGCCGCAGCCAACACCTCCCTGACTTCTGGACATGTCCAGTGGACTGCAAAAACGTGCAATTGCCAAAAGATCACAGTAATAACGAAATTCTACCCTATAGATATGCATTAGTGACCCGAAATGTGTCCTCACTGAGGCCTTATAATTATCCGAGCAATGCTGGGTACCTCTACTAGAACTAAATAAACTTGAAACGTTCCGAAGCCAAATCATGTAAAAAAGTCAAATTTCTTATATCTGGCTTTACAAGTGCCAGATTGGCAACCCTGCTTGGCACTTTATACGAGTGCATCGCTCAGAGTTGTTACCTCTACCTATACTCCTCACCCTAGGAAAACTCAAACCAGTTGTAACTGTGCTACTGCTAGCTAAGCTTTCACGGGTAGTCACAATCTTCCGGTCTGACTTCTTCATCCGTGAGTAGAGCTTGTTTAGATTGGATCGAGTGCGTTTAGTTCTGGTCACATGGAACATTCTCATTTTGTCACTGCGAAAACTGTCAGTTTTTTTTTTTAAAAAAAAAACCAGGCAAATCGTCCAGTTGGCAACTCTGATGCGAAGGTATGACAATCTGGAGCTGCTAACCAGTCCGAGCTCCTTGGCTTTGTCCAAAACATCAACTTTTCTAGCTAACAACTTGAGTCCACTTCCATGACAGCCACCGGGCCCACCAGAGCACAAAAGACCTTTGTTTTTGGACGATGTCGAATAATGAGAAAGCAACAAGCTCACCTTCAGCATGTCACATGAGACTTGCCTTGTACGAAAATGAGCGTGACAGCATTGAAATGAAGGCAGAAAGAGCCAACTCGAGTTGGTTTTTTTTTCAGCCCTGGTGAGCTGAGGGGTTGTCGATGGAGTCGAGTTCAAGCCCGATCAGAGTCAACAGCCTGAAGACATCCCTAGAGCTGCGAGCTCCCAGGCACTGCAAAAATAAGATCCGTTTCATTCGTCCCCTTCCCGGGCTGTACTAGTGGTGAAGGGTGAGGATCTGGAGCCCGTCTGAAACGTGGAGCCCGAGGCAAGCCCAGAAAAGTGGCCTCGAGCCCGGGTCAGGCTCGTTACCACCCGTGTGCTGGAATGTCAAGTGACTTGAGTTCATTACTCGGTTTTGGCGATTGCTCCACCGGTGAAAGTGACTCGGGATCCCATCGAGTCACCCCCCTTTGAGGATTAGGTTTGAGCCAGGGCTTCGTCGGACCACATGTGTGCGCTGCTGTACATGTACGCAGGCATGTGATGGAGCGGCCGGCGTCTCTCCTCTCTCTCTCACCTCCCTCGCACCACGCAAACCGCCCACGTCCTCGTCGACTCAGGATGGAGCCAAGCTCAGCGTGACGAAGCCAAGCTTTCTCAGTCTAAGCACCTTGGCAACGTTTGGCCCCTGGAGGTGAAACGCAAATTGTTACTCCGACACCTTCTCCTACTCCAGCCAGGCCTAGTGAAGCTCGGTGAAATGCCCCCCCCCCCAAAGTTTGGGCTTGGGGCTCGAACCCCATCACTCTTGTGCACCTGGCGTGGAGGAAATATTTGAGCAGCCGCCCTGCTGCCCAACCAGCCGAATAAAGTCATCATGATCATGAATGCATATAAGTGTTGTAGTTGCGTATGTTTTATCGGTCTCCTCTGCTAATGCCGGGAAAGGTGACTTAGTTGCACGGGTCCGTAACAGATAAGGACGCAGTTGATGGCGGGGGCAGCCTTGACTGCGTCCCAGATGTTGGTGGAGACGAGATTATTATTATGGGTGCGGCTTCCCCCTCCCCCCCCTTATCCAGTTGTTCCAAGCGTTCTCTCTCTACCTCCCCAACCCTAGGACGCTCGTGATGTCGAGAAAACGCGTCTTGCTCGGCTGGAAGTTCCACTTGTTGCCAGACACGTGACCACTTGGCATCATCCAGTCTGAGGATCACAGGACGTCAATCGATACAACAGCTTAGCAAAACAACAACACCAGTGTCGGGGTCGCGGAGAGAGGGATGATGTTAGCTTGGGTTCGGGATGCTGAAGAGGGGATTCGGCGCTTTCCGCGCCAAATTTGCTGGTCTCCTCGCCGGCGCTGGACGGAAACAGACGCAAATTCTTTCGGGTGGGGTCATAAGGTAGAAATGTACAGTGGTGAAACGGAGGGGAAAGGAGTCAAACGTTGTCATTGGGTGACAAAAAAGAGGTAATTGGGAATGCCATGACTTCTAAAAACGATGACGATGGAAGCAGAAAAGCGACCTTTCTTCTTTGTGTCGTCTCTGTACGTTTCTATGTTGTGACTGCTGTCGTTGAGTCACTCAGGAAAAATAAAAATTAGTTCTCTTTAGGTTGCCACTTTGTGTACGCGCGTGTATGCCTTTTTTTTGATAAGCCTTTCCTTCATTTTGTTTTGCTTTACTTTATTTCGTCATGTGCGAAGTGCAGAAGAAAAAAGTATTTTTTCTTCCGATCTTTGGAAACTGAGAATTTAATGACGGCAACTTGGCAATGATGGAAGAAACTCTTTTCTTTAAGGAAAGTTTCACGTGTGCCCTCACTTTCTGGGGCTTCTTTAGGTCCCAGGTGAACTTTCGGTTTAGTGAGGAACTGGTCTAAAGGAGACTGACTGACCTCATTGGAGAACGGCTTCAGAAAGGAGAACGGCTTAAGGAATAATCACTTAGTTACTTACTCACTCCAATCATCATTATGTCATTTAGTGTCCACCTGGTCTTCCCCCGCGCTTCCCGATCTCAAATGCGAATCGGCCCGAGACTCGAGCCACGGCGAGCTGTGTCTCCATCCCAAAGGTCGCCACCCCCTACCTTCCTTCCCTCCCTCCGGCACCCGCCGCTCGCTTCCTTAGCTTGCTTCGCGTTTGATGCGAGCCGAAGGAACCTCATCAGCCTCGCCCCGATCGTTTTCTGGCTCCCGAGGTCGACCCCGTCTACGAGGGACACGTCCGTATCGTCCCAGCTCGCCCACTCCCTGATCTCAACGGTTTTCGTCGGCCAGGTGAGGTTTCGACTGCTGAGCAGCTGTTGCCGCTTCTTCCTTCACGTGAAGGAGGCCGCTGTAGAGGCCGCTGTAGAGGCCGTGCCAGCCCCCCTCCACTTCAACAACAACCTAATCAAGGCTCTCGGGACCACTCGTGTCAGAGTTCCTCAGAGCCAAGAACTTCATTGTGTAACTGACCGTGCCAGTGGCGGCGTCTAGCAAACGTTTTCCTGAAACGTTTCCTCTGCCAACTCTTCCAGCCAAAGCCCAGTATGCCGCGCACGTCCCGTTCGTCCGCGCGGCACACGCCGTCGGTATCGACGCCAGCGTCTTCGCGTCCCCACCGGTCTCCCAGCCCGCTGTCTCCGGCAAGGAAGACCAGGATGGAGGAGAAGAAGGAGATGCAAAACCTCAATGACCGCCTGGCCACGTACATCGAGCGCGTGCGCTCCCAGGAGATCGAGATCGCGTCGCTGCAACAGCAGGTGAGCAACATGAACAGCGAGATGCAGTCGGGGTCTCAGCAGACGTCGATCTGAACATTCTGGTCACCAACTTCGCACTTCATAATTAGTGATGTCCAAAATACGAAAAAAGCGCCATCTATCGGCGATGCCAGCTAAATTCTTTTTGAACGGCCTCGAACTGAAGTCCTCTTTATAGATGTTGAAAACTTTCCAATGTTAAGTGAAAATGATCAAATCCTCCACTAGATGTGTTATATCCTATGTTTAGACATCTCTATTCAAGATGTGTCTAGAGTCATTCACTATTTGTCAGCAGCAAACGTGTCTAAGAAAGAGTAAAACTCCCTGAACGCTATAATGTCATGACTTCAAATTCCAGCACGCTGGTTGCCAGCTCAGTACATGTCCAAGGATCAGTTTAGAGTTGATGCAAATGTCTCGAGCAACGTTGTCAAAGCTACTACACCTTTGCACGTCATGCCATCCCTCGTATGGAGTGACTATCACCTCTGGGACTCCCTTCCTTGTTCTTCTTCAGGTCAGCACCGTGGAGGAGTCGCGCTCCACCGAGGTGATAACCATGCGGAATGCCTACGACCACGAAATCGGCAGTCTGCGTTCGGCACTGGACGACACGTCGCGCGAGAAGGCACGCTTCGAGATCAATGCGGACAAGTTCGAAAAAGAGGTTCGCGATCTCAATGCGAGGCTCAAGGAAAAGGAGAAAGCACTGGAGAGCTCCCAGAAGGAGGTCAAGATCCTCCAGACCCAGCACACCAGCATGCTGAGTGACCTTGACTTGGCCAAATCGGAGCTCAACGAGCTCAGGCCTGAAAAGGCTCGCCTGGTGAAACAAGTGGCCGATGCCAAGAGGAACTTGGAGGAGGAGACCCTGCGCAGGATCGACGTGCAAAACCAGCTCCAGACGTCTCAGGAGGGGCTGAAGTTTGAGAACTCGCTGCTTGAACAGCAGCTGAATGAAACTAAAACAAGGAAAGCAATCGAGATCAGTGAGATCGATGGCAAACTCCATGAGAAGTATGAAGAGAAGTTGCAAAAGTCGCTGGCCGTAAGTACCATTGTTAATTCCTTCGCCATTTTCGTGTTCGTACCATGCGCATTCATTCCATTCCCGTAGGAGTTGAGGGAAACGTATGAGAAGCAACTGTCCGACAACCGCGAAGAGTTTGGCCAAGTCTATGACGACAAGATGAGGAAACTCCAGGAGAAGTTGGACCAAGAGAGAATCGCCAGTTCCAGCAACACTCAAGAGATCAGGGAGATGGAGACTCGCGTCTCGGGACTGACCTCACGCAACCTCGAACTGGAGAGTTCCAATGCGGCACTGCAGAAGAGGCTCTCTGAGCTGGTGGACCAGATGGAGTTAGCGGCAAAGAACTTTAGGAGCGACATGGCCCGGAAGGTAACTAGATGTATTTTCTTGCTTTACAAAGGCTTGACTTTCCCAGCAACGACTGGGTTGATGCTTGAAGTCTCTGACCATGAGATTCCTCCACACCCTGGCCGCCGCTTCTTCCGTGTTGTGTTGGAATGGGTTCCATCCCTTGGCGTAGAACTTGGCCAGATCGTCCAGCGCAGACATGGATAGAAAGTTTTCTCCGTCACGGAGACGTCCTGACACCCTGAGTTTGCTCAGGGGTGAGGATGCCAGGCATACATGTCGGCCAGGATGGCAGACCTGCCCCTGAGCCAACCGGTCGACCTCTTCCCCGGGCCTTTGTCGTTGACTTGTACAAGGTGTCTTTGCAAAAAGCCATGACGATTGACACAGTTGACAGGATGACTTTGACGTGGCTCGTCTTCCCCCCCCGAGAGATGCTCTTCAATGGGTGGCGCATGAAATCGAATGATCATGGGCCTTGCAGCTCTTGTCGACTCTGACGTATCGGTTGCAAGAATGATCGCTATCTACAGCTGTGCTTGTTCTCTACGCAGGACGCGGAAGTCCGCTCCAAGGAGGAGCAGATGGAGGAGATGCTCGGGGATTATCAGGGTTTGATGGAGATCAAGGTGGCGCTGGACATGGAGATCGCTGCGTACCGCAAGCTCCTCGAAGGAGAGGAGGCGAGACTCGGGATGAGTGCTTCTGGCTCGCAAGCAGCATCGCCTGCAGTAACGCCTGCAGCAGGTGAGAGGTCTTGGTGCCGAGATTGGATGATGTTTGTCAATGCTTCTTTTCGAACCCTTAAAGGTAGGGGAGGCCGCGGCATCAAGCGCAAGCGCATCACCGAGGAAGAAGTGACTGAGATGGTCTCCGAGCATTCGGGTAAGGGCGATCTCGTGGTGGAGCCCCTTGAAAAGGACGGCAAATTCATCGCCGTGAAGAACAATACTGATCAAGAGATAAATATTGGAGGATGGTCATTGACGAACAATGATGGTAATCAAGATGTAACGTACAAGTTCCACCGAACAACCACTCTCCAGGCTGGAGAGGTGTGCCACGTGTGGTCCGCGGACGCCAATCAGGTGAGGAAGCATGCGATCAGTTTCATGACGGTCGCAACGCATGACACATTCCATCCGGCAGGAACACAACCCCCCGTTGAACCTGGTTATGAAGCGCGGCGGTTGGCAGCTGGGCGCGCAGAACACCACGACGCTCGCCAACAAGTCCGGCGAGGTCGAGGCCACGAGGCTCTCGCACCAGGTATAGATACATCTCGTGTACTGACTTAAGACGACAACCTTCTGATCTCGAGCTACTTGCAGGAGAAGCGCCTGGTGGGGTCGCTATCCTACGGGACGTCGCAGCTCTACAACCAGGATGGAGACCCGGACGGCGAGGCCAAAAATTGCGTGTTAATGTAGTGGAGAAGAAAGAGAAGCGAGAAATGTCCACGGGAGGAAGATTATTCACTTTGCACATACCTGTATATGTCGCATGTCACTGTGCTACCCGTACGTGGTCTGCCATGATCAGCGTCTCATGGGGAGGGGGGAGGGGGGCGACTAAACAAAGTAACTATTTAACGTCAGGGTCCAGATGGGCACCTGGGAGAGGCTGTATTTACTTTCCAAAAGCCTCGTCATGGCCACCTTCTCGAGGTCCGCGCCGTCCAACCAGTGCAGGAGGCCTCTCGAATGGATTGTCCACCAAATGCCAGAGTCTGGCAGATCTCTTACAAGTCTCAACTATGTACTTGGGATTGGAACTCCGAGCCAAGACCTTATTGATCCTCTGGACGAGGTTCTCCTTGTGTCACACATACCATCCCGGGCCCAACTTCAACAAGATGAAGTAGTTGGAACTGGACTTGTAGAACTATTTCAGAATGTTTTGGACGTGCCATAAGGCTCTTTCAAAGCGTTTTTCGTAAGAGCAAAAAGAAAAGAAATGTCTTTATCTCATCTCGAACATGGACGCCAATTTTACCTGGGGTGGGCTGCTCAATCCTCGTCCCCAAGTCTCAACCGCAACGACCTCATCCAGGATGGGACGCTGATTGCGGCGCACCCTGTACATTTTGTGTTGAGTTGTGTACGTTATGTCAGTCATCTGTGCCTATGTGTGCGTGTACATAGGGATATTGGCCGTCACTTTCTGGAATTCTTATCATGGAGACCCCGATGAAACTGAGCAGATCTCTTTTTGACTTCTTTTTCCTCCTCTTCTTCACTCCTCCCTTGTTTGGCACACATTTGACTGGAAGTTGTAAATATTCAAGTGAGCAGGGCTTTTTTTTTTTTTTTTTTTTTTAGGTACAATCGATCCAAATTTTTTTGTCTGCTTACTGGCTTATTGTAATAATAAAAGTTGTATAGTGCCTTTGAGAAGATTGTCGATGAACAAACTTGTTTCCTTCCTCCAAAGAAGATGACTTGAATACTAAATAAAGCTATTATATAGTACGTATATTGAAGTTGGGCATCACCTGCAGTTGATGTAACGTGCACGACCTATGGTTCCACTTGCTTCTCGCGTCCAATTAAGAATGTATTCACTTATATCAGTAATAGAATAGGTAGTAGTAGTAGTAACGTGCCCTCACGCTCAAAGAGCCTCTTCTTCGTTAGGTGCCGTTTGTTAATTTAGTCAACGTCGCTGCACAGGGTCCATCTGGATGTCTGGAGTTGGCTCTTGATTGTTCTAGCCCTTCTCAGTCTCTTAACAAAGGATATCTTACTTTCCCTAGATAGCAGTACTTACATGCTTGTCTCTTCCAAACCCTTGCTATTTTCCTGGAGTGAACCCACTGAAGGTCTTTACCATAAGCAGAGCACAACAAGACTTCGTAGTCAGTCCTAGCCTCAAGAGCTGGCTTACCCAGGGGTTATCCAATAACACTCACTGCATCAGTCCACCACTGCTGATGGTTACTGTAAAGAGGCTAAATCTTCTTGGGCGCTCTCAAGCACCGATTTCTTTCCTTTGCTTTTCATTGTTCACACTTCCATCGTGATAACATCGAAACAGTTCTTCATTCTCTGTATGTGCGTTTGGTGGTGCTGATTCGCGTAGCCAAGGTCCATTATCATCGTCATCATTTCACTGCTAGTGTTCTTAGCTCCAGGAAGTTCAAAAACTAAAGTAGCACTGATGTAATAGTAGTGGAGAAGGGGAGAAAAGGAAGGAAAAGGTCTGCCGTCCTTGCTAACAATATTGACAACACAGAAAAGTTCCATCGTGACGGCCATCTTCGTAGGGACTCAACCTCTTAGTGGCGAGCATTGTGATTGTAATGATTCCTCCGGTCACCACCTCCTCTGCTGCTCCCGCCGCCGTCGCGGCCGCCGCCGCCGCCGCCGCCGTCGCGATCGCGGCCGCCCCCGTCTCGGCCGCCGGAGCCGCCCCCGTCTCTGTCTCGACCGCCTCGATGGGGCTGGTAATCGCGATGATCCATCATGTGATGTCTCTCGGTGGCGGCTGCGGCGGCCGCCGCAGCCATGCTCTTCTTGCCTTCTTCTTCCTCCTGCCTTTTCTCGTAGTGCACAAAGTCGTCGAAGATGGAGGTGTTGTGTTTATAGCCATGGATAATTTTGAGGACGAGCTTGCCCTTCTCCGGAGGCACTTCCTGCGTGTCGCGACTATTGGTGACTGGCTTGTTCTCGTTGTTCTCCAGCCGGATGTGCCTCAGCTGCCCGTTGGGCACGTCCTTCACGTAGATCCAGCGGACCTTGAACTGGCCCTTGAACTTGTCCTGCACCCAAACGCTACTCGCCGTGCTGTAATCCACGCCGCTAAGCATCTGAGCCATGCCGCAGAAGTGACCAGAGCCGTTGACAGAGAACAGCAGGTACACCGGACCCCTGCCATTGCGTTCTTTGAAGGCGTTGTCCAACCGCTTGTTGCCGTGATCCGTGGAACACCAAATCTCGTACTTTATGCTGCGATGGATGTCGTCCTCGCTGAAACTCTTGATGACGAAGAAGCGAGCGTTCGTCGGGTTGAGGTCAAAGTTGCGGGGATTGTAGTCGTTGGCAGACTTCAACGTGTCCAGTACGGGATGCGATTTTGTGCCACCGCCAATGTTCATGGACATTCCGGAAGAGGGGCCGCCTCCGCCGCCCCTGTCCAAGCTAGAGAAGCCGCCGAGAGGAGAAGAGCCGTTGGCAGTGTTGGCTCGAATCGCCGCGCCTCTTGGCCCTTGCGTGCTGTTCATGTTCGTCCTGGGCGGAGGCCCGCTGTCCATGCCTCCACCACGCCTCTCCACGTCCCGATGTCCCATGTGAGACGAGGAAGGTCGATCATTGCTGGGAGGCAGGTGGTGGGATAGCGGAGGTGGCGAAGGATGGTTGTGGTGGTGATTCATCGACGGCGGCGGCGGTCCGGACGGTAGCGGCGGACCAGAGGTCATCATGCTGGGACCAGACGATTCTCCACTCGTCATCAGACTCTCGCTTTTGGTCGTCATCGAGGCAGGCATTTCTGGCGGACCGGCAGATCCCGCCGAAGGAGGCGGTGCCGCCGGCGTCGTTGGCGCAAGCGCCGGCTTCGCCGACGGGATGATGGCTGGGGGAGGAAGCACCCCAGGCTTTTTCGTCTTCGTCACCGGCGCTTGAGGTTTCGCTGGCTGAGACGCCACGCTGGCCCAGGACATCTTCTTAGGCTGGGAAGAAGGGGTGGCACTCGACGAAGAGGTTGACTGATAGCCATTGCTCTCACTTTTCTTTCCAGCCCCGCCACCACTCAGTTTCATTCCGTCCATCCCCTGCTGCACTTCGCGAACCCCACCGCGACCATCATCCCCCTGCATTCCGCCACCAGAACCCAAGTAGGAATAAGAAGAGCCATTGTTCCTGCTGTCTCCCCACTGCGTGTACTGGCCGCCGTAGCCGCCGTACCCTTGCTGCTGCTGACTTCCATAGGCAGCGGCAGCATAGTCACCGGCGCCACCGAACATGCTAAGATCATTGGTGGCGGCGAAGTGTCCGGTCAAGTTGGCAGCGAATTGTCCCGCGGCGGCGGGACTCGAATTGGCCGCGAACTGATGCGACGAGTCGAACTGACCGTAGCCGTGTCCGGAGAAGGGCGGAACGCCGCCGTCTCCTCCGGCGCCAGCGCCCCCTGCGCCGCTGGGGCTGGCGCGAGACCAGATCGCCGCGATGCTGTCGCGAATGTCGCCGGCAGAAAACGGCGTGTATCCGCCGGAATAGTAGAAATTGTTGTACGCGGCATCCGCCGTCGGCGCCGCCGCCATCCCGGCTGCCGCCATGGGGTTCCTCCAACTGGAATAGTCTTGCTGCTGCACGAATCCCGAAGCGTTGCTGTTGCCAAAACCTTCTTGCTGTTGCTGATGGTGTCCATTGTTTCCTCCTCGCGCCTGCTGCTGCTGATGTTGCGGCGGCGGCTGGCCGCGTCCTTCGCCGCCGCCGCCGCCGCCGCGACCGCCGCCGGGTCCCGCTCCGCGGGAGTGAGAGGAGTCAGAATTTTCAGACATGGCCGATCGACCGGGACGTCGGGAGTCTCTTTTTCTGTCGAGTCTCTTATTCTCAAGAATCCCTGAAAGAAACCGATCGGGGTCTGGTCGGCGACGACCACGAAGAGCGGGATAGGAGTCGACGAGGACTTCGGAGATCTCGAGGACCGAGACTTTGTCGGGGAGGAGGAGCTGCGCGAGCGAGGTGGTGGATCAAGTAGAGGAGACGACGGTGGCGAGCGATGCCAGCTAGTCTGGCCTGGCCCCTGCTTGGCCTGGCCTGCCTGCACCGAGAAGAGAGGAAAGGAGAGCAGAGCAGAGCTGGTGGAGTCCGGTCTGGTTGGATCAGGCTGTGCCGAGCGTGCACCAGCGGGGCCAGGGAGAAAGAGAGCTTAAGGCCTTCCGGCAGCAGCGGCTTGGGGTTCGGCAGCGGCTTGATCGGCCCCGGCGGCGGCTCCCTAGAGAGGTCACGAAAGCAGCGGCGGTGGCTGGGGCTGCGGCGGCGGAGACGGCCCACTTGCTCCAGCCGGACCGGGCAGGGGCCATTTTGGCCAAGAATTGCCAGTCGGTGCAAGAGTCCATGCAGGAGTCTACAGAGACTCTTGACGCTGCTGCTGCCGGAAGACTCTGAGACCTCGAAAGCGGCTGCAAACCCGGATCGTGTTTTGTCCAAGTCGACGATAAGAGTTACCCATATAAAAATCGCTTACAATTATATGACAAAAAAGGAAAAGTGACGGCTGTCGATCGATGTGGCAATCGCTTTCAGGCTGCGGGTGGATCCCAGACTCGAGCCGGTCGTCAATCACCATGTTGATCGTGATTTGTAAGGCTTGTAGCGCCTCCACCGAGGCTACAAATATCCCTCGAGGAGGCTGACTTGGTGGGTAGATTGGGCCTGACTCTTGGCAGGTCTCCTTCTAGACTGACATTGGAGTCCGGAGGATCCTCAGCTCCGTTCTTCCAACCTCTAGCCCTCATCTTCAGCCGGCAGCAGCGCTGTAGTCATGACTTGGCCGTCAGAGAGCGTCGAGCGTCTCAAGTCATGACCACAGATGAACCAAGGAGCGCTCTCAAGGATCATGACACACGCACCGTCGGCAAGAGAGAGCTGACCTCAGAATCCTTGGTTGTGCCAGTCTTTAGTCTGTGATCCTCTGCGGACAATCGAATCAGCTGTAGAATAAACCAAAACAATGGGATATCTGTCGTTTAAGACCAGTAGGCAGCCCCCTCCAGCAGCAGTATAGTTGGATGTCATCCTCCAGGCCGACAGGACGGAGCTCTAAAGCTACCCAAGCTCTAACTCTTACCTGCACAAAGGCCCATCCGTAAGTCTTTGACTGCTTGTCAAGGTTTTGACCGCTGCACCGATCGTCTCCACACTTGGTCAGCAGGCCAGACCACTGTCTATGGGCTGTGAAATCTATGAACATAACGTGCCTTGTGAGGCCTTTTTGAGGCCGAGATCGTGGTCAACAGTTTCATTCACTAGATAATCACCCGTAGCTATTCTAGAAGGTAGCTAAGTCACCCTGCGCGTCAACGGGGACTAGAATGAATCTAGATTGGACGTGACGTTGACTCATACCATGCAAGACTGGAGATGCTCAGAATTCCCCATCGGCTTTTACCTAAATTATATGTGTTCATCTGCCGAAGACATCAGAATTTCAAGCTTATCTTATGAACTATATAACGATCTAAGGTTGGTCGCTCTCAAAAATGATGAGTTAACAGTCAGAATGCATTACTTGGCAGGTCCAGTCAGACTTTTGGGGTCAAAGATGAACCTACGAAAAAATGTGCTGGGATCTGCAGTAGCCCCAAGATTAACCCACATTTGACACTTCAAATTTGGCTGATTATTCATCAGTCCTTGAATCTTACCCATTCTTTCAAGGAAATGACCTAACATGAGTTAAAAATGTTTATGAAACAATGCCCAATAACTGCTTCCAGCTCTAGGGATGCTGAAGAATGCTCGTGATGTCATTCAACTTCCCCTTAGAACTCTTATTTCTTCTGTCGCACTCTGTGGACATCAAACATGAACTGTATGGCATGCCTGGAGGGAGGCACAACCAGGATTTTTCATGCAGTCACTGAGGTGATCCAGAAATTGGGCAATTTCTTGTTCTGGGTGATGTTGTGATACCCACTCCTGATCACAGCTGTCACCCTACACCTCATTAAGAGCATTAAGATTATTTCTTGTCAACAACAGCAGCAAGCAGTCAGCAGGCCTTAACGCGACTTGCACGGGTCACATCTTGGCCCTGTGCAAATTGCTGCCATCTTTTTTGGTCCCCTCATGTTTTGGCCAATGACTGAACTATCCAGATCGACAACCAGACGCTTGAGAGTCCTTCCAGACACCAACTTCTCTACCGCGTTGGATATGAAGCAGCTACGAAGTCTAATGCGACTTTGTCTTATCTGTCGGTCTTCTACGCGTCGGATACCTTGTCCGTTACCACTGGCGAAAGCGCCTTCAACCCCGTCTTCAAGTCCGTCAAGAGCGCCCTCAACCCCGTCTTCAAGTCCGTCAAGAGCGCCCTCAACCCCGTCTTCGAGTCCGTCAAGAGCGCCCTCAACCCCGTCTTCGAGTCCGTCAAGAGCGCCCTCAACCCCGTCTTCAAGTCCGTCGCCCTCTGATAGGCCGAGATCTGCTCGTGAAGGCTCCGTTGTCCTTGGAACTCTTCAGGCGACCCCAGGCCTAAATTGTCGAAGGCTACATTGGTGCCATCTTTACTTCACTTGACGGTCAAGTACAGCAGAAAAAAAGATTATTGGATATGAGAACAATCCGCATGTACCGGGTGTCCGATAAGTCATTGTACATATTTTGGGCCGCCCAGTAAATGCTAGCGGCGGGGCTCTAGACAAAGTTAGACTTGGGGAAATTAAAAATCAATTAATCCTTCATGGATTTTGTAATTCGATATCAAGTTTGAGCTCTCTATGATGGACAAGGCTTAGTCCATGGTCGTGTAGAAGTATCAGTACCTCCTGTTCACGTTACCAATCTTCAGAAAGATGTTTTTCGTCAGGCAGTCATTTTATGGATGACTAAAGAGCAAATGTCATGTGTACGTGTGATTTTGAGGTAAAAAAATATCTGTCTGATGTTGACTTTGACGAATCTTAACGTCAATTGAGTGACAAACATCACACAACAGAATCTGCCAAAATCCGAGTGACACCATTTTAGCATAGCTGGAACATCGTGTCTTAACTGACTTTGGGCAGACATCATGTACTAACTTTGGGCAGACATCATGCACTAACTTTGGGCAGACATCATGCACTAACTTTGGGCAGACATCATGTACTGGTTTTGGGCAGACATCATGCACTAACTTTGGGCAGACATCATGTACTAACTTTGGGCAGGCATCAAGTAGCCCAGCACAGTAGCACCTCCTCAATGGCAACTCCAGAAATGCTGTGTACAACAAGTCTATAATATCATATCCAATGTCAAGAGTACAGAAAGTCACACTTCCCAATGTGGATGCCATGAAATTGCCCGTGTTCGTCCTTGCACATCAAACTGGCCAGCAGTGCAGACTCAAAAATGAGAATTGCTACCGAAGTGTGCCAAGAAACTGTGCACAACGACTTACCAGACACCCGGTGAGACCCGATTTCTCAGGAGCAGAACCGAAATTCACTTCCACTGCACTCAAGGCCGATTTCAAGAACGATTTTCATCCAAAATTGCATGAGACCCAGGTACAATGCAGCGTAATTTTGAAAACTCCCAAATCCAAACATGAGTAAGACGAGTTTGGACAAAAGAACCGAAGGCAGAACATCAAACTCTGAGTAAACATTTACACTACTGAGTTTCTTACGTTGTGAATACATATGAACAAGGTGGGACCGCTCTGAAGAACGTTTGGGCCGAGAATTGATGGAGCTCTTTTAAGCGGCTTCTACTGTATTATATCATGCCAGTCAGATGAGAGATCATTCCAGAGGACTTGTGTGACTTGTTCGAAACCATTTATTATTATTACTATGATGCATGAAAAATGCTGTAGCCACCTTCATGGTGGACGTGGGTGGGGTTGGGTTATTTTTCATCTCTCAGCAAACTTTATAGTCGAACTAATCTTTTCGTGTTGAACGCAACAAGTTGACACAAACATAAGGACTAAGCTCTGACTTGAACAATCACCATAGCCATGAATTCCTATTTTACTGACGGGTGTCAGTGTTAAGCTCATGTAACTGGCTGTGGAGAAAGGTCAAAGTTCCATTTTCGTCGCTCATTTTCATTCGAGGCCTTTTTGTGACGGTCCACGTGCAATCCCAAGGCCCATCCAGGCCTTTCTGCACTCGTGGGCCTCGTCGAAGTTTTCTCGTGGTTCAGCATTTCCTGAATGTAAATTTTTCAAATGTAAATTTTTCAAGTCCTGCTCAAAAACTGAGGGATCCCTCGGATCCTCCATTCATCTGGATGTCACTCGATCCGGAGGGACATTCTGAGGTCCTCTTCGCTCAGAACGTGACAGGCGTCACCGTCTCCTCCCTCCTCAGCGTGGACACCCAACTGGCGGCGACACCCACAGCGAAGTGGTTTACGGCGACTACATGAGAGGGCTGCACCTCTCACCGACCGACGGGTTGGTTCGCAGGGCCGACTGTCCCGACCAAGTCCCCATGGGGCAAGTGTACAAGCACTGGACCAGGAGCAAGACCACAAGTCGATGATTGACGACACAGAAGACAAAACTCCGCCCAACCAAGTCTGGTGCACCATCATTGGCCCTCATCATGCTCACCTTACGACGTTCACACCGACATCGGCAAACTGGACTTCAAGTGGTCCCAGGACCACAGCGCCGGTACCATGAGTCACGCTGGCGAGACGAGTTACTTCACCGTCCAGACATCGTCATTGCGTTACGTGATCCATCATGGTACAACAGCGAGGAGAAGAGCGCGCCCGAGAAGACGGAGCTGTTGCCAGTGGAGGGGCCGGAAAAACTCCCCACAGACTCACGACCTCCGCTGTGTCCAGAACACGAAAAGAACCTGTCGGAGCAACATCTGGAGAGAAGGCTGGCTAGCCTTCCCTGTGGAGTCGAGCCGTTGCCATTGGTGAGACGAAGACGGAGAGAGAGAGGGACAACAGCAGCAACGGTAGCGACTGTCATGTGCAGCGCAGGCACAGTCACAACTCGGTACGCTCTCGGTGTGGAGTGAGCGAGGAAGAACTTCTGCAGGGTCTCTGTGACGTATGTTATCTTGGGGGGGGAAAAAAGGGTCTTTCTCGGGATTGAGTTTTCCACGCTGAACATGGTGCTGACGCCCGGGGCGACGTCCGTTCTGCAGCGCTGAACGACTTCAGAGACGCTTTGGGGCCTTCCCGAGTCTCTCTTGTTCCGGTTGCTGGAAGCGGCGAGACTTCCGACACGGGTTACTGAGGACAGCAGGTACGTACTACGCGTAAACTCGTTTGTGGTTGCTATGCCACGAGCACATGCTGTTGGCAACGTCTTTGCGCGAGGTTGAGCAACTCTTCTCCTTCTCCTTCGTCGTCGAATACGACGCGCAGTTGGTATTGGTACTCTTGGACGGCAGCAACTGCAAGTGGATCGCTCATGTGATGTCCATGTCCTTTCCTCTTGCAGCTCCGCGAGTCACGTTGATGCTCTGGCTTGGCAGTGGCAACCAGACACGTGATCACAGCCCACGATGTTGAGCGTCACGCCCTCCAAAGGGGCTTGGCTTGGCCTCCTCTACCTGTCCTGGCTCTGCGTGAGTCTCAGTAGTCAGGAGGTGTTCGACATTTTCCACATCAGCGATCTGCATGTGGACAGCAATTATGCAGTCAACTGTAATTCCGGTCTTGCGGGCCCGGCGGGAGACTTTGGGTGTGACGCGCCTCCCCTCCTGGTGGAGTCCGCCATCAAGTACATGCAGAAGGTGCAAGCGCAACCAGATCTCATCTTGTGGACTGGCGACAACAGCCCGCACTTCCCAAACGGAACCGGAAGCTTCGCCATCATCTACGAGAACCTGAAGAACGTGACCGAGATGTTTGGCAAGTATTTCCCCGGCGTACCCGTGGTGCCGGTGTTGGGCAACCACGACACCTTCAAAAAGGACCAGGTAATTCCCGTTTGACATCAGGCATGAACGTGGCGATGGAAAAGGGGGTCGCTCTTTCAGTATCCCGACTTCAAAGTAGCGAAGGATGAAGCCTTGTCCTTTTACGGCCGCTATCTCACAAATGGGTCCCTGGACCAGCTGATCACGGTCGAGGCCGCGAACACTTTCCGGAAGTGCGGCTATTACTCCGTTGAGCCGATCTCTAACCTGCGCTTCCTTGTCCTCAACACAGCCCTGTACTACCACAACAACGAGACGTTAGACGAGACCGATCCCTGCGGCCAGATCCAGTGGCTTCGGGAACAGCTAGAGCAAGCCGACGAGCAAAAGCAAGTACGAGCACGGTTTCGTGGTTGGTTCATGGTTCGCAGTCGCGTACGGTGACTTTCATTGCTTCCTTTAGGTCTTCGTCATGGGTCACGTCCCACCTGGATTCTTCGAGCGCGGCACCGGCGACCCCATGTTCGACAACGATACGATAAGCGAACAGTTGACTGACCTGTTTCGCAACGAGACTCTGGCGAGCAAGATCAGAGCTCACTTCTACGGCCACACTCATACCGACTCGTTCAGAGTGTTTGACCGTGAAGATTCTCTCCAGGCCAAAGGTGTGGCCTTCATCCAGGCGTCTGTCTCGGCGGGCCTTTACCTTGATGATGAACCCTATGGGGTGAACCCCAGTGTGAGGCTTTACCATTACGACGTGGAGAAAGAAGTGTTGACAGACTACGAGCAGCACTACTTGCCGCTGGTGGAGGCCAACAAGGCTCTTGGTAACGACAGCAACGACGTCGGTGCGGCCGTTGGTGCGACTGACGGTCTGTCTGCACAGACGAATGGGCCGTCTAAGCGAGACGATGCCGCCGCCGCCGCCGCCGCCGCCACCGCCGATGATACCGACGACGACGAGCGTGCCGCCGACGGCGACGGCGACGGCGACGGCGACGGCGACGGCGACGGCGACGGCGACGGTGAAAGACCGACCACCATCAGCACAAACGTCACTGACACGAGCAATTCTTCGACAACTTTGCCAGCAGACGACAAAGTACAACGGAAGTCTCGCCTTGACCGCTTGGTAGAGCTTTGGAAGCACGGCTACAACGCCTCCAAGGCTTTCGGCACAAAGGACCTCTCTGCCCAATCGATGCTCTCCGTACTGACCCGGCTGATACATGAGCCGGCGGCCGGAGAAGACGACCAGGTCTGGAACGATTTCTTAGAGCGCAACACCGTCTTCAACAGCCGTGATGACAACTGCTCCGCCGATTGCCGCAAGAACTTCACTTGCGCGATGCACTCCTTCACCCAAAACGAAATGAATGCCTGTTTGGGCCTTCCGCCAGTGAGTGCACCCGACACCAGTGCAGAGTTGACCACGTCGAATGAAACGGCGCCGGGAGCGATTCCTCCTACCTCGACCCCGACGCCGGAGGAGTCCTCCTCTGAGGCTGATGACAGTCACAGCAAGGAGCTGGCGGCCAGCGACACGAGCAATGGTGGTGAGTCGGTGGTAGCGTCGTCAGTGCCTGAGAACCACACGCTCCGCGGGGTCGCCATCGGCTTCTCCATCGTGATGGTATTGGGCATCGCCATGGGCGGACTCTATCTCTACAAAAAGATGCGTGGAGGGAGATTCAACGGTCAGGAGTTCCTCCTCACCGACAGTGTTTTTAGATATGACGGCTACTCACAAGTGGACGACCCCTAAGGCTGTGATGGAGGCGGGGGGAGCTGACAAAGACAGGTGAACGAAACTGATGGTCAAGTTTCAGGAGTCATGGCATTCGTCCTCGCTGTGGTAGTCGATATGCGTACGTATTTACTCGGACTGGGACTCATATTTTCAGAGGCAGAGAGAACGATGTTGTGTGTGCAATTCGTCCCCAGCTGAGCACAAAGCCTTTTCAACATTGGTGCAAGTGCTCATTGATCACGTACGAGTACGTAGAGGCACTGGGACTTGGAGTTTCAGCCGATGACACCGGATCGACCCGTGCAGACGACGCGAGCGTGGTCCTCGTGCTTGGAGTTGATGAAACGAGGCAGGCAGAGCAAGTGACTGCCGCCAACTTTAACCATATATACTAGGCTAGGTTGAAAAGGGGTCAACATTGGAAATTCACTGACGGCGTCTGGGGTTTGTGACACGGGCTCAAAAGATGAAGATGTCGTCAAATACTTTGGAAAAAAAAATTGTGTTTATCTATGCCCAACTGGATTTGAAATTTATGTTGAAGCTACTGTAGTAAATTTGCGGTGAAAGGTGATTTCAGCTCTGGTGACTGTCCGGAGCTGCCAAACTGAGTGAAAATCACTGACCAAAATGCTGACCTGCTCCAGTTGGTCAGAAAAGTATTTTACAGCAAGCCCTGAAGAAAAGAATTAACTTATTTTAAAGTATTACGCAACTTTAAATGCATTTGGGCACAGCCCAAACTCCTTTTTTTCACTTTCATTTGATGACAAAGTCTTCAAATGTTATGTGGTGACAAATTTTGGACACCCCCGGGGAATTCCAATTTTCGACCTAGCCTAATATATAATTTTATGAAGACATGCGCACAATTGTTTCTAGCTTGGAAAAAGTAGCTCTAAGTGACGAACATCAGGTCGGCTCTGTCTGTACGCGGAGTCCGCACGCTGGCAGGTCGACTGCGCGTCATCGGCCGCCACCTCCAAGTCCCAGCGCCAGCTCCTTCAACTTCTGCTCACTCTTGGCGTCCGCGCAGATTTAAGACAAGTGATCCATTTACAGAAGAATCTTACCGTACTTGACTCTGTCTTCGGCCTTTTACGAGTATGCATGTGTGGGTCGCGACTCTGCAGTGCACCTTTAGTACGATTGAGAAAGAAAAGATGACGGTTGTCATACGAGATTTATAACATTACCCCCTGTGATACGCGTCAAGTCTCGAATATACTACCTGCTTATGGCCTAACCATCTACGTATGCGGAGGTAGTGTACTAAGAGTGAGTAGGCAACCTGCCACGTTTGGATCCTGTATCTCGCACGTAAGTGCATCTTTCATTGCAACGCCAATGCTGGAAAGTCATCTTTAACAACGCAAGCTCCTCTCGGTGTGGAAAAAATCGCAGTTGGGAGGGGGGAGGCAACAATGGATATGGAACATGACTTGGAAGGCAGTCCTTATTGTATCAGCGGCTTGCCAAGCTCCTTCTTGGCCGCCCTGATGAGGGGCCCCAGGGTACGCAACTCAAGGGCCTTGGCGAAGAAAGGGTGTGTGAGGAGTTCTTCGGCAGTAGCCCTCTGATCGACGCCGACTTGGAGGCAGCGGTCTAGGAAGTCCTGGAATTCCGCCGACATGGAGTCCCACGAGGAGATCTCGGGGCGGCCGTGCGATGCTATTAGAAAGAGCGCCCTCAACGGCGCCTCGTGCAAGTAGGGCGGCTCACCGTCCTTCATCTCGATGGCCATGATACCCAGCGACCAGATGTCCACTTTCTTGCCTGCGGACGTATATTGAGGGTTACAGTGGATTCTCGCTATGACGACATGGGAAACTTATCTTTGTATCTAGGATTATCCTTACAATGACTGTTGATAAAGAGCGTTCTGGTCAGCATCAATGAAGAAGAGCATGTTCACTGCCAAGAAGGGTCGCTACTAACTACTACGTCGTGAACAAACACGGTGTCAAGTAGGGACAGCATTTCGAACGGTGCTGTGCGTCCAGCAGACACTGACCATAGTGTTTCCGGCTCACGACCTCTGGCGCCATCCAGTACGGCGTGCCGACGAGGGTGTTCCTCTTTTCGTCACCCTGCACGTTGGCGCAAAAGCCGAAGTCGGTGATCTTGACTCTGCCGTCGATGCCGAGCAGGATGTTGTCGGACTTGATGTCGCGATGGAGGATGCCTTTCTTGTGCAGATACGAGATGCCCTTCAACACCTGGAATGAGCCCCAAGACGCGCCGTGTGAGAGCCAAGGAGTGAAACGGGACAGATTCCAGACTCACCCGTGATTCCGGTGTTACAACCAAACCAACAAGCATGCAACGCAAGAGCTTTCTGGACACTGACCTCTCTGCACACAGCGGCGATCTGTCCCTCCTTCATGATGGTCTCGGTGACGACGTCCGTGAGCGGACCCCCCGCCAGATACTCCATCACCACCCACAAGTGCCCGTCCACCATGTAGCACTCAATGTAGTTCACCAGGTTGGGATGACGCAGTTCCTTCATCACCTGTAGCATCCACAGGTGCAATGTCAACCATTTCATGCATTACATGCGCCGCCGAACAGGTCGACTGCCAAGGCAGTATCGTGGACAGCACAAAGTTCAACGACGGGGAATTCTCGTACGTTGGCGAGGTGCCGCCCAAAGAGCTGCCATCACCGCTCACACGTGTATGTACACATGTACACTTATGCAGCAACGACGTCATCTGGCAACAAGACCGGACCTACTCACCTTCAACTCCATGAGTATCATCTCCTTCTTGGGCTGCTTCTGCAGGTCGATGATCTTGATGGCGACTCGGTCGCCCGTAGCCTTGTCGAGCGCCAGAAAGACTGTGCCCGCTGCCCCGGAGCCCAGCTCCAGATCGCGGTCGTACTTGTGCAAAGGGTCTCCGGACGTGCACAGCGCGCGCATTTGCGCGTACACCTCCTCTTCGGTAATGTTCCGCGTCACTCGTGGGCCTGGTCTCTTTCCTGCTGCAGTCCCCTTGCGCCTGAGGGTGGCTACGCCCTCACCAGCAGCACCGGACTCTGCCACGGTAGCATTATTCTGATCGTCTTTAGTCACATTCACTTTCTCGTTGGTCTTGTTATCCTCTATGTGGACATTGTCCAGCCCCATGGAGGGCTCGACCGCTGTGGTGGTCACTTCCCCTCCTTCTTCATCATTGTTGTTGGAAATCTCCTCCTCCTGCACATTGGAGGTATCTTTTTTGGCGTCGCCACCTCCTTTCACTGGCAGTGGTGGAGGACGTTCCTCCGGAGGTGGCTCCCTCTCCAGCTCGTGCTCCTTGGTGACGTTGCTCTCGGCAACAACACGTGTGGGCTCCGGATCGTCGTCGTTCTTCTCCTCGCTGCTGACGACGCCTTCTTCCGAGTCTTCGGAGGACAAAGCGGAGACAGTGGACTCGCCCGAGCTGCCGGGCATGAGCTCGCAACGGATGAAGTTGTGCTGCTGCTTCTCTTCCTCCTTGGTCATCCAGATGAAAGCGTTCTTGAACTTTGTGTTGTTGTCGGGATCGAGCCTCTCCTCCGCCGTGGTCAAAGCCTCGAACATGCGGTGCAGCTCCGGCGGCAGTCCCGTGATCATGCCGTGCTCGGCGTCGAGCTCTGCGTGGATCAGCCTCTTGACGTTGGTAGGAGTCCCGATCTCCATGGCCAGCGAGTCCGACTGGCCTTGGCCATCCTCCCCCTTGGACCTGCGGCCCATGAACTTCTTCCTCAGCGTCGAGATGGTGCTGGCCATGGCGCCCACTCACTCACAACCGCTCCACTTGAAAGTTAAGGCACTCGATGGCTACTTTCTGTGCATGATGACAGTGTTTTGTGGACGCCTTTCTTATGACTTGGGTCACACCCTTCTTCTTTCTTCCACTATCCACGGCGGCAGCACCCACAGAGAGAGAGAAGGACTTTCCTTTCTTTCTTGCTCGCTACGCCCAACTCCAGCTCCACCACCACCCTTGAGTGAAAACGCACCCTCGTCAGCACTGACACTCTGGCGAACCCCTGCGCACTGTTTTTTGCCCCGCAAATGCCGGCGATCGATATCCTGGCAGTGGGAAAGCAAGCATGAAAATATAGTGCTCGGCACCTTCTACGTATCGTCGTGTGTGTCCGTGTAGAGGGGGGGGGGGCAGGAAGCCTTTGATCAGCGGGCAGCAGCTTGACGCAGCTTAGGGGTGTTTTTCTCCTCGAGCTCTTATCACTGTCTCTATGAGAGCCCCAGCAGCATTCATATACACACCAATGTGTCACTCGCCCCCGCCGCCTGTAACGTTGCTGCCTCTAAGCACATTTAAAACCGCAGCTACGACAGCATTTCTTTCTTTGTCGACGGCGACGCCGGCGACGCCGGCGGACTCGACGATCGCTCGCTCGTATCAGCGGGGACGTCTCTATGTAGGACGTGCTGGTGTTTATCTCTGAGCCGACAGCAGGAGAAACGAAGGAACGAGGGAAGCGTTCTTGCCGTGACGTCTCCACGTCGGTCACGAATTCCCTCACCTCGGTCGGGTGGGCCACAGCAGCGCTGGCTCAGTGGGGAAGAAGACGATTTGTTTTTAGTACGACTGCCTGGCTGGATCCAACTCCAGACAGGCGGAGGATTCACATTACAGCGGGTCTTATGTCAGAGGAAACAACGTGTGAGTCTCTCTTTCTCTCGGTCTCGCACATGTGGACTTGATGCCTCAGGAGCGTATGAGTCATGCAAAAAACTCCTGACTCTTGCGGCAGAGATCAGGACTTATGATAAGCGCGCAATTCCTGGAAGACGCCACGTCATGTGTTGCGCCAGTTGCATACGAGGACACACGGTCAAGACTCTGGATGGCAGTCACGAAACCTCTCACAGTTTGCAACGGCGAATGGCGAGCCAGATCCCCGTTGGGGAAGTCCGACTCGCCCGCTGTTGCTCTCGACGCAACGTCTGAATGCGCCAGGTGGGGGGGGGGGGGGGGTCCAACTCATCAAGTCAGACTTGCCATTCAGACCAAACGTCGCTTTAATGCGGTGTTTGGAGGAATGATGAGGAGGGCTAAGGTGGAACTGAACAGTTACTTCCTCAGCAGGTTCTTGTTTAGGTGCTGCTTACTAGGTACAGCTTACTAGGTACTGCTTAATATATAATATATATTTCAACATGATCATAAAACACTCCACGGCGGTGAGCTTGCTGCCCAAAGTCCAGCGACGAGGATCAGGTGGGCAACAGCACCTCGTGCGTAATCCTCAGATGGGTCAGGCGCTGCCCACAAAACAGCCACAACGGGTCGCACACGCTGAACATGTGCAACGATGTCACGGCTCCATGCAGCAGGCACGCGTGCGTCACAGAAGCTGCAGTACTTACAGTTCCACTTGCACTGCGTGGGTCTGGTGCACAGCACGATCACCACCAGAATTCCGGTGGCGGCGTGTGAAAAGACGTCTCCCCATCTGGCTGACGCGTCTTTCTTCCCCACCATCCCTTCCTCAACGTCTTCATGATGTGCGAGTCGCGCCAAGTCTTCTTCTTGGGGCCGACGTGGCCCTTGCGGCGGCAGGTGAAGGACGTCACCAAGTCGTCGGGGTCCAACTCGTCCACGTACACCATTTCTAACAGCTTTGACTGGCCAAGCTGAGATTGGTCTCTCTCTCCTGGACGTCGAGGAGGTGGCTTTTAAACTGTCGGTTAAAAAAGAACCTCCCGAAGATGTCGCGATTTTCCACCGATTCGGGGAATCCGCCCGAGAAGTGTTTGTTCCTTGTCCAATGAGCACACGCGCTCAAGGCCCTGACTGGGGATTTCCGTGGTGCCCGGACGGACACCGCAGGGGTCACGTCGACCTTCGGCAGGGGCCGGAACCGCCTGAGAGAGGCTCGACGACGTCGCACGCGTGCGGGACGGACTCCATGGTGACGCAGATGCCGGATGACCGGTCAAAGGACCCAAGAAGGAAGAAGGTGCTCAAGGGGAGTCGTCTTCTACGTCACTTTTATTTTACACAGAAAGATGTGTCATATGACACTGAACATGTGTAACTTTGGCCACGTATTTCTTATTCAAAGCTACAATAAAGTTATGAACAGGGCTGGCATGTGAAGCACTTAAGAATCTGACCACTTCTCAACAGACATAGTACATAATGGCTCCAATGACCACTTTACACGAGGCAATTGTTTAACTTTCACGCTGTCAACAAATACACAATTGTGTTGACAACGCTACTTACTTTTTTCGGCTCATGTTGTACTGTGTCCAGAGACCGTATGAGGTGAGTGAATCACCTTGATGTTACAGTCCCATTTATACGTTAATAGCAATTTTACGTTATTCGTACGATTTGCCACGATTATTAAGTGAGCCAAGGCAAAACATCTGCATGCATATATTTTGTACTTCAACGCACCTAACTGAGTAAGTTATGCCACGACCACGACTACAGAAGGATTCAGATATTGTCATACCTGTTGAAAGAACAGTTCTCTGAAAACTTTTTCCAGATCGAAGTTGACCTTTCTCATGTGTAAAGAGGCTCGAGACTAGATGGTCTTGAGGGCCACCAGATGCGAGCAGAGCTTTCTTTTTATGTCGTTACTAGCTGAACCTGAGTGCAGAATTCTATAAGTTCTCCTCATCCACCACGTCCTTCACGCTGTCCATGCGCCTCGACCTCACCATGCACTATTTTTGTTGTTACTTTTGGAACTGGCTGATCCTGATTGCTGACACTCTTCTGTTCTGCCCA
>JAAUXU010060629.1_pt1 | contig 41234 bp, 37 predicted proteins | sample 7278151 | NCBI WGS metagenome assembly JAAUXU01 (sample SAMN14350113, study PRJNA611818) | marine sediment metagenome | isolation source: surface marine sediment (1.8m) | place: French Polynesia: Moorea | collected 2018-08
CAGGTGAACGTAGCCCTGGCTCACTCTGATTATTTTGAGGCAAAAAGTTAGTTGTCGTGGTGGTCCTCTCTTTCATGGATAACTTTAGTCTGCAGTGCAACTGAGCAGCTGAGTCTACCTGCATGTGTGACTGCAGCCTTAAGTTATCCATGAAAGAGAGGACCACCACGACAACTAACTTTTTGCCTCAAAATAATCAGAGTGAGCCAGGGCTACGTTCACCTGCTCCCTCCTTTATTTTCTTTGCCTGACACACGGACCTGCACTGTTTACCTAGGTAGCGGACTGCACTTTTTGGCCGAAATGGCAGCAGTGAGACAGTCTAGAAGATTCGCTATGGACGCTGTGCAATGAAAGGAGGAATAAACCGGCTCATATCTTCTATAGCTCAGCAGCACTGCAGCAGCAGCACTGAGCTAAAGAAGATATGAGCCAATAAACCCAAAACAAGGGTAAAATGAGGAGCAACAAGTCCCTCTCATGCCAACCTGCTGCTCCTACAAATGCTCTACCAGGTCTTTAAACAAGGACGGCATCTCATTTTGGAAACACTTCATGCATGATTGTCTTTTCTATACATTATATTACATAATATATATATATATAAAGTTCAGGCATTTTGATTACAGCAGTCGTTCATACAACTTTGTACCTCATCTTGGAATGGACGCATGTCTAACAGACCCTCATTTTGGGGGCTCATTCTACAGCTGACTCGCCTTTTTCAACTGAATCTTAGTTAATGAAGCAAGTGGACTCGAGCCACAATTTACTAGTGTAGCTGCCTCTACGGGATCGTATCATGCTTCGGCGAGAAATGTGAATATACGTTTTCACCACCCAAGAATACGCTCAGAAACCCATTGAAACTGCACATCCACATATGAGCTATCCACATATGAACTATCCACACCTGAATGCTTGATTCGAACACAGCATCAAAGGCGCGGGGCCGTGGAAGCTGTTGTTGATAGACAGAAAACGGTGAATTATTCTTAGGATGTGGGGCAACTTTCACCAGCATTTCCAGCCCAACCATGCCTGCTTGTTGCAGTTACCAAGCTTTGATTTAATAAGTCTCGGGTATGACTGCGAGGTATGACACGCTGAGGTTGCACTTGTGGTCAAGTACCCCTTCAGGTTTTCCTGGTATCGGGGACTCTCTGGACAAGGTCCTGCGGAACTCTTAAGGACATTTGGGGAGAGTAAAAGCCATGTCCATGACAGTTCACCAAATACTTGGATATAACTTTCAGCAAACTTTTTGGATGAGACGAAATTACTTTGCTGAAAGGAAATCTTAGGTAATGGAGCAATGTGTTTGCCTAAAATAGACGGCCAATTTCTTTCACCACGAGTCTCGAGATCACCACAATGGAAAAAGCAAGAGGTCATGGTGAATTCATGCATATCGCATTGGACATGGGGAATTTGTCCCCATTGCTGCGACAGATTTGCTCATTGCTCCCCATTGGGGTAATTTCCCTTCCAATAGTCTCAGAAACGCTGACTCATGCCTCAACCCTGTGCCAACTTTTTCTGGTCTACATGGTACATACTTAGGTACATATGCACACAAATGCATCGAACATACTGTTTCTGGGTGATTCCTGTACGGCTGGCAGGAGAGCACTGCTTTAAGGTAATGTTCCAGTTGCTGCTGTCTCTTTTCGATCTCATCCTACACGCAGAGAGAGAGAGAGATGCAATTTAAGAACGGTCTTAAATAATAACATTACTCCACTGATTGTGTGTCATGCACAAGCCCTATGGACACCTGGAAGTCCTGCACCAGTCAACTGTACCCGCTCCTTCTTCGCCTATGGACACGCACTTAACGCTGTGCACACGAGTGACTCTTTTACCTGATTGAGCAAGGAGTCCGGGGTCTTGGGGAACCTTGGCAGAGACGACCGCTTCAGAGTGGACAGAGCAGCGGCTGACCCTTCACCCGCACTTGTGCTGGCCCCCTCGATGGAGTGCTGCAATTTTAGGGGTCCCTCGTCCCTGCTATCGAAGTTCCGCGTCACTTTGTTGTCCGTCTCGCCAGAGGACGGGTCCGTGTGCGTCTGTGGCAAGATCCCCGATAGGCTGTCGTAAGAGGCTGGCGACGTCCCGTCCAAATCGTCCGCGAAGGTGCCAACGGATATCCCGGGCTGTCAGAAGAGCACACGTTAGTCGAGGTCTTGCACAGATTGGTTTACTGCTCGGTGTAGTGCATTGAAACAACTTGTCCCTGAGGCAGCTGGGAAAGGTGGGAGGATGAGAGAGCGAGAAAGAATGAAAGAAAATTCACGAGAGTAACGTCCTTCAAGTTTTTAGTGGAATTTTAGAGCCGTCAATGTGGGGTTGGAAATGCCAGTCGTCTGTCCAGCAGGGTCATGTCGCAGCAGCCGAAGCAACGTTGGCATGCTCAGGTGCTACTACCAGGTACCACAACTGCACGTACTGCACGGTCTCCTGCTGCTGCGTCACTTTGACATTACCCTCGCTTCCAAAGGAAAAGAAAAAGACCCTCTGCTTGTTTAGATGACGCTCAAGTGGCTCTTATCATTGTATCTGAATTCGGTCCCCAATAATGTCTGATCAAATTGCTATGTTCCTGCCTGCCTTGGTTAGGTGTTGCTGGTGTTCCCCTCTTTTGAGGGTCATTCTCCTGGGAGCGCTCTTGATGGCCTCCGTAGTTCGATACATGAGCAGGGACGTGTGAAGCTTTCTAAAAAAAACAGAGGAGAAGAAAGAATTCATTTTCAAGGTGCAGCCGTCCAGTGTGGCCACGTACGTGCTCGTGTGAGCACAGTGGTGTTTGTGGTACGCGCACAAAAGCCGATAATTGGTCGTGTTCGTCCGTGCGCACATCAATGCTCGCGTGCAAAAGGACACGGGCACGAACACTAGTGCATTAGGTTTCGACACCTCCCACATCTTGCCTGAAGTGGTGGTAGCGTCGTCTAATGGTCCAGTGGAAGTTTCCGTGGCTCATCTCGATGGTATAGAGCAGAGGGTTGAAAGTGTGCGAGAGCGATCTATCCACTCCGGTGATGCGGATATTGACCGGGCACCCAGAAAGGAATCCTGGAACACGTCACACTAGTTCGTCCGTGCGTGTACTCATACATACGCGTATCGATCTGAATTTGCGCCTCGCCCTGGCACTTGTAACTACAGTGTACATCACGATGTGGTTGGGACGAACCCTTGCGATGAGTGGATGTGAAGGGGATGAGGTCATCTCTGTAGGCTACCTCGTAGAACGATCTGGCATTTCTGGACGACCGGAGCTCATCGAGATCCAGGCTGGGGCCCAGGCTGGGAAACGGAAGCTCCTCGTACTCAGAGTCGGGAGTCTTTATGGGCACTGAGCAGAGAATGGCCGGTTTAATGGCTTTCTTTTCAGCGGAGGCTCTTTACACATACACGCTTTACGGCATAAAAGCTTGACTTACTGTGCTTCTCCTGAGAGGTGAGGCTGGGCATGGGGAGTTCGAGGTCGCCTCCTCCACGGCCACGTCTTGAGAGGCGGTCGGTGTCGTCGTCTCCTCGCCTACGGCCCTCCATCTGTGTTAAAAAAAGGGGGGAAACGTTGCAAGATTCCAAGGAAGGCCCCTTAGCATCCCATCCTCCTCTACCTCCCTTTTTTGAAGGGCTCTCTCACCGATCACTTAATGCAAATTTTCAAAAGAATTAAAGTTGCAGCAAACGAGCGCTTCAAAAAAAAAAAAGAGCTACCGTATTCGCTTGAAGAGGTTAGCGAGAGCGAATATAATTAGTACACAGATGTTTCCCTTAAAGTATTACGAACGTGTAAATCTGGAATTTACGTGCACAGGTGGTTAAATGTGCGGCATTATTGGCCAGGTACAGTGGAAACACTGTTAGGGTACCTGCATATGAGAAGTTCGTTCGGCCTTCACCCATCAATAGGCTCTTAGGGCCTGAAATGAACCACACGTCAAGAATACACGTCTTTCACAGAAGTGTACGATTTTTTTTGTAGGGATTTGAAGGAGGCATCCGGCAAAGAAAGCGTCGACGAAGGAAAGACAGAACTTCTTCTCGCCTTTAGATTTTCTGTTCTTCAAGAGCTTGTCCTCCAGCAAATATGTAAATGCGTCAGTGCACAGCATCATTAAGCACAAGCATACTGAAGATAAGGCGGAGGAGCAACTCAGCTCTCAATTGATACAACCACCTTGTGAATTCACGCATCGTGTGAGTAAAAGAGAAAAGCGGATGTTCGATACCTTCACGAACTTCTTGAGCCTTTCAATTTTCGTCTGATACCGGCCTTATCGTCATTCCCCTTGTTCTCCTGTATCCTGACCCTCTCTGTTGCAGTGCATGCATTAAAGACCAGTCCCCTTGTCTTTCTGCTACATTGTTCCACCGGAAATCCTTTGGACGCTGACAGTCGACCCAGAGAAAGAACGTTTCAATCAGTCGACTTCAGAGCTTGTGCACAGTGCAGCTTCTTTACTCACCTCGGAACTGCTAAGGTCTACCAAGGAGTGTCTTTTCTGCTCTGCTCTTTCTTCACACAAGCACGAGGCCCCTTGGCCAATCTGCACACTGAGGCCTACTTTCCTGCCCAAGTGCCTTACCTGTCCTATGACGTGTTTTGCTCACGCAGTGCAGTGACAAGAGGTGTATTGTTATCATCTGTTGTCACTCTTATCGACAGAATGAGGCAAGATTGAGATTGCTCCCAGATGACACACCAGTAGATCTCTCAAGTACTGAGAGAGGCTGAGGAAACCAATATACCCTGCTCAGTCGAGTGTTCAATTCCAGTTCAAAAGGGTCAGAACAAAATCAGCACTGCTTTGCAGAACAGGGGAAAGAAGTGACAAGTGTTAAAATCTGAGATTTGGATGTGACGGGCCTGGATTTGACATTGTGGTGACGCAAGAACAAAAAGAGCATGATGAGTCAGTGTCAGAGGGAGGGAGCAGGGGCAGGTGCAGCGCCGCTTACCCTTCAATATAGCTGGAATATCCTCATGTAAGCCCTGTGCCTCTCCTCCCTCCTCTTCTTCTCCACGAACAGCTCCAGAATGTGCGTGCCCACAGCCACGACGACCAGCATGAGGCAGAGGAGGCAGAACTGCAGGTAGTAGGTGACACAGCTTAGAAGCATGTTCGGAACAACCATCTAGCACTCTGCGACGACGACATTACTGACTGTGTCACTAAGTCGAATAAATTGTAGCAGGAGCTCTGCTGACTGACACATACTTACACACACCCTCACACCACACACACGCACATGTGTTGCTGGCAAAGAATGCATGCAGCTGCTTCAAAATTGTTTCGAGCGTTCGAGCGCGCGCGTGTTTGTTTGTTTGTTTGTGTGATATTTGCGCCCCCCCCCCGGGTACGTATTGCGCTGATGGGTTCGTGAAGTCACTGTGAACACTAATTGAGCCGTTCGAGGAGAGTAGAGGAAACAAGTTATCAACTTTGCCCAGTCATTGGCCACGATGCCAACTCTTGGCTTACTGTGCGTACGCACTTGGTACGCTAATGCGGTGCATGAGTCGACGCACTACGCATAGTGAATGTACATGGTGTACCGTACGTTTGTCACACAACTGTTCGGACCTTGGGACGTAGTACAGGGCGAGCAGTACGAGCAGGAACTTTAAACTAGTTAACATTGTAAGTTCTTTTGCGGCGTGTGCGGCGAAGTCGGTCCATGCATGACCTGTGGAGGACGTACTGCATACCATGACTGTCAGCCATGTTTACCTATTGTACTGAGAGGGAGGACTTACACATGTACTGTCCGTAGCTACTGCAGTGGTAAAGTATAACGCTAATGCAGATATGCTAAAGCATTTCGATACTCTTTGATGGGGCGCACGCGTCCAGCGCTGACACGAGGGCATCACTTTAACGCTGTTTCATGAGTCCACACCTAAAATGGAACAGGTTGGGTTCTCCACCACACCTGTTGGGGTCCCCGCAGATGAGGCCCCACACAGGTGAGACCACTGAAATTAAGTCCCAGGGTTTTTTTTAAGAGGACGCATGGATCAAACCTACGTTATCCGTCTCAGGTAATACAAAGGGCAAGTGCGAAAGACTATTTTCGGCAAATTTACATAATGATTTCCAATTTCCATAGGAAGGGTAGATTAATTTCTAACTCCCCCACCACACGTCGAAGTTCGTAACAGACTTCCGCTTCCGATACTTTGAGAATCAAGGTAAACATGGCGATGGTATGCCATGACGCGTTGGCGTCGTCCCACGCGTCCATGAGCACCTGCGGCTTTTTCCATCCCCCGAGATCGACACCGCTGACCCTGAGCGGATGTTGAACTGAGCAGGAACGAGCATTGTTCATTAATTCTAAATTTTCGTCGTGTCCTCGCGGATTCAACCTGGAGCGAGCTCGCCCATCGAGTACAACGTACAAGAAAGTATGAAAAGGGCGCGCGCTCCCCGAGGCTTTCCCACTTCCTCTCTTTCTCCTGCGCCGCCTACTATAAAAGCCTCTTCAGTCGTCCGTCGGGAGGCTTCAAACGCTCAGAACATCGGAACCACGCCGGATTAACAGCGCAGGGAAGGTGCGTCACAGCCTTGTCGGGCAACAATACCATAAGTTTGGTAATGTATGTTCTGAACCCGTCCGTTTTGACGATGTCGTAAGCTGTACCAACCTGTTGCTGGCCAAGAAAGATGGGGCGGCCGTTTTGGGTCGTCTGACCACTTAGCTCAATACTTCTGCATCTTAAGGCGCGTGCGTTACAGGCCTGGGCAGGCACAATTTGGTGACTTTCTCATCCAATTTGGTGATTTGGGTGTCGGCCAAAAGCTCGCCACAAGGCCTACTCAGCTCCTGTTTTGAGACAACCTTCAGGGGTGGTTTTGTTTGTACGAATCAGCTAGGGCCTCTCCATCCACATGAGACGCACGCATGACGCAGTATGCGCTGTTGTTGCGCGCTTCCGATCCTGCCAGGTCAAAGCAGTGCCGGTCTTGGCAAAAGTTCCGCCCGGTGAGAATGTGATTTGAACGCGTGCGTTGACATCGCACGAATAACGGAGAGAAAGCCCAAGTAGCAAAGTCAGATCATCACTTCCTCCCCTGAGCAAGTGATATCCAACTCAATTTGTGCAAACTAAGCCCAAAGATTCCCGGAGTTGGTTTCAGGCTGCGGAGGGTCAAAGTTTCTCCATCCCTTTTGTTCCCTCACGCTGGTCGCGAAAAGTTCTGTCACGAAATGAAATTGCTTTGAGTTAGTGGTGGCGATTTAATTTCCCGGAAAGAAACACCTGAGGGAGAGACAGCAAGGATGCGTGTCTCCCAAGGTGACGCCTCTTCATATCAAACTTTCCTCCAGCTTTAGGAAATGAAGGAGGTTTCTTCTCCTCCCCCCCGAACTCAACCCCGGCTACGTCAAAGGCTGCGGCTGTGATGCATCCACGTGCTACTGTGAATCTTTTTTGTGCTTCGACGTGCAATACGCAAGGGGCCGCGGATTGACAGTCAGAGTTTTAGAGTTCTTCTAGAGTTTCTAGCCAACTCCTACCCAGGGGGGGGGGGGGATATCATTTCGATTGACAGGGAGTTCGACTGCTTTTCCGCTCTTAGCGAGCGCCATCCAACACATCCAAGATTTTTGGCAACTACAGTGGTCAAGGAAGCGAGTCTCCGACCATTTCCTCATACGTACTCAACAGGCTAGTTCGAAAATTTCGACTTCGGATTTTCATGGTGGAAAATTGCGACTAGACACTGACGAAGTTGGTACAAGTCTCATTTTTTGAAAAAAAAAATGTATTTGCTATCTGAACTTTAATTTGAAGTTTTACTTCTTTTGTATAGACAGTACATACCGGCAGCAAACTCCAAAAAATGCTGCTATAAAAGTGTCTCTGGTTGAGCTGAATTTTTTTTACTAATACTGGACGTTCCCCACTATGACCTCCTTAAATGTCAGATCAATCAGGGACTCTTTTATGAGACAGCATTTTTAGAGTTACAAATTCAGACAGCTTTATGTACTGTGCTACTGTAGTAAACTTCAAATTAAAAATGCAAATAGTAAACGATCTTTTAGGAAAAACCTTTTCTAGTAAAATCCTCTTAACTTGACCCCATGCCAAAAACCCAGGATGGAAAAATATGAATTTCCAGAAAAAGGAACATTTCGAACTAGCCTAGTATGCTTTAAATATACTTCCATATACTTTAAGATACTCTTCTTTACGCCAGCACTTGATGCACGTTTGATCCCTCGGGGCGTGACTTTTGCGTTGAGCAGAACCATAAGTGACTCCTTCTTCCGTTACATAAACGTCACTAATATGAGCAGTAAATTGCTCTCCTTTCGCTTTCTATCTGAGCGTTTATTGTTGAGCAAACAGAGACGTTGTGTGCTCATGATATCCCGAACAAGTGCGTTTACAATTATATTCATCAGCCTCCCCCCACCCCGAGAAAGGGGTTATTACACGACCCGGTAATAATCATGGAGGTGCACTAAAACGAAATTGACAGAGTCTTCTCATTTGACCGAAGCCCCCCAGCAATGGCGCGCCTGAATTACGTAGGTGGCGCCCACATCAGCCCATCAGATCAGACCAGTGAATATAAAGACCATGCGGTCGATTGGACGAGGGACAGTCAAGACCAGTATGAGCCATGGGGGTTGTAATGTTTAGGTCAGAGAGTTCATCATAACTGGCAATTGTCTTAACTGTTGCTGATCTGATCTGCCGCTGATCTTGTCTCGAGTCGGTCTGAAGTGGACGACACCATTGTCCACGCGGGTCCACTGATGGGTCCCCCAAACCTCATGCTCATGAAGTGTAGTTAGTCGTGATACAGATGGTTTATTCAGTGTCTTCACTCTGACTTTCTCTACTAGGCGGCCATGCAAGATGTCTTGGCTCGACCCACCGGCGGCCTCTTGCTCGTTATAGCGGTGGTGCTGCTGTTCAGTGGCGTAAGCGTAGAAGCCACGAGACACCAGGGAACATCAGACCAAGGTGCGTACGTTGCTTGTGCCAGCTTGGCTCTGCTGCTTTGCTTCAGTCGTTGCAAGGTCTAAATGCCGAACATTTTACAGATGACGGCGTTGATAAGAGGGGCTGGAACAACTTCCAGGCCGGGTACGGAAAGCGTGCATGGAACAACTTCGGTGGAAGCTACGGGAAAAGGTCCTTAGAGGTAAGTATCGTTTTTTTCCTCGTGTCAAAGAGTGGGGTTTTTACTGTAGTTAATGGCCGATCCAACTGTAGGAAGAAGATCTTGACTACCCAATGTATATGGACGAATATGATGATGACGAAGACTTGATGCCTGTTGAGAAGAAAGCCTGGAACAGCGGCTTTGCTGGAAGTCTGGGCAAGCGAGCTTGGAACAGCGGCTTTGCAGGAGGTCTGGGCAAGAGGGCATGGAACAGCGGTTTCGCCGGCGGCATGGGGAAAAGGGCGTGGAACAGCGGCCTGGCAGGAGGCATTGGCAAGCGGGCGTGGAACAGCGGCTTCGCCGCTAGCCTGGGCAAAAGGGCTTGGAACAGCGGTCTGGCAGGAGGCATTGGCAAGCGGGCGTGGAACAGCGGGTTGGCTGGTGGCATTGGGAAACGGGCGTGGAACAGCGGCTTTGCTGGAAGTTTGGGAAAGCGGGCGTGGAACAGCGGTTTTGCTGGCAGCTTGGGGAAGAGAACATTTGAAGAGACAGCAGCGAATGTACAAGGTAACGAGATCAGTTCAGTCACTTCGAGTAATTTCTCCACAACGTGGACTGCGACCGAGGCCCTCATGTGACGTGTACGGCTCGAGCTCCTGGATCCCGTGTACATTATGATCTGCAGGGTGTGTGCGAATTAGTTTTGACAGAGGTCGGCTCATAGCTCTATTATCAGGGTATGCAATGATGTAGTAAGATTAACATCAATGGCAAGGAAAGTTTGTACCCGTGGATGTCTATGGCTCAGGAAACCTCCTGAGGAAAAAGCACTGTATGTACACCCACGCAAAATCAGAGAGATTTCTAGCCATCTTTATGCGTGCGTACTTACTAAGGTCATGTCCTTGCACCTTTACGCCTTATTTCCAGCCAGTCACCATCTCCAGCAATCCATTCTAATTTCCCTTCACATTGTTCCTAAAGTGGTCGGACAAATTGAGTCCCTGCTAGGCTCGTTCAATTTGACCAGTGACGATTACAGCTACTTTGTGCTCACCCTGCATGCATGCTCAGGTAGTTGCTGTTCCCGTACCTGTGTACATGCGGAACTTCGTACGTGCAGACTGACGCATGCACGACCTGCAAGGAGAATCGTGCTTGAAGGGTGCGTGTCAGACAGCATTGGAGTTGATTGCAGTCCAAGAGACTTCATCAAGGGAGGTACATGTCCTTAGCACCTGCACTCTGATTCGTACCAGGGTCGCATCTCTGAATACTCGGAAGAAGCAACTTCCAACTGCTGGAAGATCTTTCTTACCGCTTCCCGTCTGTAAGACTGCGATAAGTTAAAGTATTTGTGACGAAGATGATGTACTTTTCATGACATTCATAAATGATATTAAGGCAATTACGGATACGGAGTATTTCATATTACGGACGTTTTCTCCTTGACCGATGACAAATTATGTCTCAAGTGCGTACAAGACTTTCTGTGCAACATTTAGTGGCCAACAAAACCTCATTCGTCTTGGAGGTGAAGTTACTCTTGAAGTATGGGCGCCTTCCTTGGACCAGTTTTCTTTAGAACTACTCCTATTCTGGAAAGCCACACTTTTTTCCTCAATACCTTGCTCTATTGCAAATCACGAGACACATATATTTGAAGATTTAGCTACTAAAGAATTGTGGAAGACCAGATAGAGCCAAAGGTCATAGACATCTTTGTAAAGACACCGATATCTGGCTCTAACTATCTGGTTGGCTGCACAATCACCAGTATCGACTCCAGGGACCTCAACGACAACACCTGTCACTATTACTAAATTTGTGACATGCACGTTCTTACTAGATATGAGAAATATGCCACATTTCTTTACTCATTACGTACATGTGCTAGGCCTACTTTAGGCATGCCATGGCTTCATGCTCTTCTCTGTTTTTCTCAGGTGCTCGCAACTAGTTGTTCTTCTCCGGGCAACAACATCGGCACGAATTTCTTCTCCAAAGTCTGAGAGAACGGCACCGAAAATCTTCTTGCTCCATGAGACCCCTGTCCTTTTTCTTTGCTTTCTGACAAGCACTCCAACTTACTCCTCCAAATATTTATACATTTTTCGAATCATTGTGAAAGCAAGCACAGCAAGATTAAGTTACCTTTGCGTACGTGAATTTTCCCCCTCTCCTCCCCCAACACAGATGCCTTCATATATTAGCAAGCGACTCACGCGTGTAAAACAAAATGAGCCCCCTGATTTTTCCAGCTCTGAGGCAGAGTCATTTCTTCTTTTTCCCTTAAGAAAAGATTTAACCCTTTCGTTGCACAGACCTGACACTTGTCAAAAGTGCTGCTCGCACGAGGAAGGAACTTGTAAGCAGATTTCCTGAGTTCGGCGTCAGCGCAGTTTCCCGCGACTTCAGTCTGCTTGCGAATTCACGATTCCTTGTGAGCTTGAGCGCTGCATCGAGGCATCCTTGGCCATTCCGTTGTTTCTTTGACGAGACCAGTGAAGTTCGCACATACTCACCTATTCTCTTGGAAACAGTACCGACGTGTGCATACGTGTAACAACCAGCCATTCGATCGTACGTACTTCCATGATCAGCCTCTGTGGATTTATATGGACGAGTGTTGGACGTACTTGCATTCATTAAACGTTTGTAACACTGCTTCCTTCCTGCGCGACGGATTTCTATGTATTCTGCTACACTGGACTGAAGAATAAAACAAAAGTTGACTTACCAGCGAATGACGCTGCGTAGGTACACAGCTACGCCTTGACGGTGTCGGTTGGAGCGCGACGAACGTACGCTCGTGTGAGTACTGCTAGCGGGCGGCGACGCCCAGAATAGCGCAACATTTATAAAATGTTGGATTCTTGAGAGCAAAACGGTGCAGAGGGTCCGTCGGCCACATCGTGTCAAGGAGAACTGGGACCAGAACCTGCACTCGGAGGACGTTGATGCACTGAGAAGATGTACGCATACTAGTGATTCCTTTTGCTGTCTGGCCACGTTTGGCGTTGGCTGCAGCCGCCGGAGGCTTCCGGTAAGCGTTGACAGCGGCGCTGATCGCCTCCGCCTCCTTGATCGCGGTGTTCAGGTGAAGTGACGCAATGGAGCTGACGGACCCTGTACTAGGGATTGGCGAGACGGGTCAGGGAGAAAGCTGCCATCAGACTTCAGTCCAGACTTGAGAATTTCCCCCGAAATCAAAGCGAAACAAGCCAAGATATACGCAGACACAGCGTGGAGAGGTACAAAATTCCCCACGAGCTTCTCATACTTACCGAGACTGCTCACAAATGAGATTCGACAGACCCGCCAATAAAAAGCGTGAAAAAAGTGTAGGCGACTTGTTTTTTTTTTTTATTTCGTTTTCAGATGATGTTTTTTTGCTCGATCTACTTATGTCATCTGTTTTGAGTGCCACTGCGAGACATGTCAATAAGAATCGAGAAAACGTACTTTTTTCACGATTTTTTTCAGTGAAGCGTAGAATCATGAAAACATCTTTACGAAAAATTGATGACAGAGGGTATACTTTAAAGTAAACATATGACTGAAATTGATCTAGTGAGAGAAAAAACGATTCTTTTTAAGAAGTGATTGGGTCAAGGATAGGAAAGTCACTCAAAGGAACCACACTGAAAGACAACAGGAAGAAATCTTTGAAAATACAGTGAAAACCCGTTAAAAGTACCCACCGCATACAAGATTAACTTTTCCAGGAATCGATTCAAATCAGGTTGAATGTTCGACTTTAAGGACAGGCCGCTTATAAGGAGCAGTTTCTGTCCGTGTCCTATTAACGGCGTTTCACTGTGCATGTCCAACGTACAGTGTCTCACATCTATTGGGGCCCGCGACTGAGTGGTGCAAAGACAATGGCGGAACCACAATGCAAATTCCGTCTGGCTTGGGTAGTTGCAAGAAGAATTCCCCTTGCCCAAACGAGTCAGATTGTACAGTGACGCCGACGGTGGCCACTTAGGGCACCTGTTTGAGAAATCGGAGATCCTTAGTACCAACAAGAATGTACACTGTGGCCCTAAATGCCCACCAAAGTCAGCTTGATCCATACACTGTAACCTAGCCAAACTGCCCCAATGCTCAAAGCACTCAAAATGCTGCATCATGTTGACAGCATTACCTCGGGCACAGACTGGGGATTCGTTTGCTGTCCATGACCAGGTTATTGACCCAGGGGTTCATGAATGGGTTGGAATCCTGGTTTGGCCTCGTCAGAGCTAATGGTAATCACACCGTAGAGTCTGTTCTTGATCGTGCTGAGGAAACTGCAGGGGTGGTGCTTGCTCTGCTGCTGGGCACCTCACTCAGCTTTTGGCACCAGGCTCACACTTGCTGACATGCCACATCTCCTTTGGCAACTAGATCACGGTGGTGTGGCTTGAGCCCTTTCCTCTCGCCAATCTTCCCATTATATTATGGCACCCACAAGCTATGTCGTGCTGAATGGAGTTGTTAGTCTGGCGAAGAGGTCATGCAGGGCTTTTGTTATGCCCAGGAGCCATCAGACCTTGCTTGTTTTGCTGCCTCTTGATGGAATTTCGCAGATGAGTGCATGATCCTGAAGAGCTCGGTAGTCGTTCAGGATGGATCGTGCTGGGGAAGAGCTTTTAAAATGTGTTCATTGTGCCAGGCGTTGTTGACCTCGGTGCACGTGATGTAGGTGCTATTGCTGGTCTGACTGGACTTCACGTGGCTGAGGGTTGATGTGTTGTCACGCACGGTGACATCTGGGGCAGTACCTGTGATGTCCACCGCATATTTAGCGTCTGCAGTAGGCCCAAGTAGGGACTGGGCTTTTAGCCACTGCCATTGTATGCTACCCCAGTTGCATTGCCTATTTCCCGCCATCCTGCCAACCTTAGAACTTGCGTCACGAATGGAAGCAGATCTGCGAACGAAAGTGATCTTATGCTCACTGGTAACTCACGATGTAAGTATTGAAATCGTCATATATCTGCATGAAGTTTTAGGTGGGGGACTCTGAAGGTACTCATGTCAATGTTCTTGCTTTGTCAAAATAAATGAATAAAGCTTTTGCGAAGACTGGCTCTTACACTTGAAGAAGTACCCGTCCAAGCGTGACACTTGTTCCATTCAGTACACAGTACAGCAACCACCGTAGACCATCGGAGTTTGTTACGTTACACGCCTCATGTAGCGCTGTACAGAAGTGCAATTGGATCTTCTCTTACTACTAGACTACTTCTCTTACTGGTTTTCGGGTGGCAAGTGTACATACATGACGACTGCCCACATACATCATATCCTATCCGAGCAAATATAGACCGCGGTTTCTATTTAAAAGTGCCGCAGCGGTTCATTCTTAAGAGCTGTTTTCATTCGCATTGGCACGGTTTAACTGCTTTTGAAGACCAGCATGTCTTTCTTTGTTAAACGGTGGGTATGCCTTCAACGACTTATACGCTACATTATGGCTTGGTTGACCTTGCGACAGCACTTGCACCAACAAAAAAAAAATGAAAACTAAGAAAATGCCCAACTTCAATCTGTTCACCATATAGTCCTGGGGGTAAGTAATTGCAGTAATTGGGTGACACTTTGACATGAAAACGAAACTAGTTGACAGCAGTTGGGAAATCTCGATCTGGACTGCCTTTTCTCGCTACTGCTGAGGATGATCTGGACTGCCAAGATCTGGACTGCCTTCTCTCGCTACTAGGAGATCAGGGAGGGTGCAGCGGCACAGAGTGGCAAGATCGTACCAGCCCTAAAATGTAGCACTAAGATCACGAAATCAGCCCTAGAAAATGACTTAACACACTTATCAGCAGCGAATCTGCCAGGCCGGACTCAGCAATGTCTTGATCAAGATTTCCTGACTGTCATCGACGAGTTTAGTTTACATGTCGAAGTGTAACCCTATCACTCTGTTTTTGTAGCTTCACTGAACGTAGCAACCTTTGAACCCAGACACGGGGGTTTTGCATGCTTGCGCATGGCGATGGAGGGCCTGGGGAGTGAATCCCTGTAGAAATGAAGGGCCAGGAGGCTGGGATTGTCCCATGAAAATTTCAGCCACCTTCATCCATGCTTACCTCCCAAAAAAGCCAAAGTTGAATCCTCTGCGGCATCCATCCCTCTTCAGGTGGCCTCCTTTTGAGCACTCTAGCACCGAAATGGGCAGCCCTGACATTGACCCTATGTATTCAACATTGTGTCCCAGTATCACATCTACACATGCCACATCAAAATTCCACCTCAACATCTTTCAGCACAGCGTAGAAGGTGCCATCATCCTTGATGCAATTACTTACTGCCAGGACCAGAAGTGCAACTGGAGAAGCGTGTGCTAGAGGAACAAGGAGGAGAAGCATTCGAGCAACAACCAAAATAGAAAATTAGTCTTCTGAAACCGCAAGAGCTACGGGGGTAAATTATAGAGATGGGCCTGATTTCTATCGACAAGTACTTGGCGAGTGTCTCAATTCCTGTTTAGTTGGAGTGGTTTTGAGTATTAATTCAGTACTTGTGAGTAACAATGAGAACTCACTTGCAGAGCCAGGTTTCTGTGACTATAGTCAAATGGGCCTTCTTGGGCATTTGCCCAATAGGGCATGTGCGGATCTTGGCTTGTGCAACCTCCATTTTGATCTGAAACTGACCTATGCCAACTCCTTTCAATGCTTTTGAAGAAAACTGTTTGAAGAACGTCTGTACTTCCATCTGGCAACCCATGATTTGAACCTCTTGTTCTTGCCCAGCTGCTCACGAGATATTAGAGATAGTAGAGTCCAACGTCGGTAAGAACTAGACACTGGACGTTGAGCTTAAAACCCATCTCTAGTAAGTATCATAGGTGTGACTCGATGTCCCTTGTTTTCGTGCCAACCACATTTATGTGTAATCTCCGTCCTCACTCACTCTTGCAGCCTCTTGCAAAAGAGAGTTTTCTCAGTCACCACAAGGGCTGGTTTGCACTTAGAAGACTTTAGGGAAACAAGAAGAGTGTTATTGTAACGACAAAGATATCGCACGATGAATTTGCTGGAGAGGAGGAAGCCTGATAAAGACGGAAGTTTGGGTTGGCGCTCACTAAACCCTGAATTTGATGACTGCGTTGCCTTTCTGTCCTCCTTTGTACCAACATATGTCCTGAGAGTACTGTACGCAATCGTTTAAGTGTACATGTTGCACTGTCTTGCTCTTCCCTGTTCATCGCTTCTACAACGTGGGTGAGCTGTCGTACAATGTGACTGCTGTACTTTTTCAGAGAAGAAGCAGAGAACACGGATCCTATAGTTTAGGCCCTGAAGGAATAGCCCTGAAGGAAGGACAGATGTGTGGTGGCGTAAGTTCTTTCACATCTGCATGGCAGAAGCCATGTACTTGTAGGAGCTTTTGTTTTAGTTGAAAGTATACAAAATTCCTCCAACTGCATAATGATGCTGCGTGATTTCACATGCTGTATCCATTGGACCAATCACTTCAGTGAACAAGGAAGCCTTTGGGAAATTGCTATAGTGCTTACCACCACTGATGAACAGTGTGTCATCTTCTGGGCAATCTGGCAGTAAATATATGGTAACGTATCAATTGACACTTTCGTACTCTCCATGCGTAGTACTGGCACGCGATAAGAACATCCTGCATCCGCACACGTACAGCGCTCTGTACAGCTACGTTGTTTCACTCAGCATCAGCACCAGGATCAAGGAGTGTTTGGAGAAGGCCGGCACTGGTGTTAGCGCCAAACGTAGCCAGATTTGTGTGAGTGCGGCTCGCTAATGTGACTGATATCACTGTCCGTGCATTCGGTTTGGTTCTGGCAGCAGTTTTCCATAACACGCAGTTTACGCTTGACGTGCCTTCCTATTCATGTGCCAGGTCTGCGTAGACAAGGGTTCACAGAACGTACGCCAGCTAGTAAAATTGCCAGGAAAATGAGAGTCCATTTCCAGTCCTGTTCAGCCAAGAGCGCGCCTCGGTAAATATCTTGCTCCATCTCCAGCGTCAGGACCTGACAACAGTCCAGATTCAGATCGAGCTCCTTGTTTTTTTTCCTCAAAAGCCCAGCAACGAGGAGATGACATCAACGACTCGTTCAACGAGTGTCCGCATAGCGGGAGCCGCTGTCCGACAATTGGTATGAGTTCACGCAGTAACATATACACACAAGCACTCGACAGCGACGGTTATGTGGTCGAATTCAAGATGGCAGGAGAAAAGAGCTTTGCTCTTTAAAGACTTAGGACCCCACTCTGGTCGAGGGAAGAGCCAGACAGAGCAGCTTCCAAGGGCGGCTTCACACTTTCCTCCATCCACTTTGAAAGATACAGATGAGGCCGCAGCAAATTCTCCACCGCAATGCAACAACTCCTGATGACGTCTTCATCCTACCTCCCCCCGACCGACACCGGACCCAAACCGGGCGGCCTCATTCGGGTCCACTTCCGTCACGTGCGCGATAGTCACTTTTTTTTCTCGGCTGGAAAGGATATCAAAAGTCAGTCTTTTCATGGCACGAAAGGGGAATCGTGCGAAAGCAGCGGGAGGGAAAGGAAGGTAAGAGGAATTGAGCTAGGGAGGGAGGTGATTTGGCCATAAAAGCCGGCAAGTTTCGCCTCTATGAACGTTCACTTAGCGTACGAAGCCTGAGAATTGGCAAATCAAAGAGTTCCTTCATCGCTGCAACCTGGCCTTAACAAGAGTCGACGTTCAATGACTCCGGCTGTCGTTACGTAAGAAAGGCCAATTTTGCCGGGTCTCACTTAATTTTTCTTGGGACAAGACAAAAAAGTCTGGACTTGACCCTCCTCAGGGTGTGACACATACAAAAGTTTGATCCCTGAGCGACGAGTTTTTGCTCCCGGGGCTAAGAGTGAAGTTTTGTTTCTTCTTATGTAACTTTATGTAAGACAAAAAAACTCCGTCGAGCTGCTCTTCGTGCGCCATCGCCTTCGTCTCGTTCGGACACACACACACACACACACACGCACACGTTTGGATTCGTGCCTCCCTCCTCATGCTCCACCTCTTGGGAAATGAAGTGTGCGGGTTTCGCAGCCAGAGAGGGTTTTGCCACTGCACAGGCAAGAAATTAATAAAAAAAAGACCCACGAAGGAGAATTCATTGTGTTTTGAATGCGTGGGTTTTCTCGTTTGGGTACTTTTTGGTGGCTAAATTGCTTGTCTGGTCAGAGCTGACCCGTGTCCAGCTTTCAAGCTCGCTGACGCTTGACACTCGCACAGCTGTGGTTGTTGCGACGTGCGAGGCTTCCAAGTTATTCGACAGTTCAGCAGCGTCATTGGGCTCAGTAGTGTGACGATGTTCGAATATGAAAAGTCAGAAACGACCTCCGAATGATTCTTCTTCAGCGAAACTCTAGGTGACAGATCAAGTGTCACCGTGCGCCGTAGGCAAACAAGACGATAAAAAGTCGTACTGTTGTAGCTGAACGCTGACTTGCAACGTGCAGTCCATAATGGGGCGTCGCGAAATTCAACAAATGGGCAAAGCTATCGCCAATTTTGACTTGAGCCTTTGGTCTCGCGCAGGAGCCAACTTCGTTCGAACTGAAGCTACGACGAGTAACGAACATTTGTCCGGGAAGTTGCTCGAATAACGTCCGAAGACTCGTCGGACGCCTTCATCATGTATGTTGCTAACTCGCCAGCACAAGTGTTAGCATTTTGGGGCTGAATCTGAGCCGTCGAATCAATTAACGAGCACAGTTGACAAATGAAGGATGGGGGGAAGGAAATAAAACTTCATATCAGTTTAGCTCAGGCTGGATTCGAGAGTCATCAATAAACCTGTGCTCTGGAGAGACGCGTGAAGGAGAAATTTCTCCATGCTCGCCTGCCCGGCCACCCTGGCTGGGCCCATGGATCAAAGAACAGAGGCAAGAGAGTCGTGGCAAACCTGGGGAAGTTGGGGAAAACCGTGGAGGCGCAGAAGCACTGCGGACGTTCCCGGTGGCCGCCACAGTGATCACACGCGGCCTGAGTGAATTCCCCCATTGACGGACGCATTTGCATTTCCCCCTCCCCCCTCCTCCGCGACTTCGCTTCTGAAATGACCGATTGCTTCCAGGGAAATGAGCACAACTGCACTATTGTCATTGTGTGTGAATGTGAAGTCGGGACAAAGCTTCAGAGAGGCTCTGAATGGACTCGATGTATTTTGGGAAGGGCTTTGCCATCGTCTTACTTTATACCCAATTTGCCTAAATCCCTTCGCGGATTATGCGGTAGTTCAACGGCCAGGTACTTACGCCTATGTACATGCATTACGTTACCCACCCACGTACGTACATACATTGCGGACACTCCCTCGTACATACGTATGTATGTAAATTTTTAGCTCATGTCCGTCATACCTTCCTCTCGTCCCACTGGCCTTAATATTTTTGGCACACGTCAGAAAACTGAGAAATCAGGGTCAGAGAAGTTATGGAAGACATGTTTTCTTCCCAAATTGGGGTGCTCAGATACGTACCGGATGCATCTGAATTAGTCCATAAGAACAACAAACACAATTCCACTATTAAAGCAGTTTCTACTCTAATGTTGGTGTCAGCTGACAACAAATTTAGCTGTCCACCAGGTCTCGCACACAGCTTGGAGTAAAAGTTACTCTGTGTTGTCAGATAACTCAAAAGCAGGCAACAAGACGGCTTCCTGCTGAGGAGGGAGTCACTACTTTGGTGAGGTTGCAGTTCAACGGAGCAGTTTGAAAGTTCAGGACATGAATCAGTTGCTCTGCAAAAGGCTGTTATACTAATCACGTAACTCTCTATGAGACATTGATAACTACAAAATGAAGCAGTTACACAGACAATATGAAATGCCCATTTAACAATACTTTTTACATGACTCACTGAAAAAGCTGGTACGACTGAAGTGTCGAATTTCTACTCAATTTGTGTGTCATGCCTCTAACGACCTGTGCTTTCTGTAAAATCCGCAGCGTTTTAGGTCCCAGATCAGATTTATTGATTTGAAAAGTGTTCAAAAATGAGACATGAATCAGAATTTTCGCAAGTAGAACTTTTTAAGAGTTGAGTACAGCTCTGCCTTTTACTGTGCGCCAGTGCCGGTTTCGAACCTTCAGTGCACATGGAATTGCACCAGGTACATGTTATGCAGGGTGATGCACATCAACGTCCGACTTTGCAACAGTTTCTTACCAGTATCATTCTCGGCAAACATTCAAGGATGAGAGGAACCTTAATAACTTTGAGAGGAGCCCTGTTGTGCATTCACATTGAAGTCTTTTGCAGCGATGCGTAGAGGGGTGAGGACGAATTCTCTTTACGTATATCTATTGCAAAGCATGCTTTAGATGTAGTTACTGTGACGAAATGGAACTTCCCTCAGACGCTGCAGGGTACAATCTTAAGACCTCACTCCAAATGGATACCCTTGACCAAAATGACATCCTTCCAATTCTCGGAAAAGGCTTCGCATCTGGCATGGACGTGTTCCATGGGGATGGCATCTCACTCCTCGAGCAGGGTGGCCTTAACGCAGTCCTCGTTTTCTTTTTAGATAAATTGGCGAGAGGTTGAAACCTTAGAACGGTGTTGGCTAAAAATGAATAAGGATTTTGACTAAGATTTTAGTGATAACAAAACTTTCCCTCACTCCTGAGCCACTCCCCACACGGCTCCGGCACTTCTTGCAGGCTACCTGCAAGGATGCCAAAAATAATGTGTGGCCCTTCACGTCTGTCACCCTGTACATATAAGTACGCGACATCCGAATTAAGGTAATACGAGACTGGTGCAGACCCAGTTACTCACCTGCAATGGTCCCACAGCACATGAACGATACCGAAAGTCTCGGTGCGGACTGATGTAAGAAGCAAAGGCTGAGACATAATAAAAGTATCAATTTACCAATAGAGAAGTGCTCATAAAAGAAACTTACAACTACGCAACCCTTTTTGTCCTTCCGCCTCTCTGTCACATAACCGTTTGGCCAGGCAATTATCTTTTTTAGCTGATCTTTGTACCCATAAATTCTGGTCTCTCCACCAACAGTGCTCATAAAACATTTCTGGGTGACTGCTGCTGCTCGTGCTACCGCTACACAGTCACATCTCTCTCTGTACGAGAAAAGCTGCAGCCAACGGTAGGCAGCTCCGATCAAACGATTCTGACGAGATTGATGGGTGGATGAACGCAACCTTGGGTCTGTGTTGAGCACACCATTTGCGCGCTGCACGCACGTATCATCTCCGCTCGTCATTGCTTTGATCCCAATGGGTGATCAATGCATTTGTTGCTGTTAAGGACTCGTCATTATGCAGCAGCCCAGGCGGTGATGGTGGCTTGCCAAGTGTAGGAAATGACGCCAGTGCTGGTGGTTTTGCATGCATTGAGCGTGTGCCGCGAACGGCGTTACATCTCCGTGAGGCTGGCGACGTCATGCAAGTCTTGGTAACTGCGTGCATCCATTTCGCCGACGACGAGGCTCAGGTATTGTAGTTATGGGCATGCCCAAAGATGATGACGTTGGGCAGTGGCGGGCATTCACTGTCCATATCTTCGTCTCTCTTTTTTTTATGGATGCTCCAAAAAGAGAATTCTCTCTCCCTCCGCTGGACGCATAATGTAGTTATGAAGACGCATTTGCATAACACAAATAGTACATACAGGACAGAGCCACGAGGATGTATGTACTGGAGAGTGTTGTTTGGTGAGAGGCGAGACTTGAGAATATGCAAAGCTCCTTTTGCTGCTATACACAGACGCTTCTCTCGAACTCTCCTACTTGCTGGCACGCACGCGCTCGTACGCACACGAAGACTCGTTTGCACGTGTGAGACAGTTTACACGAATACAATAGTAATGGTAACAAGTGACTCGAACAGTCCTGGACGCACCTTGCAGACTGAGGGGATCAGGATGGGGCTGTACAATAGCACATTAATGAATGGCCAGCTGAAATCGCAGCTTTGCTAGCAAAATGACACAAGCTGGACTGCGGACTCACACTAGAACAGTGCTTCAGCCAAACGCGGTCACGCTCAAATAGCCATTCACACCTTTTTCTTCTTTTTTGGCATGACGACAACAAAAATCGAGTTGGGCAAGATACTGCATCTTGTCTCCAGTCACGCTGGAGCACTCAAATTCTTCCGATTCCCACTGTCAAGTCGTTGATACGATCTGAATTAGTTTGGGGGCTAACACAAAAGCAGGTTGAGTTTTCCAGAGGTGCTGTGTTCTGAAGGGGAAAGTGAGCATGGCCGTGGGTCCACTCTCCCCCAAGGTTTACCGAGCCCAGGGTGCAGGGGCTGCAGCTGTGGTGAAAATTTTCGCATTTCAGGCTTGTGCGACTTTTTTGCTTGCATTTGGAGGCTGAATACAGATGTTTAACAGTGCTGCGCCAAAGCTGCTCTGTACGACTCGTAATATAGGCTGAATTAGTGCGTGAACTGCATACCTATCACACAAGAGGTTCTCCGGCGTATGCGTAGACATCACGAATCCGTACATACACATTGTAGCCAGACCCTGTCGTACGCACGTACGTACAACAGGTACGTAAGTACGTACGTTCAGGGCACAGGAGTTCCAAATACCAAGTAGCTAACAAGCAAATCGAATTTTGAAGAGAAGATATGGATACAACATATTGCTGGCCGCGGCTGCACGGACAACTTGGGCCAGGAGGAGCAGAGCCAAAAGGAACCACCCTAACGAGCTCGTCGTATTTTGCGTACATTTGATCGAATGTAGCCGCGCCTTAAGGCATTTCGCTAACGAATGCACAACAGAAATGAGATTGCCAACGCCGGCAGCCCAACAAACAACGAAACAACGACCCACGCAACCTAAAACTGCATCTGATTTTTTTTTCTCACGCCGAAAAATGGAATCGGGATCGACGGAGAAGAAGAAGGGGTCGGAGAAGGCGAAGACGGCCGACATCAGAGGCCACAATGGGAAGAAATCTCAGGGTTGCCCAAGAAATCCTGGGGAATGGAGTGATTTGGGGCACGTTTAATGCTCGTAGCTATAAGCATACGGTCGCTCTTTTCTCTCTCTCTCTCTCGCCCGCCCGTTCTCTCTCTCTCTCTCTTCCTTTTCATGAGGTCTCCTCAGTTTGTTCTGAGCATCTCTGCTAAGAGGAGGCAGACTTGACACCCCAAGTCTGTCTCTCCTGGGCACTTTTGGGCACACTCATCAGCTATTTGCTTTGGAGTCTCTCTCCCCAGATGGTGAAGTGGGCGCTTGAAGCGCTCATTACGGAGTCTTGTGTGACCGATTCGGAATGTTGAGTCAGAAGTCAGGAGTCCCTGACTGTCAGCTGTCGTCTCGTCATTAATGGCGTTTAAGACAGTGAAGAAGAAGCTTCGTTCCTGCTTGACAGAACAACAATAAGGAGAGGAAAACGTTGATGCGAGACTTGACTCTCGGTTATCCTTCTTCCTCACCTGCCGCAAGTGGAGGCAAAATGAGACGGAGAGAAAAGAGAGTAGAGGAGTTGGCGGGTTTCTCTTGCCAACGCCTGGTGCATAAGAGTGGGTGAAGTAGTCTAATACGTGTTGGGATGCTGTAAAAGTGCTCTGACAGTCGAAAAAGTCCATGCATGGCGTTCTGGTGGAAAGAAGGCTTTAAAGCTACTCACACTTCCTGGCTTGCTTGCCCGACTTCGCCGTCGTAGAAGCAAATGGAGGATATCGTATGAGGTAAGAAAGTGGAGAGCGACAGCAATCTTTCTTCTTTTCTGCGTCATTTGCCATTCTCGTAGAATGATGCACTGGAATTGAGTGATTGAGCATGGGTGGGTGTGTGGCTCTTGCCTCATTATACGTGCGCCCCATTGAGCTCCTCACTTCTCTCTTTACAACGCCCATTTTTCCAGTCAGGAGAAGATGAAGTGCTGGGAGTAAATCAGGCTAGACTTGTCTCACGACTTAAATGAGGTTAAGGCGGCTGATTTGAATCAATCAAGGATTCGTCAGTCAGCACCTAAGTTCTCATCACAGGTGGATCATGATCCGAGCGTCTCAATAGACATAGAAGAACAGTGACTGAGTGAGAGCACGTGGGTTTCAACTTTTTGTTGTTAAGTTTCATTTTCGGCTATCTCCTCCTACCATCATAGGTCCATTGACGGACAGACAGACAGACAGACAGACAGACGTGTTCCCTCTTTTTCACTGCCTACCGAATGCGCCTGCCTGCCTGACACACGTTCCGTATTAGGAGACAGCAACTCATCAGCGAACTTTGGGGCGTAAAAGTTTTGTTTCGGCGCCCTCTCCTTGCCATTGTCGATTGGGCTCCGACAACCAACACCCGCGCTATCATTTTTCACGTGGTTCACTACTAATGAGCATCATTATTGGCAGAGGCCAAGGAGATAAAGACAGGGAGGAGGACGAGGAGAGATAGACAGATAGATGTTGCAATCAGTGTAGCAGAAAACCCTTACATGAACGGACGGATGTTGGAGTACGCCCGCTGATTTGGTGATTAGACGTACCCTATGTACTATATACACTTGTGGACTTGTGGTTAAAGGTATATTCTTCCTCTGTAGAAACGGGAAACAAATGTTTGTAATTACGTCACTGCAAAGTCAACTGCACTCATGCATGCGTGTGCGACTTCTATCTTCTAGCATCAATGAAATGTGCGTACGAGTACGCCGTAAAAGGGATCGCTAGTAAAATTGGTCCTCGTAAAGCGTTTCATCGTTGGATCCGTCAATGCCAAACACCGCTAGTTTGTATTGGTTCCGGTCAAAATGATCCCCGTAATAAGTGCCTCTTCCTCGCATCCGTCGACATTCTAAACACTTTCCCTTTTTATTAGTTCTTCAGAAAATGATTCTTACCCCCTAGTGATCCTCACGGTGTCCGTTTTACCCTGTGCTCGAGTACTGAAGTCATGTCATTCAGTCAGATCAACACATCGAACAGTCGACCTTTTCCCTCTTCAGCACTGATTCCATCCTGTGAGGTGAGGACGTCGTCGTCCTTTCCTCTGTATGGAGAGAGAGAATCAGCGAGTGAGACAGAGTATGAATATTTATGTTCCGGAATGAAGGTCTAATTTAGGCATTACGTTTGTCTGCGGTGGCATATGAGAATCTCTGTTCCACCGGGAACTGCTCCACGGCCACGAGGGGGACCACGGCCATTACCGAAACAGGTCGTGAAGACACCGGCTCCGTCTTGAAATTACTCCGACGAAGGCAGGCGCAACCACACGCACACACTCACGCGCACACCCACGCGCGCGCACCCACGCATACGCACGCACACACACGCACACGCACGCACACACACGCACACGCACGCACACACACACACACACACACACACACACACACACACACACACACACACACACACGGAGGAGAGAAAGACACTTGAATGGGAATTATGAAGCCTTTGTGTGAAGCCGACGGAGTGCGCAAAGAGATGGAGGAGAAGCAGCAGCCAACAGTCAGTTATTATTAGTTACAACTGCGATTTCCTGCACGTGCGCGCACCTGAAATTAGTGCTTCTATGCTTTTTAAATGACCTGTTATGACCTAAATTAGTCACGCTCTTTCACGTATGCTTGAAGCAAAGCTGTTGTCGTCCTAGTTGATGCTTTTTGCCTTGTCTGGAGAGGACTCAGACTCTGTCAACGCCCATACAGATGCATGCATGCATACATATGCGTACGTACATAGCAGTGCATACAATGGGTTGAATTTGTCGCCGAGAGGAAATCGTTCGACTCCTCGACAGGGTTGTCGTCTCAAACCTCTTTGAAAGGTCCTCGAATTCGATGACGTTTCGCTTTATTCGAATATGAAGCCAGTCGTCAGTCAGCCCGTACACATGACGACGAGATATGGGAATAGCATAGATATGTACATACCACTCTCGCTCGCTCTCTCGCTCGCTCACCCACTCACTCACTCACTCACTCACTCACTCCTTGTGTCAGTCTAATAGAGTAGCACTCACTCAAAAAAGTGTCTGGAGAGCAACACGTCTGTCCCTCAAGATATATGATGAGTGGTGCTGGACGGTCAGACAATGGCCTCCAGGGCCTGGTAGCTGAGGTGTTGCGGTCATTTTTCTTCTCCTCCTCCTTTCACGATACCTCATTTCGTCAAGGAGAAGTCCTTTCTCCTCCGTCCATCAGCTCTCCCCCAGTCCTCCCTGCTTGCAGCCAGCATCTGTGTGTGTGTCCCTCTTGTCCTTGTGCGACACTTTGGGGAATGTAGAAACTGCCTCCCTTTCTTAAGACGCTGTGTGTCATACGTGTGACGGCTCCACGCGCTGGAGGTGGAGAGAGAGAGAGAGAGAGAGAGAGAGAGAGAGAGAGAGAGAGAGAGAGAGAGAGAGAGAGAGAGAGTCTTGCCGTAATGCACTCGGATGGCTACACGATTGTTACTCAAGCAGTAACGTTGTTTCTGGTTCACCAAATTCTAGTCCTGACGAGTGTCCCGAGTCTGAAAGAATCACGTCGCTCGGTTCGCCTCCGTGCACTTGATGGCACTAACGAAGAGTCTCTCGCTGCGGCAACTGGGGGGCGGGGAGGCTGTAGTGCCAATAGCGGTCAATGAGGCGAGCGTTTGCAACTGCCCAAAGGAATCAGGACCCCGAACCCGAGGAGAAATGAAAACTGCTGACATTTTTGGCTCCACTCCTTCCTTATACCATTACGATATGAGCCTTCTCTTTTGTTCCTACTCCAGTGAGCACTAACATTCCGTACAGCCGTTCCCTGTTCTGGCGTAGACACGTAGTACTTTACACGAGACTGTGGTGCTGTTTTCGTAGTGTATACACACGAGGACAATGAGCAGTGTAAAGCATAGCTGAGAGGAGGCGGGAAACAAAAAGCATCGTCGCACATGCTCAACATGGCCCGAACGACATTTCTCCCCTCTGATTTCCGGTCCGCTCTGGCCAAAATGTTTATTTAGAAGTCTGCTGGGTTGCTGACGGCTCTTTGACGCCTTTCAAGACGTTCTCGGCAAGCGCGTAAGAAGAACAGACAGAGGACTAATCTCTCTCTTTGCCTCCATCCCGTACAAGTCGTACGTGCTCTTCGTGCTCCTGGATGCACTCGAAAAGAATGAAAAATAGATTGGCCAAAGAGGAATAAATATGGAAGGCCATCAATCACTTGTCAGGCGACGCTTCTTGCAACGACAGAGAAGGAAGCAACATTGCATAACAACAACGGAGGAAGAAGCTGTAGTTTTCTACGACTCCTTGAGCAGCGGGGAAGTGGGGGTGGCGGTGGGGGTGATGGGATGGTGAGGGAGGGGGGAGGATAAAACATTTTCCCCTAGAACAGTGGGAGGAAAAATTGCTCCCTCCAAGTCGTCACCGGCCATTTTTCAGGCACAACAAACAAGGAGTTGGTTCTTTCTCATACAAGAGGAGCGAGTTGAAAGTTGCGGGGACTCCGCTGAGAGCTGAAATTGCACGTGAGAAGTGTGCAACGACGTGCGATGGTGGAGGACCTCCCGCTCAGATTAGGACTTACATGGACATATGCACATCTATTCATCCTTGAGTGAAATCAAGAGGCCATTGATCAATTCCCACAGAGACTCTTCATTCGAATGGCGTCTTCATTTTTTTTTCACCCGTCCATTCCATCCCTTTGAGAATCGGCCGCCACAAAGATTTTTGCAGCCCGTTTTTTGTCTGTGATCGATGCCCCTTCATGGGAAGATGAAAATAAAGTACAGAACAGTAGACACACAAAGAAAAACACATCATACGCCAACTACTGTTTTCAATGCTGATCGATGTTACCTGCTACGTGGTCAAACGCAGTGCTGTATTGAACTGCACTGTAACAGCTCCCAGCACTAGAAATGGGTCCGACTTGTCGTCGAATCGAGTTGCTCGCCAGCATTGAAATTTTTGTCAAGTCGAGTGGTTTCGAGTATTTGGTCGATGTTGACAAGGAGAACTCACTTGCAGTGCCAAATGGCTGTGACTATGGCCAAATGGTCCTTCTTGGACATATGTCAAACTGGACGTCTGGCAACCATGGCCCACGCAGTGTTTGATTTCGTGTGAAACTGACCTGTGGGCATCTTTTTCCACACCCTCGAACAAATACTCTTGGAAGGACTGAAGAAAATGTGTGTGCTGAGTGTTACCACATTCACGTGACGAGACGCCGAAAAGGTGGTCACTCGGGCTGCAGTCATCTGGCAACCCTTCATTCCAAGGCCTAGCGACCTCTAGTTCTGACCGAGCTACTCGCAAGCTACCCGAGACACTAAAAAACCGCCCGTCCCCGGTAAGAACTCGATACCTGAAATTGAGCTCAAATGCATCTCTACCCACCACACATACCTGCTGTGCTGTGCTGCACAGAAATAATGTACGGCGTAGGCCAAAAGGTCGGGAAAATGGCCCATAACTCATTCCCTTTTTCAACTTTTTTTCTGCTTCTTTTTCTTCTAAACATGGAGCTGCGCATGAGTGACATCTACATGTATATTAAATTTGAAAATCCCATGCCGGCATTACAAGTCTGAAGGCCTCCCACACCATGGAGCGATCCTTTATCTCAGACGAGACTCCTCTGAGTCAGCTGTGATCAGGTGATTGCAGCTATACAGTATGAAGCATGACGAAAAACATTGGAAGCTGTTGAAACAAAGGTTGTAGAGACCAGTTCCGGTGCGTCACGAAATAAGTTAGCTAAACTCGAGCGAAATTGACCCAAAACAAATGCTTCTTTCACCTGCCCGAACTTTTTCGGCCTCCCCTGCGTCTGGTGCCATAAAATTGTACATGTAATTGAACGCGCGCATAAGCAAAGAAAAAAAAGTCTCATACTGCACAATACCGTGCATAAGATTTATGCAAACGTGGGCTTAGGCCTCGAGCTTTTTCTTTCCCCTTTTAGTGAATGGTGGCAGCTGCAGCAAGAATATGAACACCCCATTGGGTGAAGGAAACAACGAGAGTATTAAATAACAACAAGCACTGTTAGAAGAAAAAGGTCTGGCAGAGTGGAAAAAAGTAGCTGTTGGTTGCTTCCTGCATTGTCTTTGGTGTGGGAGATCCGTCTTTTGGTTCTCTCAGGCTGCAACGGGTGTCACCGGAAAAGGAAGAAGAAGTTTTCCATTTCCCCCGGGGGCAAAGAAGAAGAAAGTTGAATATTGAATTCTGCTGGGGGAGAGAATTGCGTAGGTGACAGAGTGATCGAATTCGCACGATATCAGGGGCAAAGTGATAGGCAGACTATAATGAAGTTGGTCGGGCTGCTCGAACCCACATCCCTCATTTCAACGAGATACTTACTTACCGAGCCGTTGAGAGAGCTGCTGCCTTTCAAATTTCAAAAGTTCGGTGTCATGACAAAGCTTTTGCCGACGCCCCAAATGGAGCAAACTGCGTGCGGAAACAGTTCTGCGGCTTCCCCACTGGCCCCAAAGAGCTGGCGAAACTTTTTCCCCCACTCTCGCGATGAGGAGGTGGAAGGAGGAAGACGCGAGGGAGTCAAGCGAGAAAGCAAAATAAGGAGATTTTTTTTTCCACCAGAAAAATCTCTTCCTCGAACGAAAAGAGGCTTCTTCGCGATAGATTTTCATTTCACCAAAAGGAATCACTCAGGCAAGACGACTGGGCGATACCAGAGATTTCGTAAAAAAAACCCGCGCGCTGTCGTGATATTACTGCGTTCGTACGTACGTGCGCAGGTTCTCGTGTGCGTTGAAACGGACATGGAGATGGAAAGATGTCAGAGGGAATTTTAGCGGCCATGGAGGACTCTCCTGACTGTTATCAGTAATCACTGATCACAGGAGAGACGTCCAAAATATGCCAAAAAGGAAGTAGAAGGAAGAAGCATCCTCTACTGGCGACACCAGCTAAATTCTTTTTTAACTTACCTTCAGTAAAGAGAAAAGTTTTGTTTCCTGGACAAGGAAATCTGCCTCCCACTTTTTCGCCCTGGCTTTAGTTTTGGTGAAATGATGATAGTGCTTCTTTGCTTATTTTGGACACCTCCACTGAGTGGTCAGTGATCAGCGCTGATCACTGCACGCGCACGCACTGCACAACAATGGACAGTCCTGCACGTGAGGACCTGCACGCAATTGAGTACGTGATTCATGTCCCTCTATTGGCCAGTTCCGATACAAACTGGAGCGTGTGGTTACAGCTGTTGGTGGCTGCACTGATAGCCTACTTCATTCTTGCTTAGGTGCCCATATGCACACGTCCATGTACATAAAGCGTGCAATGCATCACAACTCTAACTTGTGTGGTTAGACAAACATTACATCTTGTCCCAACGGACTCTTTCTATGCTGCCATGACATGAATTACGTACCAAACTGCACGTTCACCCCAAGTCAGAATGTTTGCTTTCTAGTGATTCTCAAACAGAATTAGGAAGACTTTTCTCGCTGCATCAGATGTTGCACAAGTGCCTGCAATAGTTGTAAATGTGATGGATGCATCTTGTACATACACCTCACGTTGCTGATACCACATCTAGAGAGCCGGGAGACGACACCGTCGTTGAAGAACCTTTTACACCAGAAGTTGTGAAAGTTTTGTAGAAAATTTAGGAGTACGCAGATTTCCCGACCTGACTCCATATGTAAACATTGGAGTACGCACATGCATATGTGATGTATATTGGGCTAACTGATAAATTTTTTGACCTAGCTTTTAGGCCTTTGGCCAAAATGTTCAGATCTGACCAAAATCATTCTTTCTCAAGCACCATTTGCTTCTAACTCAAAGTTTAACATACTGTATGTAGTAAGTGTAGCGGACACTTCCTTTTTCAGTCCTCTCCTCCTCCTCTACCTCTTTCCGTCATAACTTTTGACTGGATTGAGCTACAGAAGTGGTTGACCCCTCTATGGAAATCTAAGGAGCTCCTCCAAGACCAAACTGATATGCACTTTTGCTCTACTCCTCTTTGTTCACGACAGGTTATAAAGTAACCTCTGTTCCTGTTCATAACTTTGATCCACGTAAAGCATATATAATAGGGCGTTTATTATTTTTTGTTGCAGGCTTAAAGAGTGGGAACAGGTCAAAAGATGTGTTTTATTAAAAAAATTCTCTGAAATGATTTTCTGACCCCCCTCCCCCTAAAATGACTTGAAGTGTTAGTACAGTAAGTAGCACAGTACATAAGGCTGCCAGAATTCATACGTCCGGAAATGCTATATGATTAGAGTGCCTCTGATTGTGCTGAAAGTTTAGGTGCCAATGCCAGACACTGCCTACTAATAGCACCAAAAATTTCAGCACAACCAGAGGCACCCTCATCTAATCAGAGGCTTAATATATATATATGTATATCTTGGATTAAGTTAAATTTTTGGATCTCTTGCGGCATGCTAAATTTGGTGCAAGGCTATATTAAAAGACAGTCTAGTTAAATTAATTAAAAAACAACCTGTTTTTGGGTCCCCTCTCTGCCTTCAAAGCTCTATAAACACACTACATAAGGATGTTGGGTCAAATTAGACCTGCTTAGCAACTTCCTACATGCTAAACTGAGGGACTAGCTGTCAAACGAAAGCGAAAGCAAAGTGTGCTTACATTTACCACCATGGCCTTCAAAACCTGAACATCTTGTTGTGCACTGAACTTATGTAATAAGACTTTATTGCAGGCGAAGGAAGTGTCAAATGATCTTTTTTCCTGCAAGCTATTTGACGACATTTCCACCACTTGGCATGAGGTAGCAACCCTAAGATGCAATCATCAGCAAAATTGCGAAATTTTTGTACTTTGGTCTAGCCTAATATATGTATGTGGCTTCATATGCCACGGAGGTATGTGTTATCCACTGACATACGTACATTTCACGTACATATATACCTATGTAAACCGTAGATTGCGCCGGACGAAGGCTATAGTGGATTCTAAACACACTTGTGCAGACCTGATTAAAGAAAGCGAACACTCGCTGGAGTGACAAAGCAGATTTTTTTATCTCTATCCGCTCTCTTGTAGAGCTTTAGCTGTTTCTTTTCTTCTCTTTCTCCCCTCGAGCAAATTGAGAAGTCAATCTGCCACCACGAAGCATCAGAAAATTGGAGCAAAAAAGAAGCATTTCTTCTATGTTTCTTTCCCTCCTCATCTTGCTGTTGCTTGCTTTGTACCTCTGCAGCACGGATAAGAGAAGCCGGCTGGATAATACAAGGTGTTTCATCTTCTGCTCTAATACATTGTTTACCTATGTGTTCGAGGAGGCCAAGAGAGGCCAGGGGGGGAGGGGGGAGGTCTGAAAGTTGTGGCCTCAGGAGCCTGGAAGCAAAGCGTATGAGGAAATAGATGTACCTACACAGGTATGTGCTCACTGTACATGCACGCACTGCACAGTGCATTGAACAGTACACTAGGGTAGTACAATGTGCCCCACATACGCACGTACGTACCGATATACTCACATAGCAGTATCGCTGTAAGCTGACTTTCTTTCATTCACCTTCTCCTTCTTCTTCTTCTACGGAGGTGCAATTTTCAAAGGTGCGTGATGAGGATTTTATGGGAGGAAATTGCATGCATAAGGAGAGGCAATTTCGCCGGGGAAATATCGGGTGAGGAGAGGGGGATCAGTGCCATAAAAGCCTGAAAGACACCGCTGAAAAGCGCTGTTATTTATCTCGCCAAATGATGCATCCTACTAGACGTGCGCGCGTAATGGTAATGCAGTGCCATTAATGCAACTACCTGAATTTTATACAAGTGCTTCCTTGGTGGAGGAAACCTCTGACTTTCTGTGCGAAAGCGATGGCTCTCCAGAACCCACTCAGGACGCATCTCTCCCCTCCCCCTACCCTTTTTCGTCCGCAACCACCGAATGAGCAGGTCAAATAGAACAACTCTGTTAAAAATTCATGCACCCCGCCCACCGGCCCGCCCGCCCGCCGGCCGGCCGGCCTGCCGGCCTGCCTGCCGGCCCAGCTGCCTGCCAGCCCTGCCGTTCTCGAATTTTCCACTCGGCCACACAATTTTCCCCTCTTCGTGGCTCCGATTCTAAGGAAGGGTTATCTCTTGATGTGGCCGATTCTATTCCTGGATAAAGAGATTCTGTGCTGCGACCTCCGCGAGTAAAGAAGAACCTTCTTCTTCTGTCCGGGAGGGAACTTACGAGCAAAGCATGCGCGCTGGCTCTCCGAACCCATTGTGCCACACACACCGGAGGCTCCATTCTTGGCCGCCACTCTTTTAGGAGGCCCGGAGAAGCAGGACGACGACGACGACGAGGTGGAGGAGGAAGAGGAGAGATTGGGGATTTTGCACGTAAATCCTAATACCTGGAACTCGTATCTGCGCCTATTCTGAAGCGCACTAAGCTAACATGATCTCAAGTGCAAGCCATTAACATCTGGAATTAATTAGTCTTTTTGAAAAGTTCTCTCTCAGGGCTAAATTAGCTTTGTCGGGCCCTTAATTTTTCTCTCCCCCCTTTTTCCGGCAAGAAAAGCAGTCACGATGCTGTTGAGGAAGGAGAAGAGGTTTTTTTTACTCTCCTGTCACGTTCGTTCTGGTTTTGCACAAGTTTCCTCCCTCCCTCCCACTCTCCTCTTTTCCCTACGGACTTGGTATGTCCTAAATGTACAATAAAGTGAGGGTGGAGAAAGAAGAAAAGGAGGCCGAAAACTTAATCCAATGATCCTGGCTATGTACTGACGCTGCAGCGCTGGCTCTTCCATCTCCTTTTACTATGGCTCGGCGATGCCAAGCCAAAAACCTTAATCGCTAGAGTGAAAGGAGAGGGAGGACTTTTTCCTTCACTGCTTGAGCATATGATTCTCATCAGAGATTCTTCCCTCATGCTCCGACCATTGGGCGAGAGCCACGATGAAAGAGAGAACAAAAAGGTATCATCAATACGTCGTCGAAGCTGTTGTACGGGATGTCCAGAAATTGGGGTGCGTTTCCAGCAGCCAGGCGAGCACCTCCAGGCCGCAGGACAACTGATCAGGATCCGTCAACACGCACTTCTGGGTGCCATTCAGGTCTGGCGCCAGACTCTGCCATAAAAAGCGGTGCGGATAAAAAAAAGAGGGGGTTGAGGAGCTTTTCGAAGCCGACATCAATTCCGTGACGTCCTGTACTTGCACAACGCTCCGTATGTAGAACGCCTTTAATGTCAAGAATGCTGAAATTGAGCCTCTGTCTGAAAAACTCAAAGAGGAGAAGGAACAGAAGAAGGAGAAAGGCATGCCAAGAATGCTCGAAGCACAACCTGAGACAAAAGGAGAGGAGAATCCCTCGAGAGTTTGCTCCTTCTGGGCGATTTAATCCCCAGCCAGGCCCAAACCATGAGACACAAATGGAACTGCCGCTGTTAATTTCGACTCCATTAAATTCTCGCCCCAGTCCAGAAAGTTTCAGCTCCCTTCTGTTTCCAGAATTCTCTTCCCTTTCTCTCTTGCTCTCCAGCTTGCTTTTTTCAATATTACTCCTCTCCCCCCCCCCTCCTTCCAGTCCCCTACAAGATGGAGGCATGAGCCTTAGCCACGTCAGCCTCCTCAGTCTCCTCAGCCTCCTCAGCCTCCTCAGCCTCCTCAGCCTCCTCAGCCTCCGCTCACACGTTCACGCTACCTTGCCTTAAATGTGTCTGAAAAAGTGAGAGAGTGAGAGTGGCGCAAGCGACAGAAGCAATTTCAAATGAATTAGCCGTCAAATTTAGGAGACAGGTTGCTTCTTCTTACTCTGTCTCCGTATGTACCACACACGGGAATTTGGGCTTGTGTTTTAGAGGATAAGCCTTTCCTAGCTGGCGCACTGCTGCTGTGCGCCGCTGTTACGTACGAAAGTGCGTAAAAAAACACATGGCCACTACTGCATGGAGTGATTCTGCAGTGCTTTTGATGCTCATCCTCCCAAGGCTGACAACGTTGACACTGCTGTCTGTCCAGACCATATGTATGCACTGCATGTACGTACGCTGATAGCCGCGCACATTCATGCGAGGCCCGGAGCAGTGGTGGCTCAGTGATGACAACCAACGCCGTCCTGACGACTACGATGGGACGCCCTGACGGCTGAAGTTCTGTTTTCCACGGGTAAACTTAAACTCACGCTTGTCTTCCTCCATCACCTCACGACAATCCTGACAGAAAAGAGCAAATATAGCCCGTGAAAACGACTTTTTTCCCTTGTCAAAATATCTAAAGGGGAAAACTTCCCCAGTGTTATTCTAGACTGTGCAAATCGACTGCTCGCTCGTCAGCTAGCTAACCATGTGCGATACGCTATACCAACGTCGAAGTCATTGCAAAGTTGTTAGGCAAAACAATCACATCAACTCCGCATTGCCCCAATGCAGTATGTTCCAAGTATAACTCCTAATGCAGCATGTACCACAACAGCACGTGCTCAGGGACGACAGCCAGCAAATGGGCAAGAGGGCAGGTACAGTGGGGAAGAAAAACATCGTCCCTTTGTTGTTGGTACGTGCGCGCGCGCATGCGTACGTCTGTACAGCGTAAGTGCGTATGTACCATGCTCAGCACTTGCGCACGTACAGAGTACGACGTAACCGGACCTTATGGTGGGATGACACGATTTCGTCATATGACGCAGTGCATTTGTCATGTCACGCAGTTAGATTATGACATCCTCAGCCCGCAGGGCAAAATGATGAGAGCCCAACTTTGAGCAATCGTGTCAATTCGCCATCAGTCTTTTCCTCAAGCTCATGTGCAGTAACAGCTGGGCAACTACTACAAGTTTGTCCCGCATAAGACGAGAGGGCTTTAAAGCTTCGTTCTCTTACATGCTTGAAGTCTGGAGTCATCAAAAGGTCCAGGCAAAGTTGTAGCGACCTTTATTATCATTCCTAAACAGATACTGCAAAATAATGAAGACCTAATGTGTTCACGACGGAGGTTTATTTATTTATTTTTCTTTTTTTACATTTCCAGCTTAGGTTTTGCCCATAAGGTTATCTTACAGGGGTGCAATTGTCGGAGACGTAAAAGAAACGCATTTAGTTGTGAACGTTTATCTTATTGGACCTAATGGGGTCCATCTTCTGTCTCTTTCTGTCCATCTGTGTGTGCGCGTGCGTGAGTGCGTGTGGTCGGTCCACAACTTCTGCCAGAGTGCTGAACCAAACTTGGCATGTCGTTATAGGGGTTAAGACAGACGCACACCCACATGAAGAACGGGTGGGGGCCAAAAGAAAACAAGTTTACTTAGTCAGGCTTGTGTAACAACGCCCCCCCCCCTGTTTTTAGTGAAGTGAATAAGGGGGGGCGACCCTCGGTGTCGAGGAGTCCCTGAGATAGGGAATACAGGACTGGCAGTGAAGTAGAATGATGCACAGTACAGGGTTCGCGTGAGACGCGCTCACTTATGTCTTGGCGGCAAATATAAATTTTATGCGTAGCTGTTCTCACGTGTAGAAAATTTAAATTTCCCGCCGAAACATTTGTATGCCCTTTGCGAGCGGACCCTGTGCAGTCTCTGTTGCCTGAGGGCCGATTCATCTGACCAGTGAGATACAGCGCAGCATTTGAGGAGTTTGCCTTATCATGGTGATTATATGAGAGGGCCCAAGTAGCACCGTTATTACCAAGACTGTTTTTTCTCTTCTTTACTGCTTTTTCCCTACAATGGTAATTCTCCGAGGCCTTTACACGTACACACAATGGATAAGACCCGCCTGCTCTGTTCTTTATTAACCCCAAAGGGAGCAAGCCTCAAAGAGCTGGCGAGCAACAGAACATAAAAAGAGGGAAGCCCCTTTGGTATTCCGATCGCTTTGGTATTATGCCAGAAAACATCAAGCTGCCAAGAATATATTTCCCGGTCCGTTTTCTTTCCATCATCCCTGCTGCTACAGACAGGCGAGGATGAAGCAGGGCAGGCCCAACGTATGCAGTGCGAGCAGGGGACACATTATGTGGTTCACTCACTCGCACATGTGCGTGAATATGTGCATAATAGTTAATGAATATGCAATAACAAGTAACGATAGCGACGATTCGCGCCGCTCACGCCTGTGCAGACAGAAGTCGCGGTGTCGAGGGAATCGACGAAACTCTGCTGGATATCTCACGAATGACGTAAACTGTGACTTGGAGCAGCCGGGACTGAGTCCGTCGTGTGCGTTCACACAAACCTTTGCGTTTTCCGCTCCCACTCCCGAATTTCTTTTTCCGATTTTTCACGTCGCTTCTGCTTTTTCTCTTTTTTTATAAGCTTGTCCCAGATGGTCTCCGACTGATCTGCAGAGCAAACATTCAGGAGGAGGCAGCACGCGGAAAAGGAATGGCTTGGAAGGGAGTGGCTCTCGGAAACGGGGGCTGTTTGACTTCGTGACATCAGACCCCGGAGAGACTGAGACAGCCGAGGTGACTCTCTCGCCAGCACAGTGCTCCATGGAGGAGCTGCGGGCGAAGGACTACTCGGACGCCGTCTGCTGCGCGTACGTGCCGTCCAGCACGTAAAAGGGGCACCAACACTTCTTTGCACGCCCCATAACTTTTTTCCGGGACAGATTGGCCGGATTCCCCGCTGGATCCAACCCTCCCCGGCGTCTGAGAAGCCCTTTTGTGCGCGGGCTTTAAGGCAAGTTGCAGCGGTAACTAAATGTGCCGGCTTTTTTCACGCCTCTTTGAGTCTGCGAAGAGACGACGAATGGGACAGTTGAATGACCGTTGGCAAAGTTTTTTTTTACCCACGCGACTGAAAACTGCTCTCTTGGGACGACGAGATGCGAGAGAGTTTGATGGGCTCACAAGCAGTCAGTAAGCACTTTCCAGAAAAGTGCATCGCAAAAAAGCGAAGGGATCTGCTTGGGTAGGTTCCACAAAGCGGGAGAAAGACAGAGGGAAAGAGGAAAGAAGGAAAGAGAAAGAGGGAAGGAAGAGAGAAAGAAATGTGTCAAGTAACCAAGTTATTTCTCTTCGCTCAGAGACGACTACCTACGGAAATGGGATTGCATCTTAGAAAATAAGAGTCGAAGGGCTTTCCGCCTGTCTGCCCTACCCCTACTGTCAACAATGGCGTGGACCCGGCAGAAAATGGATTTATTTGCTAGAGCTGAGGAAGTGACCTTAGGTGAGGTGGAGCAGATGACACTCACACTCCTAAGGAGAGGACACTGGTCTACGTGACAGTGAAGAGCTAGCTGTCACTGGCACCTGTGTGGCAGGAGCTGGACTTCTGTCCGTGCACGACTGGGCTGACACAACAGTGGCGTCTACGGACGAGTGCATGTATGCACGTACGTGCCCGACAAGCATGGCTTTAGCGTGGCGAATGAATTCCCGGACGCCGGAAAAGAGACATGAAATGCTATTGCAAAGCACTTTATAAGAGCAAATTTGGGCTGATAGCCTTGATGTCATCCCGACGAAGCTATTTCCAGCATCGCTTCTTTTAAGACCAATTCTACATTCTTGAAAAGTGTTCCCCAGAGATATCTTGTGCTCTTTTTCTTGTGTCAACGACGACGGCTTCAAGGCAAGAAATGTCGTTGCTGATAAAAAAATCCGAACGAAAATGTCAGCTTGCTCTTTTCTCTATCCGCGGTTCTCTTACTAACAAACGTCTCCTTATCTGAACTCTTTTTTTTCATGCTTCAAATTTCACGACTGACTCGGTCACCTTCCAATGCGAGGGAGACTTAGTCATTGCATGAATGCTCGCAAATGGTCAACTATGCTTCAACATAACGTCTATGGTGTTAACAAAGAAGTGACAGTGCTCGAAAGTGAGTATATAAGGCAGACGACGTCAAACTTCAGTAGCTCCAGTACTGCATCTTCCAGGATGTGTCATAGTCGAATTTAAAGATTCGATGAGAAGTGTGAACACGTCAACCCTGGTCAATAAGCAGAGCAGCTTTTTTGCACCAACTATAACGCAGCAGCTCGATGTCTCGAAGTGGCAAACATTAAGAAGAAAGCACCACAAATCAAGCCTTGGACGCCTCGTCCTTGAGCAGGCCAATGGCAATGAACAGATTCTTCAGGATGCTTCACCATTGAGAGACTGTTGCTTCGTATTTGGGCACAGCTAAACCAGCTTTTTTTCCCTTACACCCTGTACCACAGAAGAAGTGCGCACATACATACGAACAGTGGGCGTAAAATAATTGCATCATTACACCACCCAACTTTTCAACACCTGGAACGTCATAAACCAAAGTATTGCTTGGTTGGAATCGCTTCGACGACCCCCTGCAGCCAAAGTTCAGCAACCGTTGTTCGAGGAAACCTTCAGCATGAGAGCTAAAACTAACTATTTATGACGTATTCTCTACTGCCAACATTTAAGGGACAGTAATGACCTACGTCATTAGGTGCGTTGAATGGTGCAATTGTTTTTGCGCCCACTGCATGTGCACAGCTGCGCCAGAAGGTTATTGTAACCCAGGTTCTCAGACAGACATTGGGCTTCACTGTTCAGTTTACTAGATGGAACCCGTATATACAAACAATAATTCAAACTGTGGTTTTGCACTTTTGGCCGCTAACACCAAATTAAACCAACTGGGTGATAATTTCATAGTTGAAGAACTTTTTAGACAGGATCCTGTTAAAGTTCTATTGAAAATTGAGTAGAGCGCAAACTTTCTGACGTGACTGTACCACAGTATGTGCGTACATGGTGTAAGCAAAACTGATCACCCTGGAGCTTTTGGCCGAACTTATACATTTTCTCGTCGCCGCTGACAACTTGCTTGGTCGTTGTGCGCCATTATTTTGGCAACACTGACTTTGATAGGCAGGGCAGGAACAGCGCAAATGAGAAATGAGATGCACATGGGTGGAGATAATCACTCATAAGTGATCTGATTAACATCAAATCAACATCATTGCCTCAAAAGTGATTTTAAGTCGTAGCAGAAATCGTCAGTAATTTGGTCATTTGAAATCAAAATCGCAATTGCAGACACATCTTTTTGCTTATCTGCAAAAGTCAGCAAAAAGCCCAATTTTTGCTTAGTTTCAATTGTACTCGATTCTCTGATCACCGAAGCCTCATGCGCTTTCCATGCGAGACATGTAAAGCCTAGTGGACTTTTCAAATGCCCAACATTCCTCCAGCTACGCAACTCAAATTTAAAGCAGTAGAGGCCAGAAGGAAATAAGTGTAAGAATCTAAAAAGTTTTGACAACAATCGTGTGTCACATTGTTGACACGAATCTGTGATTTTGAAGTTTATTCTAAGTTTTGGGAATTTTCAATTCGAAATTTACAAAGTGGTTTCAGAACACTTTACCAAAAACTTGGTTTAAAATAATGTTTTTTTGAGCAGTGATCTTAAATCTGTCCTCTCTGTGGAAACGCATCCTGGATATTGTCAAAATGACCTTCCCACACCGACTTCGGGGTGAAGAATTCAAATTCAGACAATGGCATCACGGAACAAGAATCAAGAACACCTTCACATTACCCTGTAGCAGCCCAACGGACGTGTTGACTTGGCCAGGGGATGGCGCATGTGTTAGAATTGTCAAGGTAGTGCCCAATGTTAATATGGACATTAATAAGAAAAGAACTCCTCAACCTTGCCCTAATTCTCCATTCCCACTTCCTTCCTGTTTTTTCAGCTCTCTCAAGCAAACACAATGCAATAATGGGAATTGTTCCTTTCTAATAGCAAATCAAGCGAGAGGTAAAAGTGTGAAGAATGTTATATAGTAATATTTGATGACTACATTATAGTCTATGTTGTGGGATCATGCGGTTTTAGGGACATCTTGGGGAGCAGGGCCTGCACCACCTCATGCAGGGTTGAGGAAGACCTGAAGACGACTATTGATCAGAATGGGTCCAGCTTGTCTGAGACCTGCTCAACTCTGTTACACCGGGTAGATGCCACAGGTGAGGTCGTCAGACTCCGGAAGCGTGTGGAAGTTGCAGTGAGGGCGCTCCCGGCGCCATTTCACTGCCGGCTGGCCGCACGTCCTCCGCGTCATGCGGCCGCGCTGACGTAGACAGCCGTGACCCGAGTCATCCGAGTCAGTTCATCCACCTGGCAATTTACCTGTTGCCATTCATCACTCTCTTTTGTGAGCTATAAATGCTGACTCACAAAGCGCGCGCGACGCATGAAACGGAGTCTCTCTCTCTCTCTCTCTCTCTCTCTCTCTCTCTC
>JAAUXU010034893.1_pt1 | contig 41211 bp, 27 predicted proteins | sample 7278151 | NCBI WGS metagenome assembly JAAUXU01 (sample SAMN14350113, study PRJNA611818) | marine sediment metagenome | isolation source: surface marine sediment (1.8m) | place: French Polynesia: Moorea | collected 2018-08
CCCCCCCCCCCCCCCCCCCCCCCCCCCCCCCCCCCCCCCCCCCCCCCCCCCCCCCCCCCCCCCGCCGCCGCATTCAACACGGGGAACATCTTGCACAAGTGCACATGCACGTGCAGCAAGTACGTACGTAGGTGCTGTGGGCAGCCATGTCTTGCTAAGTACAGTCTCTGTCGATCTTCTCTTACTTCAAACCATCCTTGCAGGTCAGTAAGTTACAGCAGAGACATGAGCTTATTGACGATTCATTGACAGAATAATGTTATGCAGTGAGTACCGGCATAACATTATAGCACGCACGAATGGTATGCGCATTTTTGAGGAGCTCGATTTAAGCATTTGTATACACAACGTGTTGGCAGAGAATTTGTGGCACTGCACGGGGACAACAAGCCCATCTGAGTGTCTGGCTAAGCAATACACCGAGGACATTGGCTTTGTTGGCTTCTGAGACCAATCTTTGGTGTCGGGTCCTCATGTTGACCACGTGTAAGGTCTCGCACTTCTTTTACAATATCATCTGTCACAACTACCGTTGTTTGAAGGTCCAGTGTTGTTTCACAGACAGATCCGTGTACTGTTTGAGGCGCATTTGTACTTTTATACTTTTCTCTCGCAGGATGGAAGTCATAAATATACACATATACAAGCATATTTATATACCGAGTGCGAAAGCAAAAGCTTAAATTTCGCGCTACCCACCTGGTCCGATTGAAAAACATAATGCATGTGCGAGACAAATCATTTTTACACGTTGACACCAAATTTCACGGAAGCGGACCCAAACCCAATGAGCATGATCAAATTTATGAAATCTGTACGATTATTAGTTTTTTGAGTCAAATTTCAAGAAATCCCAGGTTGGGTGAATTCAATGCCCGAATGACTCCACTTCTTGTCTGATGTCACAGACCACCTGCTCGCATTGCTGAACTTTTGCTCCATTCATATTTGATACATGGCTGTTCAATGTTATAGGTTCTCACCTACCCGGCATTTTTGTTCCCTTCCTCGGTGCATATTATATTATTATACTGTGCAAAAAAATGAAATCCGTTATAGCACGGTCTTTTGACGCATCTTGACGTGTTGTCAACAATCTTTGAATTCCCTCCGTTGTGCAATAGATGTGATGCAGTTTTTGTATAAATTTAGAAGAGGGGCAATCAAGTGGATTTAAAAGAGGTGTCTTAAATGTCCTCTCGCACCTAAAAGTTCGGTTGTTCAGTCACTTTTTCACCATGTTCACTTCTTAACTATGAGCACTGATTTACGTGTCTGGCTCACTTGCTTCTTGTACTCCAAAGATGCCTTAATGAACGTTTTTTCGGGACCAAACATTATTCGTACTTTCCTTCGTAATCCAATGTCAGTTTCTAAAATAAGCCACCCTTATAGCTCACTTTAGAGGGGAAAAAATGGTAAAGCTTTCCTTGTCAAAGGGATGCTTTTTAAAGTACAATTTTCATTTGGTCCCGATCTGAGGTACTCACGATACTGATCCTCAACCTGAACACCCGAGAGGACAAAGTCACAGAAAAACTTGACATGATGGAAGAAGAATCGAAGTTGTGTTCAAAAGCGAAACAACTTGACTACAATGTATATGTCAAGATGCATAAAACAGCCGATGTCACAAGTGGTTCAAAATTTGGATGTAGCCAAATATTGCGGTAATTATTAGGCATGGCCAAAAAATGAAAATTTTGGAATTTGGAATTCCTCCAACAGGAGGAATGAGTTAGTCGTCATTATTAATTAGGCTTGTCACCTGAAGCCAAATAGTGAAGACGTCGTCCAAAGAGAAAAAATGAACCCCCTATCCAGAGATAGTTTCTATATCCCCTAGTCCTGTGGTGTTCACGTGGTCCCTCCAGGGGGACGAAAAGGGACCCAAACAATGATCATTTATTCATTCTATAGGACAAGAATAGATTCTTGGGGAGTCTCTTGGGAGTGCGTATTAGGCTAGGTCGAAAATTGGGATTCTGTTCGGACATGTAAAATTCGTTGCTGGATGTCATTTGAAGACTTCATAGTCAAATAACAATGAAAGAAAGTAGTTTAGCCTTGGCCCACAGCATTCAGAGGTGTGTAGTCATGAGGATATTAGGTGAACAAGCTTAAATGTGAAGTGGACATGCACAGTTAAATGCTATATTAAGGCACTGCAATCCAATGAAATTGGAAAAAAAAGTTTTAATACGTGCCCCGAAGCATCGAAAGTTTTAAAAGTTGTTCATCTAAGTCACTTGCCTTATGTAATGAAACTTAAACCCTTACGAGGCAGGTTTAAAAATGACTCTTTTGAAAAAGTCTTTGACTACATCTTCATCAAGTTGGGGTTACAAACCCTAAGTGCACTCAGGTAAATTCCAAAGTCGACCCATTATCAACCCAGCCTCGAACTTGCTTCTATATAATTTATATAAAATAAAAATGTAACAATGATGTACATGAATTCGACCACTCCAAAGAAACAGCGAGGCTTCACATTTCTTGATCAACCGACTGTTCTACTCTCTTCAGGCTCGATAACGATTACGTCCGGAATTACACGCTGATTACATCTTCGGTGCTCGTGGTCGTGCTGCCCACACTGTGCATGCTCATCTCAACGCTGCTCATCTCCAGGCAGATGGTCAGGGCCACAGAAGGCTCAGCCACAGGGTTTCTATCCAACGAGCAGGTGAGAGAGTGATCAGAGAAATGGAACGACCACTTAGAACCTCCTCAATGTGCTTATACAGTGAGGAGAGATTACTTTAATCATTGTGGGTAAGCAAAATTTAAGATTAACGTTGCGCTGCCAAGAAGAACTTGCAATTTTTGACAGACATGAGGTATCATTTTCGCCCGCCAGGTTAAGCACAGTAACTTTTATTGAACTAATGCTGTGAGAAAGACGTCCATGACCCAAGAGTTGACCTCCGCTGTGTGCATGTCTGGCTGGCAGGGCAGCTACTAATGCAAGTATAGGTAGGTGCTGGGCTTGACCAATGTCTTAATCGCTTTCTGCGCGCTATATTTGTTGCAACGCTCCATTTGAATCCATGCTAGAGAAATAGAATGAAGAACTAACCAGTTTTTATGTCTCCTCTCTACTTTGTAAGATTTGTCTTCAAGGTACATAAGGAGATTAGGTCAACATTACGCATTCGAAGTAGGTCCGCTTAGTTACTTTCCAGTTGCATAACTGCAGGACTGTAGTCAACAGAAATTGAAAACAAAATGTGCTTAGCTTTGTCTTCCCCATCAGAGCACCTTGTTATTACGTGACTGTACTTATCTAGCAAAACTTAAATGCAAGACGGGGGGAGTCAAAAACAGTCTTTAAAAATCCGTTTGATAATTTCTTCTCTATTTGGTATTAGGCAACAAACCTGAGATGCACTCGGACATAATTTAAAATTTTCATTTATCAGTCTAGCCTAATAAATACCCAATTCTTCTTTTAGAAATCTAGATTTTTGAGAATGAGAATAATCACTTGCTGAATTTTGAAACACCAATGTCAGCATTCACCAGTGAATAGTACTTTTAGTCGTCCAAAGTAAACTGAAGAAACTTCTATCGCATGAACATTTTTGATTGCTGTACAGTTACAGTCAGACTTCGTCAGTATTCGTAACATTTCACGACTTACTTATTTTTGGCATGTACGCCCAATTGACACTCTTTTACAAAGAGTGTTTGTAACAACAATTGTGTAGCTTCTAGTGCTCTAGCACAGCATGTTTTTAAAATTTAATCATCTGATACATAAACAAGGAGATGCCTGAATCAGGAAAACGAGGCATCTCAGAAGGATTCGTAACACAGTGGTAGCTTGCGAAGGACTGCTCACAAACAGTGATCAGCTCGCATAAGGGTGATCATCCCTCGTAAGAAACACAGAAAATTCGGACAAATTCTGGCATGTTGAAATACCTGCCAGCAGAGGGTGATCAATGATCATCCTCTGCTACATGACTCCACAGAATTCCAGAGGATACTGAGCTACTATAAAAGGTCCTAGCCTATCTTGCGGGCTACGCATAAAAAGGCATGTCCCTTTTTACGCAGTGGATGATTAAATTTTAAGAACATGCTGTGGAACAATTTGAGACCCTTTGTGTTGTAAAAGTGTGTCCATTAGGTGTACGTGCCAAAAAATATGCAAATCTCCAAGTGCTCCTAATACTTTAGAGTCTGACTGTACCTGCGCAGACAGCACACTGCTTGTATGAGCATCGGCTGATGACAATGGTCATATCGACTGCACATGTGTTTTTCAGATACTGAGACATAAATTTGAGTGCAGGCATCCAACATGACTGACTGTGACTGCACATTTTAATGCTACAGTACTTAAAGGTTAGCAAGGGGGAGAGAGGAACGCTGAAGAGGTCTGAAATTTAGCTGATGAAATTCCGGTATCCACCCTTTTTTCGGAACGACCCCCTGTCCCCCTCCTGGAGGGACGTATGCAAGCATGCCAAATCCCCGCGTTCCTGAGGAGAAATGGCAAAGGTCCGAAGACCCAAAAAAAGAGATGAACATTGTGACACTTCAACTACAACACCATGCTCAGTGACACCCGGATGACACCACCAACGTGGTACACCCCAATGCCAACATGACGGTTGATCCCATGTTCCAAGACTCTTTCGAAGGTGGATCTCGGAATGCCAGCCCGGAGTGCATGTTCAGCCTTGCCCACGGGAGCAACACAGACATTGCTCACATCTTCGACCTGTCGCAGTGCCAGGTCAGGAATCTCAAAGCAAAGTGGACGGCCACCCAGAACCTGAAACGGGCACCGATGTCCGCCCGGATGTTTTCGAGGGACCCAAACTTTTACTTGGCGCCCAAGCGTGGGTGTCCAACAAGTGTCATGGTGTCCTAAGCACTGACTGCGTCGAGATCCCTCCAGACCCAGTGCGAACTTTTACCCAGCTGAGTCAGGAGGATACAGACGGTCCACACCTGGCCTTGGCTTGCACTCCAGAGCCTGGGAGAGGAGACAAAAGGTGATGCATTGAAACAAGCCAACAGGCAGCAGTAGCGATGTGAGGTGTAAGTGAAAGTTGAAAGAACAACATTACAAGTACAATAAAAATTTTATACCATAGGCCAATTTTGGCATTTGTTATAACTCGGGCATTACTATTTGGCAAGCGAGGCACGAGCTTGCCAAATAATGAGCCCTCGAGTCATATAAGGCCTTTTTTATTGACCTACAATAAAAGTTTATTATGTATAGTACGACATTCTTCCCTTTTTGCTTCAAGTGAACTGAGTTATTACGAGTTCCTATCCTTTGTCATCTCAAGTTATGCAAAAGATTGGTTCCCACCTTCAGCAATCTGTGCTACCCAGTTGCGTTGGTTGTAGTTACGTCGTAGGTGCAGTACACAAACATTGATCACTGACGCATAGAAGGAAGAAAATCGATTGGAAAGGTCCATTTGCATAAGCGGCGGGTGTAAGGTCGGCGGTTCAGAAGTTCTGAACTGAACTCATCCGCTGGATTTTAGCACTAGAAAGGACAGCTCAAGTTTCCCGCCACTCAAAATGCATGCAGTCAATTGCAATGACAAAAGTTGGACATCTGACCTTCAACGGAATTATCTTTTCTTCTGACAATTACTGTCAACTGGCGGATTTTGGTCGAGCTTCTGCCGCGCCAAAGACCAAGATGAGTGTGCTTTGGCTGGTTGGACGCCAGATGGTGCCTTCTCGTACCGGTAGACGACAGTAGCAGCAACAGCGTCGTCCACCTGGATCTGAGGCACTTGTAGACCTTGCTGGTACTGATGAAGGACATACACGGGTCCCTGCCAAGACTCAGTTGTTGGCAGGTATCAGGTGTTCGACGTGTTGGGCCAAGAGATCCGAGATGTGCGTGACTCAGGTGAAGAGGAATATTAACCATCAACATGCATTGGAGAGCAGGACTTTATTTCTTGAATGAATAAGATTGCTTGAGTCTAGCCTTGATCAGGGCCTTTATCAGCGTAGGGCGGCATCCAATGGCCAAAAAAGCCTGGGACAAGGCTAAGCAGATGAGAGAAAACAACTTTTGAATGAGGAAAATTTAGCCTCTTTACTGCTCCGCGTATTATTTGTAATTTAACGCCAGTTACATTCAAGTAAGAGACTTTGAAGAGCACTGCACTGACTTCTATCAGCTCTAATGTCATGGTCTGGGGGTAGCACACACCCCCAGGGGGGGGAGGGGCTAGCATAGAGAATTTGAGTTGTTTTTTTTTCAAAAGGTTGCCATGAAAAGTGGCGTTTGCCCTTTTAACTGAATTCACAAAATACCACCATGGTTGGGAGAACGATCATCAATATGATCAGGTAAAAAACAAACATATCCTGACATCAACAAGATCAACAATACCAAAATGGCTTAGGAGATGCCGCCCATTTTCTGTCAATGAGATCATGGCAAGAGTCCCATAAGGCATCAAGTTCGGACTGTTGGGAGCTTAAGCTTTAATAAAGTTACACTCTGCTACCAAAAAATGAACAAGAGCTTGTGGAGCCGCCTTGTTCGTTTCACTGCCTCATCATATATGGCTTTAGTTTTGTCAATCAGGAGCGCCTAAGTGATGGAGTCCGACGTCAGCTGACGTCAGACCCGACAACGAGCGGATGCTCGACCACTGCGCCAGCCCGACCAACGTCGAGCCATTTGACAACTGACAATAATCCAACCATGGGCACGCCCTGGAAGCCGCGTTGTGCTGATGACAGCAGACGTAGGACTCCATTTTTTGGTTAGGCCGTAAATCATCCATCCTCGGTAGTAGCATTGATGCGGAGAGTCAGCCCTCGTCCTCGCCGTCGTCGGTCCTGCTCAGGTCGATGGTCCTGCTTGCATCATCACTTCAGTTCGTGTCATCGGTCTGATTCTGCCTCCTCAAGCACGCTTTTTGTCCCCCTGCTGCCTCTCGCTAAAGATGGCTCCTCGTGCTATATTCAGTTAGTTTGCTGCTCTCTCCGTCCGAGAATAAGTCTTCTTTTTTGGCTTTCGTACGGAAACATTGGTGATATTGTGTAAAACAAATGGATTTTGCCTAAAAATACAAGCATGCGGAAGGGCCTTTGAGAGGGGCCCACACGATTTCTGCTTGAGGTCCTTACAATGATCAACTGCAAAGTTATGTTTTTTGGTGCATCTCTTGTTTCTCCCACTGGAGACGCAAAAAACGCCATCTGAGGATGACAATTTGCATGATGCATGACCAAAATGGCAATAATGCAAGGCCAAACCTTAGTGATTGTGACCGTGCATGCACTGTACAAATTTGCTTCTTCCAGCATCACAGGATGGAAAGTCCAGAATGGTGCAATCAAAGCAGCAATGGAGAAACTCGGGACAAGTCAAACCACATCAAGGATTTGGACTATGACTCAAAAGTGCCCGGATGAGGATAGCTACATTTTCAGTTCTTTTGGACCCTGCGTCATTCTCATTTTTGCTAGGGGGACACTTATTCTCGGACGCCAAAAACGGGGAATGGGACACTTATTCTCGGACGGAGGGACGAGTTCGAAAAGGCAATTTTTTGGAAAATGACATGGGGGCAGTTGGTTTTTTGGTGGCTGTCGACCAAATGTCAGGACTTCAGAAAAAACTCTCAAAACGTGGCCGCGGACACATTAAACGCAAATTTTCACAGCGTGGTGGACGCTGCTTCTTTGGCCGTCACTTTGGACTGCATTGAGCTACTGAAGCGATTCACCCCTTTACCTCAGCCGGACGAACATGCGCTTTCGCCCTAGGACTACTCGTATCTCCTCAACACTGACCCAATGCTATTCACCAGAGCAGACTTTACTGTTTTGTGAAGAAATGAGTGGTCCCAGAGCAAAAGTGTGGATGACTTCGGTTGTACACAATATCCCTGGCGTTTCATAGAGGGCCGAACCAATTCTGCAGCTCCATCAAGTCAAAGGTTATGTTATGAAACTTTTTAAGTTAAAAGTACGAATAGAAAAACAATATTTCCCCCTAAAATAAGACTTGTACCAGCTGCATAACTATGACTAGGGCCAAGTTTCTACCCCAACAAAACATTGACATTTTAAACCTGGCTGATTAGTTAGGATAGCATATAAAAAGCATACATAGATTGTTAGGTTCTCTCGTCGCATTTCGTCTATGATGACTTTTGGAGTAAGAAAAATCAATGATTTTTACTTTTCTGCCACTGATTTTCAGTGCACGAGCTTTAAATACCGCGTTTGAGAACCAACAAATACTGGCCGAGACCTACGTGGAAGAAAGGTATATTTCCGTCTTTCATTTTTCACTGAGAGTTTAAAAAACACATGCTTTAAATACTACGTTTCACTGGAAAAAAAAAACCAGATGATGACAGATCTACGCGGAAGAAAAAAAAGCGACTTTTGTAGAAGAAAGAAGAGTACAAAGATTTCATGACGCAGTACAATGATCGACGAGTATCCGTACGATTAAGTGCACTTATACCCTGCTGCGCAGCGCAGAACAGTATTAACAGTAAACACGGCACTCTGGACGACCAGCACTTTGCGGCCCGATTTAGACTTTGCCGCCCGAGGGTTGCAAAGTCAAGTACAGTCGACTCTCAATTTTCAAAGGATCTCCGTTTAATCAAACTTTTGCGGATGGCACATTTGTCACTGAATTAGTCTCTTGTTTCCACAAAACAAGATTCTCCAATCAGTAACCCTTTTCCCCGCCATCGTGTTGAAAAAAAGGGCTTGCTTCGAGGTACCTTAGCTGCTTAATCTGGAGTGTACTGAAAGAAGTTGAAAACAAATGTCTAGCTCTAGTTCATGTTGATTTCTTAAATCTAATGTTAGTAATAATCTAATATTGGTACTGCAAACACAGCAGTGACACCGGTCCCCATTCAGCTTCAGGGAGTATCTTTAAATGCTTTAAATTAATGCACGAAGTTGTGGCTGGAAAGTAAAACTTCTTATGACTTCTGCATAAAATCTCTACTTTCTGTTCATGTCAATTTGGAGGCAGAACTATACAATGTTCCTAGCAGCTCCACTAAAGACGGGCACGCAAGTATGCAGATTCAAGCCAAATATTGCTCACCTCTTATTTGATATGGGTTGAGTACCACCAAAAACGAGACACTCCAGGAACGCGTTTGGAACCACATGATACTACTTAGTCAGCACTTCTCATCGAGCGAATTGACTAAATCGAAAGTCGACTGTTCAGTGTTTGCCCAGAGTGCCATTGGTAAGCAGTTTGACGTCATCAGAACTATCTCGCTCCGACCTCGGAGGGTTTCACGTTCAATTTTTCGCTCAAAAAGAAGTGCGGAAAGTTACATCAGCCGAGCAAGGCAAGTGTACTGTGTTCAGAGTACGTGCGAGCAAGCAGTGCTTTGCCATCCACCCCCCCGAGGGCTTAAAACGAGACAGTCAACAGTGAAGATGGCAACGTGAAGTGCAATCGAAGGTTCAGCGCCAACCCTTGGAAGTCGAGGCGCTCAGATTTGCCCGATACTTTCTCGACACCTTTGTCAAAACTGTTTTGTTATTAACCCAGCCTAACTTGAGCGTCAAGTCTGTACATTGGCCACGATTTCAAGGGGTGGCGTTTGGAGTCTGACAGTTCATCGTTGAAGCAAAGGAACTCTGTCGGCATCGCTGAAGACACTGATGATGCTTCACGTTCTATACAAGAAACAACTTCGTCACAGTGGGAGGCGGGAGCACAAGTCAGCCAATCTTGCAACCACCCACACACGAGGGTCACACAAATTCATGCGTAGACAGAGTACAAATCCGTGCGTAGTTGGGTACATGCAGGTAACCCCTCAGAATGCGGATGTTTTGCGTGGTTTTACCCCTAAAACCACCGTTGTCAATACTCTGTGACTAAATGGCGCCATGAGGCAATTCCAAAGTGTCAGCATCTGCGGAGGGCTTGAATAGTTTCAATCCTGAATGTACGCAAACACGTGCATACGTATGTTAAGTAGGTACGCACTGTTCTCCACTAGTGGCAAACATAGACTTGGCAGACACATCTGTCGTGGGAGGGGGCAAAGTCTTGATTACTTGATCTCTCGTGACTTTAACTGACACTAGGCTGGACCAAACATCGAACATTTTTGGAATATGCCTGCATGCATGTTAGGCCTTATTGGTGACAAATCTGGGGGAATTTCCTTAGTCCGCAAGTATCTTTGGCAGTCCTGAGAGCCTGACCAAGGAAGAATCTCCCACCACCTCCAATGGGAGGCAAATACGTGATCAACTTCTAGATGGAACACAACATCAAAACTCATACTGAAGCCAAGGTGCGTTACTCTTGGTTATGAGGAGCAACACCAAGTGCAAGAGACAATTAAGGGAGTCACAGTAGAAGTTTCATTATTAACATCTTTACCGGGTGTGCAAGAATTATTAAGCCATTGATGTGTGCTACTTTTACTGCCGGCGGCACTGATGAAACGTGTGCTCGTGCAGAAAGGATAAACTTGAACAGCAAATGGAGACCTCATACTTGGCTCGCTGGAAGTTTCACTTTCAAAGATTAACTTTATGTGTTACTTTAAAGTGCTCTTAAAATGAATGTCTGAAGCTCATCTGGGAGGGTTTGCCTCGTTCTCTTTCCGGCAAGCACGGACAGTGCAAATGCTCAGCAGACTAATTGAGGGGAAAGTAGAGACCCAGAACTTGACTTGCATAAACTTTTTTAAGTAAGTCAGTTGGAAATGTTGTCTAAAAACATTTTAAAATGTGCAACTGCTTCGCTGCTTTGCACATGTCATATGAAGACTTTGTAGTCAAATGAAAATGAAACAAAAAAGAGTTTTATGTGTGCCCCAAGGCATTTATAGTTGTGTAATTTTGTAAAATAAGTTGTGCATTATTTTTACTGGACCCGCTGCAAAAGTACTTTTCTAACAAACCGGAACATGTCAGCATTTTTCACCCAGATTGGCAGCTTCTGAAAGCCACCGGAGCTGAAATCTACTTTCACAGCAAATTTACTACAGCAGTTGACTACATAAATCTCAAATCAACTAGGGCATAGGCAAATGCAACTCTTTTTAAAAGCTGTTTGACGACATCTTCATCATTTGTCCCCAGGTAAAAACTACCCCAGACCCCGTCAGTGAATTTCTTAGATTGGCCCTTTTTCGACCTAGCCTTCTCTCCATATAAAGCTTAAGGACTCTGTGTACTCTGTCTGTCACGTCATGGGCGCCCGCCCCAACCGCTGCACCGATTGTCACCAAACTCGGTCAGCAGACACTACTCATCACCAAACTCGACAGCGATTGCACAGCGCTTTTGGTCGTTGTGAGGCCAAAATCGAGGTCCATATTTGCATTCAGTATTTATCACTAGCTACCTCTGGCAAGACGAGGAGAGAGAAGAAGTCAGTAGAAGTGGATATTGAGCCAGGAAAACCAGGCAAGCCTTCCATTCTGAAGAGGCCTCCAGACACTGCTCTGCCTTTAGACATCATGCCAAGCGTGCCAAGATGGTGGACCTGTTGACTACAGGGAGGCCTTTATTGCCAGTTACACCAAAAACCTAGAAATTACGATACTTCCGTGCAATTAAGTGTTCACTTTGTAATATTTACAGGTATAAACTTCAAGAACACGTGGAAAATATTTCATGCTAAATGGCTGCCTGAACCATCGGGGGTACCAACTTTGGATGGACGCGGACTGACGACGTCCGAGCTCTGCTAATACGTGACATACATGTACATGTATGAGATTGCATTTCAGCTGATTTTGAAGTTCCGAAAATTAACTTTAAAACAGCTCAAACGAAGAGCCTGGAACCAGAGATGTGATGGTGTCGAAAAAATTCGGGTTCGGGTTACTTCGGGCTCTGAAAAGTCTAGGTCGAGTTCAACTGGGGAATTCTTGGGGTAAGGTCGAGTTAAGTGGGGTCACCAAACTTCAGGCTAAAAGAAAAAGATATGACACAGTCAAAGGAAGGCGACCACAGTGAGGATGGAGGCGATGTGAAGCTGAGCCACAGCTGCGATGGTTCAAGTTTAAATGTCCAGTCTTTCGAAGTCCGGTCTTGAAGGTTGGGATCGGGCTGAGCCTGAAGTTCGGAAATCTGATTCAGACTTATGTGGACTGGCGGAAAAGGGGTTCGGGATATCGAGGTTTGGGGCTCGGGGCTCGACCCGAAGACATCCCTACTTGGAAGTGGAGTCATTCATTCATGCAGGCGATTAGAGCTCATGTCATTAAGCGCCGAGAGGCTGGAGATTCCGCAATCAGCACTGCCTTCCAGTCGGTCAGGATCGATGTCCGCATAAAGTATTAGTACGCCCGCAAATATAGAAACTGCTGGTTCCATTGAGTTTTCCGACTGCCGGGCCAGGTTTTCCGTTGAAGAGCGGCTTGAATTCGAGAGCGGGTGCTTCAGTGACAGTGGTACTTACTACTCGTCCTACAGCAACAGCAGAATGGCTGGGGTATCCTGATGCGAGTGAGAGATGCGGTCTTCTCTGGCTGCACAACCTTGGAAATTACAAGTACTTCAAAATTTGGCTGTGTGTGTCTGTAGTAATGGCTTTGCTACCAATATGGGTTGGGTGTGCCCACTGTTATGACCATTGTTTTTTTGTTTTTGATGTACTTGTACTCCTGTGTGCTCCATCTCTTTGTCTTGGCCACACAAGCTGAAGAAGGATTAATCTGCGACACTTCTCTAATGCCCAATCAATTTTACTTGAAAAGTTGTATCAAAAATTGGTCGAAATCGTTACGGGATACTGCGTACCTCTGCTATGAGGTAGATCCTGTACTTGTTCGAGGTGAAGTGACCACTTAAGCCCCAAAAAGTTGCATCAGATATTCAGTCCAACAAAGTGAGACAGGAATGAAGAGTCACCCTGTAAACAGTTTCGTCAGCATTCTTGACTATGCAGGAAGCATCAGCTCTTCTCGTTCATGAAATTCTGCTAGTCCTTGGTGCTCACGAAAATGCGTACTTGCGTAGCTTCTCTTCTTGGAAGAGGTCACCATCCCGATGCTGTAGGACTTGAGCTCAGAGGAGCAGAAGGAGAAAGTAGTCATGGCAATCTGCTCCTCTCGGGGAAGATTTCCAGACACGAGCATGACAGGAATAAGGTTTTGAGAAAAAAAAGTCACTTTAAATTTGCATATTGAGAGATCGCAGTTAGTGTTCTCACTGTATCGTACAGCACAAACATTGTAGTAGTGGTACATGCCTATTTCGCTCAAGCCCTCTTCATGCTGCACTCAAAGCCTCACTAGTCATACAGTTGACTTCATAGTGGGAGACGGTGGAGATCGACTTCGACACGTACCGGGAGATGCTGTACGATCTTGCAGCTTGGTTCTCCATTTTTTTGTGTATGACAATTCAGGCCAGGGATCTTCTTCCCTTTTGCCTCTTCTGTCTCCTTTTGTTCGCGTGATGGCCCAGGTTGAACCCGGCGGAAGCTACGTGTGTACAAAAGCCACACATGCAGGCACAATTTAGGCCTCTGCACTTCCTGACGACTGAGCTGTAGATCGTCGCTTCATTCGCAGTCCAACCCTTGCGTTGCTCACAACAGTGGAGTCAGGATGGTGTGAGAAATGTTCCCCCAATCATTGATATTTCAATCAGCCAACCGGAAAGAAGCAATTAGGCCCAATCAGCTGATCGGGAAGGAAGCAATTTGGGGTAACTTGCGGGGAAATATTAGGTAATAGAAACTCAACTAGAAGTGGCCACCCAAAATATTTTCATGGCAAAGATTCATTTAGTTATTCGTTTGGAACCATTGGGAGTACGATCCAGATAAAAGCAATTTTCTGGTAGACCAAAAGCAGTTCAGTTGCTTATGCTATGCATCCGTACGTACCCGCATTCGAGTTGACTGCATCGGTGCTGAGGTTCTACATCAAGTAGAACACTCTCGTGGGACGCTCAGTATACATTGCACGGTTGTGAGGAGGCTTTGGACGACTTAAACTGTTGAGTGATGTTTGAAAGCTTGAACTATCCATTGACACCACTGCTTGTTTCTTTCGGTGTCGACTTGGTCTGATTTCTGGTCTGACTGTTCTAGTCATTGACGCCAGCATTCACAGTATGTGCGCTTATTTTCCCTCCTCCAGCGGGCTGCAAATTTTGTGTTGCCACCTGGCAGGCAATATATGCTTATACGGCCCGCTGGGGGCAGGCGGTAAAAGCATATACAGCCCGCTGTATGGACTGTGGATGCTGAATATTGGCAAAAAAAAATGACTGGCTGCTTATTCTGGGAAAACACCAATATACTGTGAATGCTGGCATCAGCCTACAAACTGCATTCCTGCAAAGTGCCTTTACGGCCTTACTTGGGATTGACCAATGTCAGGCTCTTTGACAGCACGGGGACTCCGCTCCACTCCACCCGTGCGCCGCCAAAGGCCCTCGTTTGGTCAATGCCAAGTTTGTGCTGTAAAGGCCTTCTTTACAAGGAATGCAGTATATAGTTGATAGGCGCCCGAGGGTCGTCAAGGCCCGAGAGCACCAGAAACCAAAGAGGGCGGAAAGGCCTTGCCCAGCTGTGGATTTGTAGTTTAATGCCACTTTCCTAGTTGATGGGCAGTTTTTATTTACCATGGTTGCAGCTCAGCCCGTTGCAATGGGCTGTAATGTAGCCGCAGCGGGCTGTAAAGTAGCAGCTGCAGCCGTATTCAGAAATACAAGGTCGCTCGACCAATCAAAACTAATAAATAAAAGCTGGTCGTCTACGGGAAAAAGGGGGGGGGGTAAATTTCTTACGGACCCCCTGGTATATAAGAACGAGAACCGCTAAGACAAACAGTTCCAAGTTGACCTGATAGAAACGTGACATCGCTGCTGGACCTTTAGTAAAGTGTCTTTCAGGAATCTGCTCGTCGTCGACGAAATCGGGGCATCACCTTGATGCTCCTTGGCGTCATCATCCTCTTCATCGTGTGTCACGTGGGCGAGGTTTTCATTGCCATCTATGAGCTCATGCTGATCCTGGATGGACAAAGGCAGAACTTCCCAACCTGGTGAGTTGCATAAGTGCCAAGACAAGGTGTAGTTGCTGAAGGATGGCTAAAATGGGAAGTGCAACAAAAGCACGTCATATACTTGCTGCACGTACAGGCTCACAGGCTTAGGTCTAAAGCGCCTCTGTCTATGCACAGATGTACCCTGCTTTGCTCCAGCAATACGATTATCCTTGAAGATTTTTACGCTAGGAAAAAAAAACAACATTGGGTGCCCTTTGTGCATCAGCAGGAACGCAAGTGATATGCAAACGTTTTTGTCCTCTGTGCTTGCACGGACGCTCGGTGCTGAACAAAATTTCTTCGTTGTGAAAATTCCAGGGCCAGCAACATAGTGACAACGAATCACCTGCTTTTAGTGTTGAACTCTTCCCTCAACTTTGTCATTTATTGTCGCGACGTCGTCTTTCGGTAAGTACGTATGTATCGATATCTCTCTCATGTACGTGTGTATTCTTTTTTTTCTGTACACAGCGTTGGTATGAAGCACATTCCTTCTTCATTTGCGTAGCCTTGAACAGCACGTCTCTCATTCTGCCCCTGGCTTGTAGCACGCTCAGCGGTAGTGTGTGTGTGTGTGTGTGTGTGTGTGTGTGTGCGTGTGTGTGTACGTGTGTGTGGGTGTGCGTATCGTGCATGCGCGTACCGATGGATCACAGAGAACGAAGCAATCGAACTGTAGGGGTGACGCCGCTCATCCAACGTGGTGTTGAAGAAAAAGCTGCTTCCTCCTCTACAGCACGCTGGAGAACAGCTCGCAAGAGCTTCTTCCATGATGTACTTACTTACTTATCTGTGGGTCGTTTAGGTAACTCACGCAGGAAATCTCATAAGTACTGGGCGTACCTGGCAGCTGCAGTAATGCAATTTTATTTCGATATCTGCTCGTACATTATTTTTCGCGAGCTCCACCTCTCGCTTGACCTGGTGTACTTCGTAAAAACAAAACAGAAAAAAGAATCTTACTACACAAGTCCTGCTTAGGGCTTCTGCGGTCGCTTGTTGTTGCTGTCGAGATGCTAACACACCTAAACGCACCCTGAGGACCAGGGAAAAATGGCTCAGATAAGCTCGCACACAAGTACACATTATCGTGGCTATGACTTTGGATTATCCTTGTGTCGAGAAGACTACGGCCGACTTTGTTGAACAAGGAATTCACTGCACTGAGGTGGACAGCAGAGTAGAAATGGAGCGGTCAAGTCATCGCGAGTACCAGTGATGCAGTTTCACGTGCACTGCAGGTCAGCATGCACATTGGTACACGTCTGCCGTGGTGCAGTTCTTCGTTCACCCCCTCCTCCCCACGCACGTAGCATTAAACCCACCTACTAAAGTGTTCTGACGTCGATGGTCTCACTTTCCTTCCATCCACGCATTCCGCTTACAAGTACTTGAAAAGAACGAATGGAACTAGAGCACTTCTAAACGGCGCATGTCATGATGGTCGTTCATCTACGTACATAACAAAGTGGGTTAGGTTACAATGAATTTTCTCGTTCACCAAGAGTCTGAGATCGACTCTACAATGGTCACGTATTGTCCTGTATGTAGTTCATTCAATTCCTTAGTTACCTAGTGTTATTACCTGACGGTGACGGTGGTACATTTTTGTTACCGCAGTGTCATTTGACTCGAAATGTCGAGAGGAATCAAAGATACTTCGAAACATGACAACCCAACAAAATGTAGACATATTGGAATGTGCGCTTAAAGAGACGCATGTACTAAAAAAGTGATGAGAAGTACCGAGAACATTTTTTCTCACCCTCATCGTCAACGACACCAGATCCCGTAGACATTTCCTCCACGAACACGTTTTCCACTGACCATGACATTTGTTTCTTGGGTTCTACCTAGAACAGGAAAAAAATAACCCTTCCTGTCAATTTCAGTCAGAGTTTCATGATGGTCTACCGCGCGTGGGCCCTCCGCAAGAGAATTCCTCACACGACCAACGCTGCAGTGCCCGCCACCGCCATGGACACGCCCCAGGCCCCTCACCGGAAGGATGCCTTACTGCGGGTGGTGAACGGCACCGCCGGCCGCTACTACCGTCGCAGTGCCAACAGTCATCGTGACCGTCGCACTCAGTCGGAAGCAGCCGTGGGAGGCCGTGAGAAAGATGTGTCCGGCGGTGACGGTCGCTGCCGCAACGACGGTGATGACGAGGTTGAGGCCGACTTGCCGCTCTCTATGCACTCCGCAGCTATGCAGCAGTTGCGGAGCTTGAACGAGGAGTTGGGAATCAGCCTGCAAGGAGATCCCTCCCCAGAGGTCATTCTGAGAGATCTAGATCCTCAGTCCATGATTCTTTGTGGACTGTCTTCGCAAGGGGACCCTTCAGCTGTGATGCCAAAAAGGATCCTTTCGTGATCTTCACCAAGAGTTATATTTTTGTTGTTGGAGGAGGGAGAGGGGAGGAAAGGGGGCGTGTGCACTTAGAAAGTCAATGGATCCGGACGGAGAGTAAGGAACGACGAGTAGAGATCTCCATCGTTGCAAGAGCAGCTATGATATTGAACTCCATGGATGAAAGAAAGTCCAACTGTTGCAATCTGTGCTCAACTTTTACCCAATGCTTCTCAATTTGCTTTCTTTCTTGAAGATCGGTGGCGCCAGCACCCATAATGAGCCATTAGCGGTCATGGCACGGTGGACACCGTAATGACTAAAGTTTCTGTTGCTGCCCAGCCTAGAACGGCCCTCCTGCCTTGACAACTACGGATGCTATTGTCAAATATAAATCATATTATGTAATGCACCTGGTACGTGGCTTAACACAATCTGCTTCGACACTCTGTTTTCCGACACAAACACTTCCTTCTCCCCACTTACTTACTGTATGTTCGGGCTTTCTGGCAAAACAGTCACTGACGAGTAACTGAACATTAGTAGCTTCATAAGTTGTTCTGTTGACCTGCTTGTTCTGCTTACTACGAGCGTGTGGTGAAATGGCGCTTTAAAGCGCGGTAGCAGCTGGAACGAACAATGGCATTTCGACATTCAGTCGGAATGGCCAAATCTGTGCTTTCTGTGGCCTATTGACCTTGGGCTGGCAGAGCACATTGGCTTGGGGAGCGTACGAGGAGCACATAAGTGCCACTTGACTCTCGTGGTCCAACTGCAACTCATGATCCATGTTAAAGCCAAATTTAAGGGCGCCTCCGGGATGTGAGCTCATCCTAACCCAGCCTCCGGTTGCTCTATGGGGTCGAATCTTCCCCACATTTCCCTAGGCTACAGAGGATTTCAGCCTTTCGACCTGATTTTGCGTCTATTTGGTAGCTTCAACACCTGCATCGGAATACGTACGCTGTCGGTGGGGTTGTGTGTCAGACTGCTGTCAGTAAGGGTTGTGTCGGAAAATGACGTGTCGGAAATGTTTGTGTCAGCACGTTCTGACACGATGATACACATGTCAACACCAACAACTGTCAGTCAGTCACGATGCGTTGTGACTCCTCTGCACGGGCGACGACCGCAAATATTCGTTGCAAACAAAATGTTCTGCTTACGCGATTTAACCTCATCGAAATCTGCCTTAAAGCTAGTTATATAACCAACACCGCTCATTCTTAGTCAATGAAAACATGCATACATGACTCTTGTTGACGTTAGGGTAGTTCAGGCTCAAGTTGTCTTAATCTGGTGCCTTAGGCGTTTGACACCATCCCCCATTTACAGTTGTTGGCAGGATTCTTGAGCCGGACAAGAGCCGCAAGGAGACGTGGAAACAAAAGGATTTCATCGATTTTTGCACTTGTTGATTAGACCTTTTGCTGTAGCCGAGACTACAGCCTGCTTGTGGCCAAGTCCTCATGTACGTGGGGGGAGGGACTGATTGCAGTTGTTGGCGCTAAGAAGAATAGAGGAAAAAGTCGGGATGGAGAAAGATTGCTGAGATTTCTTCTTGCCGGCAAGCACAGAGAGAACGACCGACAATGCGACCTTTTCCATGGGGAAAAGTTGGACCATTTTCCAGCATGAAGGATTTCTTTCCTCCAGACAGCGGCCCAAACACATGCTCGTTTCGCTCGTGCGCGCGAACTCACATTTTTTCCGCCTCTGGATGAAAGTTGTGCTCACTGCTCGAGAACCCTCAGTACTGCGATTGTGAACCGATCAATCCAGTGAGGGAGATGTGTATGAAAAGGTTTCCCCCCCACCGCTCCAAACCCCCCGCTCCAAATGCTGCAGTACAATGAGGGAGGTCAATGGTGCGTTAAATTGACAAGATGGCCTCCCCGTAGCCGTAGTCTGTTTATCCGAAATTGAATCAGGTGAAGCGTTCGCAGTTATTTCAAATTTTCCAACACTTCGAATATTGCTCCTTCAATCTTGTACGTACTACTCAAAGTCTGACGTGGAATGAGAGCAGTGACTAAGAAAATGTTCTTCCCAGACTGCTTTCATTCACGTTATTTTCTGCAAGCTGGGACGAAGCGTCAACAGGTGAGACATTAAGACGCTTTCATTGCTAAAGCTGCTAAAGGTTCGGTCTTCTGGCGGCTGGAGACGGACTTTTCTGGATTGTGCTGAAGTGGACCGTATCACACTGTGCACGCACCAGTCGCCAATATGTTCCAGACTCTGGCCACGCGCTATCACCTCACTTGTCGCCGTCTATCCCCGCGCAGGCGTCTTTCTGCCCCGGGTGCTTGTTTCTCAGGGGAAATTACCACGGAGGATGGAAGAAAGCTCTTAAAAACTCCGCGATCCTACACTACACGGAACGGGGTCATTGTCTGAAGAAAAAAATCATGACACCGGTGTTACTCATGTCACGCGTTAAAATACGGAGGATTTTTCCTCCTTCCGTCGTCACAGTGACTTCAGGAGGCACGTTTCGTCGCAGGACAAAAGTCCAGCGTCCTGCTGAAGAAGAGATTCCCAAGACAAGTCATATGTCAGCGGACTCAGTCACGTACGGCGCAAATATGGGTCACTCCCAAGACCCAATGATGGGGTGCGCGTATGATTACACCACTGGTCCGTCACGTCCAGCCCATCTTTTTCACGTACGAAATTCAAGTAGAGGGTTGGTTGCACGTGACGAAGCGGAAGTGAGTAATTTATGCGTCACCCTCTTCCAGGGTCAAGGAGTGAGCGCGCAAAAACGTGCACCGGCAGAAAAAGTTGTGCGCGTTTAATCCTAATCCTCCTGTTTGAATTCTCGCGGGTTTTTTTTGAACGTAACGGAGCAGCTGTGTCGTATGTGTACATATGTGCGGGCCCTCGATTGGGTCTTTGAGTGACTTTTCCCCATGTTTTAGTACTGTGAAGTGTTGACCATCTTGGTCCTAGTCACGTGTTACCTTTTTCCTTCCTCATGAATGTGATAAACTGGTTCCTACGCGCAATGAAATATACCACGAGTCGTTAACAGTTCATCTGCATACACATATATAAAAGAGGAGCAGACATTAAACACTTCAAGTATGCACGAGAAGGCCTTGGAAAAGAAGATCAAGTGTGCATGACTTGGTGGAAGCTGTAGTAGAAATGCGAGGAAAATGCCAATGCTCGCGGTGTCTGCGTGGCTCAACAGGTGGTCTTCAGGTGCCTGAAAGTCATCTTTGTTGCCAGTGTCGAGGCATGCGAATCCTCATTCTGCGTCCAACTTCTAGACATTGAGTAAGTGGATCCGTTGAGGAGCATCAAGTGTGGTCCAGTCTTATGTGAGTAAAAGTCCTCAATGGACGTCCACTGCACACTTCCAGGCTACTCCGTACTTGCAGAGGGAAAGAAGAAGGACCATTGGTCCTATTCAGAAGAAGCCCCAGTTCTTCATTGACAAGATGCACTTTCTGCAATAAATGCCTGACATTCTCAGAATGGTCTTTGCACTAATCAGTGTTCACCAAATGCATTCTCCACACAGGCTTAGGTACACATATTTCTGGAACATACCGTCCGTGTACTTTGGCACATTTGCACGCAAAAGTACTTTCAGGATCACTGAGGAGAAGGCCCGATAAAACTAAATCAGCGCATTAAAACTCCTAATGGCTCGGACGGTACAGGCAGGGGTGTGGACCGTGAACACACTGACTGTAATGAAGGAATTTGTGTGCACACCTCTTTGCCGGCGAGGAAGATAAGTACGTACCAATGCACTTCTCTGGCTTAAGTTGGGGTGGCAACTTGGAGTGGTGGCCCCTGCAGGTAAAACTATACTTGAGAATTTTTCTCAATTTCTTATGCCAAGTCAACCTCTCTCCAGGTGGAGGTTCTTCCACACGGTTAACATAGGCAGGAGAAAGAAAAAAGCCAAGGCTTTAGTGGAAGTAGACTGCGGGTGAAGTAGAAAAGCGTGTCAGGTACGTAATGAATCCGGAATAAAATGTGCTGGTACATATGCAGTCCTAAGGCATATTGTACTCTCCAAAAATAGCGTAAATGCTTTAGAGGTTAGGGAACCTCCCTCCTCTAGCGATTTCTTTCCAATTCCATTTCAGTCGCCAAACTAAATTTTCTTTTCGGTGCCACTACATAGACGTACCCTTCAGTTCCCACCGTGATCATGATGCGTCAGGCTTTGCAAAGCTCAATTTTGCCTCGAGGCCTTTATTGAGCCGTTAAAGAAGCATTCCGCTAATGTAAACATCGTCTGGAGACTCGGAAGCTGGGAGAAAAACTTTCTCTTTGCTGGGAGATGCACGTTAGTGCCTAGAAGAGAGCGCTTTGCAACACCTACTAAGCATTAAGTCCTGAATAATTAATGCATTGTTTGTATCGTAAATACATGCAGTACAGACGGAAAAGCTCCTAAAAGCGTAGTTCAGAGTACAAGGAAGTTCCTCCATCCCTGACGCGGGCGCTAAGAGAACCGCTTGGAAACGTAATCGCATGTGCACAGGTGCGTACAGGTGGGGAGCGTGACAAAGCAGAAGAAAGAACATTGACAGTGACATCCTTTCTGAGCTCATCTCTGCTCTTCGTAGAGTACGCACGAGAGCAAGAACTGTGGAGTTTTTGCCGGCCGTCGACCAACGCAATGACTCCGTCGTAGGACGTCACTGTCATTAGGAAGGGGAAGGAAGGAAAAAAGTGCCTCTACATGGATGATGCATCACGTCACCCAACGACACCCTTGTTGACATCCTCGGGGATTTTGGTCGCTCCCTGTAGTACACGGAGAGTCAGTCATCCATCACGATAGTAAGCTTTGAGGGCCCGCAGTGAGCACAGTCTTTTTTTTTCTTTGGGAGCTGCCACGGGTGTCACACCCGATAGGGTAGTAAATGATTACGAGAGGCGCAAGTAGAGGATACGAGCTCTTCTGTATCCTCACCTGATTGATCTCGTTGACATTAATACTGTTGCCTCTTCGTCATTTCTGTTTCCGAGGTCACTCAATGCCCAGCCACTTTTGTTCTCAACCCTGCTAACGAGTGCTTTCCAAAAGTCGTTACTTTACCATACCATGCAAGAACACGATTCTACTTTCAAGGGAAGCACGCAGTTTGGTCACAATAGACGTAGCTGTGGCGGACAAACTCTGTAGCTGTGTCACAAAGAAAGCTATTCTCATCGTCGCACAAATCAGAGTCACTGACAACTAACGCATCGAATCTGTTCCCAGCCGAGGCTTTTCTTCACTTTCCTCTTCATCTTCTTCAGCAGAACTCTCTTCTTTCTCCGACGTTCTTCGCTTTACAGACATCGAAGGCCGACGTCGGGCCACTCACCGTGCGTGCTACTCCTGTCCAGCTCGTTGATCCGCAGTATCTTGGGCAAGTCCAACCTCTCGGCTAAATACTGTACCACTCAAACGCACACACAGACCAGCGCGATGGCAAGGCTGCCCATATGCAAGTACAGCTTTAGGTGTAGTCGATGGAACCACCACATCAGGAGTGACGCAACTTTACAGACTTCGTACAGCCTGAAAGTGATTGGTGCATTTTGAGCACACTTATGAGATCACTGCTCAAAAAGCGTACCTACCCTGGGCCCCACCACGCGCCATAATCACCAAGTCCTTGTTCAGGCGACGCAGAAAGTGGTACAACGTCGAAGGAACCATGGCCGATGGGTAACAGCATTCCACAAGAAGAACATCCGATATCTTGAGTTCGCACCATAGCTGCCTCCATGTTTCCGGGTCGAGCTCAAAGTGTCCAATTTTGGGGAAGGCTCTGATGACAAACTCGCGAAATTCCTTCTCGTGACATTTTCGATGACAGCCTTGAAAGCCTCACGCAACCACGCTGGCCTCTGCGGAAATCCAACTCTGGGGGAAAAAATCCTTGGTCGACGACACCTACAGCTTAGACTCACTTGACACCTTCACTGGCCGTCTGACGGCCTCTCTGAGCGCCGTCAGTTAGTTACTCTTTGGTTTCATGGGGGAACCTGACGTTGTATCTGGTCCTCCCACCGTTTTTCTTCGAATGAAGTCCAACAAAGGTCACAGTTGGACCTTTCTGTCGCCGGAGAGGACAGTAGTGTTGTCTCCTTGAGATGCGGCCTCTCCACAGATAATCTCCCTGTCCTCGTCGGTGGGCCAGCACTCATCACGTCGACCTTTGTGGTGAAGCTGCATACACTTCTGCTTGCCGACGACCCTGCGGCATAGTCTAGAACGACCATGGCTCAAGTCCGGAGTGCAAGTCCAACAGTAACCTTGTGAGTCTCGCTCTGTTTTGGTACATTGCTGTCATTGGACCGCTGCTATCGCAGCCGCAGTTCAATGAGCACGGAACTATGACAGATAATCACGCAACCTTTGAATCGTATATTCTGCCTCGAGGAACAAAAGTAGCCAGAAAAAGTCAGTCGTACCTCATGTGCAAACAATGATGGCGGACGAGGGACCACCAAATGATGAAGTAAAGCACTTACACAGCGCAAATATTGTCACAGGAGAGTCTTCACCAGGTAAGCGGTGCAATTGCATGAGCAGTTTTTTCACCTCCTCCGCACTCTATTTCAGGGTCATGGGGGGCTTGCCCGACTGCTCGCAAAGCTTTTTGGTGCTGCTACCGTTGCTGGCCTTCATGGCTGTCTTTTCCTGTTCGAACATCTTCTTGATGTGCTCTTCAGGCTCACTGTTACTTAAGTCTGTGGCTCTGTCTTCAAGACAGTCGACGACTTCCTCGCTACGAGTTATGCAGGGAAGTTGTCGAGGATCATCTTGCTCAAGAGCAGATTTCCTTTTCTGCTCCCCCCCATCGCCTGTTTCAGCCTTTTCCAAATCCCCCTTTATTTCCTTGGTTAGCACCTTCTCAATGTTGGCCTCCACCTCAAGCATTTCTTCTTTTTCGAGCATATCAATTATTTGGGTGATCTGCTTAGGCGTGAGGTTGACCTGCTGATGGATGCCCAACAACTCTATAACTTTAATCACCTGGTCCACATTCACCATGCCATCGGCATCGTCGTCCATCCGGTCGAGCACCTGCAAGAGCAGCATAATTGTCAAAAACAAGAGCATTCAGAGTACATCTCATCAATCATCACATCTCGTAACCATCAGGTACTGACCTGTGCAATGTGCTCGACCTTGGACGAGTCCGGTGTCTTCTGAAGTTTTTGTACAGCCTCGATAAGTTCGTGAACGGTAACCCGCTGAGCCTCATCCTTCTCCTTGTCGGCGTCGCTCATCTCACCCTCTTTTAGCTGCTCTGCTATCCTTTTCTCTTTCTGCTGCAGACCCTTTACCAGCGGGTCCACTCGGCTAAGTACCTGATTCACCATCCGGAATAGCCGACGCGCCCCTTTTCTCTCTTGAAGGTCGAAGCGACCGGCCTCTGCCTTCACGAACGTGAACTCCTCGAGGTCTTCCTCATAATCCTGAAGCTCCTTTTTCAGCTCCGAGACGTCTTCCCGTTCTTCGTCCCCTACTTGCGTGCGAATGCTCTCAATGGCGTTCTTAATGTCCTGTAAGTCCTCCGAAGAGATGGCTGTTTCGTGTTTAACTTCAGCAACTGCACCTCGTTGTCCTTCCGGCACTCCTGCCACAGCCACGACAGCTCCTCGTACAGCAGGCCGCATAACTGATGGAATCTCCTGAGCTATTTTCTCGGGGATATGTTCCTTTATGATTTCCTGGACTCTGGGGCGAGCGCCAGCCTCGGCCTTCCTAATAATTTCCTCTTTAACGGCAGTAACTGCAGCCGCTAGAATCTCTTGCTTCTCCTTCTCCTTTGCTTCATCAGCGGCTTCTGCAGCTTCTTCTTCAATCTTACGCTGTTCTTCCTTAATGATTTCAAGACGATTGACGTTTCTGATCTTGCCCTCGCGCTCTCCAATGGCAGCAGATGCTCGAGTGGCCGTGGACTCCGGTAATGACGAGATAGTGGCCACTATCTGAGCAGCAGGGCCAAGAGTCTCTGGAAGATACAGTGTCCGCGACAGCAGGAGCAAGGACGTTGGCACGTTTCTGTTCAGGGAAAGGTCCAACCACTGCTCGAGCTGAGAAGTCAAAGCCTTCTCCGTTAAGCCGAGAGCGCGCATACCGCGTTCTCGGCAAGCAAACTGGAGCTCAGAGACGGTGAGATTGTCAAGGCCTTCTTTTTGAATGACGCGGTCGTCGATGCGTAGTTGGCGCACTTTCATCTCCAGCTGAAAGCGCAGAAAGTTGTTGGTACCCATAGGTGTGAGCTCGACGAGCTTGCAGAGTGCCACCAGCTGGCCTCGCTCCATGTTGTCCAAAGTGATCTCGTCCTCAAACACTTGAGAAAATTTTACAATGTCCTCGTTGATGGTTGAACTGACGCCTCCGCGCTCCTTCACAGACTTATAAAACTCGACGAAGTCGCGCGCAGACTTGGAGCTCCTGCCTTCTTGCGACGCCGGCGCCATCTCGTCCAGAGTCTTCTGTAAGAACTTTGCGTACTCCAGCTTGGCTTTCAGAGTTCGCCTTTGCTTGTTTTCAAACTCGGACGATGTCGTAAATGTGGATGGCAACATGCCCGGGAACAACTTGAGGGCCACGGGCAGCAGGAATTCCATGAATGGGACGATGACAAAGACGGAAAAGGGGACGAGGCGAAACAGATCGGACACAGTGCGCACAAGTTGCTTGTTCTCGCGTCGTGTGAGGTTGTGACCCTGCAGCACCTTCCACACAATCTTCGAGCAAATTCGGACGTCTAGGAAGAGCAGCTTGAAACCGCTGTAGTAGTGCTTCACCTCGTCTACGAAGCGTACCCATAAGGTCTTCCTGGGCGCGAGAGACACTGTTGTCTTCGACGAATCTTCCTGGAGGGAACCCGGCTTCTCAGAAGCTTCTATGGCAGCCGCCTCTTTCTTTCTCAGCTCCTCTTCCTTCTTGTCCAGTTCTATCACAGTCTTGACGGTCCGTTGCAGACCCTCGAGTCGGTCGATTTCCTGCAGTTTCTCCTCCTGCTTCTTCTTGAGTCGGTTCACCGTCTCCTCGATCTTGGACGAGGCCGGTGAAGACAATACCGACGGCCTTAGCCGGAGGTGCTTGACGGACATCCAGAAGGGGTCGCCGTTGACCGGAAGCACGTTGAGCCTGGTGGCGACGACGAGACTGCCGTCGGAGCCGGCGGCGCGCCAGCGGTGGCGTAGGATCACATGATTAGAGAGGCCGCGTCGAATCATGACGCAACTAGAGACTTCACCGGAATAGAAGCTGAAGGTCGCTCAAGTGGTCACGGAGTCGATGTCGCCGACATTTTCTCTAATTCTAAGCCTATGATCAGCGATCCCCTCAGCCTCATTCTGCCTGGACTTGGGCTCTCACTGCTCGGCAGATTGGACTTGGAGGCACACAGGCTCTAGTCAGCAGATCTCTCAGCACAAAGCGGTCGTCAGCGTCCATTAGGGTGGTGTGATACTCGACGCTGCCATTTGCCTCGCACCGACTGCTCCTACTGTTCTTGGCATTGTCCTCCACGCCCTCAGTTTTGTTCTCTGCGACTCCAACAGCGTGGCAGCTCCGACAGTTTACGCAGCTGTTGATTCGAAAGATGATGTTGTCGTAGACCCAGCTGGTGGCGCACGGGTAGTTGGGGGCGGCGAAATCCAACGCAACTAGGTCAACTTGGGGGCGGAGGGGGTTGCGTTCGCGGGCACCAAAGTTATCAAAAATGAGCCGCCTAAGCCACGCCCTCATGGAGGTGGAAGAGGACACCCCGACGGCTTTGCTGAGCGACGTGCCCATCGGGATGGAGAACAGCGATTGCGTGGCCTGCGTCGTCTTCTCGCAGAAGGATCTTGCGATGGTCGCTTTTCCCGTCATGGAGGACATAAGGAGGATGGGGAAGCTCTGCGACGTCACCATCAAGGTAAGGCAGACGTGCTTTAGGCGGCTGAATTTCGAAGCAGACAGGAAGACGAAGAGAATGAAGACGAACTCGGTAAAGTGGCGTTGTCTAGGAGCAATCTGAGGAACACACTTTGTATTGAAACGCCATATTTGATTGTCCACCAATGGTCAGTCTTGTTCCGGAATTGAATTTCGAAACCATAAGCATGACGTTAAGGGTGGAGATCAGAGCAATGAAAGAGTCCAAGAAGAGTGACCTGGGCAGGACGCAAGCAGGCCTGTCCTGTAGACGCACTCCCTGCTACTCTGTTCCAGCATGAAGTTCTGGATAAAGTTAAACAATGATGCAGTCACGACAAAGTTGATGTCGTCGGGACGCATTGCATTGAATGGAACTACTGTCGTTTTCGACAGCCTCTTTCACCAGGCCTTAGAAGGACATTCGCTTGTTGATGATGTGCTCTAACATGAAGGAGGCCCATATCTCTCTGGTGACACTTGAAGTCATTCACATCTCTGTGAGGAGAGCAGCGGGCTCACGTCCCAAGACCAAAGGAGTGAAGTTGTGTGTAGGAGATATCTGGTGTGACCTTGACTCACATTATTTCACTTATGTTTATTTTTCTTTGAATGATGTAGCACTAGACCTTACGCATAACCAGAGTAGAAACGTGCTTGCCTGAGAGATTAGCACATCGGACCAAGCAAGTGCATGCAAATGTATTTTTCACCAGCATTTTGTCAGGACTGATGTGACTTTTAGGACTGTGCTCGATCAGTGATTTCGGGAGGATATCGTTCATCATGGCAAAGCCGTGACTGAGGTTTAGGTCTTGTCACAAGAAAATTCATAATGGTAACGTCAGCAAAGTTCAGACTTAAATTTTTGACTTCCTCCAACATTTTTGTATAATCTTACCTGCGTGAAATTGTACACGTGCAATCTCTCGTTACCTTGGTCAATCGATTTAGTGAGAAGTCGCCTATGAGCGAATGAAAGAAGAAAGGCGATAAAAGAAGGTACTTACTTCCTGTATGAATGTGTACGTGTGTCCAGAAGTACTTGTGAAATGACCGTATGCACGTACAGCAAGCATGTCTCAACTTTTCCAGTCTGGTGACAATGTGTTCCATGCACACCGCATCGTGCTTGCAGCGACCATCCCCTACTTCCACGCCATGTTCACTCACGACATGGCGGAGAGCAAGCAGAAGGAGATCGAGATCAAAGGCGTGGACTCCAGCTCACTCGAGGCTCTCATCAACTTTTCATACAGGTGCTGTCCCAGATTTAAAACAGCCTTATAGCTGAGAAATTCACTCACATTGATGGTTCAGGGGTGCCCACAACTCTTTATTTGTGGTCAAAGTGTCACTGTAGTGGCATAAAGATTTTTTGGGCCTTGTCTTGTGATAACAGCTCTCCCGGCACCCTGATCTTGTGGCTCTTGTGAAGGCCCTCGCGATACTGGATAAAGCAGGTACTTTCCAATGTCTGCAGGCTGGAAATTTCCCTGCTTTAAGTAACGCAAGCGTGGCGAAGTTAAACTTCAAATCAAAATTGGCACTGCATACCTCCCATCCTGCAAATCATAAAAGTTACATACACTGGAAGAAAGGTTAAATTTTGAAACATTGAGTTTTTTTAAATGAAAACTAGCTTATTATGTAGGCTGGACCAAAAAAAGGCATTAACAAAAGTTTTAGAGATGTTTCGCAGGACAGGAATGATATACACGGACTGTAGTTGTCCAATGTGTACGTTGACAAAGTGCTGCGAGAAGCAGCGTAGGACTGGTGTGCACCAATCGTGGCCGCGGCGAACGTCAAATGCTGCACATGTTCAGTATCGTCCAGAGCTAAAACGTATTGCATGCAATTGGTCAAATTTGCAGCATGTGTAGTTACCGGGTGTAATATGTCTTACTCATATAATAATTCACGCACAAACTCCCTTGGTGTGACAAGTCCTGTTCTTAACCGACTTATTACGTGCAATACGTTCACCTCGGTGCGGTTTTACCTGTTGCAATGAAATGATGATTATAACGATTAAATGACAGCGAACACTGCATGCAATCTAAAAATATAACCTTTCATCCAGCATGTAGAATATTTCCTGGCGTAGTGCCATTGAGATGGAATAGACTCCAAAGAGACAGGCTTCGGACTTTCGAGCTCGATCCTAGTCTCAGCTCTATTCCATCCATCCTCTTATAGCTTATATATAGCTTAGGGAGCGAATTTTACAATTCACGCACAAAATCTACTCAAAATAAGCGTCTTCTGGGCCGCGACCATCATTGTCAACAGAAGGCTCTTGAGGGGGAAGGGGGCTTTCATCATGCACAGCTTCGTTGATGGATCTCCGTCCTGCAGGGTAGGAAGACATTGCGAATACTCCACGCGTCCTTCAATGTACAGAGAAAGATGACCACATGCATATCAGCTCGTGATTTACACGTGGGTTTCTCAGTAGACACTGTCGAGACTTGAAGATGAGCAGTATGTGTCTGAATTGCCATTTCTTCCAGCGGCAAGGTCACCCTGAGCACTCACAACGTGCAGAGCTTGATGGTGGCCTCCTCCTTTCTGCAGTTATCGCGCGTGCGGGATGCATGCGCCGAGTTCCTTATGAACCGCCTCTCACCGCATAACGTCTTGGGTGTTCAGTCCTTCGCCGACGCCATGGGCGCGACTTCCCTCGTCAACGCGTGTCAGAAATTTCAGCAAAAGTTTTTCGCCCACGTTGCCGAGGGAGACGAGTTTGTCAATCTTTCATTCGACCAGGTACAAAAAAGATAGTTCCACTATGGGCGTACAACAGTTTGTTGACGTGGTGTTTGCCCTAAGGTCTCTGCGCTCATCAGCCAGGATGAGTTACACATTTCATCTGAGGAATACGTGTTTGCTGCTGTTCTTCGCTGGACCAAGCATGACGTGAAGGCACGGAAAGAGCACTTACCCGCACTCCTGACCTGCGTGAGGATGCCTCTACTTACGCCGCACTTCCTCTCGGATTGCGTCGCGGCGGAGGAGCTCGTCAGGTCCTCACATAAATGCAGGTACTCTTAGTTCTTTACGTCAGGATGATTTTTCTTCAAAAGAGTTTTTGAATCAGGGACTTGCTGGATGAGGCACGGGACTACCACCTAATGCCTGAGCGGCGACCGTTACTGCAGAAGTTCAAGACTAAGCCGAGGAGGTGTAAGGATCTTGTGGGACTCATCTACGCAGTTGGTGGGCAGACCAAGAGTGGCAATTCACTCAGTACAGTGGAGGTAACGCGTCACGTGATGGGCCAATAATTCCTTCCAGATTTGTCAACTTTGGTTGGTCTGTCAGGTGTACGATCCGATCGTGGGCCACTGGCGTGACGCCGAGGCCATGTCCATGCTGAGGAGTCGCGTAGGCGTTGCCGTGGTGAAGAACAGACTATACGCCATTGGAGGATATAATGGCACAGACAGACTTAACACAGTCGAGGTCTTCGATGCAGACACCAAGCGCTGGAGCAAAGTGGCGGCCATGAATTGCAAGCGCAGGTGAACAACAGTACTGTTACTTATTATACTGCTAGGTTTATTGTTGGGCGTCCTAAGGGGGCTCACTTGCATCCTGAATCACAAGGTTGGACAGGATATGCTGAACCAGCAGGAAGTTTTTCGTCCCAAGGTGATGAAAAATCTTACGTGAATCCTGGTGTCCAAAATATATGGTACGCTGAAGTCGAGTTTCCTGAGCAATCGGTTGAGACTCCTTAGCTACTGTTGTGACCAACTAGGATTTTGAGCGTTGACACTTTGATCGCTGATCCAATTATCCAGTACGATACTGCTTACCTGGTTTGGGCCTTCAGATAGTTTTGATGCAACTCTACTTTAGTGCTGTAGGAGCGGTGTCGCTTGGAGATTGCTTATTCGTTTGCGGAGGCTTCGACGGCATTTCTAGCTTGGACACCGTTGAAAAGTTCAATCCAGATGAAAACAAGTGGACTATGGCGGCGAGGATGAATAAGCAAAGGTCTGCTGCGGGTGAGTGTCCAACCTGTCATTAGTCTTCTTAGTCTTATCTCATCTTTCCTTACATACTAGGAGTTGTCGAACTGTACGGCCAGATATATGCTCTGGGCGGCCATAATGGGTTATCCATCTTTGAGTCGGTCGAGCGCTTCGACCCCGTAAGTGGCGTCTGGGCGGAAATGGTTCCCATGCTTAGCAAGCGATGTCGACTTGGGGTGGCCACGCTTGGAGGAAAGATTTACGCTGTTGGTGGATATGACGGAAGCTCTTTCCTTAAGTCTGTTGAGTGCTTCGACCCAGTAGCGAACAAGTAAGTCGCAGCTATGTAAATGTACAGTACTGCAAGTATGCATTCAAACTGCAGGTTGCAGATGCACCCTGTAGTTAGGAAAATAAGTCTTTTAAAAAAATTGATTGATTTTTTTTTTGTTTTAGGTGGACGTATACGAGTCCAATGAACGTAACTCGGAGTCGGGTCGCTCTGGTGGCAAACATGGACCGACTGTGGGCCATCGGCGGCTACGATGGGATGAAGAATCTCTCCACCGTTGAGATGTACAACCCCGAAAGCGACGAGTGGAGCTTTGTTGCATCCATGGAGAGCCATGAAGGAGGAGTGGGAGTAGGAGTGATTCCTATGGAATGACGGAGAGAACATACCCGTAACTCCTGTATGACCGAAAAGTTTTGCTCTGCAAATTTTTTGCACTAGTGAGGAGAAGACCTCTCCATGGCCGTCTGAGGTCTGGGTTGTGAGAAGTGAACCGTGCAATTTAAAACTGATGATCTTTAGTTGACCATGGCTGAGTGAGAAGCGGCTCTATGGTTAGATGAGTCTCCACCCAGTCCACCGGCGACGGTGTCTGGGCATACGGGGCAGCTGAAGTGGGACTCGAGTTAACATGTTCAGAGTGCGGGGGATATTTTAACACGAACCAGATCCAGAACAGCATTATTGGCTGCCACAGTGATCGGTGGAGAGCGCCTACCTGGTGCTACCAGGAGGAGATCCTCAAAAAGACAACAGCAAAACTTTTCGCTCGTACTGAACTGCACGCTTAAGTGGTGTTTATTATTATATGAAGGACTTTATTATATTGTGATACGCCACAATAGACGTAGAATGTAGGCACAGTTACGCACAAACTATCTTTATTAGATGTAGGTACCCCATGTGATAACAATGTTTCTTTTATAGCGGGTACTGTTGCCAATAAATCGATCGTTGATGAGCCTGATTACGATTAACTTTATTTTCACAACAGTGTACGTAACTGCTAAAGCAATATTCAATATGTAGCAATAAACAGCGGCAATGACGAGAGTCCGTTGAAGAAATATCATGCTGGGCATGTGTGTCACAGCGCACGTTTTCCACATGATGTCATGATGGACAGGCTTAACAATTTGTGATAACAAAAACAATGTCATTTCAATTATTCACAGAAGACAGTAGAACGAGAGAGCAGGATAAAAGGCACGAGTCTACATTGCTAAGGCTATTTTACATGTGTATTAGGACCTTTTTATACTTTTCTGACTTTTTTGAGCAAAGAGTTTGAAACGAGTTGCATCAATATAGAGCGGCAGAACTTTATCGACCAAGAGCGATAAACTGCGTGCATGAAATAGCAAAAAGAGATTGAGAAAACATGCAAGTAGCTACCAAAGTACAGTTTGAAAAAGTGAGCAAGCAGTAGATTGGCTGTACGTAAGTAAGGCATAAGATTAGTAAAGTGTGCATGAGATTGTCCCACCATCTCGGTAAGAAAATATTCTGCTATCATGCCTACAAAGCTTCAGTTCGCTACAATTTAGCAGTATGGATGACCATTGTACTTCTACGAGTACGTAGCTGTTCACGTGTGAGGATAAGTTACAGTAATGGTACAGCAGATCAGACTACGTGACAAGATATTTTAAGTAGCACGCGTAGATGATCATGGGACATGATCCATCTCAATTTTCCAAACAAATCCCAAACAAGTTCTGAATGATTCTTTATCCCTCGAATTTGGCATTATTGTGAATTGGTTCCAGGGTGAAATGAGGCCAAGTTGTTTTATCACAATTTTTGGGTGCGTGCACTAGTAAGAATTGCAGTTACAGCAGTAGCAGAGAGAATGAACTTTTTGTACTCATAGACTGTGTTTACTTATACTGTACTGCATGCTTCTTCTACTGAGAAAAAGCAATCCCCAATAACAGGTAGATATATTAAAGAGAAGTTTGCAAGTGTTACGTGTAACAACATTGCTTCTTTTGCCCACGTGACTACTTCATGAGCGATGCCGCCTTTTCATTAGCCATCTTGACCCTGGTGATGTCTGACGCAGCCTTCAAGTTGATGCGGTCGAGCTGCGCATTCTGGTTGCTGACCTCACTGTTCATGTCGTTGGCCATGTTGCGCAGATTGCCAATCATCGCGCTCACCTGGTCGAAGTAACCATTTCTCAGCATTCGCATGTCCGGCATACCCTAAAGGTGTCAGATAAGCTTCCTCACCTGCTCCATGTTCTCCTCCATCTCCTCCTCCCTGGCATCATTCGTGATCTTTGCAATAAATGCGCCATTTGGAATCTCCACGCCTGGCTGAGGAGGAGGACCTCCTCCGGTTGTCTGCCGAGACAGCGAAGATTGGCGATGACGATTTCCTAAATTTACTGCACACACTTATTGACAGTACCTTCTGCTCGCCCCACACGGCGTCATCCTCCTTGAATCCTTGGCTCTTCTTCCAGAACTTTGGAAAGATTCCGCAGAGTAAATCCATGCTCTTGAGAGCCTGTTCGGCCAGCTTCATGTCGGCGTTGATGGAATCCATGCCGGCCTCAAATTTCTCGAGTTGTTCTCCTTGATCATCCAGCATAACCTAAAGGGACCAAATGAACTGATCAAAACTCGGGCGAGTATGACTGCATGCTGAGAAGTGACGGTGCGCGGTACATATTGGTCCGGTTGCGTTGCTGTATCTGTAATTCTGCTTTCTGTCTAATACTCATGAATGCTTGAGCAACATTACTGACGACTTGGTTACGTTACCCGATCTTCTGAAGCAGTACTGCATGCGAGCGAGCGATGCGCGCCTGTGAAGGGAGTCCTGCAAGCATGCATGCGAGCACCATTTCTACTGGGTGACATTACGTTTTTTGACGTGAGGCTTTGATGCCAAGTGTTTATCGCCCAGTAGTGACGACAAACACCATGAAGGACACGTCGTTCACCTTCTATGTAGGCGTTTACGAGGACACACAGAATGTGCGTAGGTGGCACAACAGTAATTTATCGCAGCACGCACCCGATCGGACTGCAGGACTGCATATATAGAGCACCCGGGTTCCAAGTTGCTCTGAGCAATTGTTTGGGCTGAGGAGGGTGTGTATGGGATAACGCCACCTCGTGTAACGTAACCTGGTTACACAGTCAATGGGAGTTGATCAAATGACACTTGTCCTCACACACATACGCTCACTCAGTCAGTGTACCGTAAAAGGGTAAACGTCCATTTTCACTACAGCATCGCCAACCTCTTTCTGTCCTCAAAATTTCACTGAAATTTGGGCATGATTCGAAAAGGAAGCAAACAAAAGGGCAACTGTGACACTTGCAGCTACTACGTATGTACTCCAAGAGTGCCCTTGAATTCTACAGGCATGCAGCCTGACCTCCGCGTGTTGTCTAAAGTAAAATTTACCCTTCTATCTAACTGTCTTCTTTATGTAGATACCCTTTTCGTTGGCAGGTGTTGAAAGAGCTCTTGTGTACTTACGCACTCACCAGTGTCTTAATTCCAGAGTCCTTGGCCTCCTCGCACATTTGTCTCATCCTCCTCGTGGAATCCAGTGACTCGTCCGTGGCCTGGTTGATGTTGAGCTGGAGGCTCTCCAGCTCAGAGAGAGGAGGACCGTCTTCCTCACCAGCGGGAGCAGCCATTTTTGCTGGGGTTTCTTTTCTCTACTGAATGGAAGCCAAAGATTGGTAGAGGCGTCCTTTGGACCTGATTGCCACAGTCGTCGTTGTCGGCACCCGCCCTTTCTGGACAGGGAGCGACGTTGCTTTCTTCTCTTATTCCTTCCTTGCTCTTCCCGACGAGTTTGCACGAATTGCCCCGTAGGCTGAGTGTGGGCCTTATTCTTTGACACTGGATGGGCTGCTTTCTCTCCTTTTCTCAAGGGGAGGGGGCCTTGAGGAGGGGGCACCGAGAAAGGCGGGGGAGGAAGGGAGGTACGTACTAAACTGTACTACATAGATGTGTAATGGAGAGGAGTTGCAGCAAAAATTGCTAAAGCTTTGGTACGCTTAAGTAGGCCTTCTCCCCCCCCCCTCACTGCTTGGTAGGAGACTCAAGAATGGCCTATGAACTGGCAAGGGGGCCTTTCCACAGTGGTCGGGTCAGAGTCAGTTGCGTAGTACAAAGCAGAGCGCTCTTCCCTGACCAAACCTCTTACCGAGGGAATGAAAACGTTGCAATCACTAACTGCCGTCAAAGGCGATTTGGCCGCTATGCCTTCATTGCTTATCATGTATGGGCTTCGATTAATGCATCAGTGCAGCGTGTTGTTGTGCAGGCACGTCTGTCCTGACGCTCTCCGGTGCTTCTTTGTTTCTCTCCTTGGGCTTTCGCCGGATGGCCGGAATCATGACGGGGTGTGTGCGCGTGAGTATAGAGACAGGCGCTTTCTCCGTTCCATTGGGCTCAAGGCCTTTCGCCCTCGATCTATGTGCATGTATATACTGTACGACAGTGCAACGTGCATATGTATATTGACGGTGGGAATGGACAAAACACATGCTGGAAGACGTACGTAAGTATGTAGTGGAATAAGCCTAAGAACAATAGCTAGAGCGCTGCTGTCCAGATCTATACATGTGACACGCAGCTTTATACTTCCCGCAAGGTATTGCTGTAATTACAATATGATACAACGTATGACGGTAAAATACTGACGAAAAGAACAAATGAACTTAATGGTGTTTTAATTTACTGTCGATGAGGCTGCGTCGCCAGAGAGGTGTCTTTGATTATTGTAGCGTCAGTTTCGGTCCCCTTGCGCCAGCCTGAAGAGTGATGACCCCGAGGGCCAGTCCTGGCCGGACCTTGACACTCTTTCCGCCGCTTCTGCCACTTTCGCCACCTTGTGCATTTCCTCCGAGAGACATGAGTTTGGAGATATCTCTTCGAAGCTCGTGTAACAGGGACTCTCGCATGGCGCGAACGCTCCCGGAGAGAGTTGGGTTCGAACCCGGTTCCACCACTTCGTATTCATTCTCGGAAACCACTGAAGCGCCGCCTACAGAGACGTGAAGAATGCAAAGTGTTACGTATCGTTCGTACGCATGCCACAGATGTGCAGTAGGGTGTCCACGTCGAGGGTCAACCTCATGGATTTCATCAGAACACTCACGAACAGTTGCTATTGGTCTGGAATATGAGATTCGACCCAAACACATAGCAGAGGTCAACTGCAAAACATGAAGTAAGGCTGCCAAGGTGGAATTGTACATGGGGTACTTCCTAGACAAATGGGTACCTGAAATGAGTACCATATTAAGGCTGTTGGTCCATTTCGTATAAAATGTGCCCTTTTTGAGGTTGTAGTAAGCTTTTTCTAACGTGAAATATAAGGGTATTTCATTTAATTGAAGCCCTTTTGAGGAGATTTAAGTAGTCTTGGGTTGTTGCTACCCTTTTACCCGCCCTCGCCCGATTGAAGTCCATTATATTTTCTTTCGTCTGCTTCGAGTCTTTCATTGGTGTACGAGACAGTAGAGGTTGGCGCAGAAAAGAGTGACTTGAGTGTGAGGAATAGTCTTTGATATCCTTTCTCGAAGTCGATCACACTGGAAGAGCTTGCGTTACATCAGCAATTGTTCTTTCCACATTGTCAGAGTGGAATGGGATGGAGTTGCGAGCCATGTCTGTTCATAGCACAAATGCCACCAGCACTTCATTTGTTGAAGTTAGAGGTGACTCCTTGAGTCATGTCTATGAGTAAAGAATAGGCAGTAGCTAAGAGATTGAGACTCTTTGGGAAGTTGAATGTGTCACTTTGTTTGTGGCACATGGAGCCAGTGATAGCAAGACAGAAACTCTGAGTCTTCATTGATGAGCTTAAACAACTGTATCCTTTCATGTCTTGTTTATTTGAACTTAAATTTAGGTAAAAGTGATTCAGTATTGATCGCTAAGCAAAAAAAATGAAGTTAACAAAGAAATTAATCCTAAGTATCATTTTCAGCCAATTGTATATGGAAGAGGCATGCAATAGCAGAACAGTGCCTTAACATTTCATGTATAGCACTCTCAGTTCTTCATGGGTCTGGCTCATTTTTGGCATGTGAGACCTTTGGGTCAACAAGAAGGACATGGGCTATGCAAAGTTGCATTATGAGGCCATTTTGAGGCCAAAATCAAGGTTGAATGTTGCATCTACTACATAGGTCATTGATAGCTATGCCAATAGGTAAAGCTAAACCTGTGTGACTTAGCTGCGTGGTACCAGTACTGATCAGTAGCTTTCTATGGCAAGATGAGGGGAGAGAAGAAGGTCAGTAGGAATGGAGCCAGGAAAACCATGCAAGCCAAACTGGGGCTTGACCCGGAGACTCATGACCCACTGCCATCACTAAGCTGGGGAGGGAGTGATGAGTGTCCAGATCAGCCAGTTTCAATACTAGAAACAAAATGGATCCGATTTCGGTGCAAGATCAGCTTTGAGGGAGAGATGAGCTTCAAGGGTGAGATCAGATCAGCTTCGAGGGCGAGATCAGCTTTGAGTCAAGGACAAGACCAGCTCAGCTTCGAGGGCCAGATCAGCTTTGAGTCGAGGCAGGACCAGCTTCATGTTCAGTGTGAAGCATGTGTTGAGTGCAAAGCGCGTGTTGAGCTATGGTCGAGTCTGCTGGTGGGCAGGTTTGTTTCTTATAATAACCTGAGCAATGCCGGGCGCCTCTGCTAGTCAATGACAAAAAAAGCAACCAAGGTCATTCATTCTAAGTGGATTTGAAAAAGAGCGACACTCCACCCATCCAATTCAAAAAGCTGGATTGGCTGGATTGGTCCACTCTCCTCTTGGCTGGAGTGGAAAAACACTGATTTCAGCCAATGAGAGAGGTGTCCATTTTGTTGGTGTTTCTCACTACTCTCCAGGTCTGACATCAGCAACATTGTCCTCAGTGTCATCTCATTCTACTTTGATCTTACTGTGGCAATGAGGAGTTGCCACCAGAGGGTGGGACAAACTAGCGGGTTTTTTCGCCACCAGAATCAATGCAACTAGAGAAATTGAAAGTCCAACAAGCACCACATCAGCTGCAGCTGCACTTGGTGTAGTGGCCAAAAACCGACAGTTGCTGCCCTCTAGTGGCAAAACCTGACTCCCCATTCATACTGTTTTGCTTTTGGGCTCAACATTGCTTACATTCTCTCACTTCAATGCCAGTTGAGAGGTTGCAGGACAGGAATTTCGATAGAGAAGGCAACAAAAATACACCTATTCTGGAGGGTGATCTGAAAAGTGTGTGACAAGTTCTTTGCTAGCAAATTCCACATGTTTGGGAAGGTATCAGTAAACAATTGCATAAATTTAAGCTGAATATTGGGCATATTATGATCTCAGATGGCAGAAATATTTTTTAACTGATCTATTTCTTGCCACTGAAAAATCAGTAAAAAGTCTCTTTTTTCATTGGTATTTGGTTTTCCTTGTTTGTTTGTTTGTGGGAAGTTCACATGAGCAAGCTGCAATTCTTGCCCAAGGGACAAGAGTAACCCAATCCAGATTTAGAGTCTTTTCTCTTCCTCCAGTGATGACAAACAGGCACGAGCATAGTAAACATTTTATTTAGTTTTTCTTATTGATTTGTAGTATGGGCCAATCTTGCCTTTTAAGGCAAAAACTAATATTCTAGTTCTGATTTCTTGGGGAATGACTGTACTGCAAATGGAATGTGAAAAAGATTGATTGGCTAAAGAAAATTAGAGGTTTACTGAAGATAAGCTACTTCTGTAGGAGTAGGTTGCTTCAAAAAGTAGCCTGAAGTTTCCTGATCAGAAAGGTTTCCATGTATGAAAAGATCAGCTCAGCTTGGTGGCCGCTGTGGTTCAGTCCTGAAAGCCTATATATATATTTTATTGTGTATTGCTGTATATTGCTCTAGAGATATAGATTTCAAGCAAATCTTGTTATGATGACAAAATACTCATGTTGGTAAGTTGGCTTAGGTTAGCTTGATTTTAAGTGTGCAAAATACCAAAATGTTCACATTCCAGTACAACACAGTGGAATGGGAATGTCTTCTGATGAATGACCTGCTGGTGACCAACACAACCTGCAACCTGTAGCCACAGTTTGCTGGAAGGTAGCAAATTTTGCATTGAGCAAAAACCTGTATGCTTCATTGTTGTGTCAATATTATCATTATTTTATGGCACAATATTTGCTGACACTGACTGGACTACAGTGCAAGATTCATAAATTAATAATATGTTGATTCTATGGCAAACAATGTCAGTGCTAACCTAAAAGTCACATGTTCAAATGTATGGTGGCCTTTTTTAGGATCAACATGAAGATACTGTTTGTGTCTCAGACACTTTCATGGGCCTTTGCAAGTGTCTTAGCAATGGCTATACATGCTACTGACGACATTGATGGGGACAGAGATATTGACTGCTCAATCACTCAGTCAGGAGGACCCTTGGGGCCAGGCAAAGATTGCATTTTTCCTTTCCTAGAACATAATGTTTCACCAATGCACAACAATTGGAGAGGGTGATGACCATCCATGGTGCCCCACCAAACTGCAAGATGACCGCATCTTCCCAGATGGCAGCCGCCACTGGGGTTACTGCGATCCCTAATGTCCTTTTGTCAATTTGCTGAGACAAAATATTGTGTTTACCTCACCAAAGCCAAGTCTGAGGAGCTTGAAGCCTACAAGGAGGACAGCATGTTCTCTGACAGGTACAGTACAGATCCAAGAAAAAACTATAGCACAATGACAAAGGCAGAGTGCCATTTCTTGCCTGCTCTTAGACCTATTTTCTGTGATCTGATCCTGACCATCCTCGTGGCACTTTGAAACTTTTTAGAATGCTATTTTATATGTACAAATCCATGATGATATCTCATCATACAACTTCAGTGTCAATTCAATAATTCCAAAGGCATAGAAGGTTTAATAAAAAGGGCTTTCAAATGTCACCAAGTTGGTGAGGATCAAATCACTGGAAGTGATCTAAAATGTCTTCAGTTTTTTTAAAGAAGCTGTCACCTTGTATGTTCACAGATATTCCCATGGATGTGTTTTTTCCTGTCAGGGGAGGTCCCCTTTATCTTCACCACTGAGTTACATGGAGTGCAATCCAGACTCTTTGGCAGGAACTTGGTATAAACCCTGTTGTTAACTTCCACATGGAAATGCAGCCATGAGTGATGTCTTTCTGCCATCAGGTTGCCAACAGATACCAAAGGAGAGTGCAGCTTCCCATTGCATGGAGGCTACATTGTAGGTGGCGAAAAGGCAATTTGAGGAGAACTGCCTTTCATTGCTCGGCTAGGTCATGCAATTCTGAGTCTTACTTTGTTGTGCCACAGTGTGATTTGTGTATTAGCAAAACCACCCAAGATTTGAACAGCATGTACATGTACTTTTGAACCTCTGACAGGCTTCTGGAAGCCTTCTCAAGAACGCATGGTGCATGGTGAGGTCGAGGCGCATGGACAGGCTATGTTCCATGACGGGGTAACAACTTGACAGGTAAACAAAGCTCCTCGACGACAATTGGGACATGAAGGCTAGGGACGGCTGCATTCTCTGAGACCAGTGATCAGGACTGCATTCTCTCGCTCCTTCTGTGACCAGTGATCTGGACCCATTCTCTTGCTAAGACCAGCAATCTGGACTGCATTCTCTC
>JAAUXU010077427.1_pt1 | contig 41200 bp, 36 predicted proteins | sample 7278151 | NCBI WGS metagenome assembly JAAUXU01 (sample SAMN14350113, study PRJNA611818) | marine sediment metagenome | isolation source: surface marine sediment (1.8m) | place: French Polynesia: Moorea | collected 2018-08
TCGGTCCGGATTGACTTGAAACGAATTAATTTGACTGCTTTGGACTACCAACGTCTTAGTTTGTTTATGCCAAAAAAACGTGCTTAATTGGGGAAATTACCCCCCCCCCCCTCCTACCCGCTGGCCATAGATGAATGCATACGCACGCACGGACGGACAGACAGACGGACAGACAGACATTCTATTATGAATTGGCCCTCGTGGAGAGAGTTTTGCCCCTGTCATCGCGCGTGTTTTCTGACACTTTAGGGAGAAAAAAGACACATTTCATCACTGAGGCCTCAATGTCAACTTGAGTTGGCCAAAAATTGATTTCACCTTTCGCATTATCCTCCCAGTGAGGCCTGCGGGGGCCCCAGAGACGGCTGAACAGTATAGGAGGTGACGGGCTGGGTTTCGGGCCCAACGGGAATACGAACGGGCCGAGCCATAATCTGGGCCGGGCTGAAAAAGCTATCTTTGAGCCTCGTCGGACTGACTGAAGAGAAAAGGACTATTGTTTTGTGCCAGGAATGGTTCTCTCTTGTTCTTTGCTGCCATTGACGTGGGCTTCTTTTCTTTGGGCAGAAAGCGTGAAAAAAATATACCCGAACATGTGCAAAACATGCAGGAAATACTGGTTGAGACTGAAATACTTAAAAAGTTTCTCCAATTTGAACCAGCCCTTTCGGCCCGGGCTGTTGGCCCGTCACCCGACGGTTCAGTGCAGCACGCGTGGCTGTGCGGTGCGTCCACTGCGCTGACTGCGCCCAACGGGAGGTCACGAGTTCAATTCCCGCCACTTTCAGGCCTTAAAGAGGGCTTAGCAGAAGCTGAAGGTGACAGCAACTTATCCAGAGCCGTTCAATAAAGCTGGAGGAGGAGGGGAAAAAACCTGTCCAGGATGTTGTTGGGGTCATAACATTGTGTCCCAGGCCGCTGTAACAACATCATTGTGAGAAAATTAACATTTCCCTTAAGCACAGAGAAGTTGGTTTTTTGTCTGCCAAATGGCCAATATATGTCTTATAAATACAGTGAATGAGCTGCAGTGACTAGAGTTTTTCTTTCTTCCTTCTTATTACATGTGAGATGAGCTTGGACAATCTGCCCAAGCTTCTTAAATGGGCTGCGCCCCAAAATTACAATTACTAAGAAGTCAATTGTTAACCCTTTCTTTCTTCGCTCATACCGGGCTGCTTCGGCCCGTTTGGGCCCGCTTTCCATGCTTTATTGAGCGTCGCCCAATTGACTTTAGTGTCTCTGCAGACGAAGAAACATGAGTCAGTCTGACAGCAGTTGGACGCCCTCAGGCAGCGGAAAAACTTCTCCAGAGAAGCATCAAATGAAACAACTTTTCTCCCTTACTCACACACGCGCGCACGCACACGCGCGCGCGCTGCCAGAAGTCGCCAATTTGGTTCAGGAGAGAAGAGTTTAAATTAAGTCGTGCTAAGCCAAAAAAAAAAGACTTTTTTTTCTTCTTCTTTTCAAGGGGGGGCAGAATTGTCTTTTCCCGCGTGCGTGTGCGTGTCTAAATGCTTAAGACGCTGCTCGAGCTCCTTCTTGGCTTTTGGGCCGGCCGCAAAAGTGAGCGGCCCAAAAACGGGAGCCCCCCAAAAAGCCGCATGCAATAATTGCACTGAATTTTGGGTGCGTGAGCACGAGGGCGAAGAAGTTGGGGAAGTCCAAACTCGACTTTTTTGGGGGGAGGAATCTCGCACATGCCAAAATGGGCGACGATCAGAGTGTGGCCCATTGAGGCCCTTTTGAGCGGCTCATTTCGAAGAGGCCACGGACAGACACAGGTGGGGGAACGACTCATTTGTCAACTTTTCTTCCCCAATATATTGTGGCAAAAATGATACATTAAAATATAATGTTACGAGCTGCTCACAGTCAAGACGTTGAACTTTGACATTGGGCTCAGTTTTCCTCCCGCGGGAAGTTATTAAGCGTTTTATGGACCCCATTTTCTGCTGCCTCCCCAGAAACTTTGGGCAGGCTCGTTTCATTTCTAAACTGTTGCTTTTTTTTCCCTCGTGAGCTGGAGAAATGGGCTGATGCATTCCTCACTTTTCCTTCCTTATTCCTCGGCCGGAATTTACGGATCTTTTTGGGTCGGCTTCGCTGCCCCAAAACCCTCCTTTGACTCATTTTCCGAAGTGACATAAATTGGCGGGGGTTTATGGGTTGGCAGAGGAGAGCGGGGAGATTGCATAACTGGTTCTGTGTGTAACAGAGGACTGATTTGGGGCTGCACTTTCTAAAGCGGATACGAGTTGGACGGAATAACTCGAGTTGAATCTCTGTTCTCAGTTGGAGTCCAGAGATTCGAGCAGTCCAAGTCCTTGGAATGGTTGTTCTTGCAGCAGTTCAAGTGCTTGGAGTTGTTCTAGGAGCAGTCCACGTCCTTGGAGTTGCACCGGGAGCAGTCCAAGTCCATCACTAGGAGCGCAGGCAAACCACAACAACTATGCTTATGACACGTAAAGTGCAGATCCCTCTGCTCTTTACTCCTGATCCTTCTGCTTGAAGAGAGAAGAGATTGCGTTGTCAGGGCAGCAAATAGCAAATCCACTTAGCCACGACAACCAGGTTGTGGGAAACCTGTTTCTCCTCCGTGAGGTCTCACCCAAAGTATTATCATTGTCGGTCAAGTCTTTGCTGCAGAAGGTGTTTAAGGTGGAAAAGTCTGCTGATAAGTCAATTTACCACGGCACGAAAAAAAAAGAGCCCACCTGTGGAGCTGAAGGTGCAGCTACCCGGGCACAACGGAGGTACAGGGTGTGGCAGAATGAGCGGCTCATCTCTCCCTGGAAGTGGCTGCACTTCCAGTGTGTCTGGCACACCCTGTACGCGCTGGCGGTGCGTGACTGACCAAAGTTTGGGTTGGGGGTGTGATAAAAAGATACAGGGTGAGTGAAAAAAAAGCTCGCCTCCAATGTAATGGAAGGTTCATAGGGAACCAACCACGTAGTGACGGAACCACCTGAGGCCGGAGCAATTAGGGCAAATGGTCTTAGCAACATTGGGGAGAGCAGAACCACCACAAACCCTTCTTTTTGGTACAGTCGAATCTCGATTTGGGGGAAAGCCTTTGGTCGTCATGCAAAGGTCAAGGTCATGCAAAGGCCGGGATGACCTTTTCTAGACAAACGGACTGAAATTGCACCGTTCTTGGACTTTGGAAAAGGCCGGAGAGGACAAAGCTTCCACGATACAACTCGACAGAATCAAATTTTTGCCTCCGCCAGGTCTTTCCGGAATGGGCTGAAACCCTGGCTCTTTCCAGAGCAAAACTTTCCCAAACGTAGCTTCCACTGCACATCGCAAGTGACTTTTTTCTTGTCAGCACAGCCGAGCAGCAGCACTTGTTCAGTGCTGCAAAGACCCTAACCAAGTCTTTTTTATTGTCGGCCTTTTTTTACCTCAACTTTCAGCTAATTTCTTTCTCTTTTTTCCCTCTCTCTCAGCTGTTCCTTCATTTCATGGTTCGTTTCAACTGAAACTGTAGAGTCCCCATTTTGTTAGAATCCAGTGGTCAAAAGTGTCGTCATCAACCCCGAGGGTGAGAAGAGGTGTCTTGCTGCTCCGACAGACACCAGGGTTGCCACACCGGAGCAGGAACGGGTGCCCGGGGTAAGAACAGGTGTCTTGCTGCTCCGACAGACGCCAGGGTTGCCACACTGGGGGCCCGAAATTTCTCCCCCACCCGGGCTTGATGAGAGGTGTTTCGCTACTGTCACAGTGTGAGCCAGCAATAACTTCTGCGTGGTGTTAAGGTATCGTTTAAACATGAAGAATAATAAGATGGCACTTTTGGGGGTGAGTAACTTTGTTTACTTTGTATCATGACGTAATGTTGAGATGCAGAGAGAGTTTGAACAGAAGGTTGCTCTTAAGTCACAGTCGTTGCTGCTGTCGAAACTGCAAGTGTGCACACCAGCAACAAAAAAAAGCCAACTTCAAATGCACACCAGGCCCAGAATAAGGCCCATCGTGCCTTCTGGAGGGCAGTGTGAAGAGCGTCCATTCCCCAGCTTTTTCCCCAGGTGGAGGGAAGCATCAACACTTGTCAGTTTTTTTCCCCCCGGATGAATTTCACTTTGGTCGATGCTTTTGCCTGTGGCTTCTCTTTGTGCGATTCTTTCCTCCCTGGTGGATTTTCTGCTCTGCCAAAGAGAGAAAAATTCGTCCCTTCAGCCCGATTTTTCGGCCTTTTTCCGACCGGCGAAGAGTGTCCAAGTACCGAAAGAAGGAAAGTCTGTGTTCACTTTTGCTTTCTGCCAGCGTCTGTGCAAATATTTGCAAATGGCAACGTTTCATTGGCTGCCAATGAATGAGTCCAAATAAAACTGTTGCAGCTGAAAAGAGAAGCAGTTGACGTAAAACGTGTGTGACACCAAAAAAAAAGCTGCTTGGACCTGGACACTTTTTCTTCAGGGAATGATCGAGCTGCATTTTTGGTGCAGTGCAAAGAGTTGCCAGAATCGAACTGCGGTGCTCAAAGAGGCCAATTTTACGGCCGCCCCAAAAGTGGTTGGGGGATTTTAGGGCGAAATCCTGAAAAAGTTGCACTTTTGACAGTGAGAAGCTTCCCCACTTTGCTGCCGTCCACGTATGCAGACACGCTGTTGGTATCGGCTGTCCCACACTTCAGACGTTATCATCCGGCACCAGCCGAGTCTGTGTGGCAGCTCTGTCACATTATTTTTTTAACTGTGCCCAACAACTGAGACAAAAAAGAGTCTTCTTATCAGTTTGACGAGGCTTTATAGACTTGTTCGGCCCTAATCAAGGTGTTAACAGGTAAGTGGCAGGTGAGATTAGCCAGGAGGAAAAGGTTTTCACGGATTTTCGCCTCCTTGATACCCGCAGCCAGAGGGGGGTTCCTCAGGCTGCTTTAATAAGTGGGGCCATCGGAATCGTAGGTGAGGCCATTTGCAAACTTCCCACCTCCTTGGGGAGAAGCCATTCAGCTCCCTCACTCATGTTTTCCCCTAAAATTCCGCCCCGCACTAATAAGAAATCTCTCTGAGTCTTGTGGATTGAGTTTCCTCACTCCAGACATCTACTTTGCTCTTCTTTCTTGCTCGTTCGGCCTCAAAATGAGGCTCTGTGTGAAGGTAATAACACGTTCATGGGACTTTTGGCGTCTTAATTTTTCGTGCTCTTCTCCTCTCGCCCGCTCTTTCCCCACCTTGAGCGTGGCCGTGATGATGATGATGGGCCTTGGTCAGGCTGACCCTGTCCAATCAGGAGAGCCTTTCAAAATCCACCAAAAATTCCTGATACTTTGGGCAGACACGAAACAACCTGCTCAAAATGGTTGGGCACACACGAATGTGTTACAGTTACACGCGCACGCGAGAGAGAGAGAGAGAGAGAAAAGGTATCTATCTCATGCCAGGTGAGACTCACATCGATCAGCGTTGGGCAACCATCTTATGATGCTCTTGAACAAGCTCTTCCAAAAGGTGTGACTGACACCGGCAGGCGGAATCTTCAGCTTTGGGCATCTATGGGGTGGAAGCAGGCCCTGTTTCCACGAGGCCTTAGGCATATTTTTTCATAACTTCCGACCTGATGGCAAACGGAAGGTAAAAAGGCGACTCAGTAGATGGAATTTATGGGAAAGCTTAACGGGGTCAATAGAGTCCAGTGTGGAAAAACGAGTGTCACACGTGAGTAAAAGAGTCTGGCCGAGAAAAGGGCGTTTGTGGCAACGCTGCGATAAAAAGACGAGTCCCGTTTTGCCATGCCAAGCATGCCTGTTCTCTGGGGGGGACACCCTGTACCAGGTCTGGCAACGGATGACAACGGTTAAGAAGGGGTCGTTGGGTATGTTCTCCAATAAAGGGTTAAGTGTTCGGAGGAGATGTGACAGCTTTGTCACATCACAAAAAGAGGCTTGCAGCTTGGCAGGCCTTTTTTTCGTCTCAGACACGTGGTGCGTTGGGCCTATCTGAAGCTCTACCTGTTACCTGGCCAAATTAATCCTTCATGAGGCCTGAAAGATCGACTGTTTCACAGAACTCTCCAAAACTTCTCCTCCTTGAAAACATTGAGAGTGCGTTGCTCGCCTTGTGTGCGCACAAGAGCAAGAGCTGGAGGACATTCGCTAATGGCGGCCTCATTAGAAAAAGCCACTGGGGGAGGCCTAGAGGGAAAAGGCCTAACCGATCATCAATTATGGAAGGCAGGCAGGGGGGGAAAGGAAAATACGCCCGGAAAAGGATGACGACAACTGGAACAGGAATGAATTTCGTCGTCGTCACGCGGAGTTTGAGGTTAAGGGCCTCTTTGGTAGAGGCCCGACAGGCCTGTCAGGCTGGGCCTGTCTCTGTCCTCTCTTCGCCACTTAAAAATTCACTGCGAGAAAATGCAAATGAGGAAGAAGTCGTGCTAATGGTGTTTGAACTTCTCTCCTCCATCCTTCTTCAATGAAGGAAACATTATTCAAATGTGGCCACTCCGGATTCCCCCGCAAAATCATCACAGTCATGGAGTCCGCCAGGGGCCCCGAGTTCTCCAGCCCCAACACGTGTTCGTCTGTCTGGCCGAGCCCGGACGACGCAACCTCGACCAGACGAGGAATGCGTGCCAAATTGGCATCGGCAGCCAATGGCACAAGAGGAATTTGGGGAATTCCCTCGCTTGCCTTTGATATTAAGACCATTTCTTCTTGGTCAGAAATTTCACTGTTGCCGCTGCTGAGACGCATTTTTCCGCCAAACCAGAGCAGGTAGCAATTTTTGGCAATTATTTTGCACGGGAATTTCCTGACGTGACTTTCGCAGTTCAAATATTGCAAACGTCATGACAAAGTAAATAGAGCCAGCTGACATGCATGGAAATTCTCACAGAAGGAAAAAACCAACCGATTTTCCCAACGAAAAACAAAAAACGAAAAAAGACTTTTTTTTTCGCGTGTCTGATAATGTGGACTTGGCCACGAGACACCACTCAGGGTCCTCCTTCTGCGTCAGCCCCCAGCAGAAAAGCGTCGTGACCGAGTGGGATGTGCTAAACAATTGGCACATGAGTACAGGGGGGGGGGGGTAAGTAACCCCACCCTCCTCTTGGCGCAGGAACGAGTGCAATAAGTCCGATTTACACTATCCAAAGTCAATATGTCGACATGGGTAGAATTTATACAATTGTGAGGAGGAAAGACACCCCCCCCCGGTTCGCTTTACTACCCCACCCTCATAAAAGTCAGTTGACCCGTCCCTCCCACTCCGACGCGCCCATTTGCGCACGTATGGATTCGCAGGAAATGTCGATTTGCTACGCTCTCCTCTGTCTCGAGGAGACATCTGCCTACAACTGCGTACTTGAAAATGGCGACTCTTCAGACTCGACCAGACAGCTACGAGCAAAGTGAATGGACGCTGCAGCTCCTTTCTGGCCCCGGTGGCAGCTCTTGAGTGCACCAAATGTCTGGTGGAGACAGCCAAGCTCAAGTGGAAGCTCTCACTTGAAAGACGTTAATATAAACACACACCTGCCATTTTATGTCTCACATGTGAAACGAGGAGGCTTCTTTGGCTCTACCAGACAGGGGACATACTTCTTTTTTAACTTGGGGGAAGGGGGGTCAATTTGTCTCCCCCTCCCCTTTCCGTTACCTGGTGAAAGAAGAGACTTAGTCAAAATTTTGCCTGCGCGAATTCTCCATTGTTTGCAGATCTGGTGACTCGACCAGACAAGTGCAGCAGCTCCTGCACCTGCGCAAGACTCGGCCAGACCCGTTCGACCCCAGCGACTGCAGCAAGATCTAATCTCCAGCTCACATTTTCTGCTTGTGTGGACGGTTTTAACGTATCTGAAAGGCTATTATTGATTCACCATCATCATTGGGCAGCCCAGAAAAAGTGTAAGAGAACGTTTAAGCCGGCATTTATCTAGACTTCCCCACTTATTTCGGCCCATCGATCTGGCCACAAAAAATGTCAAACGTGCGTCCCCAAAACACTTGCCCAAAATGCATCCTTTCTGTCTCTGGGGTTTTTTACCCCTCCCTCCACCGATGAAATTAAGGGAAAATGAGGCAGTAGCAGCGAAGTGATTACGATCTTGGGCAGAGAGCAAAGGGGGCAAAATAACATTTTTTGGGTCAGCCGCAAAGTTAAATCTGACGAAATGGGCAGTAACTGGGGGGGAACGGGGCTAATGGACCACCCAGTATCGCCGATAAAGGTCTGGCTATCGGTTTTTCCGCGGGTGTTGCCGGAGTCGTCGGCGAGGTCGCCCAGGGTGACGCGCACTTTCTGCGCGGCTGGACCGACCTTAAGTCACTTATGAATTCGGGACAAATTTGTCAACAGAAGTGTCGCAAATTTATGAGGCAACGATTGTCAGGCCGCTTTCCCCACTCTGCGCATGCGCGCACCAAAAATCTGTCAAATGTCACGAAGAGGAACCTCTGGCCAATTCAAGACGCACCAACTCAAATATACAGATCTCTGGAGAAGAATTTTCGCTGTTTTTGTAGTTGTTGTGGCAACAGCAACAACAACAACAGCTCCTCAATCATTGGGATTGTCCAGCTCGTCAGGAGAAACGTGTCAGGCATCATCCAAAAGAGTCTTCAGTGAATGTTTGACAAGGATCCCTTCAGTTGCGTCACTGAACTTGGCATCATTTGCACGTTAATAGAAGTTTGACCTTCAACATTTGACAAGTTTTTCTTTCCCTCTGAGTAAACAAAGTCCTACCCCCAAAAGACGAGCGTTTTCACACACATTTTCACAAATGTAGAGCTGAGACAGAAGAAGAAGGTGGTTTTCTCGAATAATAATCTGTCTGTCTGGAAAGGGGGGGGGAGAATTGGCCCTGAGGGGCTTTGACACTACGAGTTCTTCTGTGTGCGCGTGCAGAGAGGACGTATGTACTTGCGTGTGCGCGTGTGTGCGCGCCAGACACTCTCCAAATAAGCCGGAGGGGGGGGGACTCGAATGGGGCAAGGAAACCCAATAACGAGACGGCGCAGACACAAACACACGCATGGCAGAGGACAAAAAAAGACCGCCAAGACAATGAACAAGACTGGCCAGTCCTGACTAGGCCTAGTCAGGCCTGGCACTGCACTTGCATAGCAGTTTTAATTGTGAGGGAAGCCCTGTCTTGCCCCTGGAGCAGGGCCTTCCCCTGTCTGCACTGCAGCTCTGTCCTGCGCGTGAGCTTCACGCCAGAAAAGTTTTTGTCACTTTCCCCATCTTGTTTTGTGCGTGAGAGCCAAAAATCTGGCAAAATCCAGTCACGTGTGAAGAGAGAGGAAGTTTGCAAAGCTTTGTGCCGTTAGAGGCTATGCTAAAACATATTCTGACAGGTATGACGTGGCAAAAAAGTGAATGCTTCAAAAATGATCCTGGAATCACTTAGGAAGTTTTTGTTCCATTCTCCATCATGCAAGGACTTTCGAAGAAGGACAACTTCATCACGGAGGGAGAACTTTCCAACGGAGAAAAATGTGGGAAATGGCAAAAATAACTCAGGGGTTTGTTGTGCAAGTTATCTGAAGATCTATTCCGCCAAGAGCGACTTTATTGCAGTGTTTTAGCAACACTGCATAAAATGAAGACACCCAAAAAAGTCTATTTCACTTTCTCCAATTCTCTCTCTCTCTCTCTAACTCTTCCTGGCCACACCCAAGTAAAAAGGAGACAACAAGAAGAAGGTCAACAACTTTTCCCATAAAATGGGCGGGTGGTGGTGGTGAAAAAAAAAGGAATCTCGTAGCTAGGCCCAGGCAGCGGGGCCCGTTTGCAAAATAAAAGGCGCCGTCGACACTGAAAGTTTTATGCGAATTCGCTGCCTTGTCTGTCTCTCTCTTATTGGTTCAGCCGGGGTTGCCACTGACGGCTGACCAACAAGTGCCGGCCCGCCCGCTGGCAACCCTGCCGCTCCCATCGATCAGTGGCATCTCCTACCTGAAAGCAGAAAAGCAGGCACTTTAGTCCCAAATCCTCAAGTGCTAATAGATAACTTTGATATCTTTATCGCACTGATCAAACAATTTCCTTCCTGAGCCTTAAATCAGCCCTGGAGATTTACAAGCAGTCTTGTGTAGAAAGAAATTCCTTAATTCCAGAGATTACAACAGGGAACATTTCACAAATTCCCTTTTTTTTGCCTGAGCTCGGAGAGGAAAAAAAAAGCATAACATGGATCGAACAACGTTGTACGGGAAAACGAATTGCTCAATTTTCTTTATATAAACATCAAAAGGAGGACAAGGGTGTGTAGTAGCTGCTCTATGGCTCTTCTTTATTACTCCACTGTCTAGTCAAGTGAAAAGCAGTAAATATAAAGGGGGAGGGGGAGGGAGCAGCCCCAATGTTGGCAAGATGCACTCATAAAATAAAGATGCCATCAGTTTTATGCCCTTAAAGTACACAACAAACTATGAGAGCGACACAGGGCCAATTCTTTTTAAAATTCTGCTGCTCCCTCAGCTGCGGTTGTGAGCACTAGAGCTTGTGTTTGCTGAGTGCATTAGACTTTCATAATTTCACACTCTGTGCTCATTAATAATAAGAGGGCTTCCGCTGGCAGGCCCGGGCAGGCCCGGGCTGCCCTCAGGGCTATCTATATGCATAATTAGCATGAATATAAACGTTGTCACGGCCCATTGGGCACGCAAAAATGGATTATTCAGCTTATACTGGACTAACAACTGTGGAGCTGCCCACACTTGAGCTGTAATCAATAGAGCAATCGCTCAGGATAATAGTGTGAGAGCCAAAGCGTATTAGGCTCCATATAACATTCTGAGTGATTAATAGCGCACCAGCATTTTTCTGTCAACCTTACAAATATCGAGCACCAAGACCAAAAAGTCCGTCCACGAGATTAATGGAGCAACACTGGGGTGGAGCTGAAATGCAGTCAAATTTCGACTGGCAGGCCTACTTGGCCAGGCCTCTCTGCTCGGGGCCTGCTTGACCACTGATGTAGCTATCACGGAGCTGCTCTCGCGCACGGCTTTATCGGCTATTGCACGTACGAAGAGAGAAAAAAGGCCTTTGCCATTAAGTCCGTGCAAAAAGTGTGCGGACAAATGATTTGCAGTCATGCGCACTCGTCAAGTGTTATTGAAAGATTTCTGGGCTCAAAGTATATACACTTTTTTGTGTTTATGTGAGACAACAAAGAAGTCGAAGAGGAAAAAAAAATACCCTATGTCTCGCTGAGACATGACAGGAAACCGAATCTCCACATTCCTTTTTTTTTGGGGTCCTTCCTTAAAAAGCAATTCCCCTCACGTCTGGCTTGTAGGGGGACGAGGTTAGAGGCCTCCCTCTCTGCGTGCGAGGCCGCGAGGCCGCTGGCGAGGCCGCCGGCGAGGCCGCCAGCGAGGCCGCCAGCGAGGCCGCGCCTTGTCGCATCAGAAGGCGACACACACACACAACTCCATTGAGGAAAAAAGGCCAGGCAGAGAGACTTGTTTCAATTTTGCTCTCTTTTTCTTCAGATTTCTTTCCAAGCTTCTGCTGTGACCTCCACACAGGACTTTCCGCGGTACAAAGAAACGCACTGCGGAGGAAAGAAAGAAAATTAAGCCAATTTTGCTGTCTTTCAGCACAGTAAGAAAGTTTGGCACCAATAAAAAAGGGGGTTTCTCCATACGTAAATTTCTCTTTAGGGATCGTCATCGTTTCCCACCTTTTTCTCAGTGTGACTCAAGAAGTTTCCTCAGTCCAGGATAGGGGGTTTTTTTTTCCTCAAACTTTTTTGGGGGGTCTTTCTCTCCGTAGCTCAGAAAAGAGCAGATTTTGGGCCTGAAATTTATTAACATCCCTCAGCCTTGTCTAATCTGGCAGAGTGCTTTTTTACCCCCTTTGGCCTGGGCCTGCACCTGTGAGGCCCAGGGGCCTCTTTTAGGGTGCATCCACACGAGCATATGTCTGCGACAGATTTTTCTTCGTTACTGCACAGCCAGTCCAGGATCTGCTGCATATTCACACGTCCGAGATCCGCACCAGCGCGTATCTGCCTCGCATATCTCAGATGCATACATACATAATATATAGATATAAATTTATATGTAGATACATGGATGTAGCCTTAAGAGGCATTGGCGAGACCGGGCGACTTCTTTGGCACTGGCGAGAAAAAAAATGACGCAGTAATTTCAAAATGTGCCCGGTGTAAACATCTTCCATCAACCCCCACTGAACACACAAGACTCGGTCGGTCGGGGCCTCTTTAGTGGGGTGGGCCTACATCGAGGCCTCTCTCGCAACACACACACACACACCAACTCACTGGAGGTCAGATTTCTCGACAATAAGAACATTTTGGTGATCTAAACATATTGAGTTACACTATTTCATGTGGGGTTTGGGGGCGGGAGAGGGGATTAACTAAGTGATTCTCTTTAAGTATGTGGGTTGCTGGGGGATATTGTAGACACACTGTGTCAGTTACAATGATTAAAGAACAGTAGCATATGATTAGCCTTTTTAGGCAGAGCCTCTCGAACACACTTGAGTAGGCAGGCACTTCTGGAAGAAGTGCAGGAATCCCTGTCCGGCAGGAACCCCTGTTCCGCACTGTTTCTGGCTACTGTTCTGTCTGGCAGTGCTTCCCACCGATCCGGAGGTCATTTGGCTGCTTCACCTGCTTCCACGTGAGTTTTGACCACTGCATCGTGGTCCACTTTGACAGGGGTTCACACAGGTTTTACTAAGTCTGTCCTCAGGTGCGCATCTCATCGCGCATCAAGTCAAAAGGCCTCGACTTTGCCAGCCTGAAAGGCCCCGCTCACCCGGACACATTTTTGGCAGATTCTTCGTCCAACATCAGACAATGCCCGCAATAAATAACCCAGACACACACACACAGAGTTTATTCGGCAGCTGTGGCACAAGTCAAAAGCGCCTCCCCCCCCCCCCAAAAAAAAGAGGGCGACCAAAAATGGGTACCCAAAGATTCCGGGCTCGTATTTCACTCTCTCAAACCTGACTGAATGAGGGGATTTTGAGCTCATGAAGTCGAGCAGATGACCCAAAATGCTGCTGTTGTCTGTAGAGATCAAATTTCTTTACATTGGTGGGCTTTTTTTGAGCTTAGAGACTGTCACAAATTATCAGAGCTTTGTTGTTTTGTCCTCCAGTAGGAATGAAGATGAAGAGGCTCTCATTTCTCTGCCAAAGAGCAGAAGAAGCAAAGATTCGTTTTACCTCAAAAATCATTGTAATAAGGAAAAATGGTCAAGAAATCCTTTCCCAAATTAACCACAGGCCTGAGATGATAAAAACCTTGTCTGGCTGGAAGTCCGGAAGCCTCCGTGCGCGCGTGCACAGCAGTGCAGTTGCTCTCTCTGCGCGCGCGCACGCACACAGAGAAATGGGCTTTTGAAGATGTCGGTTTGGTGTTTGCTGCTTTCTGGCTTCCCAGATGATAAATTGCCGGATCGCGGCCACATTTCCACGTAATTTTTTGCTCGCCACTCCATAAAAAATCGGATGTGCGTGTGGCTCCCACCACATCTCCTCCTCCCCCTCTTAGAGCCCTTCTTTTCCTGCTCATTTTCCTCTTGCCAAACGACGAAAAGTTTGCCAAACTGCGCGCGTAGTTGGGGGAGGCCGCCAGCACAGCGACGGCCGCCGCGGCCGCCGCGGCCACCGCGGCCGCCGAGGACGCCGCGGCCGCCGAGGACGCGGCTGGGTGAACAGCACGCCTCTTCACAAATAACGCACACCTTTGATATATTTGGCGGGAAATTGTGCAAACAGCAATAATGGCGGGAGCGAAGGAGCAGAAGGGAAGGAGGATTTTTTCCAGTGAAATTTCTATTTTTCAAAGGACATCTTGAAGCGACAGCTAAAAGTGTCATCGAGAGCTTAGAAGAGACAGGTTTGAAAGAGAAAAGATAACAAACTCGTCTCTATCTCTGGCCATCGTTTAGTGCGACGAAATGAAAATATGTGGGGAAAAAGAGGAGAATTTCAGACGGATTCAACACAAATTTCTCGTCAGCTCTCTCAGTTTAGGGCCTCAATGACAAATTGTCCTATCAGAAAGTGCATTTTTCTGCTCCTGCCCGCGGAACTCGAACCGTCTGTGTTTATCTGTCTGTCTGTCCGTCTGTCTGTCTGTCTGTCTGTCTCTCTCCTTCCTTCTTTCTTTCCTATCCAGACGAGTGAGTGGACGTTACTTCCTCTCTCCCAGTTTCAAAGGCCTGCCTGCCACGGCCTTGGGGAAATGAGGCCCTGTCATAGGCCTTTTCCCTCTCCTCCTCAATTTGGCAAACCACGTGCACAGAGTTGGGGAAATGCAAATTTGTTCGGAGGAGCCTCAAGCACAGTCAGACACACACGGAGACTTAACACTTCACTTTCTTGGGCGAGTCAGCAACAACATAAGCGCACGAGTGGAAATTGACGTCTGGTGTGTGTAATTGCGGGTCCTTCTTCTGCTTGCTTCAACCACGCAGCTTCCTCTTCCGCCAGCTGCTTCTAGCACCCCCCTTCACCCACCCCCAACAAAATACCCCGGGTGGAAAAGACGTTTCTCCGTCAGAAAAAGGCGTCGACACGGATGCACATAGATCGATTTGCTAAATTCCAGTGATCAAAAGTTGCTACTTCTTCTTTTCCTTCCTCTTCTTTTCCTTCTTCTTCTTTTCCTTCTTCTTTCCCTTCTTCTTTTCCATCTTCTCTTCTTTCCTCTTCCTTCTTTTTCTCCTCCTCTTTCTTCTCCTCTTTCTTGTCCTCTTTCTTCTTTCCTCTTCCTCCTTTTTCCTCCTCCTTCTTTCCTTCTCCTTCACCTTCTTCTATTTCTTCTTCTTTCTCACTCTCACTCAGCGACAAAAGGGGTTCGTTAGAGAGGCCTAGGGGCCTGCAGGGCCTCTCTTCTACCAGTCTTTTTTTCGCAAATGCACGAATTGTCAGTGAAAGCCTTTTCTCTCTCTCTCTCTCTCTTCAGGTTCCCCCCCCCTTTTTGAAAAAGGGCTTTTTTCTGCTTTTGAAGTTGATACGTTTAGAAATTGGAGCAGCAGAGTTGCCACTCGGTGACGTCGTCACGCCCCAAACTATTGCCCGAGAGTCGAGTTCTTCTCTCTTGAATACTCTGAGCTCTAGCATGACAAAGAGTTGGTCAAAATGAGATCTCGGTGTGTGTGCGTGTGTTTTTTCAACTCTCCCCCCCCCTCCTAGCCGGGTGTCTCTGTTACAGATGCCTTTTATGGGCCTGCTCGCACACCCAGACGCCATCGAGGCCGCTGGGCCTTTATGAGGCCTCACCTGGTGAAGAGAAAGTACTTTGCTTGCACATCAAAGTAAGGGAAAAATAGAGAAGGTAGAAAATGACATTTTCCCCCAGAGACATACTCAGAATGCGCGAGCGCGCGCGCGGGCGAGCGCGGACGCGCGCGGACGCTCCCAGGGCGGAGGCTGCACAAACAAAATGCTAATTGCTGGCGGATAAATTATTCACTGGAAAGGCACATTCGGTGGATGCTAAAACGCAAGAGTTGCTTGAGATTGCGAACGAGGCGGTCGACCAGGCCCCCCTAGCCAGCGGTGGGTGGGTGGGCCTGAAGTGCGGGCCTAAGGCAGGCTAGGCCTACTGCGCACTTGATTCACTTATTGTCTTGTTCTCCCTCCACAGATAAGCAGGCGTCCTTTCTCAGATTAGCTTTCCAATCAAGCAATTTTGTTTCTGGCGAGGGAAAAGCGATTTTGCTACCTCGATCAGACAAGACCACATCTTGTGTCTGGTCGAGTAAGACTCAATTCGTCGGTCTCTTTTGTTTCACTTCCACCCTCTTTTCCCCCATCTCTTTTGCCTCCAAATAAAACTAACGATGTTTGCTGTTTCAAGTGGCTACTGCTAAAAACGCTTCCCCCCTCATTTCCCCCCCTCTCCCACACCCTCGATCAGACAAAAACGAAGACACGCAAGTCTTGGTCTGATGTGATGTGCGTGGCACTTCTGCTGCTTCCTCCCTCGCTTGTCTGGTCGAGCCCAACTTCAGTTTTGCAGGGGTGTGGGTCTGTGTCTTCTCTGAAGGGTGTGTGTGTGTATGTATGGGAAGGAGGGAGGGGTAAGATACCCTTAAAATGGATCTGGCAAACTTGTAGACAAGAAAAATGTTTCAAGTTCTCTCTCGCCGCGCATAAACACACACACACACAGAAAGATGCTGGAAAGACATTAGCAAATCCACACTCGTTTTATCCATCTCGTCTACTTTTCCGGGGTGTCCCAGAAGCTCTGTTGAGTGACTGGGGAAAAGCTGGTGTCCTGGGCCACCCGGTACATGGTGGTGTGAAGGCAAACACTAGCATTTTCCGGAGGAGTCCGACAAGAATAGAAAATAAATGATGATTCTGGAGTCCCACAAGTTGCCATCATCGTCTGCCCCAGAAATCCATGTTCTCCACACTGAACTTTTGGGCATGACACAAAAGAAAAGTTTTTTGGGGGCTGCGCCCGCAATAGCAGCAATGTTTTTGACGCATTCTCTCTTCACACACATGTGTTGGCTCTCGGCGGAGGAGGAAGAAGAAGCTGCTTTGCCATATTTTTTGCCACTCTCAAAGTTATTCGCTTTCAGATTTGAGCCAGAATCTGTCATATATGAAATTCCTCCTCTCTCTCGATTCCCCCAAAAAGAGGATTCGTATGAAAAAAAAAAAAAAAAGAAAAAATATCAGTTCGAACAAAAGTCACGGTTATGACTGAGACTGGGGAATTTTAGTTGGGGAATTTACTTTTATTTCTCGACTCTCAGTGCCTGTTGCAAAGTCTGTCCAGGCCTCTTTTTTTTCGACTAAAATTCCGAGTCCGGCCGATGATGACGAGGCGGCTTCTGCGCATGCGCTCTGTACCAATCACATCAGTATTTACGTTCTGATCACACCTCAGCAGTGACTGAGCAGGATTTTGTGTGTCAAAACACAGTTTGATCTTTTTTGGGGGGTGTTGGTGGCAGAATCATGGTTCAGCTGCTGCAGTGTTGAGTCCGATTTCTCTCTTGCACTCAAATTCCCATATATTTTCATTCAGATCCGATCAGCATTGACCAAAAATGGCACAAATCTCCTCTCTCTCTTACTCACTCATACACATAAATCACACAAAGTCCCTCTTTTCTATCGTCCCTTCAAATCTCTCCTCGTCCCTTCCCTTTTTTTTCAATATGAATATAATTCGTGGGTGTGGTGGGGGCACCACAAATATTTTTCCAGGGGGTGGCTTAAGGCCTCAGGTGCAGGGGGGGGGGAGGCAAATGAGGGCCAATATCCGGACCAGCTTAGAAAGTATTCTCCTCCAAAGCCAAAAACTTCAGGCCCTCAACGTTGGGAAAGAGAGGCATTAACAGGCCTCTATTTCCACGAGGCCCCAATCTGTCTGGCCGAGTGAGTCTCTTTATTTAAGAGTAGAGCTTTTTATCGATCCCCTTTAGTGTCTACTTTATAATTAAAGCTTGTAAGGATAAATTTTGCAGAATATGCGCTGCTGCTACTGCGTAGATTCCTCGGGGAGCAATTACGGAGCATGAAATATTGACGGTGTAGCTCATGCTTTTACAGACTTAAAGTGAGCTCAGATACAACATGTATCGAGGGTGACAATTTGAAAAAAGAGGGGGCAATAAAAAAAGGGGGGCCCACCGTGTGGGCCTTAAAGAAAGCCACCGACGGCGCCTCACACGGCAACGACCGGCCAGTCGGAGCAGGCGTAGGCATAACATTTGTCACGATTCGTTTGCGCCGATCGATCGTGAAAAATTGGGAACGCAGAGAAGAGACACCTGTGGAAGATTAGTTGGTGGCGTTTTTAGCGACAGAACAAACTTTTTTTTGTTTTCAAGCAGCGTTGCCAGTTTGACGCCGAAGACGGGCGATCGACTTTCGCCTTCTCCATGGTGGAGGCGAAGCTGAACATCTCTGCCGTGTTCGAGCAGAACAAGAACGTGTACTTAGTTATTGCTGTTTCACACTTCCGATATTTGGCAGTGCCAAAAAAAAAAAAAATCGAATCTCTCAGTCGATATCTGCAGTATTGACTATTGAAGAAGCCTATTAATGGCGTCTGTGACAAGGCAGATGAGGCCTACCTTCATTGTCGATGTCCACCCCCAACTCCCTGAGCACTTGGTTGTTGGAGTTCTCCGCCTGCAGCGGCTCGCCGGAGATGAGGCTGAGCAGCATCAACGACAGGGTGAAGCCCGGTGCCAGGCGTCGGCAAGGCACACCCATATTTCACCTCACGCTCGCTCAGACAAATTTTGCACTGTACGAAAGGATTTGGCAGTTCCTCACATCTCTTCTTCTCTCCATAGACGGATAGATTGATAGTCAGTAATTGACTTTCCACTGCCTGCGCTGCTCGATCTTGCAGATATTCACTGTATCTTGAACAAACCTTATCCCTTTTTTGCAAGGAAGGCCTCTTTTTGCACGGCAAAGAGAAGAGGGGGAGCAAACGAGGGTTCCGCCTCCCACGACCTCAACTTGAAAACTGAGCGGTTGCTGCGCGCCTCAAAAAGTCTCCTTCTTCTTCGTTGGAGGCGCGCGCGCGCCGTCCTCTGCACTGGCGGGCGCGCGCGTGGGTGCGCGCGGCGCACGCGAGGTCGCCAAAAAATGTGCAAGTGTAACAACAGTTTGGTTGGGGCTTATGGAGGAAAATACTTGAGAGCATTTTTGCGCACGTGCAACTTCAGCAAGTGCTTGCATCACCCACCAGAGTGAGGCCTGGTACAGTGTGAAGCCTGAATAGCTGCGAGGCTCCTGGTGAGGACGGGCAGCATCGCTGATGCCGCCGGTGACGAGGATGCATCTCCGTGCATGGATATCAGCAAAGTTTTGCGATATGACGACCAAATTGGCAAACTTCGTCCAACAAAATGGCATCCATTTTGCACCCCCAAATCGCGACTGACTGCAGAGTGCATGAGTCCATTTGTCTTTCATAAGGTATGCACACACATGAATAATTCAACGTGCACAAGGAATTTTGTGTCTGGCAGAGCTGCAATAAACATTGGATTGGAAAAGAAGAGCATCAGTCAATGGTGTGTAAAATTGAAAGCACACACGCACACGCGCGCGCGCACGCTCACACGCGCGCACGAGGGCGCAGAGAATCGGATTAATAAACCTCCCCTGCAGCTTTGCGTGTGTGTGCATACAGCACAAGCACATAGCTAGCGTGCATGTGTCAGTGCAGTTGTTTCTGGGTCTGCGACAATGAGTGCAGAGTAGAGCTTTTCTTTGAGTGTGTGTATAGTGCAGAGCTTGGGTGTGTGTGGGTGTGTGTCCTGTACAAAGCTTGTCCGGGCGTGTGTGTCTAGTGTAAAAGTTGTCATTGAAATGTAGCCTAGAGCTTGTCTTAGAGTGTGTCTCTAGCGGGAGGTTTGTTTTAGAACGTGTGTGTAGTGCAGTGCTTTTCTTCGTGTGTGTAGTGCGGGGCTTGTGTGTGTAAGATGAAGCTTTCGCATGGAGAACCGTGCGCGTGTGTGTGTGGTGCAGTGCATGTAACGAGGCTGTGTGTGTGTGGTGCAGTGCATGTAACGAGGCTGTGTGTGTGTGGTGCAGTGCATATAACGAGGCTGTGTGTGTGTGGTGCAGTGCATATAACGAGGCTGTGTGTGTGTGATGCAGTGCATGTAACGAGGCTGTGTGTGTGGTGCAGTGCATGTAACGAGCCGGTGTGTGTGTGTGTGTGTGTGTGTGTGCGTGTGTGTGTGGTGAGCTTGCGTGTGGGTGGGGATTCTCAGCTGGTGCTCCAAAACTGTTGGCCCTTCAGGGTAGGGTTTGAGGAGGCTGAGAGGGTGTGAGTGCGTATATGTAGGGAAATGAGATCAATGTTTTTGGGTACCTGTGGGTGTGAATGAAATTTTTCAACTGTGCCTACACGCACGCCCCTTTTTTGTGGCGTGTCATCTGTTGCCACGCCCGCGCACGCCTCCGTCACACGCGCCCGCGCACCAGCTTTGTGCAGCGCGCGCACAGAGGGAAAACATTTCTCTTCATAAATCAGTTTTATGCTCTTGATTTCTGCCAAGCCGCCATTTCTCAACTTGTTGTGCACCAACGCTTCTCTCTATCTCACACACAGAATCACGCGCGTGTGAGCAGAGACTGGACGATCAGAAGCTCTTAGGAAAGTTTCCAAATCGCATTTGGTGCGCTGGAATCGGTGTAATATTGACCCTTCTCAGTCGTTTCCTCTACATTATGGGGTCAGGAAGAGGACAGAAATCGTCATAAGACTTGGTCAGCACCATTTTCGTGACTCGTGATGAAGCATCCGAGGCTGGCCTCGACTTGGTCACGGAGGATCAGATTCGGACGCATTCTACACATGTCGTTTATCATGGGTATTGGCCCAGCACAATGAAGGCATTCGTCTTGTTCTTTCTTGGTCGACACCAGACGTCGTCACCGTCACCTCCGTCGTAGGGGACGACGGCCTTCTTCGCCACTCACACGGTGTGCGGCTGACAGATACGCGGACGTGCTGAACGCGTCCAACGAGCGTGTGGAGGGAAGATCGAACAGACATCTCAGTTTTCCAGCTCTTGTTTACCTGACTTTTCTGCTTTTTTCCCCCTATTTTCTCTGTTGCTATCAGTTTGACATATGTGTCACTCTTCTCTCTCTTTCCACCTCTGTGCCCTAGGGGGCCTTCCCGCCCTCCCTCTACCCTCACCCCAACAAATCAGACCCAAACGGGTCGTCGGTGAATGGGGGGAAGGATGGCTGGGGAAAAACGGCCAAAACGCAGAGAGAGACAGAGAATGGATCACATTTGTTACGTCAAATGTGAGCGTCAGACCTTTGTCACACAGTTGTGCGTGGCACGAGCAGCTCGGCCAGACATGAGTGACACTCGTGAGTGGGACAGTCCCTCAGCTCCCCGAAGTGCTCCATTACTTTCATTGTCCCTCGGTGTCTGGCAGAGTGGTTGAGGAGCCTTTTCTTCAAGGAAAAAAAGGGGGGGAGGGGATGGACACAAATATGCCAAGAATTTCTTTTGTCAACCCTGTTATTAATTGCAGAATCTGTCTGTGTTCACAGGTACAGGAGGATGCTCGAGGACACCTTCCAGGTGTGGTCTCGTCTGGTGGAAAGTCAGACGTCACCCGTGTGGGCCACAAAACAAACTATAAATATTTCAAACGTAGCAACAACCTGGAATCACAGACTTGGACGTTCTTACCCCCATTCACCCCCCTCCCCCCCAGCTCCATTCATGTCTGTCACCATGGATAATTATATTGATCACAGCTGTCACACGCAGAAAATGCAAGAGCGAACGACAGACTGAGAAAGACGCAGTGTGAAGCGAAAGGGTTAAAGGGAGTGGCCTGCAAACATTAAGCGGGCGAGCGGACGAGATCATTGCCAAATTATCCCCCCCTTCCCGCCAAACGAATAATCCGACGTGTTCTGCGGTGTCAACACGGCCAGCAGCAGCAGCAGCAGCAGCAGTAGCAACGTGTGCACGAGCGATTATTGGCAAGCGGACATCATCATTTGCACCTTGGGCACAGACCTCAAGGAGAGAGACGTGGACGACGTGAGCAGGGGGGAGAAGAAGAAGCCTCCCGAGGGCGCGCCCAAATTGTCCTACGTGACGTCGTTTGTATGTGAGTCATGGTGGACGCAGAAAGTAACGCTGCCGCTGTTGTTGTTGTCGACGAAGAAGAGCCAACAAGTGAGGGAGGGACCAAAATTATGCGTGTGTGGTCTTCTCCTTTTATTTATTGCGTCACTTTGGTATTCACCAAGCTTAATTACCGACGTAAATTATGCAACTCTTTTTGTGCCGGGGAAATGCGTGAAAACGCGCTTGTGTGCGAAAGACTTCGGGCTGACCGTTAGTGGGAGGTCACGATGGAGGCGTGCAGCATCGGCTCTTGTCTTTGCGTCTGGATGAGCTCTACAGGGTGCGACAAAAGGAATTGCCGTCGAAGGCTCCTTCAAGGGCTTCACCCATGAGCTCAATGAACAAGTTCAAAGATGTCGTTGCCGTGGACCTCGACCGCCGGGTCCAAGTTTGGCAGCGTCGTCAACAGACTTGGGTCCAGAGAACTTGTTCGTTTCAACGTTGTCACTCATGGATCGATGAGGGAAACTCCCACTTCTTTTTCCCCACCCTGTAGACACGTCTTGGCCCTGTCTCACCTTCAGACTCATGCTCAAATTGACGTTTCTGTCAATCCCGGGGGATTTTCTGCTGTTGCTTCCGCAAAATCAGTCCATATCAGATTTCACCTGTCTCACCCCAACTGTGATGACTTTCGCAGCTTTTTTCCTCCCCCCCCCCAGAATAGAGGAAACAATCGGCGGCTGATTGATGGTGAGGAGCGGGGGGGGGTGAATTTGGTGTCCGCGACATGTGTGCGTATGTATGAGGAAGTAAAGTAAGCTGCGGGGGTGAAAAGATGTTTACTCCGCCAGACAATGGGAAGCTTAATTGGCCTGATTTGGAACGAGGTAAGAAAAGTTCTCGCATTCTTGCACGTGATGAAGACAAAAGACCCCCCTCTTTTGATAAATACTCCTCGTCTGACGCGCGCAAAAAAGGGGTAGAAAAGCTGTGCGTGCTCGGCCAGACACTGCATCAATCCCAGAGACGCTTGTTTGCTCTTGGCGCTCGGCTGGACAGTTTGAAGTTCCCAAATATATGGGCTACTAATACTGACAGACATCTCTCCTCCTGCGAGCTTAAAAAACGCTATCTCTGGCTGGCATCTGCTACAGGTGGGAACCCTGGCTACCCTCACGGCCGGGGTGCGACTGAAAAAAGAGGGAAAAGAGATAGAAATCACTTACATGGTCGTTTGAACCCTCTTGGGGGCGTTGAAGAACTGTGTTTGTTGGGTGCAGGAGCAAAAATCGTTCACCAGACTCATCTATTGAGGGTTCGTTATGTGCAAGGGTCAGCGCTCGCTCGCTCCAGCTTAACCCTTTAGTCATGGCTTGAATAATACTCGTCATAACGGCTTCGGTGAGGCATAAAATTGCACGTTAGCACAAAGAGACGCACACAGAGTGAGTACAGGGTGTGTCAGCTAAATGGAAAAGTGCTTCCAGGAGCAAAACGAGTGCAAACAATGCGTAGGATGTATTCGTCAACTCGTGGTGTCACCTTTTGGACTTGTGGAAGTCATTGACAGCAGTGCCGGTGACCGCCTCGGCTGTGTTGATCTTGGCGCTGCTGTCAAGTGGCGCCACTGAGCTGAGGGACCCTGTAAAGAATGCTCTGCCAAGAGAAAAACATGCGAAATCATCTCTTGTCTGTCGTAACAATGTAATGGAATGACAATAGATGTTCGTGCTGATATAATTTTCTGTGTCCTGGTCAGTCACAGTGCGTGTTTACATCCTCGGGCATGGATCGATCTTCTGCTGCTTGGTCAGCAATTGCCTGATTTGTATGCTGCCCACTTGTCAGGCAGTGTGGTCAATGCAAAGGTGTGGCCAAGTCTGGGGGATGAATGCCAAGGGGCCCCACAGTGGGTGTCCACTGGCTGCTGCCGTTGCTGCCCACACACTCCTTCTGGTCCTGGCTCACGTTGCCATCCGTGGAGACCCGAGAAATGGTCCACGTCCCGCACCACGGCCACGTGGAGGACGGGGATGATGCATGCGAGGGTCGTCCCTGGAGTTGGCGTTTCCCGGATGTGGAGGTCGTGCCGACCTCAACGTTGCTGAGCAAGTCAGTGGGCGAGGCTGTGCTCAGTCACATCATGTCATTGTCAGGGAACGACATTTTACTCAATGACACGCATTCCGCGGCCTCGACCACAGCCTGGGCATGCCATTCAAGTCTTGGAGGCCACTTCTTCCCGAGGCTGGGGTCGAGGCCAAAAGAGGTCACTTAGAACAAATTGCTCAGAAACTGATTCATTTGAGTAAGACAAGAGATCAAATAACTCTACACTTGGCTGATCATGACCGCTCTGCTCGTCTCGGCCCGGACCACCCTGTCCACGGACCCCGCGGCCTACACGCTGTCCATGTCAACGACGGTGCGTACGACGACGTGACTGATCTTTCAGGCGGGAAATTCAAGTATCTCAAGGCCCCAACGCTTACAGCTGTAAAGCTGTAAAAATGCGAAAGTCACCACCTCCGCGGAAATGCAGCTAAGGCCTCAGCAGCGACTTGGTCAAGGCCAAAGACCCTTCCTTCTGACCCCGATAGTTGGGAAAACCACTCCAGTCATGGGGCATAAAACGTTAAACTGTAGAAACTTTCTGGGATGGCCAACAAAGTCCTTCCACCTGTTTTGGCGGGAAATTTAAATTTACTGCATTTTGGACCATCTTGCTTCGGCGGGAAATTTAAATTTATTACATTTTGGAACATCACCTAAATTTAAATTTCCCACCAAGCCACGTGAAATAAGGGGCTTTGTGCTGCTGGCCAACCTTGTACGCATGCGTACGCACTGAAGGTGTCTTCCCACTTGTCTCCATAGATGAAAGCATTCGAAAGTCATGAGTGAGTTGAGCTGCTTGAAAAGTTAACCCTTTCCCGCCTCGTGTCAGAAGGAAGAAACCGGTGGAGGCACCCGGCGTAGACCGGGTTGAAGAAGACTGCACTGAAACATGACGTGACTCAGCTGCTCCAGCTGTCGACAAACCCTGCTACCAAGGAGCGTGTGTGACTTGAAGCCAATTCGGCCTGGTGCTGCAGCCTGCCTGACCAGCCCGACCTGCATATCTCGGCCACGAGGACGGCATAAGCGGGGTTGGTTCACCGTAATGCAAACTGGATTGGGTGGTGGCGTAACCGCCAATTCAGCCGCAACCACAGCAGCCCTGGCTGCTCCTCTCTATCACGCTTCCTCCACGTTCATAAGCTCTTAGTTAAATTCTTTCAGAAGTCACTCAAGTTCTTAAAGAAGAAATCTGTGTTTTGTTCGAAAAGCGATACTTTTTTCTTGGAAAGTTTTCAGACAAAGAGAAACCATTGTAGAGTTATGGAAGACGTTGGCAGACAACTTTGAGCAGAGGCCTTAAAATAAAATATAAAACTGAAGCCACCTCCTTTGCAGTGATGAAACATTTTCCCGAAAATTACTCTTATGTTACAGCTTATGACGAATTTATGTCTATGACATTTTCCGCAAATCTCCTACACATTCAGCATGAGTAAGCAGAGGTTGAGATGTCAGGCCTAGAAAGATGGAAGTATTTAAGCCTAACATCTAAAGTGCCTACTTTGGGAGGGGGCCCAAGTTGATGATAAATACAGGGCGAGTTCGAAAAGGTACTTCTTTTGGAAAATGATATTGTTTTGGCCTGAAGTTATGGGCCTTTGGATCTTACAAAAAAGCCATTTTGTTTTTAAGGGCCATTTTACTATGGACACTTTCAACTCATAATTTTACAACATACTGTATTGAGTAAGTGTGGCAGACACGTTTTTTTCAGCCGTAACTTTTGACTGGCTTGAGCTATAGAAGTGGTTCTCAACTCCGTGGAAAGCTAAGAAGCTCCTCTAGAAGGACATTAATATGCACTTTTGCTCTAGGACGACTCATTTGTTCACAATGCAGCCTAACTTTTCTGTAGTAAACTTCGCAACATAGCTTAAATCGTATATTGTGGAAAAATGAGTGGTCCTAGAGCAATAATGCATATCAGGCTGGTTCCAGATCAGCATCTTAGCTTTGCCTAGAGGGGTCAAACACTTCTGTTGCTCGATCCAGTCAAAAGTTATGGCTGAAAAAGAAAATGTCCACTGCACTAACTACACATTGTTTCAGAGCTTTGAGTTAAAATTGCCCGTATAAAACATTTTTTTCTTCAAGAACTGAGACTTTTACCAGCTGAAACAGTGACCACCGCCATTTTTTCACCCCAAACATTTGAAATCGACATATTGGAAACAGCCTAATAAATGCGAAGTCAAAATTGAGAAATCAATTTCAATAGGGAGCAGTGAAATTTTGAAAAATAAGACGGTTGCGATATGACGATAAAAGGTACGAATGAAGCCGTGAAACCCCCGAAATGCAAAACCTCTGAGGTCTAAATGAAAGTATGCATAAAGTTGCAGCTGACAAGATTAGAAAGGTTAATAAACCACGTTATTTTTTCCCCCCTAGACACGTTTTTACACACTTCCACGAAGGGGAAAAATATGAGTCTAAAGAGGAATCTTGAGTGAAATTGTGGCCAGGACTTTCAGCAATGTATTTCAAACATCTTTCCAGAGCATTTTTTGTTATCAGTGAGAGCGTTGAGAGATCATAGTTGTGGCTCTAGGACTTCCTCTACTCTGCTACGACGGAGAAGAAACATGGACCAAAAAAATCAGGCCCAGCAACCTATTTCATGTATGGAGGGCGGATATTTTAGGTACAGTTTCAGGTCGACGTTGTTGTTCTTTGCAATCAAGCAAGATCTTTCACTTTACGTGAAATTTTCTGCAAATATTTCGATTTTTACGTGATGGAATATTTTGGTTTCAGGTGAAGAAGTCCTGAAAGTTTCTTGTTCTGCGTTGATCTCGACTATTCCATAGGCTTTGAGAATGGTTCTTGGTGCAATGTATTAGGATTAATTCCAGGTGTCAGTCAAAATTGTCCGGACCACTTTTCTATGACAGATATATTGGAATTTCTGCCAGTGATGTAATGTTAAGAAAGTGGCAAAACATGTACAGAATAATTTTTGACCTTGGATCGTCAAAACACAGTGGAACTCCAATATAGTCAACTCCACAGGGGGCTGGAAAAGAGTGCATCATGTTGAAGGCACTTTCCCATAGCAGAGCTATGGCTTAAGTCTCCTGAGCCGAAGTAAACAGTATCTTTTCACTCTAAAAGAGTTCAAATGAGTTTGTTTCTTCATATCAACCTGGATGAATTAGAACCACCCACAATGCAAAAACACTGAATATTGTGCATGAGCAGAGAAATGAATGTTCGTGACATATTCAGCACTTGAGGTCAGTCAGAAACAGTCTGCTAGGGCCCAGAACTGGCAAACCTGTCCCATGTTGTTCAGCTGACAAACCTGTCCCAAGTTGATGACACTTTTGCTGTTAAGACACTTTTTTGGCATTTTGTTTCATCAAAGGCAACCAAAATCAGGTCTCTGTTGGAGTTTTGGAGAGGAAACAAACAGAATCAGCCCCACAAGATGCTTTTTGTGTGAAATTCAATTTCTATCATAGCAAAGCAGCCCCTGAAAAAAAATCTTTACTGCATCAAATTTTGGCAAAATTTCTTCAGACAAGCTTTTGTGCCGTAAAAAGTCGGCAGTCAGCAGGAGAATCTTCGTTATATCAGCGTTTGCTATCCTACATCGGTATCAGACTGCACAAAGTAGCCAAAACTTATTTTCGTGTAAAAGACTAAAAATCCCTCCTTTGTTCCTCCGGAAAGAGCAAAGTACAACTGTTCCAGTCCATGACTGGAGGAGTCTCTTCATTTCCTGGACTTGAGTGCGCAGAACTGTGGAGTCCGGGTCACGGAGCGAAACGACGACAACAACAACAACAGCAGCAGCAGCAGCAACAACAACAACAACGAGTGCACAATGTTGCATTGTGTTAATCAGGGAGAAATGCCGACGTCGTCACGATGATCAACCAATTTTCGCGTCTTCTGCTTGTGCTGTGCTGCGATTGCCGCAACGTGAGGGCGGTTGAGAGTCAGGCTGGCGTACGAGTGCTGCGCCGTGTGAGCCACGAAGAAACGGACGCACAACTGGGCCCTGGTCAGTGTGGGCTTCACCAAGGGCAAAGAGAGGAGGCCGGACCTGGAAGTACGCCAGCCTCGGCCTGACTGGCACTGGACGTTGCCGATCTGGAGGCCGCTCTGGCCTCCGAGGACGCCATTCAACAATGGCCGCGCACTTTGGACGCTCACACGATGCTGGCATGCACTAATGGCAGCTTCTTCTCCTACTTCTTCTTCCTCCCCATATAATCAATTCTTGCGGTGGGCAGCAATTTAATCGAGTCAGGGCTGTTGAGGCCTCGATTTCTCCTCCAGAATAAAAATTTTATGGTTCCACAAAGCATCACACAGTTCATTTTCTTAATGCTTTTGAGATAGGTGAAGTCTTTGCCCGGAGGCTCCTGGTTCACCTCCTCTGCGGTGCTAAGCAAGATTGTGCAAATTTGGGCCTGACCAATCCGGCCCCCACGCGCTTCACTCCGCCAGCGTATTAATAATAAATGTATTATATAAGATATATAAAGAGAGAGAGAGGGGAAAAAATTGCCGACCGCAAAAGTGAAGAAAAATGGTCTCGTATCGTCATGTGCTGTCGCTACCGGCCATTTCACATCTTTTTCGCTTCTTTGTGGCCAAAGTGGAGGGAAAATGGGGGGGGGGGAGATCGACCATACATCAACACGGGTGAGGTGTTCGGGTACGGGGAAATCGCTTAAGACGTTATGGGTCCCCCCTCCCCCCCAAAAAAACGACCCCGACTTCACACCTCGTTTTTTTCTTGGACGACAAAGATTTCAATCTCTCTCACCTCGTTTTTGTAGGGCGAATTCCGACCTCTCCTTGGCCCCCCCCGATTTTAACATTCCTGTGATGCGATACAAAAAGAGGTCATTTTCTTGGGTGGGGCAGACAGGCGGCCTGGCAGGCAGGCCGGGTGGGGGAGGGCCAGTTGGGGCCCATCTCAGGCCCATTTGGGGCCCATCGAAAATAAAACAAAAACAGACACGATCATGATTGAGAGAGAAGCTTCATAATTGGGGATTCCAGTACAAATGGCTTTCATCGTTCATTCGTGAGGCCTTTCGAAGGCGACGAACGACAACCTGCGCATGCTCAAAACTGTGCTCAAAATGGCGTTTTCGCGCCAACTCCTCCAGGAATCTTCTGCTCTCCCTTGAGGAAGACAAGAAATCCCCAAGTGCGAGGCCGACCTCAGCTCTTATCTCGTTTGCTGACAAAGGCGAGCTGTTGACATCGAAATTATGGAAAAACAAGGCGAGGCCGCTCGTCAAAGGCTCGGGGCTGCCGGTGCTGCGGCCTCGGGTCATTGACAATGTCTGGAGGGACCCAGAGCAGGTCGAGGCCGGCCTCGAGAGAATCGGCCGTCCTCAGGCGAGGATCCTTGACTCGTGGGCCTCGTTCTCACCCAAAGCGAGTCATACTCTGAGCAATAGGTTGATATTCAGCTTTCATCCTCGCTTGACCTGACCTTGAGGTTAGGATGAAAATGGATGGTTCACAACTTCCGCCCAAAGTTGGGTCTCCTGGGAAGCGTCATTTCTCTTTTTTGTCGTCAACTTGCACTTCTACCCATTGTTGAGTGGCATCAGCACCGCTTCGGTCGTCGTCCTTCAGAAGAACAACAACTTTGACGGCTCCTGGGCCTGCCAGGCCTAGGTGGAGTAGTGGAGCGATGATGACGAGCCTCGAGCACGAGTTGTGGAAGGCGGTGGCGGAGAACGACTTCGACCAGGCCAAGGCTTTCATAACAAAGGTGATTTTGTAAAGTCCTTCACGGTGAGTAAATCCAGCTACTCCATCGTCTTGCAGTACGGGGCATCCCTGGGTCTCTCGCGCCCCAAGTGGGTGTCCTGGCGCTGTGCGCCACTCCACATGGCGGCCTGGCGAGGAAACAGCGCCATTCTCAGACTGCTCATCGAGGCTGGCGCGGACGTGAACAGGTAACTCGGCAAACCTTTTCATGGCTGAAGTGGGGCTGCGACAGCATCATCCCCACCAGGGTCCGGTGCAGGAGAAAGAGAGAGAGAGAGAGAGATGGGTGTACCAGAGCACGTGACTGACTGCTCCACCGTGTTCCGCCCAACAGCTACGTGGTCCACGACAACGGAGACTTCGAGACCGCCTTGCATGTGGTGTCCCGGCGGCTGGCCCGGAGGTATAACCGCTGGAAGGAATCGCGCAACCTCTTGCTCCTCTTCGGGGCCGACCCGGGTCTGCCGGGCAGGTTCGTGCCGTCCAAGATACCGCACGACTCGGCACCTGCAGGAGCCCTGGACGACCAGGTCTGGGTCGGAACGCCCGGAGACTTTTACAGGGCGGCCGGAGAATCTTGACTCTTGCTACCTCTCCTTCAGCTCGTAACTGATCCTGCCCACTGAACTAAGCAAGAAGTATATAAAACATTGGTTGTGCTACATTCTGGTCAATTGTCATTAAAGCATTGTCATTCTAGATTGCTGTTCTTCATCATTTATTATTACAAACTGTCACACAACAGTTCTGCATCGACTGCTCAAAGCGTGAACATCTCCTGAGGGCGAGAGAGGAAGCCGTTTGAAAGTTTGTAGTGGAAAAAATAGACAAAAAGTGTGACCTTTCACTTAAAAATAAATTGTCACGTCAGTCAACAACCTTGTATTGTTCATACGATGTAAGTATGGTCATGTAGCTCATGTCTCAGGCAAGCGGGTTGCAGATGGCTGCTGTGTGGTCAATCCCAAGGCTGATCTTCTTGACCTCGTGGAGGATGCTGACCCGGAGGGGGAAGAACTGGTCCATGGAGTCCCCAAGACCCAGACAGGAACCCTGCGAGTAAGTACACCAAGCAATAATGGCAGACAGACAACATGCTCAACATCGACTCTATACGTACGAACACGTCTTGCATTCAAATGTTCTAGGTACGGCTTGCTAAAAAAGTCAAGCTTTAAAGATTTCTTAACAAGCACAAAGTTTGTTTTTAAGGCTGCTTCTTCCTAATGCAAACGAAAACATCTGATCGTAACTACACATTATCCGTTCACGTATATAATTTGTACCGGTATACGTTAGTCGTCAGTGATGACGTCACACATCTCGGGTATGTCCTACTTGTCAATATCGTTGCACTCAAAGATTCCATTGTAGCCACCTTTTTTGACGCACACGACACATTCTTGCTCAAACGTTCACTGCTAGTGGTTACCTTGTTCTTGCCCCACATAAAGAGTTCCCCTTGGTTGTTGATGGCGGCCTGCGTGTGCACGCTCGCGTGGACGCTCTGGACTCTGACGTCGGGACTGAAGTCGTTGCGGCCGAACAGGGTGTTCGGGATTTGCGTGGGCACCCTGTAATCGCGCGAGACGGACTGTGAACGCCATTTTACCCCTTCCTTAACATGTGCACTCACTTGGAGAAGTCCAGCTTGGGGCCCTTGCCGAGAATTCCATAGCCCCAGACAAAGACGTCGTGGTTTTCTGGAAAAAAAAAAAAAAAAACCCCACCCCAGTTTTAGGCGTGAAAGACCAACGACGCACGTAAGTGCAAGAAAATCGTCTTCATGTCCACCAACCGTTGAGGACTAGGCAGACGGTCCCGCCGCAAGCCACGTCGATGATCTTGCCCAGGCCCGTCATGTCCAACTTCCGGGGGATGCAGAGTTGCTGCTCCTCGGTCACAGAGGCGAACTGGCCGTACTCGGAGTTTCCCCAGCCAAAGACCTCGCCTTTGTCTGCAAAAGAAAGGTACACGTCCAGTTCGTCCTTGCATAAGGAGTCTACGGCAAGCGAGTTCCATTCAGTCGATTACGTAACCTCAGTGACGCTGACATCGTATACCCGACGTGAGCATGAGCAACGAGGGGGCCTCCGACCAGATCTTCTGGAACTTCGGCTTCGGCAGCAACATGGACCCGCACTACGTGCAGGAAAAGAAACAAGTCACCGTTGAAGGTAACTCACACAACAGGACCGACGCTGATTCCTCCGGGCTGCGCTGTCCACAGAACACATCCCGGCCGTGCTGAGAGACTACAAGCTGATGTTCAACTTCCCCGGATATCCCCTGGTCGAGCCAGCATTTGCGAGTGTCCAGAGACACCAGGGTGAAGAAGTCCACGGGGTGGCGTACAGGATGAAGAAGGAGTCCTTCGACCGCATGAACGCGTAAGAAAATTGTGGGAAAAGTGGCACCGTATGCAGCTACGATTGCCGCCGACGTGTGCAGGCTGGAGCCGGCAGAGTACCGCAGGGAGATGGTCTCTCTCGAGGCCTACGACGGCAGGACTCTCCAGGCCCAGATCTACACTGTGGACGACAGCCTGCCCGAGGACGAGCCTTCACAGAGGTATCTAGACATCATCATCTCCGGGGCCACCAAGGCTGGGCTTAAGGACGACTACATCCAGAAGCTGAGGGCCCGTCCCGTGTACACCCCGCCGCACTGGGTCTTGAAGGTCAGGGAGAAAAGACCCAAGCTGTCAGAGCTGAAACCGATCACCGTGGAGGAGTTGTCCAAGCACAAGACGGATGGGGACGTCTGGTGTGGAAGTGGCCAAGTTTCGAAGTACCTCAAGTAACCACCCACGTGCGTAGGTACTCCGTTCTGGGCTACGTGGTGAATCCCGAGGACCCCGGCTGGTTCAAGATGCTCCGAGGAAGGGACATCACGGCCATCCTCTTGAGGCACTTCAGAAAATTGGGGGCAAGTGCTAGCTCAAGTCAAAAAATTCTCAATTACTTAAGTCAACTTTGGCTTCTGCCCTGACAATACTCTCTAGTAGCTAATGACACCTTGTTCAAGTCATTATCGTGATAATTAAACATGTGATCTGAGCTGGAACATTCCTCAGATCGACTGGGATGATGGGTGAGTTCATGCAAATTCATGGGTGCAGCAAACTTGCTTTTAATCCTGCAACCTGTTAACCTTAACAGCGGCAAACCCCCGTATCCTCTGGTCAAGGACATGAGCAAGGACGAATTGGAGTATCTGACCAGGTTCTTGGACTACTATCACGCCGGATCCTCTCAGGACGGCGAGACCGACATGGGCGAGATCGTCGGGTGTCTCGAGGAGTTCAAGGAGCAACAGGACAAGGGGGAGACGGACTTCTTCATGCCGGAGCACGGGACTCAACCTTGCAAGATATCTTAACTCAATGAATGCTTATGTTTCGGTGACTGATAAAAACAAACAAACAAAAAACCACAACATTTCATTTTACTTCATTCCGGTATTAAGTACACTCACACCTACATTACGTAACACGTGATGTCGCTGCTTTTATCAGCGTTCAGAAGTCTGCGGGTTAAAGGGATAAAAAAAATGTCCTTCCAAGCCAAGATGGCCGACGACAAGACGTTCTGGAGCTTTGGCTTCGGCACAAACATGAACGTGGACTTTGTGGAGAAGAGGAAGCAAGTCAAAGTGGAAGGTGTCGATGAATGCTGACCAGGTTACAGTTCGACTTGACTGTCTTCTGCGTGTTGTCGTTGCAGAACACACTCCCGCCATCCTGAGGAACTACTGCCTCGCATTCAACTACCCCGGGTACCCACTCGTCGAGCCCGCGTTCGCCAACGTCAAGGAAGAGCGTGGTGCCGAAGTCCACGGCGTGGCGTGCCGCCTGTCCAGAGAGGCCATGGACGAGATGGACCAGTACGTGAGTTCTCTCTTAAACAACCACGAGACATCCTGGCCACCATTGTGTCGTTCTACAGACGAGAGGCCTTTTATTCCAAGAGGATGGTGCCTTTGGAGGCCTACGACGGTCGCAGTCTCAACGGCTTCATCTACATCCAAGTCGACAATGTCGACGATTCTCTCTTACCTTCTACAAGATACATGAACATTTTGATCCAAGGTCAATATTTCATTGGATAGTTTTAAACTTTCAATGCCAGTTTTTTGGGGTGGAAAATTGGCGTTGGACACTGGTTTTTTTTAGCTTGAAAAGTCTCTGTTATTATTTGCACTCTTAACTCTAAACTTTACAAGATGCTCTATGTAATGGATGTGGTGGACACTGCTTCTCTCAGCCGTTACTTATTCAAGGACAGAAGTGTGTGACCCCTCTAGGGAAAGTTAAGAATCGCCTTAAAAGCTGAACTGATGTGTGCTTTTGCTACTAATCAGACTACATTGCTTCGAAAGAACACATTGGTGTTGTTTTAGAGGAACTTCTTAGCTTTCCATAGATGAATCAAACACTTCTGCTGCTCAACACCGTCAAAAGTTATGGCTGAAAGAAAGTGTGCACTATAGTCACGTACCGCATACAGTTTGTTACAAAACTTTGAGGTAAGAGTGTCCCTAGAAAATGGTCCTTAAAAACGTAGCGTGTTTAGTAAAATCTAAAAATATTTTGGCCACTTTTCCAAAAATAGTACTTTTTCGAATTAGCGCAATATCTGTCGCTCAAGTGTGAATTGTCTTATTTAACTGACTTTCATTTTTAGCGTTCGGCTGTGGGTCTTGTTCACTATTCAATGATTGAGCGAAAGATTTCACCATGAGACGCAGAAGAAAAGTTGTTTTTCCCTCAACTATTTTTTGACCCGTCAGACAGTAATTGAACATTTGGGGTAGCTTTTTTAGCCAGAGCAGAGACATTTGTCCGACCTGCAGAAGTTGTGGTTCCTCCCAATGATGCGAGGCCGCAGCTCGGGGAGCAACCGAGGCCATAGGAGATGGTGAATGCAAAACATCAAAGTCTGTTAGAGGAAATCTCACAGTTGTTCCAATCAATTTGCCACCAACACAAAGTTAATTGTCAGCTCAGTTCATCAAGACTACGGTTCATTAACAACCACTAACCCATGCAGCCTTGATTTATCGCACTACATAGTCAAACTGATGAACTTCTGGCAGGAGCTGAAGAAGCCGGACTCAGAAGTGACTACATTGAGCGGCTCCGCCAACAACCCGTGTACGCCCAACCCGCGTGGGCGAAGAAACTCAGGCAGCAGCGGCCAGAGCATTCTGCACTGAGGCCTGTGACGGTGGAGGAGTTGGCTCAACACGATGGAAAAGGAGACGCATGGTTTGAACAGGTCCACCGAGAAGGACTGCACTTGACTCGGCTCTCTTGGTCTCACAGGTACTCGGTCATGGGCTACGTGGTGAAGCCCGTCCCGGTCAAGAAGGAGCTCTTATACCGGAGGACCAGAGGCAGGGACCTCACGAGCAAGCTGCTCTTGCACCTGAACCAGAAGCCGGCAAGCTCCAATTGCAACATTAAGAAACAGAATTTAAAGCACTGCAGGAAATAAGGTTGCACTTGTATAAAGAGTCCTTTGCAATTGGAGCCTGCGAACTCAGATACTCTGCGATGATGGGTTAGTACGACACAACTACCAGAACAACAACATGTAGGAATCTATATGAGGCACTTTCCAGAGGAAAGCCACCCTATCCCCTGCTCAAAGATCTGACTGAGGCAGAACTGGAGTACGTCACTCGCTACTTGGACTACTTCGAGGCCGGCGAGTCCCCGGACGGAGAGACCAACCTGGGCCAGATCATCGGACACCTGAAGGAGTTCTGGGACCAGCAGGAGTTGGGGAAGACGGACTTCGTCTATCCCGCCTGAGCGAGTGATGTAACTGTAGTCCGACGTTGTCTCCTCGTAAGAAGAATACACCTCCTTGCTGTGCACCCACCACATGCGTGCAGCGCCGCCAACTGCCCTGTTACGTATCAGATAAAGCACCGGCATCTGCGGATTTGTTTATACACGAGGACTTGAGCATGAATGAGGTCATCGCGCGCATCTTGTTCTGCTCCAAGTTGTTATGCTGTGAGTCTCTAAGGGGAAAATTGGCTGGCGCAGGCAAAACACTTCTGCTGCTGGCCCAGGTACGACCACAGGGAGACGAACACAACGACGACGTCGTTGGAGACTTAGAGTACGAAGCCCCCTGGGGGCGGGGGGAAATCAGCCTGACGTCGTCAACTTGGTGCAGAACGTTTTCGCCAGAGAACCTGACGACGAGATAGCGACAACGTTGGTGCATCGATGAAGGAAGTGACAACGTTTTCGCCAATGCTCCTGACCCTTATCTGCTATTGAGGGACTGCTCAGTTGATCGCAGAGGGACGTTGCGATGGGAGTGCAGAATTTCTGCGACTCGCCCCTGTGGGACGCAAACCTCACCTGGTGGAGCGACAGGCCAGACTTCACGCCCTGCTTCCACGCCACCGTGCTGCCGTTGGTCCCCGGCATGTTCCTGCTGGTGACGCTGCCGCTGCAGTTGTGGCTGTGCAAGGGCAGTCAGGCGTGCTGCATCCCCACCGGCAGGTTGGCCAGGGCAAAGGAGGGACTTGCACTCCTCTTGTGCTTGTGCCAGGCTTGGGCCTTTGCCCTGGAGCTGAGGCACCAGTGGGCTTCGCCATCCCCCGTGGTGTCGAAGCTGGTGTCGCCAGTGCTGCTCTCGTCTGCCATCATTTCCAGCATGTTGTTGGCCAAATATGTCAGATGGAAAGGCATCCCATCTTCTGGAGTCCTCTTCATCTTTTGGTTCTTCCTCGTGACGTCATCACTTCCAAGAGTGATTTCTACCTCGTATCCAGACCCTAGTCCCGTGGTCTGGAGGAGAGATGAACAGGCCTTGGCCGTGATTTACACGGCCGTGTCAGCTCTGGGCTTGCTGCTCCACTTTTGGGCGGAGCCTCCACCCAGATACAGGGACTTGGACGCAGCAGGTACACATGATGAAGGTGGGCACTATTGGACCTTGGGTAAAGGCCTTAAATGCCTTTTCTGGAGATTTAAGTTTGATAATAAGAAGTCAAGAAAACATGGAATTTGGAAAGATTTGGAAAAAAAATGGTAACCAAATGGCAAGGAAGATGAAAAGTCAAAGAAAATCCCTTAAATGCAGTTCTGATCTGCCAAAAATTCTTCCCCTAAAATGCCGAGGTCTGCTCATCACGTCCTCCTCCCATAAGGACCTAACTAATACGCATGTCTTATGTACAAAGGTCCAGAAGATGCTGAGAAAGTGGCTTCCTTTCCAAGCAGACTCTTCTTCTCCTTCGTCACTCCCCTCCTCAAAAAGGGCTGGAAGAAGCCCCTGGAGTTCAACGACCTCAACGGGACCTCCAGGGAAAACATGGCCCAAAAGATTTCCAAAGACTGGGAGAGGACCTGGAGCAAGAAGTTCTCGAACAAGCAGAACGGCAACGTCATCTGGGCCATCATCGACAACTTTGGACCAATTTGGGTGCTGGGACCTGTGCTGGAAATCTTAGGAATGACATTTCAGTTGGTAAGGATTTTTAACGACGTCGCGCCAGAACGATGGTGACGACTCTTGATCATTGTCGTTTGTCACACTCCAGATTTCACCGAGACTTCAGGGTCTTCTCATTGCACACGTCAGCAACCCAGACGAGGAGTCGTGGAAAGGCTACCTGTACGTGGCCGGCATCTTCCTCAGCAACGTCATGATGAACATCTTATTCGGTCAGTACGTGTACAATACGGTCCTGGTCGGGGTCAGGATCCGTATCGCTCTCGTCGTGGCCATCTTCAAGAAATCTTTGGGACTCTCTGCCACCGCAAGGAAGGAAAGGACGAGTGAGTAAGAAGAGCTGCACCCACGTACAGTGTGAGTCACGAAAATGAGGACGGGAGGTGGAAGAGAAGTTGCGACGAGAGAACTTTCATGGACACGGTCCAAACGACAGCTTGGACCTTATTGATGATTATAGTATATTAATTTCTCTTTCTTCCTTTTTTTTCATTTTAGTCGGACAGACTGTGACCATCATGTCAATCGATGCCCCGATCTTCCACAACTTGGTCTTCTGCATCAACACCCTGTGGAACACGGCAATCCTTGTGGGAGTCTCTCTGTACTTCTTGTGGGGATATCTTGGACCTGCCTGCTTGGCAATGCCCTTGGTCATGGCCGCCATCTTGCCAATTCTGGTGGTCACAGGGCGCACAATCAAGAAGCTCCAGGCAAGGTTGATGAAGCTCAAGGATGAGAGGATCAGAGTCGTGGGTGAGATGCTGGAGGGCATCAAGGTGATCAAGTTCAACGCTTGGGAGGGCGCCTTCTCCAGAAAGATTCGGGATATTAGAGCGAAAGAGATCAGGACTCTGAAGACCATGACGCTGATGAATTGCGTGCAGAATTTCTTCATGCAGTCAGCTCCCTTTCTCATCGCCGTCGCTTCCTTCTCATTGTACACCTTCCTGGAGAGCAACACCCTGGACGCCCAGAGAGCTTTTGTCAGTCTCTCCTACTTCAACATCATGAAGGACCCCTTGGAGTGGCTCCCCAACTTCATCAACCAAATGATTCAGGGGTCAGTATCCATAGGGAGAATCAACAGATACCTCAACTCTTCCGAAATCTGTCCCAGTGACATTGGCAGCAGTGTCGATCCCGACTTGGCAGTTCAAATGGACACGGCTGGATTTTCCTGGGATGCAGCGGCAGAGGCATCTCTTGTCCTGGATGGAATTCAGATGAAAAGAGGCAGCCTCACTGGCATCATTGGTCAGGTCGGGTCGGGAAAGTCTTCTCTCCTATCGTCGCTGATCCTCGACATGGAGAAGAAGCACGGCAACGTCTACCTGGAAGGTAGTATCGCCTACGTGCCGCAGCAGGCCTTCATCAGGAATGCGACCCTCCGAGACAACATTACCTTCGGGAAGCCATTTGACCGAGAGCGATACGACCTCGTCCTGCAAGCCTGCGCTCTCTTACCCGATCTTGAAATACTTGACAACGGCGATGAGACAGAGATCGGAGAAAAGGGAATCAATCTGTCAGGAGGGCAGAAGCAACGGGTGAGCCTGGCAAGGGCTGTGTACAGTGACAGAGACATCATCCTGCTGGATGATCCTCTTTCAGCAGTTGACGCTAGTGTAGCCAGACACATATTCTCCATGGTCCTGGACTCCAGCACAGGACTGCTGAAGAACAAGACGCGTCTGCTCGTGACTCATTCAATGTCGTACCTGCCGATGATGGATCAAATAATCGTCATGAGAGAGGGCAAAGTCGTATGCTGCAGCACATATGCCGGACTCAGAGACATGGATCACGACGAGGAGTGGAACTTCATCGAAAAATACTGCCTTGTCGACGAGAAATCCGAGAAGGACGATACTCAATCTGTTCAAGAAGATGCCAAGGCTGCCAAAAAAAATCCCAGCCCAAATGCCAATGGGCTGGTCGTTGCTGAGAGAGTAGAGACGGCCTCAGTTAAGGGCACGGTTTACCTCTACTACCTCAAGGCCTTGGGAGTTGTCGTGGCCACTTTGGCCATCTGCTTCCACTCGTCCAGCCAGATACTCTCGGTGAGCTCAAACATGTGGCTCGCACGCTGGAGCAGCGACAACAAGTCTTCAATCCCCTCGGTGGAACAAATGTACCTGTCTGTCTACGGCACGTTGGGCACCCTGTCTGGCCTTTCCTTGACCGCAGGGACGCTCAGTCTCATCATCGGAGCCCAGACGGCCTCGTTCGTCCTCCACAACAAGATGCTGGACAAGATCCTCCACGTTCCTATTAGGTTCTTCGACACGAATCCCAAAGGTAGGATTGTCAACAGGTTCTCGTCTGACCTGAACGACGTGGACACCGCTATTCCTCAATGCTACAACCAGGCCACGGCTCAGGTCTTACAGGTGGCGGGAATAATTTTCGTCATTTGCTTCACCAACTACACGTTTTTAGCCATCTTCGTACCCATGTTAGTACTCTACTGGCTCCTGATCAAAGCCTACGTGGCCACGTCCAGGCAAATCAGACGGATCATGTCAATAAAAAGGTCACCCCTGTACAGCCACTTCAACGAGGCCTTGACGGGCATCTCCACCATCAGGGCGTACGACCGCAACGCCGACTTCAATCAAGAGTGCAAGACACTAACGGACCAGCTCCTGGGGACTTTTCTGAACTTTGTGATGACCAACCGATGGATGTCCATGAGGCTGCAGCTGATGGGCTGCTTCGTGGTCCTATTCGCTGCGCTGTTCTCGGTGGTGGAGAGAAATTCACTCAGCCCTGGCATTGTGGGACTTTCACTGACCTACGCCCTGGAGATCTCGGGGGTCTTGAACGCTCTAGTGAGACTCTTGGCCAATATTGAGACCAGCATGGTGAGCGTGGAGAGGATTCAGGAGTATCAGGAGCAGCTTGAACCGGAGGCTGCCTACCATGTTCCTGAAGAGGACCCTCCTCCTGATTGGCCTCAGCAAGGTCAGATCAGTTTCTCTGGTTATTCCACCAGATACAGGGAAGGACTCAGAAACGCGTTGGACAACGTGAGCCTTGATATAAAAGCTGGAGAGAAAGTTGGCATTGTTGGGCGCACCGGGGCTGGAAAGTCTTCCCTGACTTTGGCATTGTTCAGGCTGATCGAGCCAGTTGAAGGATCAATAGCTATCGACGGTGTTGACATAACCCAGATCGGCCTGGAACCTCTGCGATCCAGACTGACGATCATTCCTCAGGATCCTGTACTTTACTCAGGAACACTTAGGACTAATCTGGACCCATTTGATGAACAGTCTGATGCAGACGTCTATGAGGTGATGAAACTTTCTCACCTACAAAGTTTTTTCACAGACTCTTGCGGACTAAATCACGAAGTGCTGGAAGGGGGATCCAACCTGAGCGTGGGCCAGAGGCAGCTGGTATGCCTGGCACGCGCCATGCTCAGAAAGTCCAAGATCCTCGTCCTGGACGAGGCCACCGCGGCAACCGATCCCAAGACAGACGAGCTAGTGCAGGCCACGATCAGGAAGGAATTCGCCGACTGCACCGTCATCACCATCGCCCACCGGATAAACACAATCATGGACAACGACCGCATCATGGTGCTGGACCAGGGCAAGGTCGCGGAGTTTGACACTCCAGAAAATTTGCTCCGTGGCTTGTCTCTCTTTCAGGTTTTCGCCAGAGATGCAGGCATAGTTTGACTTCACACCTGCCACAGACTGGTGCTGATCTCGAACTTTAGGCTATGCGTTAAAAACTGCAGCACATGCCGATATAAGGGTATGGACATCGCATCCGCAGTCGTGAGATCTTCAGTGCAGACTCTATACAGACAGTGGACGTAGCAAGTGTTTTCCTTGCACAGCTGACTGCAGACAAGTGCTTGAGTGCCGAAGAAAAATGGAGAAGAGCTCAAAATTGCTGTGATTTCAAATAGGAGGTCAATAATTCTGACACTACTTCGTGCTTTCCCTCAACTGCACCGCGCAAAACGTCACGGGGAGGAGACAGAACATCAGCAAAGAGTCGCAAGCAACTCCGAGATGAACCTCGATTTTTTGCGATTGTTTTGGATGGGATCTTCACATGTCTTAAGCAGCTCCTTCAATGGGCCTTATCCGTGATCAGTGGCCAAACAGATTTTGCAACTCCAATTACACGCGTTTGATCCTGTCTATACGTGTGATGCTTCTCCATAGACATAAATGTTACCTCCGCACCTCTGTGGTAGCTCATCACAACAATAAACATTGGAAAGCTATGAGCGTCCTCTGCAAACCTTATTTTATGAAAAAGTTTTCCTTAAA
>JAAUXU010168962.1_pt1 | contig 41190 bp, 38 predicted proteins | sample 7278151 | NCBI WGS metagenome assembly JAAUXU01 (sample SAMN14350113, study PRJNA611818) | marine sediment metagenome | isolation source: surface marine sediment (1.8m) | place: French Polynesia: Moorea | collected 2018-08
ACTGAAATAAAAGCAACTACGCTCGTGCCCCCCCCCCCCCAAAAAAAAAAAAATCGGCGTGCTGACATGAAAAGTTTGTTTTAAAAGAATGACACGAATAATAAAACTAAAAAAAAGGACCTTGAAGCATTTGAGGGTATTTTCATATCTGTCTTGAGTGACCAAAGATAGTTTGTGTACATTGTTAAGCTTTCCTTTATGTTCTTTATTTAGTTTTGATGGATCTCCCAAAGATCTTGGACAAGGTAGAGGTCAGGTGCTCTATCTTTGACATATCAACTCTGGCAGATTATTCTTTGACATTGATTGATCAATCGCTTTGGTCCATAAACCAAGTGCTGACGAGGTTACACCATGACATTGAAGGACTTATTGCTCACCCTGTACTCTACTCAAGTCTCTCCTAAGCGTACTATGCTTATATGTATGAACCCTTGATATGCTGCATTGGACTGAGGTGGGTAGGTAAGCAGGGTCATTGCTGCGAGTAAATAAAACGGGATGGCATAAGAAATCCTGAATGAGGCATTGAATGAGACAGGCCAAGGACCTTCAGCTCAAAAATAGGCACACAGTATACCAAGAACGCCGGATCCTGATCGTCCTCCTCAGGATTTTGTACGAGGACAAACCTCGATGCGGAAAGTTCGATTTTGGAAAGAAAATTCTATTATGGAGAGGATCCAACGGGAGCCGTTTTTTATGGTAGTAAAATTACTCCATTTTGGAAAGTCCAAATGGGGGAAAATTCAATTCTGTCAAGTGTTTCCTCCCCATTTCCTCCCCAAATCGCACTTTTTGCCATTTTTCTCCTTTCTTTGATGCCATCCTCAGTGCTTTATTTTGCTCATTGCCAAGATGCCAAATGAAGAATGACCACCAAAGTGACTCAAGGCGGACGAGCCTTGCGATTTCAGTTTGGTATTTCTTCGTGTTCTTGCTGTGTCTCGAAAATTGCCTCTATATGAGCCCCACCAATCATGTCATTCCGATTTGCAATAAAGTCGATCCCATCGAGTAATTTGCGGCGAACAAAGTGAGAGAAATCGAGATTCGACTGTACTTGCTCATGCAATGCATGAGCATGTCCCATATGTTGGGACTCATCTACGTAGACTGTATACAGCACGTGCGGCCGCAATTAATATGCAAGATAGCCGTGCCTGCGTTCTGTCACGTGCATCATGCCTTAGGCAAGCTGTGGACATTGGCAAACCTAGAGCTCAAGTATGCACAGCTGTCTTCTCGGTAAAAGGCTTAATTTGACCGGTCCTCATGTTTTTTTTTAGGCTTTTCCTCTAAGGTTTGCCGTTAAGTAAACCCCTTAATCCCTCGACTCTCGCGTCCTCGAAAATACACTCGTGCTGGCTTCTTCGTCTACGCGACCCACACGAACTCGAGTATGTTGTGCAAAAGCAGGCATAAGTAGGAATGAGCAAGAAATTGCGCATAAGTGAGAAAAGGATTAGCGCAGGTTCCTTTTGAAGACACGAGTAAGGGGGCATGAGAAGGAAGAATGCCCGAGTTCCTGTTGCACGACACAGCACAAGTACTGCGTGACTCTGACATAAAGCTCTGCATCCAGCAATTTCCAAAGTGCTGTCACATTCAAAAGCTGCATCCCAGCATACGGAGCTTCCTTCACCCAGCACCGTCATCGCCCACTAAGAAGAGAACAAATCTCCTATTGAAAGAGGGTCTGTTCAGCACCGTCATCTCCTGCTGTCTCTTACTTCTACAAATGCCGTATGTACGCTGTGCACCAACACGGACATGCTATGGCACGGGTAGAACGGAAATTAAGTCTGCGGCTGGGTATAAAAAATAGAGAGCCCTTTTTGCCAGAGACTAATCTACGAAGCCGAAGATGTGGACAAAGAAAAATCATCACCCAAAGCCCATTTCGCCCTCCCCCTTCAGTTTATTATTCTGACACTTTTCAGGAAATGACCACTGACTTCTGTGAAGCACACGGTAGTGATGGCTCGGTCGGGTGGAGCAGAACCAGATTGGACTCAATTCTGGATCAGGGATTGGGATCAAGGGCTGAGAATATGTGGTCAGGAATCCGCCGGGTCATAAATGCTTCCTAATGTTGCCGGAACTTTATAATTTCACTGCCAGTCTTTTAATAGCGTAAGCGAGCGGACGTGAATGGTAGTGCAAACCCCTTGTCTGCCGCACGTTCCCTTGAAGAAGTGTGATCCTGCTTGCCAGATTGTCTGACCGACGCCATCTCTACTCAGTGATTAGGTTTGGGTCAACAATTGAAATGTGGCAAATTTACCAGTGATGATAGTTTGCGTCGGATAGAAAATGTCCGGGATCGAATGGAGCCAGGTTGATAAAGTATGAATACAATATTGGCGTGACACTATAATTGTGTTGGGTGGCATGTTCTTAGAAACTAGGAATAGCACAGTGCATATGGCAGACCAACATGTAGCCATTGCTTTTTGTTGCCAGGGGTTTGACTTTTCTCCCTCCGTCCGAAAATGTTAGTCCACTTTTCCTCGGCAGCTTTCAGGAGCCACAAGATGCACAAAGACACTAGAGAGCCTGTGGCGCTCAGCACCGTTCTGGACGACGCTCCTGATAGAGATTGGTCAAGAACCTCGTCTGCCGCAATGCCAGGATGTCCTCCAAGTTGTACAAGGCCACCGCAAACCAGTCTCCAGCTGTCTCAGTTGAAGAAGTCGGACTTCCAAAGAAAGAAGCTTATGCAAAAGGCCAGCCTTTACTGCCTTTGCCCGAGACCACAAGACGCGGGACAAAGGCTGCAAGAAAGTCTTGTTCAGCGACGAGAAAAACTGCAACTTCTGTCAGTGGTCCAGAGGTGGGTTTCAACATTACTGAGCAGATCCAACTTTGCTCAAGTATGACTTTTTGGCCTATTAGGGCCTCCCATTACAAATGGTATTAACATGGGCGGTCGTCATAGACTTACTATGCACCTGCTACTGGGAGCAAAGCCTTGCTTTCAATATTGTCATATTGCTGCAAAATCTGAGCTTTCTTAATGGTGCTTTAGCACAAGCCGTTGCTTATTACATTGCAGCGCCTCACGAAGGTGAGAATACCCTTTATATCATCACTTTGCAGCAAACCTTCCCACCAAAACAGAAAGTGCGTTCAAGAGTCTCCTACGTGTTTTTTTCGCATACATCTGGAAACCAGAAATTGTTGGACAACATTTAAAGCAACAAAATAACCATGACAGATGTCGCTTTTAAAAGAGAAAAAAATCTTGACTTTTTCTTTGTAGTTGCGCCTTCATGCAGGGAATACCCTGTCTGGCAGAACTGTGCTGTTGTCGAGACGAATGATAGTTGTCGGCGGTGAAGTATCAAATTAAAACCAAGGTTCAGTGCTGAGACTAAGCTTCGACTGAGGTACAAGATGATGCCAGAATCTTGAGCCTCTTCATCGTGATATGCTTCGTCTATAAGATCGCCAAGCCGTCTAAAATCCTCATCTAATTAGGTTGTATCTGATACTAGTTTTTGATTGCCTTCAAATAAAAAAGGTTTTTTTTCTTTTTCTCTTCTTTCTCCTGCACAATGGACATCTGTTATGGTTATTTTGTTGGTGCCACCAACAGTTTCTGACTGTAAGCGAATAACACAGGCAGGAACTCTTTAACGCACTGCATTCCAGTGCCATCCAGCACTTTTTCAGAACTCTTGAATCTGGGCACAAACCTCACATTAGGACGCAGCCTTATTCGGAAAGCCAAGTACGTCAAGGTGCTGCAGCACTACAGACTTCTTTACTACGCAGTACTAAAAGCGTGAAGTGCCACTGGTTGATAATATTTTGCTGCTTCACCATCACGCGTAATCTTACAGCATAGATGATGAAAGGCAGCAAGCATCAAGTGTAGGTCGGGATTTCAGGATAAAATATTTTCAATCTAAATATCCTTCTTTTCCCAAGAATATTTTTTACAGATGTGGCCCAAAGAAAAATGTGCATCACTAAAATGATATGATATCCTCAATATTTGTTTTGGAGCTTGTTTCAAATCACGATAAAATCTGCTGCATGCAATATGTATGCATTTCGCCGTTGTTCCTAGGAGGTCATCGTGTAGGGCCACTCAACTCCAGTTCCAGAGCTGCTTCTTACCCAACGGTCACAGTCCAAAGCTTCAGCCCTCCAGTCTGGCTCCTGTGAAGACTTTTTCCACTCTGTGAATTAGCAAGCTCAAGATTACAAACTTTATGCGCCTGGCTCATGGATCGCCTTGTGGCTCGCAGAAGCCTTCTTAAGTCTGATCTGGCTCAGCTCAAAAAGTCGCGGAATCCCAGGCCTAGGAACAAGGTAACAACTTTAGGCGGCAAATCTACCACTGTCACTCTGACTGTCATCATTGCCTGCGCTGTCATCGCTATTGCCGTCATCATCGTTATCGTCGTCACTATCGCCACCCTTTCATTGATGAACCATCAGAAGAACTAAAAAGTGTGGTACGCAAATGTCCGAGTCCATGGTGCCTCTGTTCATGGCGGCTCTGTCCATGGTGGTGGTGCTCGTGCTGTCTCTGATGACTCACCTGGCCATCGTGGCTGAAGTATATGGCCACACTCCCGAAAAGAAAACAAGGTAGTCTTTACGATGGTTTTTGAAACAGTCTTTTACCTGGTCCGGTATTCAGAAAAAATATTTTGCTTTTCTGAAAGACTTTTTTGCTAGGAATATTCTCCTAAAATCCCGACCGCTGCTGATGGAGGACACTTGCTTGCTTTCCTAAAACAAAAAGTCACTTAAGGTAGATCTGCTCAGCAGCTGAGCAACTGACGCTTATCGCGCGTAGTACATACTATACTCACTCCTGAGCCTCTGTACTTTTACAGTCAGTCGGTAGCTAGCTTTCACTTTGGGGATATTGTTATTTATTGTACTAAATCGCAATCTCAAAATTTCCCTTGGGCTGTATTTTTCATGTCCTATGTAGAGTTCCTAATATCGTAATTAAAAACTTCAACATTATTATACCTTCAGAAAAAAAAGCTTTGGTCCAACTTTGAAGCCCAAGTTTACATCAAGAAGCAACACAAAATGTTCAGACCAACTGAGACGCTTCTGAATCTATTTTTCCGTCGTGCTGAAGACGCCAAATTGCCTGGCGTCAAGACTTTCCTGCACATTTCGAACCCTTTCTCGCCATCACATCCAAATCGAATTGAAACAGACTTTGGATGAAAGAGGCGGAGGCTTCCTACAAACCCTTTCATAACGTACAGTTAACGTTAGGTACGTGCTACTGCGCGCGCGCGCGCGTCAGTACCTATGCTCCTACGACAGTGTGGACACAAGTGCAAGCATCTCTTCTACGGGTACTGAAAGAATCACTCATGCATGCACGTATGGCTTATTTTATCTAAAGCTTATGTTTGCCTAGGAATACAATAAGGTCACCTTCGAGTGAGTAAAACAGAACAGGAACGTAGACTTTACAACAGTCTCAATACTGCGTGTTCACTGACCGAAGTTTGAAGTCTCGACAACAGTACAGTTGTCAGCTCCAGATTCTTTACGACCGCCTTCTTCATGTTATTATACCACAATCACTGTCACTACGTGCTCGTTTCTGCATGGTACGTCCATTCAGGGAGGGGGGAACAACGACAACTTACAGTAAACATATATTTTGCTGGAAGCCTTCAGGCGTAGGAAGATTGCCTAAATTTTTTTTTGCGTCGACAAATGTACCAAGATCATCGTTCACTCGAATGGCCTCCATTAGCAGCCGAGACAGCCCCAAGACGGCCACAGAGAGTAGCACCAGCCTTGGATCGTCGACGTTGCGATGTCCTGTCGCGCTCGGTGCAGAAGCTTCCTCCAGATTTTGGTCAGATGTTCGACTTGAATCCCTGCCAGAAGTGCCAGTAGAAACCTCCAATGGGACTTTACTTTGCAGGTAAAAATGGTCGATCCAGCAAGGTGGAATCTTTTTGCAACCTCAGTTACTAAATTAAATGTGCACATTGCACAGGCGCACCACGTACACACTGCTTCACAACAAGGTATTTCTTCCCATGATCCTCCATTTGGGGGCAATTCGAGCTTGTTTGAGAACTTCAGTTGCATGACATTGTTGCATAGACACTAGATAAGCCTCTCAGGAAAGAACACAAGTTACGAAACCATGCGATAATAATAAGATTGAAACATCTGATAGAGCAATGTTACCATTTGCAGACACTTTGCCCTCACATAGTGAGGTTGCGTGACCTCCGAATAAATGTGTCGTTCCTGTCACTTCTCGGATGCTAGAAAAAGTCTGTCTCATTGGCCGGCAAGCCGGACATCATCATGTCCCTCTGCATGTTGGATTTGTCTTTCAGTTTGGCTTGCATCACTGAATGTTCTAGTACACCTAAGCGTACGTTCATGGCAGTGACTTCTGCGTGCATGCGTGTCAGTGCTCGTCTTATGTTGACCAGGGGGGTTCCATCAGTCATGGAGCTGCCGCGCTCCTCCATCTCAGACTTGATAGATTCGAGGTTGTCAGACAACTGAGCCAAGATATGGGAGCGCTCAGTCACACCTCCGCTCACCTTAAACATAAAGCACACGACTTTATTTTATGCGACTACAAAGAACGTTCCTCTGTATAGCCGAACTTCGATCCACTACACTCCGCTTTAGCAAAGATTCTCGACAGAGTAAAGATTGCACTGCTTACAGACTTTTTACTTCAACCCCCCCCTCTCCACGTAAATGATCTCGAAAAAGTAAAGTAGGGGCTGCTGGCGGGAAACTTTACAAGATCAAAGTTCGACTGCACTTGTTACGTGAGACATACGCAATCACTGCTCTTTTGTCTAGCTGACAGGCTGTAATCTGTACTCACCTGCTTGTACTGCTCTTTAGTAGTTGCTAGAGTATCCGCTAGCTGCCTGAGTTCTACAAGGGGCTTCTCCAATTGTGAATTAAGGTACTTCTCCCTAGAGGCAATTTTCTCCAGAGTGTGTCCAATGTCTGCATGCAGTTTGTCGAGATGCGTGCACGTCGTCGTCAATGCCTCCTCAATCCCAGCTCGATACAGATGCATCTGCTCAAGATGCACCCGCCAGTCGCGGTTGTCAACCCTCACAGTAACCTATTACGATTGAAATATTTTTTATATGTGACATAAGCTGGCCAAGAAAAATAAGTGGTCATGCCTTCAGCTGAGGAGCTACTCTCTCCACCTCCATCTTCCACTCCTCGGCATCTGTATTGGACTCTAGGATATTTTCTGGTCGTTGCGGTGCAGCCACCACTGCCGCCAATCCACCACCGCCACCATGAATGTTGCCCAACTCATTGATGTGCAAAATTTCTTCTTCATCCTCATCTGAGTACTCAGCAGCCATCTCTTCTTCCACCCTGTCCAGATTAAGCTCGGCCTCGTCCTCAACAGGCCCATCGTCTTCATTTGAATTGTCAATTGGTGGAATCAGTTGCTGCCAAGTGAAAGAAGTGGCCTTGAGGGCCTCGTCAGCTAGTCGGTCTAGCACGAAGATGGCTTGCTCGCCGTATCCCTATATAAAATAAAAAATCATGCAAGTTCGTTTTTGTTGGTGACACACGGACATTTTGAGTACCTGCTTCAGTTTACTCGGGGCGAAGTCTATCTTCACGCCAATTCTCCTCACATGCTCAAGTATGTTTGAAATCGTAGAGTTGGGATCGTCGAATTCTAGTGGCTGGTCAAATGGCACATTGGCTTTTCTCACCAGCCAAGCAGACAAGGAGGTGAACAAGTAGAATTGCTCCCCTGGATTCGTTTGAAGCGCAAAGTAGTGCCGATTCAGGGGGCGCATGTGCAGCTCCTTTACAAATTCCTGCGTGTGAGAGTGAGTGAGGCTTACAGCAGAAGCAACTTTCAAACACTGAAAGGGTGTATAATGACTGGCGAACCTCTTCGTAATTGAGCAACTTCAGTTTATCCAGCAAGTCCTCCATGATGACAAAAGGCATGTAGGCAAGCCCTGGTCCGCCATCGACTACTTCCGCGGTAGCATCACCCTCAACTGCTGCTCCACTATCAGGCCTTGCCGACATGGCTACTGCTTAGCAAGGTCTTCTTTCTTCCAGGCCAGCACTTCTTTGTATGAGTATTTTTCTCCACCAAGAATGTAGCTATTTTACTCTTATGGCACACAAGGGGAAAGCTAAAATAAGAATCTGATATTGGCAAGAGAAACCACTTTTCATACCTGTCTGGGAGCAAAGAGAGACATACCTTGCCGAAGGAGCATACAACACACGCACACAAACTGTCAGAAGAAAGGAATTGCCAGAACAAAGGCATCAGTGGCCATGCATTCGTGTTCACAAGGTCGTTCAAATATCTTACATCACAGAACATGATTCATTTATGGTTGTTCTTGTGTAGGAACGACGACAAGGAGCACTGAAGACAAAAAAGGAAAATCTGCCATTTTCTCCTTCATTCAGTCCCTGAAGGGTATTTCACACGGGTACGCATCTACGTCCATACTACCTTCTTATAGTTTAGGCTGCTTTGAGAACCCTTGCTACGCTGCGCTGTCTTCGTACTGGTTCACTCTCCTATTGCAGATGGTATACAGCAGGGCCAGCTCCTTGAGAATTTTTTTTTTTTCAATTTTAAAAATGCGCACTCATTGGCAGTTGCCACTGATGGAAAAATAAGTTCCCACCCCATCAGACTACACTTGGCCCTCACAAAAAGGTGTTACAGGACCGCCAAGGTGGTCGGCCAAGGGACCTTCCTGGCGAACATGGGTACGTGTGACGGGCACAAAATGAAAATGTTATTACGACATGTGTCCGAACTAAACAAAGTCATTAACAGACTTTATTCGAAAACTGGGGTCGTATTTTCTACATCTGTCGCAAGTGCTTATGAGTGTGCATTTTGTGAGTGAAAAAGGCATCCTCAAAAGGCTCATCCTAATAAACAGTGCGTACATGTCATGCTATAACTTTAACACCAGCTGCACTGCACTACGTACTTGCAGTTTATTTCGCAAAGTGCAGTGTCACTGCGAGGTCAGCATCTGCTTTTCAATCCTTATGTGACTAGAAATGTATAAATCAGACATTGATGGCCGCGTGACAGAGAGGACAGTTCTGCCTCATGGTGATGTCCTGCTCGTAGGCTCTGTGGTGACAAGTGTCGCAGGTCCAAATCGACGAAAGGTCCATAAGAGGTCGCCCAGACATGATGCAGATAGGGAACTTGGTCTGACAAGACGGGCAGGAATTCACCCTGAAACAGAAGACACAATGAACGGTACAGTTGAGCTACAATCTTTGCATCCACCTTATTCCCTTTACATGTTCTATGCTGTGCTCATCACAAATCAGTTGTGCCGCAATCAATGCCAGAGCACAAGAGGGTAATAATGTGAGAGCTATTCGAAAGTGCGCGCATTTATGAGACTTAACGTAAATGGCGTGCAAACATTAGTACAGCCTGTTTTATCTCCCATTGTAGCCAACTTCTGGCTTCAACTGTACATACTGAACCGTCGTGAAGGCTAGGGAGTCTCAAGATAACATGCTTACCAGTCAGGTATCATTGTCTCACAGCTGGCGCATTCCGCTCGGTTACTTCTCGAGTCCTTCGGTGCCTGCTTGATGAAAATGTCCATAGCCAGCTCTTGGTACTTGTCCCTTTGCTGTTCCGATACGTCATTCAAAGACTCGAGTCGAATAAAAGCCTTCGAACAGGTTCCAAATGCTCTGTTAGCGCAAGACGCCAGTGCCAGCAGGCAGTAGATATCCTCTGGGTTGAGAATGTCTTCGTAGTCCCTGAGAGTAAGCGCCGTTTTCATGGCAGCGTCCACGTAGCCTTCATACAGCTGCCTCTGGCAGAGCATGAGAAAATGAAACGCTTCGGCGCCTCGCCAATTCCCGTCCACGACACCGCCGCCCCCACCGTCAAGTCCCATGAGTGCCGCGCTTCGCACATTGCCACCCTTGGCGTTCTTGCGCACGTTAGACAAGTGCTCTTCCACCAAGAGTGCGCTCAATACGTAGAGCTTCTTCACGCGCATGGGATTGGCGCGCCTGTCTGCTTCCTGCGACGCCAACTCGGCAAGTAATCGTGCAGCATCCACAAAATAGTTGGCCTTCCTATAGAGCTCCACGGCCTGCAAGAGCTTGTCCTCGTCGAGCAAGTGTTGTGCATACTTACTCAACAAAGTGCTAATCTGAGTGGGCTGGTTGTGCTTCGTCGCCAATTCGACGGCATCGTGCCACTGATTGAGGGCGACGCAAGTGTCCACGGCTGCGGACACCTTGCCGGATTTGACAAATGCTTCCACAGCCTGTCTACCCATTCCCACTGAGGCAAACATCTCCCCTACTTCCTCCAATTGCGGGTCGTCGGCCGGAATGACATCAACCAGTCCTTCCAGGCTGTTATAATCATCTAGTGCGTAGTAACATTGTACGAGTTTGGCCACGTTGCGCGCCTTCTCGTAATGCTGCACAGCTTCTTCCCACTTGTGGCGCTCAGCGTAGTGGTCTCCTATGCGGTTCCACGCTTCCTCCATCTCGGCGTCGTTGCCGGCGCTGCCGCTGCCTACCCCAGAGCGCAACAGCTGGGCCACCCGGAACCAGTCGCCAAGCCTTCGGCGCAGCGCCACGGCGAGGTCTCGCCGGTCAGCGTCCAAGTAGAGCTTTTCGGCCTCATCGAAGCGACTGAACCAAGCCGCCACCTCGGCGCGCCTGACGGCCTCCTGCTGTACGGCCCGGAGGCGCTTGACGAATTGAATGCCTGGGTAGTCCTTGCAGCGCACGAAAGCTGTTTCTGCCGTGTTCAAGTCCAAAGCTTCGACTGCGGCCTCAGCCAACAGCCGCCACAGGCGCGGATGAGGATTTTCCTCCACGAAAGAGGCCGCGTCCGACAGCCCTACCTTTTCCAACAGCTCTCGGGTGTCTCGAAGTGACTTTACTTCCAGGTCAAGTACGTGGTCAAGAGTGGGATCTTCGGGATCACGTAGGACCTCATCAAGTAGCACAGCCCTGTGGGAGTATGCGTATGGACAGCGTAAGTCGATGTAGAACAATATGATTCAATAAAAGGCAGCGGGTCCTGGGTAGTGCTCATTTTCATCAGAAATGTGTTACCATTACATTCAAGACCTCGTCACATATTTGGAATTCACAGACAGAACAAGAGGGAAGAAGGGATTCAAAACTTTCTTCGTGTGAGCTTTATCGAGAGATTTACTTTAAAGACAATGATGAAAAGTGATTCAAAAATGTCCGTTCTGCCTCACTTTTTAGGTGCCAACCTCTTACTCGATGAGCACGTGACCTTCGTTGATCAGCACAAAAACCTTGTAAAGAGCAGCATATTCTCTTTCATATCTTGCAACCTCTTCTACGTCATTCCGCTGACCGATTTAGTGAACATGACGAATTTAGTGAGCGTCTCACCGCCTACGCAGGAAGTTCACTTGATCGGTATTCTGCTGTAATGACAATTGCCCAACTGCAAGCAACGACTGTGCATACCTTATCTCTAAGTCGCGAAAGTTGCATATGTACCCAGCAGAAAGAATGGGTTCCTCCGGTTCCAACGCCCGAAAGATGTACATTCTCGTCTTTTCCATCATGGCGAATAGGTCTGGATTGTCCGCTGCCCACTTCATGTCCCACACGTCTTTGCGCTCGAACTTGACCAGGCCACCACTGCCGTCCTCCTTGGAAGCGCCTTCCAGCTCCACAAACTGGAGCAACCCCGTCATGTCGATGATCGACAGGACGCTGCAAGTCAGTCCAAAAGTTGACATGGCGACCGATGGTTTTTGCTGCCCTTTTGACATTCTTGTTGACATTTAAGCCACTTTTAAAGAAACACGGGATCTTTTTTCACGGAATAAGAGAGGTTGTCCCAGTGAATCACATATTGCTATGCCCCAGACTTCTCTTTTGCCATCTTTGCAGAAATGAGCCACATGTGCAATGTCATGACTTCGAATGTACAAGAAATAACCAACACTTACGTCGAGTTACAGTTTAGAGCCATCTTGTACGGCTTGGTGTTCGTCACGTATCGGTTGGTGAGAGCGACCGTGGGCAGCGAGTACCGCTGGATGACTCCAGACTCTCTCCCTACAATCAAGGCTTTCTCAGAGGCAGCGACGCAGCAGATGGGGTCCTGTGAGGATGTTTGCGCGCTCAGAGACGCCGATGACGCCAATCCTGAACTTATGCTGTCATCCACATGAAGCATTTGTTCGCCCCGCAGTCCGCTGCGACTGCGGCTGCCGCCGGTGCCGCTAGCGGCCGCAGAAGCTGTGCGAAAATTCCAGACAAGCACCAGGTCTCTAGAGGCGGCGAACACCATATTGGATGCCATGCAGACGAAGATCGGCTCAAGCGTGATGTGCTTGCTGTCTACGGTCGTGCCTATGGAGTTGCACACTGACAGCTGGTACGTTGGTACCGTTGAGTTTGGAGCGACAGAGTTTTCGCCCAGGGAGTTGTCATCCGAAGCTGCAGAAATGGCCAGTACACAGTGGTCTTCATGGGAGGCCAAGGCGTAGAGCTTCTTCACTGTCTTGCTGCTCCTCTGCAACGTTATCATGTACTATATTAGAACACACTGTGGCAATTGTGACCTGTATATGTAGGTGGACACCTCTTGAGTTTTAAGATTCCAGAAGACTATAGCGGTTTCTGCCCTGTCCTGCCTCTGGTACGAGTAGACGACCGTGTTTGCAATGTAGGTCCATTTATAGTCGGGGCGGATGTTGGCAAAGTAGATGAAAGAATCCACAGCCAATGCGATCCTGAGGGAGCCTCCTTCCCAGGCACAGGAGGATATTTGCTTACCAGGGACCTAACATTCATGTTAACATTCTTCAGAATTTGATTCGAGCTACACAAGATTACCATAAATTCAGTGTCGTTTGGTCAGCTATTTACTAGGAGATGACTGACTCACTCGTAGTCGTTCGACATCTGTCAGCAGGCAAATGTCTTGACTGCTGATCTGAATGGAGATGCTTGAATAATATAATAGGCTTGGCCTTTTGCCTGCTACTGCTCTGCCGGAAGTATGATAAGTGCCGACGCATGTGGAAAACGTGTTTGAGAAGTTCTGACGATGCAGTCGATTTATCTTTGCAGTCTTTTTGCTAAACAGGTGTCGCCACAAATCGAGCTTGGACCTTCAAGGTTGCAACGTGCCTTTGCGTAATGTTCAGAGTATCAGTACATCCTGCATGTAAAGTCGGGGGTTTTTTGGACGGTACTTAAAAATCGTCTTCCGTTGAATCTCCACGGATTTCTTAATAACAACGTAAACACAGCAAAGTTGTGAAGACTTCATCTGAAACAGTGATATCAGGATGTCACAGACCTCGAACTGTAATAACAGGCTTCTAAAAAGTACATTGTTTGTTTGATGAATTGATGCATGTACGGTGGCTACGCACCTTCAACGTTCTGAGATGATTTCCCTGCGGGTTGTAAAACTGCACTACGTTGGACTCCTTTCCCTCTCCGCCTAGGGTGGCCATGATGCCGGCGATGGCCAACACTGACCCGTCGTGGTTCCACTGACAGGCCACCGCAGACATGGCGGTGTCGATTAGAACGGGATCTGTGGATGGGATCGTTTAATTCATAGGATCACCAAGGAATGTAGCCCACAACATACTTTCGTCACTTTCGTTGACCATCATCTGCACCCTGCCGTTGTCGTAGCATATGACGAGCGCCGGCCAATCCTCCTCCTGCATCCCGTTCTTGCCGTCGTACCACAGAAGCGTGACCACGCGGGTCACGTGAGAAATGTTCGTCAGGCATTGGACGTTCACCTTGGACTATATAGAGCAGTTAAAACCCACGTTTCTGCAAGTGCACCTGCGGTTCCGCATTGTAATGGAAAGTTCTCACGTTCGCAATTCAATACTATTCTCGAGATGTAGCAGAGAAAGACTAAAGAGTGTCCAAAATTTCGTGAATTTCATTCCTCGACAAGGCACTTCTTGCTACGTGATCAAAGAAAAAATGCTTCCATTCTCAAGAAAAGTTCAAAGGAGGAAAAGAAAAGGAAGAATATCTTGAGAGCGTCATTGATCCACATAAAGGAATCCCTCGCTCCATACGGAGGTGAGTGTGAGGTCACACGAGGTATACATAACGTGAGTGACCAAGGAACTCGATGTGCATACGTAGATACAAGGTGAGTCATGAAGAAATGTGACGCAGGATGCAGGTGGGTGCATCATGGAAGTGATGTGAGACTGCATGGTCTTGAGGATGAGGAAGAAGGCATTGGACACGTTTCTGCCTCGAGTAGCTACTTAGCTACGTGTGCTTTGTATGAATGTGACGTTGGTAGCTGCTCAAGATGCACGAGTCGAGAGCGTCAGATTTAGCTCACTACGAACGCTTGCATATTGCTCTTCTTTGGGATTTAGTTGCAGTTTTGCAGCAATGCAGCATCATTCGAGTTCATATGTCACTCCACAGTTAAAGAGTTTGGTTGCAAGGTTGGCTTGTACCGTGTGTACTCTGCAGGTGAGTTGTAGTGCGCCACGCATGATCGGTCTCCTACGAACAGTCGCTTATGTATTATGCAACACTCTGGCATCGATGGGTGTCACATAAATTGCCTTTGGCGTAATGCAGTCAGTTCGAACTGTGCCGAGCAGTAAAAAATTACAAGTACCTGCGCATCAAGCTCACCTGCTCTGATGCTATTCACCGTCAACTTTGCTCGTTATGCACAAATGACTCCCTTTTAGCGATAACGCAGCAATATCCCAGACAACGGGAAGGAATCTGGCGCTTGCACTTATGTAGAACTGCGTTCAATCCAGAATTTTCACAGAACAGTCATTCATTCGCCATTGTGTAGAGAGTTTGCTTGCTACGTGGAGGCTGCGGCGGTCACAGTGTTAGATTATGTGTGCACGTTTCCTGTAGCTACGAGAAAAGCCACTCCTATTGACAAAACTGACCTCACACACTTTCCCAGGAAGTGTACGCAAACTGATCTTGAGAGTGCGCAAGGACGTACAAGATGTGACAAGTATAAGCTCGAGAGCTCACCACAAATCCTCCCATGCTATCGTAGACATGAACCTCCCCCGAGGACATGGAGAAGAGCAGCAGTCTGGAGTCTGGGGACCAACACACGCCATTTAGGGCCACGTTTTTCAACTCCTTGCCCCAGATGCGGTTCCCGTCAACGGATCCCACAATGACAGCGCCGTCTTCGTACACAATGCAAATCTTCTGACCGTCGCTGTTCCACGACATTCCCCGGACTACAGACTTGTTGCGATTGTTGATCATCTCCTCGTACCAGCTACCCTTGTACAGCATCCATACGATGATCAGGCCATACTGATCGCTGGAAGTCAGCTTCTTGTGGTCCTCATTCCAACAAACGACCTGAGCCACGAATGATCGACGATTATTACTGTGACGCCTAAACACCGGCATCACTCATGATGCACTGCTTAAAGAGAAAAACATTGACAGCACGCACTTGGATCTGTCCATTGTGACCCTCCAATGTCTGATTCATGGATAGATTTGACGGGGCTGCCAATCCTTTGACTTTGCCGTCCTTGCCTGCCTCCAGCTTGAGCACCTTGAGGAGGCCGTCATCGCCACCGCACGCGATGTAGCCCTGATCCTTGTTCCAGCCGATGCATTTTAACTTGGTGTTGTTGGGAATGGCGATCTAGAATCAAAACGCTCACTGGAGTTACTTCCGCCGATTTCTCAAGTTGAACGTAGCCTACTTGGGCTACAATGACACCCAGTCAAAGTCATGTTGACTTGCCAAGTATGTGTCAGAGGCTTATACCACGCGCTCACTACAATAAACTGTACGTATAATGCCGAATAATTATGTCTGTGCTCCCAAAGAAAGCAGAGACAGAAAAAATAGGAGGATTCCACAGCAACATGATTCACGTGAGAATCAAACATGGACAATCTCAAGAGCCTTTACTCAGCCTCATGTGTGCAATGGCATTAACAACTTGGGCATGCCCAACCTGAGTCAGAAGATACCTGTCATCTTTACGGTTAACTGGGAGGAATGAGGAACAGGGGAGATAGACTCGATGCTTGAGTGTGTGCCCACATTTATGCCTGGAGCACCAGTTACGTAGGTATCAATAGGGCGAACTTTAATGTAATTGTATAGCTCTGTATTGTGTTTACTTGAAAACTCCTCGGTCATCTTGATGGTCTCAGTGCTCTCAGCGCAACACCAGACACCACTTTGCTGAGCACGCAAAGATGAAAGGAGCACCTTCAAACAAGTCCGCCCCACTCGTTGCTATTTTCACGGAATGTACCCCCGAAATCACTTCAGAAAGCATTGCTTAGACATCTCACACATGGTGAGGGGGCCTGATCCAGTGCCTCAAAGCTCTAGGGGATGGTATGGCTTGGCCACAGCTTACTATCATACCCTGCTCATATGGCTTGAACTTTCATCTCTTTACGTCCAATCACAGAAGGGTCGTAGAATCTACATGACTTCAGCCAGGCCATGAAGCAGCACTGTACGTGATGCGTAGATCCGGAGCCCTTTTACTTTCGCACTTTGGTACCACATAGTCATTCATGACAGTCGGCACTCGTGCCAGGCAAGTACGTTTCGAAACCACACTGACGCGTGTTCTGTATAGTAGATAGCTCAGAATACGCGACATCGGATCTGCGCATGAGGTACAATGAAGGACTTAAGCAGCCAAGAAAGAGAATCTCATTTCCCGTTTAAGTCTCGTCCTAATGAAGAATGTTGTCAACCACATTTCAAACAAAGAAGTGGCTGCTTTTTCTCATTTCTGAGAAAGTTTTTTAATAATGTTGATGAATCATGGCATATTTACTTTGCAGGTATGAGCACACCCACGCAAGGACGATGTACGCATGATGAAGATTAACTTAGGTAATGAACGAGAGTCCCACTTACCTTCTTGCTAAGGTAAATGAACATGTTTTTTCTTCGTCTTTTTTCGCCAAAATCAGTAGTTTCTTCTCGGGACTGTCATTGGTGTCTTCTCACGCTCCTGGCCGGTCGTTATTTTCACTGACAGGTATGCAAACTCTACTCTCACTCCTGTGGCCCAGGCAGTGCTTTGGGGGCTTCTCCACCTAGAGGCAGGCGGTAGAGAGTAGGCAGGTATGAAACGGGGAGAAAACCATAGTGGGAGAAGGTGTGTACTGTGCACATGCTGCAGTACACTGACACTTACTGCAGTGCAGCACTTTGTGCCGACGTCGTACGTGTACGCAAGCCAGCAGGGCAAGGTGGTGACGGTGGTGAAAGAGACGAACCAGCTGTCTTACTGCGTGGTGCGACTACCAGTAGGTGTGACGCGCTCGGGGAAAACACAAAGACACGTCTATTCCTTCCTATATTGTCTATGAAACGTTGGTGTAGGTTTGCAGAGAACAGGCGAATGGAAAGTACAAGATGGTACACACACGACATTTTTTTTCTTTTGTAACAGGACTTTTGCACGGCTGTTGTTGCTACAGTTGTGACGCATTGTTTTGCTGGAAGGACGACGCTTCTCCCACAGAAAGCTTGAGTACGTTTGAACAGCGTAGCATTACAATCGGCGAGCTTTATTTGAATATTATTGTTCTCGAATGTAACACATGTTTATCGATGCTACACATATTGACCCTGAATAAGAGGTGACGAGGAACGTCGGGGCAGAGGAACAACTGAACTCAGGCATGACAACTCATCAGCAGTAATTACTCCTTATAAATAGTATTGTAGATAGCGACATTACTTGACAGAGACGTACGTACGTATACTTGGTTACTGTACAGTAAGTGATTTGAAATGAAGCGGGTGAAAGGTGTGAGTGAGACTAGGGAGAGGAAAGAGTACAGCACACATCTAATACACTTAATGCAACATTGCTTCTCGCTAGAGGACTGTCATCATCATAGCCATCATCGTTTCATTATTCTTCGTCTTGTTGCGGTCTTTCCCGCCATTATTTCTTCTTCTTCCTTCTCTATCCCACGCTATTTAGAATCTCCTGATTCCGACTGACCCATCCCTGCCTCCTGCTGTTGACCCTTCTCTGAATGAGCTCCCTCAGCAGCTTCGTCCTCAGCACGTCCATGTTGTTGGTGATGGAGAGGGACATGCCGTTGCCGCCGTCGCCGGGGTTGGGGGCGGGGTCGCGCTTCACCAGGGGTGGTCGGCGCACTCTCGGAGGCAAAGCCAAGTCCTGAAGCGAAGCAACCATTCAGTAACAACTGAGTGATAATAGACGTCAGTAATGTAAAGGATCGATTTAAGGAATCTCAATGAGTAATGGTGAAAAGATAGTTTTGGACGTCTAGAATCCGTTGCCATAGAGAAGGTAAACAAACCGTTTAACTTAATGCAACGTAACGTAAACGCATCCAAACTGAAACTAGCATCTAGGGTTTCGCATGGCATCTTTCTACGGCAGCAGATTCCAGCAGATTCCAGATGTTTCCCAATTTCGCTGCTTAGGAACTTTTCACTCCATTCAACTTTTTTCAGTGGTGGAAGTCTCACTTAAGCTAAAAGTCCAAATTTAACGGTAAGACTGATAATAATAGTACAATCGAGTTGGGTACAACAATGACAGCAACATCAGCGGTCTGTGTACCCATGACATGGGCATGGACAAGAACGAGACGTGTCCGTACCAGGTGATCAGACACACCACAGAGAGTATCACAGATTGCTCATAGGTGGTGGTGGTGGCGGCGGCGGCGGCGGCGGCGGCCAAAGCAAGGGGAGTTTCACCGCGTGACCAACTTGGCTCAAGGTACCAACCTTCCAATGGCGGGAATGAACAGAATCATCCCGATGAAAGATGCCTGATCGTGGTGTTTGAGTCACCCACCCTCTGGGGCGCGCGGAAGTGGCACTTTTCCCCTCAATTTGTCCTCTTTGGGCTGACAAAAGTGGTCACGCCATAGGTAAGAAGGGTGACCTGGCCTAAACTCGCCAGCTGGTTGCTCCGGTCCGGTCCGGTCGATTGTTTGCTTTTGGGCGCCCCCGAACCCTTATGGGATCGGGTCTGTCTCAGTTGAGGGAAAAAACCGGGTTCGTCAAGATGCAAATCTGAGAAACCAGCGAACAAGACTGAGCAAAGAAACCCAGCGAGCGAATTGAACGCCGGAGACGATCCCGACGAGGCCGACCGGCGCGGACTCCTCGACCGGTGCCCAATGTCTTTCTTCGCGCCGTCCAGCTTCCAGTCCGTGAGTTCCGCCATGAGAGGAGGCCTCGTCCAGAGCCGTAAGAAAGACAATTCATCATCATGTTCGACTTCTTCCTACACCTGAGCCACCTACCTGATTTCTGCTCTTAAGAGAGACCCCCCCTCGTTTATCACTGCTGCCACACATCGTCCCCTGTTTGTTCAGCCGGCCGTCGAACAGAATCTCATTGCAAATTTTTACTTTAACGAGGCTCCCGACGTCAACTCAAAGCCCAGCCAAGTCCCTCGTCTGCCTTCAACTAATCATCTCACCATGATAGCGGCTTGTCAAGACTGCCATGGTGTTACAGCTTCGACTACCGATATGTTATTTGAGATTTGACTCACGGGCACACGTGCAGGTAGGTGTTCATGTACACGTTCGACGCTCTCGTCCCGGTTTGCGCGCGCATGCGCGCATTCTTCAGATTAGAGAAAACAACGTCAACGACGTAGAAATAACAGTAGTTTAATTCCTTTTCACTCTCCCCTCCTGGCTTAACGGGAAGGACGCGAGGACGTGGAGCAATTTTTTTTCCCTCCCTGCTTAATGCAACTTCTTGAAGGGCTTCTTCTTTCCCTGAGAAGCAACTTTCCCTTCCAAGAGTCTTTGCACATTTGGCCAGATGCAGCCTTTGCATAGATGTCGGTATTTACATACGTTGTCCAACCATAAGTTGGTCTGGTGCTTTTTTGGTTTGTTTGTTTGCTTGGTCCTCAGTGAACTCCGCTAATCGCTGTGGCGTGAACATGCACAAGACACACCTCTATTTCCCTTCCGGTTGCTGAGGACGCGGGTGAAGGCACAGAAAACTTCAATCCCTGGCAGAGAAACTTATCCGAGTATGGTACAATTCACGTGTGCTGAAGTCCAGTTGGTGGCTGAGGCAAGCAACGCTCGACCGCTTCTTCTTCCTCGAGTTGGAGTTCTTTTTTTTTTCTTTCTTTTTCCGTAGTCACACCAACTGACTCCAAAATTGCTCCCGCGTTTCCCCCCCTTCCCCCGTCGGTAGGTTGGCTGGCCTGCGGACGTAGTGCACGCATTAGCAGAGGGTGTGTTGGTCTAAGTATCTAGTCTGTGCTACACCTATGTAGGTAGTACAGTTGGTCGGATTCGTGACTACTGCACTCGCAGTGCTGATTGCATTACGTGGTAAGTAGGACGGCGGCGGCGGCTGCGGCGGTGGTGGTGGCGGCGGCGGCGGCGGCGACGGCGAGCACCTTCTCCTCCTCAGTCGCAGTCCGTCCACCGCATCATCGAAGCGACGAAGAGGAGAGGAAAAATCGCTAGTTCAAAATTGTATTTGTGCTAGTAGTTATGGGGCAGTTACCGCTGCAACAGTGCGTACGACCTCGGAAAGAGAGAGATTAGATAAGTGTATGCGGCCTCTGAGCAGTGCTTGGGTAGCGAGGAATACCTTATCTCGTACCCTTAGTAGTTCACGATCAGTCCTACTGTTCTACAGCTCCCCAGGTGCTAAGGTAAAGTGAAATGACTGCAAATTTTTGTACCTTCTCTTCTTAGTCGGTAAAGCCTGCCAGGAGTGCGGGTCCAGCACCATGTGATTGGGTCCGTATTGGATACTTAGACTCGTACTCATATGGATATTAGATCCATAACGATTTCCTTTGGATCAGCGCAGTAAGTCACGAATATAAGTCGTTCTGACCAACGCAACCCACCCATACTTACTCCCGCTGCCAAGTTGCTCAAGTTATGCTGTCTTGCATGTCGGTTGCATTTGTGTGCCTTCCTGTGTAGTTTGTCTAACACGTCATGCGTCTCCCGGAATTCGTTATCCATCTCCACCCGTTCCACGCGCACACCTCGTCCACCTATGGAGTTTCCCGCAGCGTCTGCCCGTGCGTCCGAGGCTGCTTGAACTGCACAAGCGTCTATTACTCATCTTCGGCAGTCATTTAAAGTTTGGCGGCTTAGGGGCCTCGTCAAAGAGGGAAAAAAAGAGAGGAGCCTCGCCGGGGCCTCGGCTTCTGCCCTCACCGCTGGTGAGGCTGCTGTTGCTTTCCTGTATGACTTGCTTCAAACTGTACGTACGAAAGTCGAAGCAAGAGAGAACAACTCCCTGGCCGTTATGAGACAGAGAGGTTGGGAGCAGGAGGAGTCGTACATGCTCGCACTCTTGCGCGTGCCTGCAGCCGACTTAAGAGAAGAAGAACAGGCGTGTGGGAGAGCCTGTCCATCGTCTGTTGGGGCGTGGAGGGGGGGAAAAGCGAGTGTGCAGGCCTGTGTGGAAGAGGGAAAAGTGTTCGCGTGAACGTGTGTCATCATTAGACGCTGAGAGAAATGATGTTTTTTTAAAGCTAAAGTTAAGGAGTAAACAAAAAGGGGCAGCAGCCACCATGGCGAGAATAATGAATTACGGTGAGCTAGTGGCACAAGAGTCCTCATTCATCATTTATGAAAAGTGTGGAATGAAACTCATCTAATCTGTGATTTTTTTTGCAGGCTCCATAGATTGGAAGCCGAAGGGCTCTTCGTCCAACACCTTTTCTCCCGACCCTCCAGTTCCAGAGGAGAAACGCCGCGAAATCATGGAGCGCGAGAAAGTTTGGGTCTCCCACCCAATCGACGGCTTCATCCTGGGCCGCATCGTGGACCTGAGCGAGGACGGCGCCACCGTACAGCCAGTCGACCGCGGCAAGAAGACCGTGACGAATGCGTCTTTTGATAGACTCTATCCAGCCGAGGATGACGACAACAAGATGGTGGATGATAACTGTGGTCTCATGTATCTCAACGAGGCTACGCTCCTAAATAATATCCGCTTGCGCTACGACAAGGACAAGATCTACACGTACGTGGCCAACATTCTGATCGCTATCAACCCGTACTACGAAATCCGAGATCTCTACTCGGCCACCACTATCAAGTGCTATCAGGGTCGTTCTCTGGGCACAATGCCACCGCACGTCTTCGCCATCGCCGACAAGGCATTCAGAGACATGAAAGTCCTCAAGCAGTCACAGTCCGTCATAGTCTCAGGCGAATCCGGTGCGGGCAAGACCGAGTCCACCAAGTACATCCTTAAGTACCTGTGCGACAACTTCGGCCATCGAGCTGGCGCACTTGAGCAGAAGATTCTTAACGCAAATCCTATTCTGGAGGCGTTTGGAAACGCCAAGACCACCCGAAACAACAACAGCTCCCGCTTCGGTAAGTTCATCGAGATCCACTTCGATGGGCAATGTCGTGTTGTAGGTGGTTACATATCTCACTACCTGCTTGAGCGAGCCAGAGTGGTCAGCCAAAGTCCGGAGGAGAGAAATTATCATATCTTCTACCAATTATGTGCCGGGGCACCCAAAGACCTCTTTGATCGACTGAAGCTTGACTCGCCAGACAAGTTCAGATATCTCAACTTTGGCTGCACGCAGTACTTTTGCGGAAAGGAGACCGAGAAGAGCTTGAAGGCGGACCGCAAGTCTGCGGAACATAAGGAAAAGGGTGCGCTCAGAGATCCTATAATAGACGACATCCGCAACTTTGTCACAGTCGATGAGGATCTTAAAAAGTTAGGCATGTCTGATGGAGAACGACTGAGCATCTATACTACAATCGCCATTGTCCTTCACCTGGGTAACGTCGACTTTGAAGATGACCCAGACGACAACAGGGGCGGCTGCCGGGTGACTGATGGCTCCGAGCGCTCTCTGCAGATAACCTCAGCTCTCATGGGTCTGGACCCTGACGAGCTGAGACGCGCGCTCACCGCAAGAGTAATGCAGACAGCCAAAGGCGGTTACAAGGGCACAGTGATCATGGTGCCGCTCAAGACGCATGAGGCATCAAGTGCCAGGGACGCTTTGGCCAAGGCAATTTACTCTCGTCTCTTCGACTTCATCGTCAAGCGGATCAACGAAAGCATTCCCTTCGAAAAGAGCTCTTACTACATTGGTGTGCTGGACATCGCCGGATTCGAATACTTTACCGTCAATAGCTTCGAGCAGTTCTGCATCAACTACTGCAATGAGAAACTTCAACAGTTCTTCAATCAGCGGATCCTTAAAGACGAGCAGGACCTCTATGAACGCGAGGGGTTGGGCGTGAAGAAGATCTCGTTCGTGGACAACCAAGACTGTATCGACTTGGTGGAGTCTAAGGGTCAGGGTATTTTCAGCTTGCTTGACGAAGAGTCCAAGCTACCCAAGCCTAGTCACCAGCACTTCACATCTGCCGTGCACAACAACAACGGGGGTCACTTTCGCTTGGCTCTGCCTCGCAAGAGCAAACTCCGAGAGCATAGAGAACTGCGTGACGACGATGGGTTCCTCATCAGGCATTTTGCAGGCGCTGTCTGCTATCAGACTCAGCAGTTCATCGAGAAAAACAACGACGCTTTGCACGCGTCGCTGGAAGCCCTGGTGCACGAGGGTAAGAACAAATTCTTGGAGGTTCTGTTCAAACACGGCCAGGAAGCATCTGCTCTGAAGGGAAAGCTGGCTTTTCTGTCGGTGGGAAGCAAGTTCAAGTCACAATTGGGAGATCTCATGGAAAAGCTTCGCTCCACAGGCACCAGCTTCATCCGCTGCATCAAGCCCAACGTCAAGATGGTAGCCCACAGTTTTGAAGGTGGATCCATTCTTTCCCAGTTGCAGTGCGCGGGTATGACAAGTGTCCTTGAGCTAATGCAGCAGGGATATCCCTCCAGAACATCCTTTGCTGAGCTCTACTCTATGTACAAGCGTTACTTGCCGCCAGAGCTCGCCAGGCTTGATTCTAGGCTCTTCTGCAAGGCCCTCTTCAAAGCTCTTGGACTTGATGACAACGACTTCAAGTTCGGTCTGACGAAAGTCTTCTTCCGACCAGGCAAATTTGCAGAGTTTGACCAGATGCTCAAGTCAGACCCCGAAAACTTAAGGAAGTTGATCGAGAAGGTAAAACGGTGGATCCTCTGCAGTCAGTGGAAGAAAGCCCAATGGTGTGCCTTGTCAGTTATCAAGCTGAAGAACAAGATTATCTACCGCAGAAATGCTCTCATTGTCATTCAGAAATGGGTGCGGATGTACTTGGTCCGAAAGCAGCACGCCCACAGATTCAAGGGAATCCTGAGACTCAAGACATTGATAGATCAGATAGAGAGAATTGGCGCCATGAGTGACAAGTTGAAGAAGGACAGGAAGGACACCGTCCTGAAAAACGTGGAGGCTCTGAAGAAGTCGCTCAACAGCGAAATTACCAAAATCCGGGCAACTCCCAAGATTCAGGAAAAGGACATCAACAAAGTATACGAGGCTCTGTTGGCCAATATCAACAAAGAGGTGGTCAACGTCAAGAAGAAGATTCAGGAGCAGAAAAATGCGGAGGAGCAAGAAAAGCTGCGTCGCCTACAAGACGAGATGGAGGCAGAGAAACGTCGGAAAGCCGAGGAGGAAAGAGCCAAAGCTGCGTTGGAAGAGGAGCGCAAGCTTAAAGCCGATATGGAGGCCAAGCGGAAAGAGGAAGAGTCACTTGTGGCTAAGCATCTGGAGGCAGAAAGAAAGAGGTCAATGGAAGTCCAACGAAAGCTAAATGAAGAGAACGCCCTTTTAAGAGAGCAGATCGAGCAGGAGCGACGCGACCACGAGTTGGCGCTCCGGCTGGCGCAAGAGTCGAACAGTAGCATTGACGACTTGCATACACCGCAGCTGCCTCGACCGTCACCTGTTGGCGTAACTGCGCCGACGTCGCAGCAGGCTCTCGCGACAGCCAAGAAGTATGATTTGTCCAAGTGGAAGTACGCCGAACTGAGAGACACTATCAACACATCGTGCGATATAGACCTGCTCGAGGCTTGTCGTGAGGAATTCCACCGCCGACTGAAAGTCTACCACGCGTGGAAGGCCAAGAACAAGAAGAAAGGCTCTGACCAGCCAGCGGGAGGTGGCGCCGTACCCAATACATTTGATGAGAGCATGCGTGCGCCATCTTCGGTCCTGGAAGAGGCCAAGAAGACGCCCTTGGCGCAACAGGTGCGGCCCATCATTGGTGCTAACCAGAGCCAACGCTACTTCAGGATCCCCTTCGTCAGACCTCCAACTGCTGGACTAGAGAATCCGGCCGCGACGTCCGCTCCCAAAGGCTGGTGGTACGCTCACTTCGACGGTGACTGGATCGGCAGACAGATGGAACTGCATCCTGATAAGGCACCCATCTTGCTCGTCGCTGGCCAAAACGACATGCAGATGTGTGAGCTGAGGCTCGAGGAGACTGGGCTGACTAGGAAGAGAGGCGCCGAGATCCTGGAGACCGAGTTTGAGAGGGAATGGAACAGGAATGGCGGGGCGGCTTACGTCAGGCCGGCGGAAAGGCAGCAAAACCGAAAGTAGCGGTGAAACAATGGAGACGAGAAGATACAATACTAATGCTTCAAATCGGTGACTTGCATTGACGATGTGATTTAGGGCACAATTTTTAAGTACGTGACTAAAATCACCGTTGAATTTTGTCCCATGCTGACACGAATGAAGTCGCATTTATAATACACAAAATGCAAAGAATCTGGTGCCTTCCTTCTCCATCCATACGCGCTTTTCTCGCTTGGTACAGTGCTTTCCCTAAATCTGGTCATGCTGCCAATGCTGTCTGTGTTGTTCATGAGCAGCATGAGTTCGTGATGAGCAAGAGGTTCTTGCGACAAGGAAAACTGATGAGGCTAGAAATGATCCAAACAAAAAAGCGCACCAACTACTGCTTGAGGTGGCCTATCGAACACAATTGCAAGGTGAACCATGTTTAGTTTGAATGCTGGAAGTGTTATTATACTATATTGGCCTTTTATACTATTTATGATTTTTTATAATTGGCGTATTATACTAATATTGGTATATTATACTATTATACCGTGCAGGCACGGCCATGCACGGATTTTCTGAAGCTTTAACACCAACAGATCAGAAATTCAGTAATGCGTGCAGCTCAGGTTTTCCGAACAGATGTTCAGTTCATGAAAATGTGCCTTGTTGCAGTGCGAACGCCGCTGCTTCGGAGAAGTTGCAAGAAAAAAGTGAACCAGTTATCCTGCTCAACGCACATGGGTCAGCTTCCAGGCTTATGTAGCTCTCAAATATGAGCTTGACATGTACCGTGTCCAAGTGATGCATTTTGCCAGTTTTACCATTGTAGCCTTCAGTTACACTCTTTAGGCTTGGCCTTCATTCGACTTCAGTACAGAACCTCTGCGAGTTGGCCCTTGATCAAATTGAATGTGTCACTACTGTGAGAATCTCGAAGGAGTTCACCAAAATTAACGCTCATTGCATTGGTACGCACCCCGTTGACGGATTCAATAAGCTTGCCGGCCTTTTCTTGCTAGAGACTCCAGCAGCAATGCAGTACAGACTGGTTCGTTACAAGAAGGTAATTTAATGGATCCCTAACACAGAATTTTTGCTTAGTAGGCAAGATCGGATAAACGAAAGGTCTGCTGAGACAGAATCAGTTAATTACAACATTATTGACTGTTTTTTGCTGATTGTCTTGATTAGAAAACTGGGATAGGAAGCAAAAAGGGGGCTCCACTGAGTTATAGTATAAGCTACACCATGGAAACATGAGGAAAGTTCTGAATCTCCCCTGTTATATGTCTAAGTTAGGTGAGGTGAGGCAGCCACAAAAGATCTGTTGCTGAACATGTTGCTAGTGTACACTAGCAACTGTTGTAGTGTGTATATTATATAGCTACCTCCAAATTTGCTCAAACGTAAAAACAGTTAGCAAGAACAGTTAAGAATTGGCAACTCACAAGTAACCGGCATGCATTGGACAAGGGTACCTCAAAAAGGAATAAACCAGGACGAATTCTAACCTGCTTTACGAACTGGGTTGATGAGTCCCAAAACTGGGTCCAAAACTGGGTCCAAAAGTTTTCAACGCAAAAATGGGGCTTCGGCCCAAAATCATTGGGATTTCAACCAACACTTACATGAGATGATGCTTCTGGCTGTGGGAGACGCCATTCAGCCATTTAAAACCTTCTGGAAAGCAAGTCAATGTGATCCCTATTTAGTTGGCCTGAGGTTTTCGACCGGACAACTTGTGACCCCAACGATCCATTCATGAATTTTGACCACAAGTCATTTCGGTCAAAACTTGCATAGGAGTCACTGCGGCCAAAACCTTGGGCTAGGTTGATAGCTCCTAGCATGAAAGTACATTCATGGACCCTTTTGACATACCTTGTGTTGTGAGATGGAGTCGTGGCATCAAAATTTGATCAGTTAGAGGTAGGAGGTTCAGGAGCTTGTCTTTAAAACCACCTGAAATGCTGGGCGCTGCCCGCGGCTTTTAGGAGCCCGACTTTTTTGATGCCGTCCCATTGCCATACATAACATGCACCACAGACAACTTAGTCGGATGCCGTCAGACTCAAAGGAAGCTGAAGGACCACAGACCTATCAGTATATAGGCTGGCCACCTTCTTGGCTTGTGCTTGCGTGTCAGGGACGTGTTTCCGCCGGTACGGTGCGAGAAGCCCTGGAAGGTGGCGAAACCTTTCTGGCGTATGGGGTAAAGATACAGTGAAAGATACAGTGGAACCCGGCTATAATGACTTGGGATACAGTAACGTTCACTCTCTACGGACAAAATCGGCTGGTCCCGAATTAAGTATGACGTAAAACATTCCGTTTACAGTGACATTTATAAGATCGAAGAACACGCCATTCACTGTTCTTGGGGCCCAATTTTGAAAAATTTGTCCAATTTTGTCTGCTTCTCATTCTCCAATAAAACATGTTGAGTGTGAGCGTTCATCTGGTGGACCAAAGCAGAGTTCCATCCAAAACTTTCTCCATGACCTCCGCTCCAGCAACGACTGTGGCAAGCAGACCACACGATCTCATGAGGAAGAACAGCAGCTCTCTTGAACCCAGTGAGCCGTACATTCTAACAGCTCACTGCTTGAAGCTCTTCACCTGCGGTTCTGGAGTTGTTTCTATTTCTCTTTTGTTTCCGCCATTCCATTCGTGCAAAAAAGCATTGACAGATCATGTAAGCCCTATTTTACACTTCGGATATAGTAACAATCCTGTTATAGAGACATCTTTGCTCGGGACAAAATGGTGTCATTATAACCGGATTCCACTGTAGCACACATGAATGCAAAGCTATTTGTGGCAAATGCCTTTAAGACTTTTAAATGACATTAATTTGTTCAGTGGCTGCCTCCTCTCATCACCTCTTCTTTGCAGGACCTCCCATTTTACCGTATTTGTTGCATAGTTAAGTATTTGTCTTGCCCCCGTCTGCATTCACTTTCACAGTGCATGTCTGCCACGGTGTCTGCCAGCTGCCCCTAGTCTAGCCTTCCTACAGGTGTGTGTCAAGGACCCACACATGCACGTCCTCTTTCGTTTGGCTTACCCAGCTTTGGGATGTGTGAGCCACCCTCCTCCTCCCCCATGAAACTTTCAGCCAACTTCATTGTTTTCACTCCCTAAAAAAGCTGAAAATTGGTGTCTTTTGAGCACTGCAATTTTAAAATGGGCGTCAAAACATTGAACTTCTGTAGTCAATATTGTGTCTCACACTCTGAACAGACAATCTGAGGTGTCCATTCCGTACTAGAAGCTGTGTATTTCACCCCGCGGAAATTACTTACAGCAAGGACTGCGTATGCGAGAATATAGCTTGCGCAAACATGCCTTGCATACTTGATTGCTTTGATGGCAGGAGAAGCCTAGAACGTCAGTCAAATGGATAAAAGCATCATTTTGAAATCCTTTTTTTGGGTCCGCCATCATCTTTCTGCTTGTTAATGTGCATATTTTGTCACGTCTTTAAATATATTTTGGTGATCCTGTGCCGAGGGGACCCGGCAGATGACGGCCGTCTTAATTACGAGATGGGTATCCTGGGGATGTCAGCAGAAGATCTCTTGTCACAGCCTCGACTTATGGTGTTGCCCGGTAGTTTGATGAATTAGAAAGTAGTTGAAGGGCATTGCCGTCTACCCGGCATGTCGTGACGACGGCGACGTCATCATGACACATCCAATCGCAACTGTCGACCTCCATCTAGCCATTAGTAGGTGGACGTGCATTCATCCGCGTGCTTTCAGGCCACTTGGGCGAAGTTATGAGGCGTTGGGGGAAGGCGCCTTCACGTGACAATCCAAGATTTATGAGTTACCATTGTGCTATTTCTTTTTGGTAATGCATGGATCAACTTTTTGCTTGTCCTTGAGCGCATTGTGGAGAGCTTGAGTCGACAGTTGTTCACCTTCGGCAACCTACTGCTTATTGACGGAACATGGCTACTTTCTTTGTGAACTCAGCTTTTCCGTTGTGGAATCATTGTCACTACTAAGGCCAAATCGAAGCTGCCTCAGTCGGTTGAAAGAAATTGCCTTACTTGTCACATTCTCTATTGTATGCATGGGTTGCTGTTGCACTACATGCATCCACAGCATCGACTCAAGCCGCTACTATGGATACGCAGTCGAGGCAAAATTTACAGTCATATCAGTTTTTGTATGCTACTTTGAGTGTGTTTGAAATTCCTGCGGAAACAGATACGTGGGGCGCAAATTGAACCCTCTAAGACATGCATGAGTAGTACTTTTTGCAAAACGCCAGCTTTAGAATGCGTACATCAGTTATCAATCTCAACTACCTCCATGCCGAATCTAGCAAAGTTTAGGGACCACAAAAGGGTCCCTTTCAGCGTCGTCAAGATCATACACTCGTTCTAGAGCCTCCGCCCCTGGCCCCTGTTGTTCTTGGTGATGCCTATTTCTACTCTTCCAGGTCCAACGACCGTACTGTGAAGTCAATCGGACCCTGAATTTTGCCAACAAGGTATGTACGTACTACCCAACTGGCACCTCGCACTCTGTGCGCACGCACGTACGTTCACGGCCAAAGCAAGCAGAGCAACAGATTGTCATGGCAGCGTCAAAACAGGGACGCCTTGTCAACGCAAAGATGAGCATTAATGGACCATACGTGCCAAAGACAACCTCGTCTGTGGGGTTCTCTAGACAAGACTGAACCTGTTACTGGAAAAGGACCTGCAGTGCTCGTACAATGTGAGTGAATCACATAGGTCTTCCAAGAACATGGAATGAGAGCAGCAGCAGGGTTCTGGCTCAAGTCGCCTGAGTGTTCTCCACCGGTTCACATTTATTTGAACCATTGACTCATGGGCTGTTCTCAGAAGTCCCCTGAGGGTCCCCCGCTGAAGATGCATCCAGTATCTAAAGAATAGATGCCGGATCGAATCGAGTCCAAGTCAAATCAGAGCAAAGATCGAGTGTCAACTCATAAACGTAGAAAAGAAACCCTACATGATGGCCAAATATCGAGAGGGGGGGGGGGTCTTATCTTCTTTAGACGGGCAGACCAAATACTCACGAAATACTTACGCACATGCTAAAGTGAACTGCAGTAAATTGACATCTCATCTCATGAAGTTGTGGCAGTACATGTACTACTAAGTTCTCAGAATAATCCTCATGAGATCTGGATCTGAGTCATTTGAAATCGATTCCTAGTCAAGTCAAAATCTAAGAAGATAGAATCCGAATCCATCAGATGACCTTTCACGATCCGGATCAAACTGTGCAGTGAGACAAGGTCTTTGAAGACTCGGTCTTCCCTTAGAAAGGTTTTCATCCAACATCACCAAGGGAAAGGATTGGCCTTTACTGCCGTAATGAGAAGTTATCCTTCATCAGAAGTTATTCCTTTCTTGCCCACGTCATCTATGGTTATCCTCATAATTGTCCGGATCCTTCAAAATGGATGACGTCACCACCTTTATAGGTTGTACCGATCAGTCCGGAAGTCTCTCATAGAAGCCTTGTTCCCGAAGGCCAGCTTCGACCAATGTTCCACTAGACATTGTAAGAGTGGTTGGGACCTGCTGATTTCTTTCTTGCTCTGCACTCAAACCGAGGATCTCCGACGATCTACGTCCCTGATGTGACAGCCTTTGTTCACATTTCCTCACACCTTTGAGTGACATCCTGACTTATCTCGGGATAAAGGTGTGAGTTCCAGATACAAAAAGGTTACTGATTATTTGGCTAATCTCAACAGCAGTATCTGCATAAGATGTGAAAAATCGAGAAACGGTATAAAAAGTTCGGTTCTGTATGAACTTGCCTGAGCAGTTGGTTTTAGTAAGTACACAAGTAGCGCTTTTGGCGGGTTCCAAGTCTCAAACCCGTCGCAAAAGTCTACCATGGGTCCACTGGGGCAATACAGCTTTATTAAAGAAGGCTAACAACTCAATTACCGTCGATTGCCCCTACATTCAAGCTGAAGTGGCATATAGTACGAACGAACCGCTATGCAAGAGACAGTTGAAGAGAAGGAATATTTCCCGCTCTCACGTCCTCACAACGGTGCTTATTGTACACGTAGCATGTGTCATACTTGTCAATACGCCTGAGCCAGGACTCGGCTGAGTGTGTGAAGGATAGGACACACAGCTCACTAGAGAAGGAATCAAGCTTGAGAGACACGAGCTGTCTCCTCGTGAGAATGAGAATATGGGTAATTTGCACGAGAGACTCTTGTCACACTCTTGACAGGTAAACTGACGATGGCCACTTGTCTCATCAGTCATAATTACGTACGCGCCTGCTCGTAAATACCACTTGACGCAGCTATTTTGAGTACTAGTGACTGCGGGCTTTGGGGGTATAGGTTTCAGCGCAACAAAGTGATTAACCAATGGAGATTAAGCAAGAGCTCGTTGAGATGAGCCTTGTCAAGCGCAAAAGCTTCATGGATCAAGACAATCTCAAAAGAATCCTGATGATTTTGGTAAATCGAACTGCACGTGACGTTTTTGTAGATGATAGATACCATGTCAACTGGCAAAACATCAAGCAACCGAGGAAAAAAAACTGGACTAGAGAGCATTGTGTTCAGATTTCTTCCCTCTTTTTTTTAACACTATATGTTTTCTTTTGAATTTCTCCCATTCCTGTGAATGTGGGGCCCGCATGACTATTTGTTGTACGCGTGTGCCAGAAAAGTGGCCACAAAAAAGAAACCCTCTGGACAACAAAGGTCGGGGTCGTACAATGTTTACAGCACTCGTGTGTGCCGTGATCATACCGCAGTGTCTTGAAGTGGCACTCCAACAATAGTTCCTATGGGCACATAGGGCAGTGATGCACTGGATCTCATCATGGACACAGCACGTACATAGTGCAGCCTGCGTTTGTTTGCCGAGAGACATGCAACCACGTATACAATAGCTCCAAGAAGTACCTGCCACGTGCTGCAGCGGAGATCCATGCGTACCTCTTTACACTGCTGGCAGCTGCAGTCATGCGGCTTGACTGCGTAGCAGACAGTGTCTGTGTGCCCACCGTTGTGTTCTGGATGACGTACAAATCATACGAGTGCATGATTCAAAGCCACTACCGAGTCTGGCGCACTCATTCATTATTTTTTTCCCGTTTGCAGATTTCTAGCTGACGATGAAAGAAGGAATAAATAAATCACGCCTAAGCACGAAGAAAGTTACTTTCTCTTCTGACACGTTCGCATATGGGTAAATGCAGCGTAAGTTGTTGATGCCATAAGTCACGCAAACAAGAATTGGCTGGCAAAAATATATGCATGCGTTCAGGCTCATGATGTGAGGCGTGATCATGCGCTTGTTTATTGGCCGTAGACCACTACCAGTACTTGGTGGAATGTGGTGAAGCTGAACTCACCAATAATCCTTTGTCCGTGCCTGTCAGCCTCTCGCCGCCGTATGGTTGCCTCAATATGCTCAGGCGCAAGTTGTCATCTAAATCTGGCCGCCGCGGCGGAGAAAGCAGCGAAGGCGCAGTCAGCCACTGATAGATCTTCGTCCCGCCAGCGCCTCCGACGCTACGGTCGAGCAAGGACAGGTGCGACGACGACCTGCCCGCCGCCGGGCCGGCGGCGGCGGCACATGGGGTGGCGAACAGGAAGACGAGCGCCGCGAAGGTGGCGGCGGCGTTAACCGAGAAATGGACTGGCGAGGCTATGGATAAGACGCTGTTTGCGGCGATTTGGGCGAGATGTGGCACATCAGACTGGCCGCAGCGGCAGCGGAGGCAGCGGCGGGTCCTACTCTCTCCTGGTCCCTTGGATGGCGGAGGCATCACTCGTCAGGGGCAGACGGCGATGAGCACGGGCGGGAAGGGGAGAGGGAGGATTTGAGCCCTAAGAAGGACAGCGGGGAGTTAACTTCGAGGACCCTTGAGTGGATGGAACCGTGCATTGAGAAGCATTCTGTAGTACGAACTGAGTAGTATAAGTACCTACGTACATATGTACTGCTTAGTGCTTGGAGTACAGAAGTACTTTTACGTCTTTTGTCTTACTGTGTATCACGTTCCTCTTGGAACAGACACACAACGTGTGCGCTGCGCGATAGAGCTGATTTTTCGCATTTTTGGAGAATCTGCTTACAACATTGATATCTATTCCGGGCAGGATGGAACCCGGAACCTGGGCCATATATCTTCCTGACCAGACCTCCCAAAAGGGGCTATGTTCAGCCTTGCAAAGGTACCTCAGAGAAGAGAGCTTCTGGAGCCATCGGTGCTGCTCCAAGGCCGCGCAATAAAAATGGCAGTACTTGCAAGAGAAGACCCTCCCCTCTCAAAAAGAAAAGACTTATACGTAACTTTTCTCAGTCTTTAGTCAAAATTTGGACTTTTTGGAGAGCGGCACAGAAACTATGCAAGATAGCTTCATGTGAGCACCAGCTTTCAATTGCATCCTTCAAACAGCAAAATCAGCGCAGTCATCTCTAAAGATATTGCAAATGGCAGGACTATGTGCAAAAAATTGCCAAGCAGCTGGCTGTAGAAAGGAGAGTCGCCAAGAATGATAGTCAACATCATCAGCATCGCTCCTATCACCGTCCACAAGCCTCCGTATCACTTCGTGGTTGCCGGAATCAAATCTAGCTGTCCTTATTCGGTCAGAAAATTTTTGTCTACGATGCGACCTTTTGTGCTTCAAAATTAGACTCTTTGTGCTATGAATGATACTCCAGAATCGAGATTTGCCCTAATTTTAGTTTAAACTTTCGGCCTTTTGAAAATCACATTTTTGCCTCTCTGTTCATTGAGTGCAGCCGAACTTTTTGGGCACCGGATCCGATATTTTGCCTTTGTACGCATCTCGCAATACTGAGAGATCGTCTCAGAAAGCAGACTTCTTCACACTGTTCTGTGCTAATCGAGAGAAAGCGCACATACGTGGCGCAAGCAGATGCCCACTCCAGAAATCGCTTGCTCGATCTGGCGATATCAAGGCTACCAAAGGCGCACTGAGCGAGTGAGTCCGTGTACTACAACGCGAATTGCGTGAATGCATGCGATGACTTGCACAGAGAGCGAGATAATTGAAGAGGTCGGTATCTTCAGCATAGAGATGTTATTTATGAGGTCTTTGGTTATTCTGCGTGCCCCATAAAAGAAGAGATACGTCGTACACTCGTTCAGTCACACGATGCGTCGTGCGTGTAGCAAATGTCGTACTCGCATATACTGTGCGCAATGAAGTATGAGCACGGTATATTTTTGCAACGGGCATACAGCGCTGAAGGCCCGTCCAGCAGCCGCTTAGCGCAGATGAATGTTATGCCGAGTAATACACCGGTTAGACAAGAATCTCATTGAACGTCAAGTACGGCGAATACTCTGTAGCATCCATGGGAAAATCAGGAGAGCCATCAGTACTGCTACTGTTCTTGCAGTCAGTTGAGCATAAGATTCCATGTGTGTCTTGTCTAACCAGTGTATTATTGTACAGTCGGTTTAACATCCATGGCAGGCAGCTAAACGGGCCTCAAGCACTGATCTGCTCTGCCTGGTTCGTGTCGTGCCAGGGCGCGTTACAGCCTTAGGTCAACAGCAGTAACAAAGCAAGACAAGAGAACTTGAGCACTGTATTTTGGGGTCACGCCAGCTTTGCAATAAATGGTGAGGCTAACTTCAAGACTATGCTAAAGCTGCCGGCCACACGAATGCAATAGTCGCAGCAACCTACACGTTACTCCTAGATACAAAAAGTTACAGGTGTAGTAAAAAAGTTGCACACTGCTGCAACTATATCAACGGTGTGATCTTAGCTTAATGCAGCCTGAGAAAGGTGTTTCGTCACAGGATAACTTCGCTGCTGTGGGGACAGCCACATATGCACTGTATGAGATAAGCAGGAGGCAGGACGAAAAAGGCTCGTAACTGCTCCTGCGCATCGAGATTGACTTCTAAGACTGCACTGTTAACTAAGTGAATATGCTCTCCAAATGCGGCAATTCGCGTCTTTGTTGCATCCATCTGCATCTGGTGTTGCAAAAACTATGAGCAACGCGGAGAGAAATGCACAGAGTCGTCCTTATCACACTCCTTGACGAACATCAATGCCAAAAGGCCATTTACTGTCGCTGACTGTTCGCTACGAGGGATATTCAGTCATTACTGTACTCCGGGGAAACAGGTGAAAATTTTTGGTATATTAGGTTTCTTAGGTGGGAGATTTTGCCTGAAAAGGAGATGGGAAAGGTAAAAATAGGGGGTTTTGAGACCCATTTTGCAGACTGGAAAGTTAAGCATTTTTTATACCGTCAAACTTTGGCACAGGAAACTCCGCTTTGAAGGATTCTTGATAATAACTATTGATCCCTCGGATACACCTTAAACAATTTTCTACAAGATTCTTGCTATCAGTGGGTCAAGAAGTATCCAAAATACAACAAAAAAGGTAGGAAATTATCCGGGATCCCCTGTGGTTTTTCTGTCCGACCCGGTTAAAAAAGGGCTCCTGGCAATGAAGGAGCACTTTTCAATCCTGTCGCACTAAATAACACAGGACAGAGGAGGACAATTCATGATAAAAGATTGCGATGCTGATCACATTTCCGGTTTTTTTTTTTAAAAAAAATCAACCTCTGTCACAGTGAAGATCTTGATGCAGAAAAGAAGACGCTGCTGATGGAAAACTCTACCGCCTGAAAATCCAACGGTGCTGATTTCTGTAGGGAACACAGGTATTTTAGGTTAGGTATGCCAGGGGGAGGTGCCATTTTAGGCTGTTTTTGGAAAAATGCGAAATGCAATATTTTGGGTGGAACATTAGTTTTTGGGTGATTAACCTTCTCCCCGGAGACTCGTTGCTACACGTATTCCGCCATCACGTTGAAAGCTCAAAAACTATTTCTGTGACAAGTATGAAAAACTGAAACTGTCCTGCACCTAACATAATGACCAGTCTCTCTACCATCGGACGAATCAGTACCGTGTGCGTACATGCATGCAAGTCCTTACTGCAAAAGCCTTTGATGCCTGTGCCCTAGGTCTAGTACTGGTTGGGTTACGAGGCAGTGGCCTCGTTTTCATCGGATTCGGATGAACGTTATTTTCGGTTAAAGAGCATTTATTCGGTGAGACGAAATCTTTACCACGTGTTACTAGTTCGATTAAGCGGGATTTTTACCCGTGCACAAAATTAACCCCTATTTGGCGGAGACCACTGTATGTACCAAGTGTGTCATGCACTCCACCAAGTCGCAACGCTGATCAAGATTAAAATTTCAACCCTTGCTGTGAGTTGACGCAGTTCTGCGCGTCCGTCAGCTTGACGGACGCGTCGTACAGTAGACGTTGCTAATGTGACTGCAGGGAGTCCTAAGATCTTTGCCCTAATTAAAGGGTTACTGTAATATTCAGCTCTGGTTAGAAGAGTCCTCCATGTGACTGTGAGGCATCATCTGAATGCGTCCTGCATCTTTTTTTTCTCTATGCACGATACCAAACCTTGACGCGGTGTGCAGGGCCCATTGGTGATTTATCAAACGTACGACTACGTTGTAGTGAGGAATGAATGACAGGATTGATGTGTCGACCTCACCTGTGCTGTCTCCTCGGGAAGCAAGAGTGCAACTTGTGACCCCTGGCGTGTCCAAACCACGAATGACTCCGGAGGAGAGCAAGGAGAGGACGGTAGCAGTTCCCCCCCTCTTGCATTGCTCTCTTCGTTCGAGGACGCCCATAGCTCAGAAGAAAGAGGACGGGCGGGACTCATCCTCCTTTGTTTTCTCATATGACGTCGTTGTCGTGGTTGGTAATGGTGATCGAGCCACGTGCGTCTTGGTGGTGTCAGCACTCAGGTATATGTACACCGTATACCGTTATGGCAGATGTTGGAGGGGGGGGAGGCCACCCTGAACCACACTGCCTAGATGAGCGCACAATATCAGTCATGATTAGCAACATTGCTGCTGGCCTCGTGTCACTTCTTCTGCGTCCAAGTTTGTGTGCGTAGACAACGAATTACGTGCGTGCGTATGCGAACAGTGTCTGACAGCATCCTGTGCCAACCAAGACGAAGGAGTGACAACTGAAAGATTGATGCAACTATCACCTATATTTACAGCCTCCCAACGATACAAGATTTGGATGGGTTCAATCTCCCACCATGATATGTGTGCGCATTGCATTTTTTTGCGTTCTCGTTCTGACTTCTCAGAACAGCTATTATTCATCTTTAAAAGAGAGGCTCATCTCTGCAGTCAGTATGGCTGCACAGAGGAAACATGTACGAAGCACTTGAGTTCACTGTCCAAGTGCGCATCTGGAAAGGTTGCGTGAATGCCTCAAGCAGACTTGCTGATCATCAAGAAATCTTTGCATCTGACAGCACTTTGCTGTACTACATGGATTCCTCGACCACTAACGTTCCATTACTATAGCAATCTCTGTACACCGATTGCACTTGTTCTGCTGCGACAGAGATGCCAGCCGAGGCTCTTCCGAAGCACCAGTCCAAGTTTCAGGCAGCGAAAACTGCAATTTTTGTCTGCATTGTACTATGAGTTTTTCCTGCTGCACTTCAATCTTCATAGAGACTTCTCTTGCTGTCAGTGCTTCACCTTCACATCACCTGATAGTTTCTACTACCGTTTAATTAAAGTTTCGATTTGCTTTCTTGCTACGCTGTCATTGGCCTGTTCAGGACCAGGCAGAACTTCACGAGCTGAAGTAATGTTCATGTCTCAAATTTCACTGTTGGAAGAGTTGGACTCTTACACTTTGTGAGTGTCCGGATTAGCCTTGGGGGTTGTTGACATTTTCGTTCATGCTACTGTTGCTTGTGACAGAGGGTAGATTTTCCTGCCCGCCTAAATAAGTCTCTAAAGGAGGGAAGGATAAACCGCACTTCGGCCCGGTTGGCAACTCATAATAAATTCATGTAGAAAAGTTCAAGGCTACGACAATCCAATGTACTATTGTTTAACAGAATGTACCATCATTATGCGACTGGTGCTTTTTTAGCATATAATCGATGCTGGCCATTTCAATTGAATCTAGGTGCCATTTTTTTGGGTATCGCAGTTACAAAACTGGCATAGACAGACAGTATGGACTGCAGACTGAAGTGGCAAGAACTTTTGCTTGCAAAATACTAACTTTTGTATAACTTTAAAGGACTCCGAGGACTGTCTGACAGAGGACTGAGTCGAAATATTGTACGTACCGGTACCTACATGCACGAAGGTGAAACCAATGGTGACATTGAAAAAAAACTTGCACAATGTAAACTCACACTTCTCGTCACCTCGTTTTGATGCTCGAGCCAGATTTTTTTTCGTCTCGTTACCATTCCCTAGTATCAACCTCGCAACTTGCGTTCAGTTGGTACCAGCATTAGTGCACATATAGCTTTAAGAAAAGAAAAGTTAAGCGTTTTTTCCCTTATATACTACTTCAGACGCACCCGGTGCACTGATGTAAATAAGAGCTTTTAGGCTTCCCCTGTTGCGGTTTCTCTCTTAAGACACTTCATCCATACTTTGTGCTTAAGTCACCTAGACACATATCATGAGGGACTGAGTGATTCATTATTCATAGCTTTCACTCATTGAGGCGCTCATTTGGCGAAACGACGACCTTAAGGTGAAGAAAGCAACATATATACACCAGGAGCAGTTTTGAGCGCTGCTGATACATTCATCAATGTCTTCAAGTGGACGATCACACCTCTAATTTCTCGGGATTCATCTAACGGAATAATTCACAGAAAGCACGAGCTTCAAGGCCTGTAGCTCCTCGTGAGCGTGAAGCAGTTATTGGGCTTCTGCGCACCTGAACGTGATGTACTGGGGAGAGCTCCTGGAACGCTTCCATTACCTCAGCATAATTCTTTAATCATATGTGTCACATATTATCACAAAACGTAATGAGATTAGCAAATGCTTTTTACGCGTCATCTCCAGATAGGTGTGACGGGTCATTCCGTGACAGTTACTGTTGTCAAGCAGCGTTTCCACGACTCGAAGGTTCGAATTGGCACGGTCAAGGATTGGTCAAGCCAACAAGTTCTGATTAGTTCTCTACCTTTAAACACTTCCTTCTCACAAGCGTCAGTCAGGGTTGCCAGAGATATCCTCTACAGCCCCCAAAATTAAGCCCTCTGTAATTTAGAGTTCAGAATAATTTTTTGACATGTCCCCGTCATTTTTTACCAAACAAAACCGCTCTTTCACTTTCATGTAGGAGTTATCAATAGTTCCTCAGTTTCATAACGCTACAGAGGACCTGACGTGAAAAATGGCGGCATTTTTTGTATGACAACAATGAGTTGTTGCAGCACTTCTCTTTGAATGATAGAGGTCCGAATTGGTATGATTGCATCCGGAGTCTTCACTCCCAATGGCTTTCCTTTTTTCTGCGTCTACCTTGTTGACTACGAGGAAAATTATCTCTCCGTTGCATTACTGACTGGAGTTAAGAGGTTTGTGTAAGCATAACGAGCCAGGTTCTGATGAAGGGGCGTGGTTCGTTGCTTTTTTGTACCTTAGCTTGCTTTGCCAGAAGTGGATTGGATCTTGGGGCACTTGTCTGTCAAATACTTTCCAGGTGTGCACCAGAATTTTGTGGTATTGACTTCCAATCTCTGCCACCTGCTCTCCAAAGAGGTGTTGGAGAGGAAGGGCAATCAGACCGTCTGAGAAAGGACCTTATTTGTGGCCACTGAGCCCTTGGAAGATGTTCTTATCCAATGACAAATGGAACTTAAGCTGACAAAGCCCTTCTGTTACATATCATCCTCGCTTGGTCATTTGGTCCGCAGCTGATAGTACTTTTAAATTTCTGATAGGATTCTGATTTGACAAAATGCAGCTCTATATAAATGTGCGTGAAATGTATAACATTGCTTATTATGCGCACCTTGGACACGGCTCAGGGGTGGCCATTGTCACGCGTCCAGTCACGAGCGATGCGCACCGGTGGGCAAGTAGAGCACACAGTCACCAGAGCGCACTGGACGGCGCTTCTGTCTTCTGAATGATTCCAAACGAGTAGAGCGCTACCAACTCGCACTTCCACAGCGCGTAGCGTAGCAGTTATGATGAGAAGGCAAATAAAGAGTCGATCTGTACCAGTGAGCAGTTAGAAAAGACCAACTGGTCTATATCTGTGGGCAGGTTTGCCAGGTGGCCTGAAATTTGGACAGGAAATGATCAATATTCCACATCTGGTTAGTTTCGGGGAGACAAAAAAAATTGCCTTTTACCACCCTAAAAATGCTACCTACGGAGGTCGACTTGCTTCTGGAATATGTGCAAGACTTGCAATATAGTCGGGGGGTGGGGCCGTCCCAGGGGCGTCATAGCCCACGAGCTGTAAAATCCCAAAGAGGGAGTAAAGGCTTTTGCCCAGACGATTCTACGTTGCTTGCATGCACGCACAAGAACGGGGTTGCCAAGGTTTTGGGGGGAAAAGCGCGAGGGTGATCCCCAAAAGAGCAAGTTTTTGTCATTTTTTTCGAGGATGCTGCATGAAGATAATTGACCAATTTAAAATCATACGGGGGATTTGAACCCCAAGCTACATTTTTTATGATTTTTGCAGCCACTGTCATCAGGACAAAAAAGGAAAACAAAACACACATGCAAGGTTCCCTTTCGGCATAATTTATGAGTTTTATTGATCATCCAACCATCACT
>JAAUXU010087029.1_pt1 | contig 41106 bp, 34 predicted proteins | sample 7278151 | NCBI WGS metagenome assembly JAAUXU01 (sample SAMN14350113, study PRJNA611818) | marine sediment metagenome | isolation source: surface marine sediment (1.8m) | place: French Polynesia: Moorea | collected 2018-08
CTTGACCTCGCCGCCCTGCTGGCCGCCACCGTGGATGCGATTCTTCCGGTTTCTGAACCTTCTCTCCACTTCAGCCTTGCTGAGAACACACACTGGTCTCATTCCAACGGCCAAACAGCGCTCGTATCGACAACGCTGGCAACGCCGAGAGTCGGCAGTGACGGCGCAACGGTTGTTGCCGTCGCCTTTGCACGTCAAGCGCACGGCGTCACCTCCGAGGGCGGCGGCTTGGGCGCCAAAGCGTTGAACCACCCGTCGGAAAAACGCCCGGCACCCGAGGCACGTGTTGGCCCCATAATTGAGATGCGCCTGGCCCGCGGAGTCGCCGCACACATCGCACACGCCGGTCAGTGCCGGTGGGATGGCGCCAGGAGCCACCGACGATGGCGCACGTGCTGTCGCCGGCTGCACCGGACCATGAGTTGGAGCTTCTGCCATTGGCACTGACTGCACTTGTAGGTGCAGTCGAGGAAGGCCCATGAGAGAAAGGTCCATGTTTCCGCGGCCGTTTGTGGATTATAACTGTGTGAATGTGTGACTAAATGTAGGAGAGCAGCAGCATTGTGACGAGCGCGCGCATGAAACGCCCGCGCAAAATTATACAGGGTTTATACGATTATGTGCCTTATGCTGCATACAAACACAGGGTATGTCAAGATATTGTTAGCGAGACAGCTCTTTCACCGTCTAGAGTGTACAATTGGTGCAAAGTGAGGCTCTTACGCAGCACTGACATTGTCTACTGATGCTTTCAATGGACCTTATCCACTTACCGTGTCGAGAGGAGTGTCCCGCAAGAACTGTTCCATAAGGGGTCAAGTCGATCCACCTTGCCTTCTGCGAGCAAAAGGTTACTTGGTGACGCATTTAATCACTAATTGCGAACAAGTCCGTAATATATATGCAAAGTTTGTGTTTGTCTCGTGTCCGGAGATAGAACAAAAATGCCGATAGTTAGAATAACTAAGGACTCTGTTCGCGTTTGGTTTGATTAGTCTGCTTATTCAGTATTGTTAAAACAAGCATGTTTACGTGTCCATAACACACATTGGTCGAGTAGCTAAGGTCAATTCCTGGGTTTCAGGCAGTACACGACCGGACCCCTACTATTTCGACAAATCGACGGCACAGTAATGGAGACAGAAGTGCGAAAACTGATCTCAGGGCTGTCATACTCGTGCACATGCAGAACGTCCCCTTTTTATGATTTCGTATATGAGCAATCGTAAATGCATTACGTGCAATGCACGCACTGTACAGTGTACAATGTACCCTCATTTTCATATGCACTTGACAACATAGGCGTGCGTACTTACAAGAGTATTTTATTCCGATACAGTGCTTTCTCCTTCGGAAATGTGCAAGATTTTTCGCTCAACCTCCCATCGCCTACACAGTCACAACTGGCATGCATAAGTATTGGTGCTCGATCCCAGAGTGCAGGTGTCAGTGTCGAGACGCGTCCGAACAATGGTTCTATAGGTTCGTAGATTGAAATGAACCTGACAAAAACGAAGAAAGTATTTCTCCTGGTCGCGAACTATCATCAGGTCCTTATTTCTCCATCGTACCTAAAAACAAATGCACTGCACTGAATGTCGACTCGGGATCGTCTACGAATAATTTGAACTTTTCCTCGGTTCTCCACCCGTGCTCTGATGCAGTAACAAATAAGATGTAGGAAAAAATAAGCATGCGTGAGGTGGCACTGGAAACAATCGACTGGTTTGGACCCACTCAAATGTGCGTACAGTCTGTACAGGGTGATCAAGAGAGTTTACGATCTACTGCCCTTCGGGAAAGTACGGTTTTCTCAATTTTCTGGGAGTCGCCAGACGAGAACTTTTTGGGTTACTGACCAAGAATTGATCTTTACCTGACAAATGTGTTATTGGGATGAGCCAGCACAACATGATGCAATTGCCCTTATACCCAAGACGAGTAGCAATGGATGATCAAGGAGTGCGATTAATCCCCTTGATCTCTGCTTTTTTGGGGAGAAGCACACGGAAGACTTTTCAAGATTATTGGAGCAATTGGTACAACATGGATGGAACATGATTTTCAGGCTGGGGAAGTTCTTGACCCTGAAGGACAGTCATACCGAACACTACAGACATTTACAAATGTCCCACAAAAATTATATAATTCTCTAAAATGTGCCTTGAACAAATGGGAGCTGCCAATGCATGCCCCATAATGGGCCTCTAAAAAATTTAAATGTTTTGCCCATCCTGCAAAAAGTTCAGGTTTGAATTAGAGTTTGACACAATGTCAAAGTGTTTGATATTTTTTTTCCAGATTAATAATGGAATTCCCAGTGGAAAAACACTTCTAGTATAGTCTAGTACAATTCTAAAATAATTCTGTACCTAATATTTGATCTATTAGGCCTCTCTTGACCTCCATCGCAGCCTCCGCACCAGGCTAAAGGGCACAAACATCGGAAAAGGGATTCCATTTACAGTGTACCACTGGAATAATGTTCCTGATACATAAATAAAGGTACCAGTAAATTTTTAAATGATGATTTCTCAGCACGGACTTCGGCACGGAGCACTTAAAACCAGGAGGTGAAAGTCACGGCCATTTGTTACATCGTGATTCCTCAGCATCAGATTGCTTTGAGATCTGTATCAGCTTTAAATAGGGCCCATTAAAGATTGTAATCCAGATTAGAACAAAATTGAACATTCTGCTCAGCCTCCAGAGGCCCTCTAAATTTATAACATGCCATATGTACAGGGTGGGTCGTTTTTTGAAGTGAAACTACACTTTAAGAAACTACCAGCTCAGCGCTGCGAAGCCACATTGCTAGACGAGGGTCCTCCATTTGCCCTTGAAAGGAGAAACCGGAGCAAGGTAGCACATTTGATCATCTTTTTTCATCAAACCATCAAATGCTCGATGCATCAGAAGCTCTCTAAAACGCCTCCAACAGGATGTCACTCATGCAACAGCACCAGTCAAAGCCTCTCAGAATGAAAAAAAATGCAAAGCAAGGGCATCTGCAGCAGACAGATATTTCTTGGCCAGTGGGTAGTCCAGACCAGAATCCTCTGGAATATTGGTTCTGATGTTGAGCCAAAGGAGAGGACTCTTGTCCAATACCAGCTGCTCTAGATCATCTCACGGACAAATTTGAGCCGATCGAAGAGACCTGGTCAGGAGGAGCTGCTCAGACATTGACAGGATTATGAGTGAGACAGACATAAGTGTGTTTTAGTACTAAATAAATATGACCACTAAAAGTTCCATATTGCACTAGTTTCTCCTTTCTGTAGCAAATATAATACGTTCATCTGGCATGCCCTAAAAATACTGCTCCGCAGCCCCGAGCAAAGTACCTCCAATAGCTTGATGATGTATCACACTCTGGAAAAACACCCTGTGCATAATATGTAATGCACTGTGAAGGCCTCTGGAGGCTGAGCACAATGTCCAATTATGTTCTATTTTGGTTTACAATGGGCCTTATTTAAAGCTGATAAAAACTTAAGTGTCAAATCACGACATCTAGGCCTGCTTGTGCATTACTGCACAGAGAAAAGTACTTCAGCTCGGAAAGAAGACATTTTAGGAGGAAGTTGCAGTATTTAATTTCTATGAACTTTCAATTTCACAGAGATTGTATTGGGTGAGAAACTTTCTGATGCGACGCCTCTCACGAGTCGATGCCAAACTGTACAAAATCAGGCCAAAAATGACTTCCCGCGGGCATTTGGTGCTCTATGACTACTAGGGCTATAGAGAATCTAATAATGGTCTCAGAAAGGACACATTATGCAGGTTGACATGAGCTCCTTAAAAACTGAGATACAGCGAAACAAGAGACGAACGATGCTTAGAAATCAGCACTTACAAAATTGACAGGTAACTCAAGATGACCTTGTGACCTTTGTGTATGCAGTACACACACTTGACAGTGGGGCCCACGGGAACAACACATAGGGGCAATAATTACTGCGTCCTCACCGACGAAGAAAGAAGACGTTGTGCAAGACGTAGAAGAACGAGCTTTCTCTACCTCTCACAATTGCCTTGGATCTGCTTTCCTCCTTACACCTCTTAAAACCACTTCCGAAGTCCTTTAGTCGTGGGTGCGAGTCCAACCTCTGGCCTACGTGTAAGAAGGCGTACACGGTGGGGTAAATCGGCCCTCGTCTCAAAGTCAATCAGGATTTCTGGTGAACATTTCTCACGTTGAGCAGATTGAACAACAATGGGCAATTGTTGTGGGACAGCGGAAGGCCACGAGAAGCTGCTGAAGGAGACCATTGCCGACCATGAAGGGCCCATTAACTGCATGGCCATATCCGCAGACGGAACCGTACTGGTACGTCATCACTTTTCTCACACGAGAGTTATGATTGCCACAAAGGAAGCATTCCCAACCCTTTTAAAGGACTCGAGTACGTGAAACCGTCCTAATGGCGGTCCTCGTGAACGCGCAGGGGGGCCAGGTCAAGTGTTGGAAAAGAGTAAAGAAGTAATGATGACGAACAATCTGTATTGATCAGTGTGTGTGTGTGTGTGTGAGGGGGGGCGGGGTTCGACTTACAGTATGGTATTGTTTTCAAGTGAATCAGCGTCTAAATAATTCAGCACTCTTCTGGTCTTGACTTGACTTAGATGGCACCAGTGACTTCTCCGCCTGAAAAATCGAGACTGCGGCCAGAGGTGACCTTTGGACAGGAATTATTCAGAAACTGGATCATTTGAATAAAACAACAACGATCGAATGACAATGATTTGTTCGTCATGTTATTTCGTTAGTCTCTAACACTTTACTCGTGGCGCCCACAACATGCAAGCGATATTGGGCCTTTTAAGTAATCATTTTAGTAAACACTTTCATGCTACGCACTCATTTACTCAGGTCACTGGTTCCGAAGACGCCACCGCTCGCATGTGGACCGCGGCCGAAGCCGAAACCGAATGTATAGGGGTGTTTCGCGGCCACACGGGCTACGTCAACGCCGTTGCCATTGTGGAATATTCCATCTACGACAGAAGAGATGAGGACTCAATCAACGTTTGCGCTGTTCTGACGGGAAGCGCAGACGCCACCATCCGCAAGTGGGATGCCACCAGCTGCGAGTGCCTCTTCGTCTACGAGGGACACACGGCCAGAATACAGAAGTGAGTGCAACAGCAACGAGCATTCTGGAAAGCATAAAGCAGCTCACATACGCAACTTGTCACAGCTGCCACGACGTCTTTATGGAGTCCACAATTGACTTCAGATCTAGGGGCACGTTTACCTTATTGCTCGGGGAACATTAGCGGTGATGGCTTCAATCACGTCCAAATCGGGTGGTGCTGGAAACAGAAGCCACCCAATACGTGGTGACCAGCGCTTTCTCTCTGGACCGTCGCATGTGGCGCCTTTGCATTTAGTTATTTATAGAAACAGTAGGGATATCGACAGAACAGCGTATTAAGGGAAAATATCATAAATATTTCATGAAGAATGCGCACATAGATATTTTCACGTTTCGTTAGGCTAGGCCTCATGCCATACGAACGCAGGTCAAACAGACCTCCTCGTTGAAAAGAACTAAGATGTCGCAACCTTACTAGAAGTCGACTTACGTATGAGCGTGAACGGGAAAACCACCAAATGGCATGCTATCATACACGTGCGGCCCGGTCAGCTTGCGTTCTTTGTCCCTTCCGCCCCTTAGGCTGTTCGTGACCGGCGACGTGCTCGTCTCGTCGTCGTATGACTCCACGGCCAAAGTGTGGTCGGTGGATACCTCGGGTCTGGACTTCGAGGAGGAGGGGAAGGCCTGTCTGAAGACTTTTTCCGGCCACGGCAAGGCCATCTATCCGATGATATTTGTCCCCGCCGAAGCTACCCAGCAAGTCAACCAGGAGTCTTTGTGGGGAGAGGAGCAAAAGAAGCCCAAGGATTTGCTCATCACTGGGTCAGCAGACATGACCGCCAGAGCCTGGGACTTCGAGACCGCCAGGGGACTCAGGGTGCCAACTCTATCCATCCATTGACAAACTTTTCCTGGCTTAATCTGAACGCTTCATCTTAGATATTTAAAGGTCACAAGGGCGCCGTGACTACAATGTCCGTGGATTCGTGTGGACAAACTCTCTTCACGGCTGGAGCCGAAGGAACCGTCATTTCATGGACGGTGGCGACTGCTCAACTTTTAAGAGTAGGTAGAAAACCGTACGTGTTAACAGACTGTGGCGGAAAACTTCGTTGCCCTTGTCGCTTTAAGACATTCGAAGGTCACGCCGGGTCTGTTTTGTGCTTGGTGGTGTCCAATCGCCTGATGTACACCGGTAGCACCGACAGCTCGGCCAAGTGTTGGGTCAAGGATTACGGGGAGTGCACCAGGACGTACAAGGGACACAGGCATTCGGTCATATGCATGAAGCTGGTGAATGGAATACGTGAGTGCCCACACAGTTATGCAGAGTGCAGGTGTGAGTAAAATGGAACGTACAGACACGTAGGTGGATGAGGACGTACCTTGCTGGCTCCAGATTAGACGGACTTTCATTTTTAAAACTAATGCTGAGAAATTTTGAAGGGATATATAGTACTCGTAATGACAGCTGAATGAACGAACAGTTGCTCAATACGTTTTGTCATAAACATCTCTCGCATCTAAACCTGCTGTAATTGGATGTTTGGTGAGGGAAATGTCAGATTTCAGACTTCAGAACGCTACTACCTTTATGACCACTCCCTTGCGCACCGGATTTGAGGTTTTCATGTAGAGCACTGCAATAATAGCATGTGTTCGGAAACTTAACTTTCTCATCATCTCTCATTCATATGTTTCCAAGCTCACTTTGACACACTCTCTTACTTGATCCAAGTTCTTGTGGACAAATACGACTTTTGAGAAGGGCGGCGGTCAACTTCAGTCCCTTTCTGGAAATCTCACACTGATCAAAAGATGTTGAAGACAAAATGTATCTAGCAACTTTGACTCACAATGTTGTCAAATTTTCACAACTACTTTGAAAATGTGAACGACTAACTCGGGACAGCTCGGTACATGTACAATTCCACATGTATCAAGGAGGTCGATACGATGGTTCTGCTATACTTGTTTCGTTTTATGCGATGCTAATATCATCTCCTGAATATTTTGCAATAGTATTCACGGGCAGCGGCGACGGCTGCATGCGTGCGTACTCCGCTATGTCAGGGGAACTCAAGGTGACCTACGACGGTCATGAGGGAGCCGTCAACTGCATGCTACTTCTGGACAACAAGAGTTACACTGGATCCAGCGATTGTACGCTCCGGTGTTGGGATACGAGGGAGTTGTGGTGAGCATTCGAAGAGAAGCTTAGAAGCAAAGTTCGTAGTAGAGTCCCATATTTTTACACATTTAGGGAGAGCACCATGCTGAACGATCTGGAGGCTGCTGTGGTTCCACAGGCGGATCAGATTACGAAGGACGAGGAAGAAGGAGAGGAAGACGAAGACGGCCACCAAGTGGATGGGGCTGATGTCAATGAAGAAGAGGATGATGTGGGGTTTGGGGAGCAGACGAATGAGGACGAAGGGGATGAGCAACCAGAGGGTCACAGGGACGAAGAGGACGATGCAGGGTTTGCGGATCAGGCAAACGAACAAAATGACGAAGAAGAACCTCCCAAGGACGAAAATGACGAGGAAGGACAAAACGCAACGGATGACGAGGAAGACTGCGACGACGACGACGAATGAAACTGCTCGCCAGCCTTTTCGTGACAACTAACCTTTATTGAGGCAACACGTGCCTATGCGCAATGGCTCAGAACATATCATACAGAACACGCACACGAAATCTTTAAGCGATGAACATTATTTTTGGCTAAATGGTTTAGCATGTGTGTGCTCTTTCATCCATTCGACAACTAAGATTCATAACAAGTATTCCATCTTTTTGTTTGCATCCATGGCGAAAGTCACCCTCGGTGTGGTTGACGTCCAACTGTCCCTCGTCTGGACTCCCGACGAGAGGTTAAGGGCCTCCAGTGACGCAGGCCGTGGGAGTCCTGCATGGGGGTCATTGCTCATTAGTCGTTCTTGGTTACTCTCAGGTCCCCTACAAGACTTACGTGCAGTACCACAAAGATTACAAGATAGTGCGGAAAGATTGCAGGTGGAACCTCAACAAGCTCTTCACCATTTAAAATTGTTTCATGGCCCAGTGAAGCATATGAACTCTTCTTACTTGCTTCAGATACCAGCACAGTGACTGAGAGTGAAATCGAAGGAGGCTGGGAGGAGGATCAAAATCAAGAGGACTTTTGACCTTTGCCAACAGTAAGAAGACACCAAAAGGCATCTTGCCGGGGGGGGGGGGGCAGCTTGCACAGGTGACCAACGAGCTATTGCCAAGCTTTATGCGTAGCCCTCTGGATGACGACCAGTTGGGGAAAGGCTTTCCAAAGAGATATCCGGGATCAATTCTTACGAGTTCTGCTCATCTTCTTGAGCGTCTCCTCACTGGCGCTGAATTTGTGTGGTAAGTACTGACATTTCCGAGAGGTACAACAACAAAGATAAGATAAATCTTCCTCCGCAAGTGCGTGCGTAGCGGAGATAGTGTCTGAAGGCAATAAGACACCATGTCTTTAGTGGCGCCAGGCTTTTGGCGGTGATGTTGCAATCTTCGTAGATCACGGTCGAGCAGAACTGCTCGTTATTTCTCCCCATCGCAGCTGAAACAGGAGTATTCGGCAAGATTGCGAATCTGGCATTTTCTTCCGGACCACTTTGGCATATTGGCCCGGTCAGAGCCTGGCAGCGCTGTCGACAGCTTCAGTCTTTCGAAGTGAGGAAGGGTGAAGGACGTTGTCGTACATGGGAAAGGTCAACACGAGGAAGTGTCGCAGTGAGGCGCTCTTGTATGCACGGCATCTCAGTGAGGAAGGCTCGCGGCAAGGGGTTGCCGCCGAGCGCCTTCACCGTGCATACGAATACTGACAAGCATCTTGCATAAGAGATAAACGCACTCATGTTAGGATTTGCTTCTCCAGCCTTGCTAATGCCTCAAGTGGCGAAGTGGCGTGTCAGACGCACTGGTACAGGCCACCGGGCCGGTTTGGCGGCTTAAAGGTTGCCGGGTTGAGGATGGCAGCAACGTGGATGGCTGGAGGAGCAGCAATCTTCTCGCGCCTCCAAAGTGCTCACAAAGACTTCTTGCAAGCTCAGAGCCTTTATATCCCCAAAAGTTTGACTAGGCTCGATGTTGGCACGCTCGGCAGATCTTGGCTCGACACATCGCTAGCCAGACGGTTATAAGATTGCTTTCATCGCCAACTGACAAGGCGTCATTGAATTTCTACCACAGTATTTCCCACCTGCTGCACGTACAGCACTGTTGGCGTGACTGCATGCACAGAACGTCATGTTTAACTTACGCGCTTGGATGAGAGGCGTCGTCGCCGATGGCTCGGTTTGCACAATTTGGCTGAGCCTCCGAATCGCTATTGGGGCTTGGATCGCTTCGCGGAACGGAAAGTGGTCCTCGGAATGCTAAAGAGCAAAGATAAAGTGACTTAGTATTCCTATACAATACGAGTGCGAATTCGTACATACATGAACTGACTTAGATGGTTGCACTCACAGGGTCTGCGTTGTCCCGCCTTCGCGTTAGGAAGAGGTCCTGTTCGTCGTCGATGACGCAGAGTGCGGCAGTGGGGACCTCGACCGTCAGTGAGGAGGCATTCGCCGTCAGCGATGAACGGACGGAAGAAGCATCTCGCGAAAAGCCCTGAAGTTAAAGGTTTACTCCGCCATGTAGTGCACGCCTTTTCTCCAATCTGACGCTGCAGTGGCAATGCAGCCTCAGTACAGTATGCACTGAAGGAATACAAAAAAAAGAGTCCTATGTCCTCCTTCATAGCCAGGGAGCCTTCCAGTGTCCCCGTGACACCTGTTTCGTCTTCCCCATGCTATCCCCAACCCTTCTCATTTTTATTCGATGAATAATTCTTATGACTCACAGTGTACGCGCGACCGCATCACAGAGCAGAGAGGAAGAACTCGATCTGCTCTGTGGACAACGTGAATGCGTGGAAACAGAGACGCGGTAATAATGGCGGGAACAAAATACCGCGCATGATGACCAATCCATGTACGCGCTACCATATATGCAAGTCTTTTCAGGACTACGGACTAGGAATGTGCACCAGGGTATCTAATATATCATGTTAAATTAAATGGAAAACGCGATTTTATATGCAGACGGTTGCTCCGCATCAATGTACCGTGGTACACTAAAGGGAAAGGCACAAACATAGGGTGAGGAATCCCTAAGGTTTACTCAAATTGCTGCGGAGAATCGCGAAACACCGAGATCCCAAATATGACTGCATGTGCAGTCCTGGTCAAAAGTATTGCGGCCTCAGCCTCCGCCATGCCTGGTCTCAACTTGGGAGAGTGGATTCGTTTGAAACTGGAGAAAAAGTCTGTGCTGCAATTGCTATTCTGCTAGAAATCAATTCTCAGGCTCACAGTCCTTCCGGGACTTTTGACTAGGGCAGAGTCCTGCATACATATGTACGTTGCCGCGTTATCATGACTCTGTGCGTGTGCCGAGGTGAGCCTGAAGTCGCCTCAACAGGTGTTAAATTGTCGGGGAAGTTCTCAACAGTTTCATCCCTCCGGCGAATCTGTTGCTGTCTGGTTGGGCACAAACAAACTCACAGTTTGTTTACAGCGCGAACTGTAGCAGAGTACGTTGAGCAACGTCTACTTATACACGGTGGCCTCGTATGAGTGAAAGTGACAGGATGCATTTAATTTAAAGATTTCCACATAAGAAAAAAATCTTGTCCCACTGCTTTGCAGTTGACTTTTCTCGCGGAAGAGGAGAAATAAAGAGAAAAGTGAGCTCTTCCTATTCTAACATTCCCAACAATCTTGGCGTGCTAAATAACATGGAAAACATTTGGAGAATATGTCAGCTATATTTTTTGAGCGTTGGCTGAGGCGATTTGACCTGTTCTCGGACCGTCTACTGATATATACGTTGTAGGGCCAAAGACAGGTCAAAACTTCAATCAACGAGGAAAGTTTGGTGAACATTAGTTACGGTCAATTTGTGATTTGAAACGAAATTGTTGCTTTCCATTTTTCCCAAAATTTCCAGTGAAAAATACTTAGTGCACTAGTGCAAAGTTGTAGGGAATTGCAATAAAGAAATTTTATTCTGAAATGTGTTTGGGGGAAATATGAAAACACTTTATCGCCCGCTACATAACCTTTTGGGCTGCTAAATTCAGCTGCGTAGGCCTGACTGACCAGCCTGAGCCTGCCTTTACTCTTCCTCATTAGGAATGGAGGGAACAAAAACTTCCTCGGGGGAAAACAAAACTTTGCTGGGTTGGCCTCCGGTAAAGCAAAAAAGGTCGCGTCAAATAACAAATTGCGTCGTTGTAAAAAAGACTTTACTGGCCTTGAACCAGCTGAATGCCCGGGGGCTCCGGATTGGCCGAGGGTGAAGCCCGTGCCACGATCTGAAGCCCAGAGGGCAGTCAACTGATTCGCGGCAAATAAAGTACTTCTTTACAAAAATGCAACATACTGTTATCAATTCCCTCGAAGTAAAGTACTTTACACTTTATATCCTTTGAAATAAAGTAAAAAGTCTACTCTTCAATTTTTAAAGAGGGATTATCTACCCCCGGTCCATTAATATATCACTCGTCAATGAAGCGACAATGTCGTACCATTTTTTTTAAATGTATGTTTACAATAGACATGTTCTCTCTCCAAAAAAGTACGACCGTTTTGCACTGACACAAACTTTAGGATCATTTTGATTCCCTATGACAACGCTTACGAGGCCATCAAGTGGCCCAAGGGCAGTCGAATTCATCAAAGGCCGAAAAGTCTGTTCTTTGGAGAGGAAATTTATAATTTGCGGGTTCTTCTTTTAAAATTTTCTGTAAAAGCATTTATATTCTGTGTAATCTTTGTACTTTGGTTTCGCGAAATCTGCTGGAGTGGGTAAAAACGCTTCTATGTCAATTCTGTCGCGACACAAAAGACAAGATGAGTTAGATGCATGCTGACTGAAGGCAAAGAGACCTCGCCTATAACTCGTGACAAGACCAGGGAGATGATGCTGAATAGAGAGGAGGTTTTATGCAAATAACAGCTTCCAACACTTCCTCCTTGGCGTTACACGAGTGCTGCTTACCTCTCCAGGGTCTTGTTGTCCGCGGAGTCTGCTGCTCTTGGAGAAGCCCTCAAACTTCACATCTGTCAGACGTTCGTAGCTGTCCAATTTAGAGATGGTTTCCAGATTGCGGAGTATTTCTGTGCAATGGAGGGCAGCTGAGCTCGTTCATTCAGCTCGTTACATCCCTAGTGTCCTGTACCTTTATCGACTGGCGGCTCCTTTTCGACTGTCTCTCCCTGACCCTTGGCATCAATATCTTCGTCGAGGGTGCGATTAAAGCCAACGTGAGTTTTGAGGCTGCGATCGGAGTCGCTGACGCCCCCCTGACCTCTCATCACCACCACGACGAGCACGGCCGCCAGAACCAGGATAATCACGATCACGGCAAGAAGACCTGAAAGATGCCCTCCGACAGCCTGAGCGAGCAAGTGCTGCACGTGTAGGTGTCACCTATGACTGGCAGGAGTCTGATGGGATCTTTTAGAGGAATGAGTGTAGTCGTCTTCGGTGACGACGGCGTGGTCGAGGCCTCCACCACCACCACCACCAATTCCTCCTCCTCCTCCTCCTCCTCGTCTGCGCCTGAGGTGTAACTTTCTTCTTCCGCGTGATCCTCCTGGTAGAGCGGCAACACCGTGTCTAGAACTACTGGGTCGTCTGACTCAAGTTGCAGACTAGGGACTAGGGCAGTAATGTGATGCCGGTATCCATTTCCTGGCGCCAGCCCGCTCACGTTAAAGACGTGTCGTCGGTGCCAAGATCGGTCGCTTCCCTGTGCCTCCTCAAGCTCGACTTGGAAAGTTTCATTTGCCAATGGCTCATTTTGCTCAATTTGGCCGGATGCGAACGTGACGGCCCTGAAATGCCAATGTGGTTAGACTGAGACATCCGTTCGTGCGCATCTGCACTGTGCTTGCATAACCATTCCACGTAGTGAGTGTAGTGCACACTTCTTTTCTCAGCCATAACTTTGGACTGGATGGAGGTACAGTCGTGGTTGACCCAGCTCTATGGAGAGCTATGAAGATCCTCTCAAACAGAACTGATATGCACTTTGCTTTAGGACCACTCATTTGTTCACAACACAATCAAACCTTTATTAGTAAACTCTGCTTTAGAACCTAACTTTGATCCCATGTTGTGAAAAAATGAGTGATCTTAGAGCGAAAACGCTCATCAGTTTGATTTTAAAAGAGATTCTTAGCTTTCCAGAGAGGCTTGAACCGTTTCTACAGCTTAATCCAGTCAAAAGTTATGGAAGTGTCCACGACACCCACTGCACTCAGTTTGTTATGAAAGATTTAAAAGTGCCCATAGTAAAACATGGGGTTTTTTTTCAAAAAGTGAGACTTGTACCAGCTATATCAGCGTCTAACGCCAACTTTCCACCCCAAGAAACTAAAATTGACGTTTTTGAACTAGGCCCATATACCCCAGGCTGCACCTAAAAACAAACATTTTGGCTTAGTGCATTTTAGGTTTGTTGCCTGATGCAAAATGGTAAAAATGTAATCAGGCGATTTTCAAAAGAGGGTTTTTTGACACACCCCCTCTCTCGCGGTGCAGTTTTTCTGCACAATCTCAGAACATAACAAGGTGCTCAGATTTCGAAGCCAAAGTTGCTTTTCAGTTTCATTTAAGTTCTGTGCTTCACTCAAGCATCTGGGAAGTAACAAGGCAGGTCCACGTCCAATTTGAGATGATAACCTGACATCTTTACATATCGTGTCCATAAAAGTTTGAAGACAGAGAGGGGACGCAAAAAAGGATTATTTCTTCGTTCTATTAGACTACAATGTCTTTAAATATAGGCTTGCACCAAATATAGGACAAAGAAGGCGATCAAGAAAGTTGGTACAGCCTGACACACATATATGGCATCCAGTAAGAGATTACAAAGTTGATCAAGCCTATAACATATGTGTGCACCGCACAGTAAGTGCGCCTTGCTACGAGTACTAAAACGCTTGATGCTTACCTGATTTCTACGCGAAGTTTGTCGTTGCCTTCATTAAAAGTCATCTTACAGCTCACCGTGACCCAACCGGGACCGAACCCCGCGGCCTGGCAGGCCTCTATGGTGGGCAGACCTGAGGGCGAAAGTCATCTCAAACAATTCTTCAGCAGGTACTTCTTCAAATCTCATGGATTTGTTGTAGACGCATAAGGTACCATTTGCTTACGAGGCAACGTTTCTCCGGCGTTCTTGTCTTCTCTCTTTCATCCGACTCCCTGGCCTTTAATATTTTGTGGAGAAAAAGGCTAGAAGTTACTCAGTAACTATAACACTGAAAGTAGCAGGTCCAGAGAGAAGAGAATTTTTCGACAACTTTTCCCGCCGCAATTCTGAAACCCTAGAGGCGAATCTCCTGCTGGTTGAAGAAAGGCAAAAGCAAAAGAAAGGTGGCAAGGTTGGAGAGAAAGTTTCTCCAAGTTTGTGTGTGTTCTTCTCCAGCTCTCTCGAGTCCATAGCAATGGTTCTTTCCAAAAGGGTTGGGCATAAGTTAGAATGAAGAAAGAAAAACATGACGCGGTGGGGCAAAAATGCAAACGCCTACTTGCTGTCCTGCTGTCTGTTGACCCTGACCTCGTGGGGTGTGATTCTCACCCTCGGCTGGGTGACAACGCACCCGTGCGTGGTCGTCTGGTCGACTACGAAGCATAAGGACTCGGCAGAATTCCTTCAAAGAAGGACAACGAGTACTGCACGGACTGTGCGCCCCAAACTCCGTGCGAAAATTGAACGCAGTGAGTTGTTGCAAAAGTTGGCACTGACTTCTGGGACACAGTGAATATGGCCGAGGCCACCTGTGCTTTGTAATCCGACCATAGTCAGAACTTGTTCAAGAAATGAAGTCGTAAAAGTGAGCAGGGCACAGGGGTCATTCGCCTTTATTGCTGTCGTACAGTAACTACGCAGTCATTGCCGTACTCGACCGTACAGTACCAGCCGGATTAGGCGCGTCTCACTTTGACCATCCAGGTCTGCAGGCATTGATGTCCACGTTCAAATGAAGAGTTCATACTCTTATACTTTACTAGAGAAAGGTCAAAGACTTAAGAATCTATAATAAAAAGTTTCACCCTCTGGGTAAGATTGGTCCGGCCTACATTGTATTGTTGGAACACTACACGAAAAAATTACCCAAAGTCAGTTAGTTGTCAGCAGTATTGCTGGACTTTGACACCGATTTTTGAGCTATGGCTGACGACTCCCCCGGGTGCCATTACCAAGGCTGCAGTCGTGGCTGCCCAAGAAAGCCCCACAGCGGCACTCGCCCGGGAGGGGCTGGAGAGGGAAAGGGCGGAGGGGTTAGAGCAGTCGACGATGAGCTTCGTACGCCCAGTCAATTTCAACCTACCTCGCCCCAAGAGGTCACGTTTTTAATGGAAACGGATGACTTTTCGAGTTTTTTATGTTGTTCAGGTATAACGCAATGGTAGGTATTATTAATACTCTTAATCTAGAGTAACCCTTTGCCATATGAGGACGTTAATAACGCAAGTCAGACGCGTTTAATCTGACTGGTACTAGAAGGCGCCGTGCCGTAGGTACTGGACGAGACTGAAGGTGTTGTCGGTACTGGACTGTCGGTACTTTAGGTACTGAACTGGAGTGGATTGTAGGTTCTAAGCTAAACTGTAGGTGATGTTGAAAGCGGACTATACTGTCCGTTGCAGTTGCAGCTGCTACTTTATGGTCTGCTGTAGGTACTTTAGGGCCCGCTGCGTACTATACAGCCCGCCACAGAGTTGGACTCACTTTTTACACTCTCCCACCCACCCCTGGGCAATACAGCTTGGGCATAGAGGGACTGGTTATCACTTGGGTGTTTGTGAGGTCAACTCTGCCCACCTTCTCTAGGAAATAACCACTGGCTGGGGCCATCTAGCGTCTTGAGGTGGACTTCTCCATCAATCATCAACGAGTATAGTCAGTGGTCGTATGCTCATGCAATGGCAACACACTCCTGAAATTGTCACCTCCCATTGTGCCACTTGCAACGGCTTCAGTAACACCAAAAGTAGATTAGATTCTCTCTTGACTTAAGAGCTTGACTTCAGACTCCAGAACTGCTACCAACATCAGCATTTCTTTTAAGTGATTTTAGTCTTCACTTCGTTTTAATACTCTGAGAGTCTTTCAAACTCGTATCAAACTCCGAAAATAAAACCCTACTGTACAGCAATGCACTATGCAGTTAGAACTGTGGGAGCTGTTGGTACTGGACTATCGGTACTTCAAGTACAGGACTGGAGTAAATTGTAGGTACTGTGCACCGTCCTTCCAGGTGCTAGCGAAGAAGCGAGATTTCTGTTGCCTTCTTCCTCCAGGTCTCACAGCTTCTCTGATTCACTCACCTTTGGGCTTTATTTGGAAGACGCAAGGCTCTTGCTGTGGGCCAACCTCGTTTGAAGCCACGCATTCCACCTTGCCATAATCTTTAGTGGAGCGCGGGCGGAAGGTCAGGACGCTGCGGGATCCTTTGTTCTCGACTATGCTTTCATCTCCGTCGCTGGAAAGCAAGAAAGGGAGTGGGTGGAAAGAGGTTACAAACATATGCGTGACTTGGAGCTTGGAGGAAAATTCTCACTTTCGTCGGCGTTAGTATTCATTATGAAATGCTGTTTTGTCCTATTAGACGGAAAGTGCATGTCTGCTGGTCGTGCCAAAAAGCTTTGACGACGCTCCTGGCCCAAGGCACCATTTGACCCTCTCACCGTGCACTCAGATATCTCGGTGACTCTCTTGCCCGAGTCCTCAACAGTGTCCACTGAAAGTTGATGCTCTTCTGGGGAAATGCTAGCACTTCGCAGGGCAGCTTGACTGTCTCCTCGAGGCCGACGAATAGCACCAGTTCCCCAGTACGCTTGCAAATAGGGCGATCTAGGAAAACACGATTGCACGTACAGCACATATATACAGCACTATGTACGCACAGAGAGTTGGTCAACAACTTGCACACACAGTGCGTAGAGCACTCACATTTGACCCTGACTTCCATCACTCCGGAGGTGCCGACGCCAATCAGGTTCTCGGCTTCACAGGTGTAGTTGCCGCTCCTGTCCGGAGAGATACTCTCCAGGGTGAGCAGGGAGAACAGGGAGGCCGATTTCTGCTCCGTACGATGATTCGCTATTGTAATCTCCGAGGAAGCTTCCAGGAGGTGTCCCTGAAGATACGTGATTTGATTTCATGCCTGGCGTGCTTACACTTGGAGAAACTCACGTCCTTTTTCCACTTCAAGACATGTAACTTCGGATTGGCGGTAACGCTGCATCTCAGCTGCAGCACGTCTCCCTCCCTCACGGACACCTTGTTGGCGGGATACTCGGGCAGGGAAAGTTTGACACGAGGCAAGTCTGGAAAGACGGGGTGAAAAAGAAAGTCCGACCACGTTGGAGTCAAATCATGAAGATGTCGCAGACAAGCAACAAATCATCCTCTAGGTGGCGTTGGACTTCTCGACGTCGTCGAGAGAGAGAGAGAGAGAGAGAGATTTGTTACGCAGAGCGTACGAATGTTAGTTAGCACAAGCTACGCCTCCTTGAGCAGTGACAGGACGCCAAAGGTAGGCACGTGAGGAATGCCCGCCTCAATTGGCCATCTGGACCGTACACCTGCATCGTCTCCACCTACCTCCGCGCGGACGTCGTGAGCATGTACTTTCTCGCTTGCTCAGAAAGCTCACATGCCCACGAATCACTAAAAATAGTTGTAATGGAAAGCCTGGCAAATCGCTGCTTGCCTCATCTTCCTCGTAAGTGCTGCACGTCGTTTCTCCACAATGGCGAAAAAAATGAGGTCTCATCAACTCCAGCCCACAAAAGAAAAATGTAAGCACGCACTATGTACGCACATGAGGGGTAAAGGAAAGGGAAGGGGAACGAAGAGTTTCAGTCTTCTTGTCCCAATAAATTAATGGCAGAGCCTTTCAGAGCTTTAGTCAGTAGTGCACTAAATAGAGATTGCGTTCGAGTACGTACGAAATGGTTTGCCTCTCTATTTGGGACTGTCAGGGGAGGAAAAAGAGGGCGGTTTCGTCCGCTCCATATTCATGTAAGGGTACTCGATACACGTGTCAATGCAGTCGTTCTTACACTGCACTTCAATCTTCCACCGATCCTCCACGGCGCCACCCGCCGCCGCCAGGTGAGGGTTCTCGGCCCAGCACAACAGCACCTTGCCATCGTCGGACTCGGACGGGACGAACGACAGCCTGGTGATGGAGATGTCACCCTCGGGGTCAGTCTGAAGAAGAACGAGTAATTTGAACACTTTCGAGAGTGGTGCACGTTCATTCTCACTTGGAAATCGGCCACCTCCAGCTCCCTGGACCCGATCCTCCCCTTGGTGTAAGCTGTGGGATTTGATCCCTGTACCTGACAGCTGACCTCGTACGTCTTGCCAGCCACGAAGTAGCTCCACTCCCTGACCAATTTGGCTCGGATAGGAGGCACTAGGGTATGAGACTGAGCTTAGTGCGATAACTACTTACACATTGATACGGATAACAACTGAAGCAGTGCTGTAAGTACACGCGCTGTACTGCGAACAGCAAATTTAACATGTCACTCACATAGCATGTTCACTACGAAGCTCGTCTCCGGCGCTGTCACGAGATCCGTGTTATTCGCGCTGCACCCCAACCTTGAGCCCAAGTCTTGGCGACCCAGATTTTCCAGAGTAAGCTTACTGATCAGGAAGCCTTGTTCTCTGGGGAAGACCTGCTGGAAAAGTTCCCTTGAGTAATGTGCATTGAGAAAGAGCGAATGCTTGAATAATTCCGACTTTGGCTTTGGTCTCCACCACCATCTTCTCCGAGCTCTTCTTATCTTGGCGCCACCAGGATATCGTGGGAGACGGCGAACCTACAAGTGAACGTACGTACCAAGTGGATACTAACACGGACTCGCCGCTGACTTGACGTGGGTCACGCACGCGTGTTGTTCTCTGTACCATGTCATACCTCCTCTCACTTCGCATCTCAACCTGAGTGACGCCCCCGACTTCAGGGGTGGTGTTTGGTCTGCAGACAGTAGAGATCCGTCCAGATAAATCTGAGGCCTCTCCGGTAGTTCTGCGCGCGAAAAAGAAAGTGTATCCTCTACTGCTGTAGACAGTGACTGACAGGGTACCTATGAGTGACAGTTTGACCTTGACGTTCCTAGTGGGCGCTTGCCTGAAGTCCACCCTACACCTGTAGGGCCCTGCATCAGTCTTTCGGAGCTGCGATGTCAAGGTCAACAACAGTTCAAGCAGACTTGATAGCTTTTCTGTGGATCAGAGCAGACCTTTTCAATCCTCAAGTAGGACTTCAAAATGGCAGCTCCTTCAGCAGTCTTCCTTCCCGTCTTGTGGATGTGGAATGTGGCGCGGTCATCGAAAGTTTTCCTGTCCATCCAGTGGCTGCCACTGCTCACGTTCTTTCGCATGTCGAAACTGTAGAATTTAAAAATTTATGGAACATGGGCTTGACCCCCATTGCGGGTATGCATAGTGCGATTCATCCCACTCCAAGGCCTGATCTTCTCCAATCTGAATGCCCTCCCAATTGCGAGTGCACCAGAACATCAAATATTTGGTAGCACATGCGACTGCATTGACTTTTAGCACATTTACCTATATATAGGAGTTCCGAAGATGTCTTTGTACCACAGTATGAGGTAGGGCGCGTCGACAGGGGAGAAAGGAGTGGCCTCGCAGGGGATCTCCGCCGTTTGCCCCACCACGCCCACCACGCCCTGCCTCGTCACTTCAAAGCAAGATGACAGGAGACGTCACTTAGGCATAGTTGCGGTGTTGAAAGCTACTACTGTTCATGACTTACCCCGCTGATGGGCAGAGCTACTGCTCACTCCACACCCTGACATCCAAATGAGGGTGAAAACAACTCGAAGCAGTGGCTTCTCCATGCCTTGAATACAGATGCATGTTAGTGTATTTAGTAACAGGTACGTAGAGATGGACTTTTTTTCCTTTCAAGAAATTAAGGGGTAAAAAAAAGCCAAGGGGGGCAAGGGAAAACACCTCTCTCAGCTCTCTGCCAACATTGACTTTCTTGCTCTCGGTGAGGTTATAATAAGAGGCTTGCGCTATTTTAGGAAGAAGAGAAAAACAATGCAGATACAGGGGGCGGGAAGGGACCAAATGCACCTCTCCTCAGTCTGTGTACGTGCTAAAAGAGTCCAGAATGGCACGCGATCATCCTGTAAATGGGACAAATGTTCGTGGCAAAGGGAAATATTTTCTCCCCCCCCCCCGGGGGGAAAGAAATGTTTTCAGCATGGAGGCTGAAAAACCCTGGCCAATACACAAGTTTGCGCCATCCAGAGTGGCATAATGAGCTTGTAACTTGGAAGTTAAGTAATGTAACTAAAGCTCCTCAGACTGCGTTACTCCAACACGTTGCGTCCCGACTGCTAGCACAAGTTCTCCCGCACGACAGACGGCCTGGGGAGAAGATGATTCCTCTCTACGTAAGATACACAGCGGCGAGTTAGTTACCCCTAATTTTTTACCCCTTCCCTTCTCTGTCAAGAGCGCACTGCGCACTTTATCACAGTCACGTTTTGACTGTGTACATACACTGGCAGGGTGTGCCTATGACAGGTCACCAAACCCTACACCTCTCACCCTACCTCCTCACGATGGATTATTGTCCGTCTGATGAACTGAACTCACTCATCTTCTGTACTGTACGTGAAACATGTTTTCCTCTCTTCTCATCATTTTAAATGTTTGGCAACAAGAGCGCCAACAGTTTACTGAATGAAGAATGGCTTGGGTCATCATCAAAGTGAGCACTCGAGGTGGGTGGCACAGAAAATCAACGCTTTGTGCGTATGCCTCACACACGTGCACGTACCTACACCTACTTTAGACGACGCCACTGCAGTTGAAGAGTTACACTTAGCCAGGCTGAGCGCAAAAAAATGGCCGCGAACTGATTGTCTGAGGGAAAACTTAGACTAACATGTCTGCCAGAGTTTGCAGGGGTCCCCCCTGTCACTCACCTCTTTTCTTGCTTTTTGTCTCCCTCGTGAGCTATTCGACGCAGAAGTGGTGGAGGACGGAGAGATACCAGTTGATGAGCTGCACGACCTCTCTCCAAAGAAAATGTCTGTCACAGCACAAGTAGCACATATCTTGCCAACCTCGATACTGCTACAGTTTCCACGCCGCAGCAACGCTTGTCTTCTGCTGTATTGTTAAACACCAGGATTCCATTTTTTTTTTGAGCTCTCGCCTTTCTCGGCACAGCTGAGTGCATAAACTGGAGTTGAGTTACACTTCTTTTTTGTCCTCGAAAGATGGCGAGAACAACTGTAGTTGACAATTCATCACTCTCTTTTGCGTCTCACCTCTTCTTCTCCCCTCAAAGTTGGGAAGTGAAGCACTGGAAGAAGTTCGGCACCTGCCCTAGGCAACTCTTTTGTATCATTAAATCCTCTTCACAAATGGTTTCGACGAGATTTCAATTTCAGCAACATCCACACTCATTCCTCGTCACACCGGGGGTTGCCACAGCAGCCACGGAGGACTCGTCCTCACCGTCGGCGGTGTCGATGATCTCGAAGTCGGCGCAGTTCGTTTTTGACTTCATAGTGACGAGACCCCTCAGTGGCCCTTCTTCCTTTTGCAGACGATGGATAAATGTCGATGGGGGAGTGGAAGTTTTGTGGTCGGAGGCAGAGATGGGGAAGAACAGAAACCGAGCCTGTAAATTAGTTAGATCTCTTCTTTTGGGTGCTGGAAGGGAAACACTGCGACACCAGCAGCAGCAGCGGCAGCGGCGGCGGCAACAACAACCCCACGATCGCCGTTTACTACAGTTACTCCAACACTTGGAACGAACATTGACGTGTAGTAGAACTGTTGAACTGAGCGCGTGTCTCCGTAGGTGCTGGACGTGTGAGCCTCAAATTTGTCCACCTGCTGACAGCAACAGGTGGGCATGCATAGGGGGGCTTGAGACGGAACAACCACGATTCTATACTGTATATATATATATATTAGTAAGAAAACAGTTCTCGTCACTGTTAACACTTTTTTGACGAGACAACGAGTCCTCCGCGTTATGCCTGTTGCACACACACACTAGTGAGTGGTGAGAAGAGCGCGGAGAGTAGTTGGATAGATAGAAATGGGTGCTTGATGGGGCAGTAACCGCGGGTGGCCGGCAGACGCCAAAGCGCTGTTGTTGCCAGTAAAGGGGGCGTTTGTACGATAAGAATTTCACTCTCGACCTCCAAAGGTTTCTTCGTGGAAAAAGAGTCTGTGCAAGCGAAATCCGGAGGATTTTTTTTTCCCCAGTCTTCTCCACGAGGGATCCATGTTCGTATTTATCCTGTGGGGAAGATGAATCCCAGGGAAGACTTCTTTCCATTATGCTCTGACAAAATCCCCGAGAACTTTGCCTTCCTGGTGGAAACACAGATCCACAGACGTCTGCTGTTGCGAAAAAAAAAATCCGCATAAGTTCTCTTTCCACCGAGTTCGTGGGAGAAACCACAATCCGCTCTCCTCGACGAAGAGAATCCTTCGCCTAAGTCTGGTTGTGCAGACGCGCCTTCAGCCTACGTAATGTGCTGCATACGCGTAGTCCACCAGTCCTGTACGTGTGTTCATGCATGAGATGTACGAGTCCGAACGACTGATATTGTGCAGTTAATAATCTGCATCGCGAGTGAGACAGAAAGATGACAAAGCACATGCTACATACGCATCCAGATCGTGCCGTACACGTTTGCTGAAGTGCTGGAGAAGAATGATCCCATTTTATTCTAAGGCGGATGCTCCGACTGCCCCGGGTCGCCCATATTAGGCAAGAAAATATATAGCGCCGAGGGTTCGATCTCGCCGGGGGTGGTTGTTCCTCTAACTTCGTAGCCGCTGATTTTCCCGTAAGGGCAATCGCAGATTGGGATCTTCTGGCTATCACACGAGGGCTTCCCCCGTAGCTCGTCCATCAAGTCTTGCTTCAAGCGTCCTGCTTAAAGCGCAACAATTTGAGGGGGGGTCAAAGTCTTCAAAGTTTTTTTTTCATCTATGGCAACATGTCAAACCCAAACATCCCCGTCCTTCCTCTTCCCGCCAAGCAGGAAGTGGGCCAATCAGCCAATTTATCCTCCATTTTCTCAGTCAGTCTATTTGTGTTTTTGCTGGCCGCTCTGTTCGCCCAGTCTTAATGCGCACAGGCGTGCTCGCGCGCACTCACACTTCCCTGACAGTTTGGAGCGTGCAGCGCAATTTGTTTCCCCCCCCCCCCGTTTTTTCCCCCTCCCACTTGGCTCCGGGGCAGTTTTTCACACAGACAACCAATGGGGTGGTTACATTCCAAAGCAGCTTCACTCTGCCTCACGTGTAAGCGCAGCTCCTCCTGTACGTGCAACGCTTCCCTTTAAGGCTGCACCAACTGTCTGCACCAGATCGAGTCCGTAGTCGAAATGTTGCCTATGGCCCTACAAATCCTGGACACGACTGGTATCGATTTGGCAGCAATCTTAATGTCGAGATGATCCCAGGAGTTAGGACAGAATACGTTTTTATGGTGGAAAAAAGCAGCAGAATGACTGTACTGCATTTGTATACACACGGACAGTATAGTACGCGCGCTCTGCTGTGAGCTGTCTTCCTTCTGAGGAGAAAGGATTTGTCACGGTGCATTAAGAGAGCAAGTTTTTGCCCATGTGGATTCCTCGCTCTCCCCCCTCACCACCCTGGCATTCATACAGCAGTCAACATAGGATATGATAAAGAGCATTCACTAGTTTCAGCAACAGCAATTCAACAGTCACCTGGTTCGTCAATAAAATGTCTTTTAGTGAAAATCTACGGAATTCCTCGTCGCTGTCAGGGCTAAGGTGCTACTAAACTCCAGCCTCCTCTCAGAAGAAAGTTCTCCAAACTTTGTCAATTACCTCTGAGTCAGAGCGAACGAATAAGCGGGCGTGCGGTCAATTACAGTGAGCCACTTCATTAAGTCACGACATTACAAGACTAAGGAGAACAACAAAAAAGAAAGGTTGGGGGTAGCTAATAATATACTGCATTCATACTTAATAACAGCGTTGCTAACATGTAATGGCAGAAACGCTTATCACGAAATAAGATCGCGTGCCCGAGGCCGTGCAAACCTCTAAGAGGGTTACAAGGAGGAAAAGAGACGTCTCCACATGCTGCCGGATTTTTTCCGCCCCATCCATCATGAGGCAGGCGTAGCACTGTGCAGCGTATCAATAACACAGACATCTGCATCTGCTGGCGCAGAACTGAGAGAGAGAGCATAAAAGCTCTCATTGGCAAGCGAATCTTATGGTACGCGACATATGTCCAGCGTGGAAATCTGCGGACTGATTCGTTGTCACATCGAGGTTGACGTGGAGGGTGAATGCTAAAATACCCCCCGGCGCACCCTAACACGTCCCCCCCAGATCTCATCTCGAAAAAATGTCCCTTGGGACCTCTCCGCAAATATGAAATTGCAGCAGACTGCAGAAAACGATGGCAGTGTTATTGATGGAAGCCGTTCTCTGATCCTTGGGAATGTGGCTCTTGGATGCAGCGCAAAGACAGGGTCTCTGTTGGTCGTGACAAGTGCACAACCATTGTGAGGATGTCAACCAAGACCAAGCTCTCTCTCTCCCATTTATGGGAGAGCGCGTGCTCACGCACGAGCCACTGTCATGGAGTCGCTGTCGTGACTACCGTAAAACCGCCAATCATGAAGGAGATTGTCAAAGGATATTACAAGAAAGCTCTTTACAAAAAGAAGACAACATTCATTTTTTCTTTCTCTCTCGATATCGCCAACTCTCTCCGGGGAGTGCGCACGTAACAACGATGCCGAATTGTGTGACGAACGACTGTTGAAGCATGACGAAGTTTCCACTTACATGTATGATATAAATATCCCTTGCTTCACTGTGTGTGTCATCCGCATAATAACGTTCTGTAGAGTGCATACTCAATCAGACAAAAAGGAAAGCATTGGAATGTGGCAAGAAGGGGTGACTGCGCTGTAAGAAGTGAGGGGGGGGGGGGAAAGAGATGAGCAAATTGACAGATGACCCTTCTTCACTGACATCCGAAGCCTGGCCGTGCTTGATGGCGTCCCAGGCGGAAAAGTGTAACGCAGAAGAAAAGCTACATTTGCGTGGTGCTTTGTGAACAAGAAGAGGGAGAGAAAGAACAACAACGTGTCAAAGAGCAAATTGCTTCGTCACAGTGCAGCTACGATCCTAATCAAGGCCAACATGAGGCCGAATCACCCACCCCTCCAGGCTGCATCGCAGGCCCCCCCCTCTCTGTGTACTCAGTAAATAGTCCGAATGTTGCCAGTACGAACTCGGCATTATTGCATTAGCCTCATGCACCAATCTGGTGGTGTCGGTGCTGCTGCCCTTCATCAATTTTCGCGTGCCTTTGGTGTCGCAGCTGCTTCTGCTGTTTCTTGGGTGCCCCCCCCCCCCGAGATTGGACGGTCGATCGACGGATCGAGGAAATTAGAAATGGTGTTACCAAATCAACCGATGATACAGAGAGGCTGCATTGACTCAACTGAGGCCGCCAAGGAAGAAGCCTCTCTTTAACGTAAGTGACGTGAGGGCCTCGTTTCATTAGTCCTGTTCCGAGAAAGCACTGACACGACGCACCCTAATGACTTGTGTGCGCTTAGTCCTCGTTGTACTCCTTCGTGCTGGCGATCGATATTATTCATACACAGATTACCGACCGAGAGAGATCCCTCCAACCATGGATGACTAAGGTTGCGTGATGGCAATACAGAATTTATGGTCACGACACGTGTTCACTCTAAGAAGAAGCAAGCAGCAATGTGTTGACTTACAAGCAAGCAATCGTTTCATTCATACTTCACATTTTTTAAGGAGCTCCGTGCAGCCATGAATAATGATGCAACTGCAGGTGGTCCATAAATTCAGGTCACATTTAGCTATCACGCAACCTTAGCAGGAGGCTTACTGGAATAGCAAAGGGATATTCCGACTGCGTAGTAGAGCTAAGGGTAATTTCCATTTTCCTCGTCGCTAAAACAGTAAAATTTCAGGACCTGAAAGCTAAATTTATGGTGTTGATAACGCCTAATGGGCTGGAGTTGGGTTCGAAGCAACATGCTGTAACATACAAGGATGAAGAGGTTCTTTCTCTCAGTCTAAAAATGCTGCGCATGACTGGGTGTGCAAACTCCGGCCCGTGTGTTTGCTGTAGAGGACGATCGCATCAACACACACTAGCACTCACTGTGCAGGGGAGAGATGGAAGGTCTCACCGACTTATTCCCAGCAACTCATTGGCTCGTAATTGGTTTTTTGCATGCCAACGAGCTTTTCTTCTTCCCCCTCCTCTCATAATTGAGCCGTAATGACGACGGCTTCCCTCTGGTGTCTGCCCCTCTTGACCCCCATCTACTTAGACATGTGCATCACCAAGAAAAACTGACTCTCCTCAGCCGACGTGTACTCACTGTACACAGGAGCTGGTGTACCTAGGAACGTGCCAACTCTAATGGGACGTGCAAACACTGGCGAGGGAGACAGAGAAAGAGGGGAGGGGGATGCTCCACCACCATGCGGAGGGTGCACTTCCGCACCCTCTCGGCCGCGTACCCGTCCGCGTGTGTGCTCGGTAAGGAGAACTCGACGGCACAATGGAAAACATGTCAATTAGCAGGGGGAGGAGGGAAGAGACAGCCACTCATGAGGACCTGAGACATTTAGCTAATGAAGAGTCACAGTCAGTGACCTCACCTTAGACCTGAAATCCGACAGAAAACGACTCCTTCGCCTTTGTTATTGCCCCATTTGTGGGATTACCTAGCGCATCGAGGGTCTCTGCTGGAGGATGAACTCAGGCAGAAGAAAGTGAGTCTTGGGGGGGGGGAGGGGGAATCCTTGACGCGATTTCGTAAATCCCCCGCATCATTGGCTAAGTCTACTTTCTTTCGATTTCCCCTTCTTCTCCTTTCTGAATCCGTAGCCTTTTTTGTCACTCTGAGATCCGAACTCATAGGAGCAGCAAAATCGGAAGCGAAAGGAAAAAAAAATGCTTTTTTTCCGTCCTCGGACGGGTTTAGGGTCTTCTTCTTTCTCTGTCCACGGTGTTTTCATTACTACATACCGAACCTACCTTCCCCCCCCCTCTTCTTCTACTATAGGACGCACTCAAATAGCAGCGCCAGAATGGGAGAAAAAGGATATCATTTCGCATTCGACCTCCTTGACCCTATACTTTTGCTAGTACGTATGTAAGGTATTTATGTAGGAGTTGCTGTGGGAGTAACTGCTGCTTTTTCTCAGGGTTTGTTTTCGTTTGCTGTGGCGTGTGGAGACAGCGATAGGAGAGGGGGGGGGGAGGGAGAAAAATGTGGACAGGTTTTTATGAGAAAGGATGACAGTTCTTGAGATGGTGCCTCATGCAACCTTTAGTCCGTCCGGAGCCTCAGTCGCAATTGGCTTCTTGAGTTGGTGGTGAGGAACCTGAGTCCTTAGTCCTTTTTTCCCCCCTCTGCCCCCAGTGCATTCAAGGGCAGGAATTGTGCCGTGCGAGCATAACGTACCTCGGGGGGGGGGAGACAAAAAAACATTCAGGCACTTTTTGTACTCGAACTCAAGCTTCAAAGATGGGAATACGACTATGCCCGGTACTTGACAAATTGTGGGTGAAAGGAAAGAGAATTTGTTATCCTTTACGGGTAGACGATGTACGCAGATACAGGGTGCGGGCGCAAATGTGGAATTGACTCACGGAGTCAATTTGAATCATTCTCACATTTGATTTGGGCGGAAAGAGGACCCAAACTGATTGGCGGAGCGCAATCAGAATACGTTTTCGCCCAAGCACAATGAAACTTGCACCATTTAAAGGCATTTCTTGTGATATGAACAACGCTAGGAAAATGAAACGTCCGAATGACTCAGTTTTTCGTCTTGACCAATATCCCAGAACATCTATCTCAACCACTGGCAGAGCATTTCCTCCAGTCTTATTTCAGATTGCGCCTGTTCAGAGTTTCAGGTTTACCACGTCTTTGCTCCACGTGCAAGCACTGGGAGGGTGGGAGGTCACATCAAACTGTACTTCTTGGTTGGATTACTTATTCGAGGGGTTTTATGTTAGGCTTGTGCGACTAGACGATTAAACAATTGGTAATCTCAATTACCAATCAATTTAGCACCTTCTAATTGTGGGTGTCAGTTGATTGACCATCAGTACTTCATTGTACATCAGTACCATGATTAGTACTTCTTGAACTCATTTATCGAACCTTACCACAGGATATGCCAGTTCTGGTGAAGGTGCCACATTCTCTGTGTCCAACAGGGTTCTGGCAGCTGCCACTGAACAGTTGCCACTTGGCGAAGCCAGTGGAGAAGAACACAAGGCTTTTGTCTTCTGCTCAGCCAGCTTCTGAAAAACAGGCAACGAGAAGCTAGTTGTCAACTTGTCACCAATGGTAATCATAATGAATCAATGATGATTCCTGAACTCTGCTCAATTAAGAATTATTCAACCAATCTCGATGAAAGCTTTAATTACAACTAATTGCCTATTGGCAGAAGTGTTGCCAACGTTCAACTGTCAATCGACGCCAACGTTTGTCACTTTTGGCGTCTGCGCCGACTCCTGTGCTGAGTGCACTATTTGACGTGGACCTGCCAGTACTTCAAGCTTTGATCGGGTGGACCTCGTGTCGTGTAGCCTCAAGCACCTCATTACCGAGACTATCAAAAGCGCGTTAACTTGCTTGCACAGCGGCGTCGAGTACACTGCAATTTGCAGCAGTTGCGTCAAAGGTGAAGTGGAAGTTATAAAGGTGGAGGAGCTGACAAAAAAAGTACAGCTTTCTAGATGAGTGCGCAGATTCTACGTATTGACCAGCACGCAGACACGAGATCCTTTCTTCCCACCATCCGTTCCATTCACTCGATCTCCTCCGTTCCTTCATTTCCGACGTTGACCAAGAATTGCAGTTTGTTCCCCTCTCTCTCATGCACACTTTGCCCCCCCTTCTGAGCATTATCTGAAAGTATCTGCCCATTCCATCTCCCGGCAAGTCAAGCATTACCCAGAAATGAGGGGCTGTTTGGCTGGCAAGCAAGAGAGGAGGAGGGAAAGAATAAATTCACGTCTCTAATGCCGGGAAACACATTAAACGAGGCTTAGCGAATTAACTCTATGCAGTACGAATGCAAACTAATGAGGAAAAGATTCCTCTGTAAAACGAGCTCTTGCTCCCCACTTTTTTCATGCCCGGTAACGACGACACTAACAAACCATCGTTGGTCGCTCGAGGAGGAATGTTTTTCTCGTCCAATTTCAATCTCAACAACTCTCTTTTTCCCCCTATCTCTGTTGCCTTCTTCTTCCCCCTGGAGAAGAGACGAATAAACCTTCTTCTCTCTTGAAGTCTAACAAAGAAAAGATTTCCGATACGTGCCTTGCCTGCATTCCGACTTGACTCACTCGACTATTTCTCTTTTTTCTTCCAGCCTTTAGAGAGTTGACTTAATGAGCAAGGCCAGGAGGTAGAAAGATTTCCGACTGGCACCCCGACACCAAGTGGGAAATCGTGTCCGCCAAATTGCCTGTGCCGCAAGCAGCCGCCGAGAGCCTCATCACTCACATTCTTACACTCTGGTTGAAAATTCTTTCCTCGTGTCTTCATGAATTTAGCGAAGAATTCATTGGAGTCGCCATCTCTGCACACGAGGCTGTAGGTGCGGGACTCTCTCCAACCCTTTCTCGGCAGCCCGAGCTTAAATGTAAATATGCTGATACAAGAGAGCTGGAGCGTCATCTTTTGCGTCGTCTCGTGTATGCACTCCCGTAAATGGACTGGCAAATTAAGGCATTTCGATGCGTCCCGACGCTCCTCGTATTTTGGTCGCGGCTAATCTGCAAACAAAAACTCCCCCGGAATACGTTAACTTGCTACAGACAGAGAGATAGGAAGAGGATGTAACAGCGCCACGTTGCTTTCCTAGCCTTGCCCTCGACTGCAGTATCAGGTTCGGGCCAACGTAGGGCCTCAAAAAGAGGCCTTCCTGCATTCCTCGACATCAGCTCGATTGAAGAGGGGGTGTGTGAGACTCCACACATTTCCTATCACCAGTCTTGTGTCTTCCCATTTTTCCGCACCAAAATGAGTGAGAAAAGTGTGTGTAAGTGTGAAAAAAGGTTGGAGGGCGGGCGTGCAAAAATTGCACTTCTCTCCTCCACTTTCTGCTCGATCGCTTTTGCCGCATCGGGGTCACGTTCGTATAACTTACAAATTATGACAAAAACTGGCGGAGGAGCCATCATATCTCAAATGCCTGTGCGTGCACCCATGAAGTTCGAGCACGTCGTCATAACAATGCAGCGGGAGGAGGTCTGGGGGAAGCTGAGGGGGCTCTTCAAAAGTCCTGGTCCGCATTAAAACCAAGGCAAATTTGCATGCCCTGCTCGTCCAGACAGAGCAAGAAGTCATCCAAAGGATTAATAAGGACGTTGGCGTCGGACCAGGTGTGAGCGAGGACTTTATTCTCTCAAGCACCGAGGCTCTCGTTCAAAAGGCCGGAAAAGGCTGTTGCGAAAAGTCTCCCTCTTTTTCACTCTCTGCTGCCGGAAGTAGGGGCGTTGTTCTTTTTTTTATACCACTGAGTTGGAGGGGGGGGGGACGATCCACTCCATCCAGCTGCTTTTCTGCTACTCACTGCCTCTGGTATCACCACCAAGGACGATCACGACATGACCAACTCAATCTAAACTTTCGCCGACTTCTTTCTCTGACATGTGCCGCGTGGAGGGGGAGGCCACGGGACACCAAGAGAACAACGGAACAACAGTTTAGCTCAGAACCGAATTTTTCGTGGCAGTGACATGCGTACCGACGACGGACATCTATGGCTCGCCGAAGAGCGCGCAATCACTTGTGCGGTAGTGGATGTTGCACTAGATCTTCAGCTCTGTCCAGCCTTGAAATTAGCATAGCTTCCAGCTCTCTCCACATCAAGGGCGAAGGCCTGCCCTTGTTTGAAGTGCGGCCTTAATCAGAATGGCAAAGAGCGAAGACAAATCGTAAACTTTTAGTAGAAGGATCCTTCGAGGCTTTCAAGACAGCGTCGAGTGCAGAAAAAACAGGGATGAAGCGTTCTTGTGGCCTGCTAAGTTAGAGCTACTCGGTGTGTGCAGTGCAGGGACCTCGACAGAATCATCATTCATTGCTGTAGTAAGTTAGTTTGTGTAATAATCACTCTAGGGACCTCTACCTCAAAATTGCCTCAGACTGCATGCACCGGCCACTGCTGCGACTGGGGGCCCCTTCGTCATGTACAGGGTGCGTCATATCTCGTCTGGCAGCTCCGTATCTGAGCACACTTTAGATCTCTTTGCCGCTAACCAGGCAGAGCTCAATAATCTAACTTTGCTGCCACAATTATGGTTAGCATATTTGATTCGGAAAAAGTCGTCCTTTTCAGCCAGTCTTCAAGAAATAAAAGTTTTAGAAGACATTCACAACTTTCCAGAGACGTACTGTGAGTGCCGACCCGACCGTGGGGTGACAGGACTTCAGATAGGCCTACAATCCTTCTTGACGCCCTGGCCTGTACTGAACATTGACACGATTGAATACAGCCAACAGTGATTGTAGAGGGAATCTGAGACGGATCCATAGTAAGACACCAGAATGAGAGCCGAAAGGGGACTCTTTCTTTGAGAGATGAAGCACCCTGTACGCACTGCACGTACCTCCAGTACCAGTTTTGGTACCTCGCCGTGTTTTGTCCTTGGCGAAAATACTTTGACATGTTGCCTTCCTCGTCCTTGCTACATACTAAGTGACAGTCTTCGTCTCATTTCGCGTGCTCGTGCAAATCAACTTGTCTTGCAGCCTTCTTATTCCCTGCTCCTTTTGTTTCCTTCAGCGTCACTTCATTGGAGAAGAAGTCTGCTCTACCCTCAACCCGCACGCAGGGAGCAACCCAAGCAAACGCAGGAATGAAATACTACCTACTCGTACTTCTCTTTTCTTCCTGTCACAAACTTCTTCCCACTAAATCAAAAATCTACGAGAGAAGAAAACATTATTCCTGTTCTCTCCCCCCCTAACCCCCCTAACCCCCCCCCCTTCCCGGTTCAATGAAATTGCAAGGGTTCTACGCAGAGTACGAGTATGAATTACTGAGTATCCTTTGGTAACTTCATCACCTTTGATTTATGGTTGCATGAAGACTGACGACAAATGAACTTTGATGAAGTCAGACCACAGCGCGCACGCGCGTGCGTAGACGCTATATCTGGCATTAGTACTGCTTTGCGAGTACTATGTCTCCGTGTGGCGTCCACTGAAGCGGGCCGGCCAGCAGTGCAGCACTCCACCGCCCGCGGTACCTGGAAAAGCAGGTTATCTCTATGTACCGCAGATCTTATTCCTCAGCCAGGAAATTGGAAGAGAGAACGAGAGGCCTAGAGGGAAAAATGGAGGCCTGAGCCTCTCACTATTATTCCCCCCCCCCCCTCCTCCTCATTCCCGGGGGCGACATATCATATTCAGAAAGCGGGGGGGGGGAGAAAACATTCCTGGCGGTAAATCAATCTTCTTTCGGCGCAAAAGTGTCTTTTTCTGCTTGCCACAAGAAGCCTTTGGTTACCTTGCTACCGCTGAGCAACATCCATTTTTCCCTTTTTGTTGTTCGTATGCACTGTACATAGCTGCACTGAGTGTTCAAAGCTATCGGTCCCATGGGGCGAATGCATTGTCATACGCAAACAGGCCGACGCTCGTGCAGTTTGAATCAGAAACAAATTACAGCACAATGAAAAGACGGGCATGACCCGAATAACGTTAACAAAAAGAAAATAAATGTCTATTCTTCTGTAGTTGCTTACGGCTGGGACAAGTGAGTTGTTCCATTCCTGGCTGCTCAGACGACCCGGTGAGAAAAATGAAACCGATCATGCACACGCACACCGATCTCTATAACATCCTACGAACAAGAAAATGGAACTTGCAGCACCCACAGTTGGGTACCAGGGTTTTTTCCCGCCCTGTGCATACACATTGATTGGTGTGGGAGAAAAGTTGGCGCTGAGGATGGATATGTGACATCCGCACCGCCCGGAGAATAAGCCTTGTAAAGCATTTAATGTAGCGCGTTGCTATTACCAATGGGTCTACGATGGCCAGCCTCCCCCCCCCCCTTGAAAAAACCAGGTTACATGATCCATACTGTTATTCCTCGTAGCCACAGTACATTAAGCGTGCAATTTTTCTTTTCGCCACGTCCGTGCATTCCCGCTGCATGCTAATGGACGTGCATATTTCTACTACATATCACGGACATTTGCCAGAGCGATAATTTCCAGACAGCAGCACTGCTGGACAACACCACATTCTGCCTCATTTCCGTCCTCCCGACATTTTGCTAAGCCGCCACCAACATCGTGGAGGAGGGGGGGAGCGAGCAGGGGGTGGCGGCTGCCTGCGCGTGCGACAATGGGCGCCTCTGCGTTCGTGTGTGAGAGTTTGCGGGTTTCCCGTTTAATGGCGCAAAAAAAGATGGTGGAAAGTAGGGCCTAACTGCGGCGTCTACCCCTCATTTGGGGATGAGCCCGAAGATCGGGGGAGGATTGGGCCGGCTCAAATGAGGATAAAACGAACGAGCAAAGAGAAAGAGAAGAGATTGAATGAGTTGAGACAGTGGGTGGGAACGGAGGTAGAGACGTGAGGGACGCAGTAGTAATTGACTACGGAGCACCACAAAGGGTTGAACTCTCGGACAGACAAGAGAAGATCTCACACTTTTATGTCTCTCTTATCTGAGTTTTATGGGCTGTGGGGCAGGTGCCTTCTGCTGCTCTCTCTCGTCCCTCGCTCGTGTTAAGCTTGGGGAGGGGGAGGAACCGAAACTTACCCAAGTTACATTGCTGCATTGCTTGATATCCACTGGACGAAGCATTCTGGATGTCTCCTCCGGTCAGGAGTCCTCGCTGGACAACACTGCATGTGTGCGTACGGCATTGGCGCGACCAAGAAGTCTGCAGTAAGGTCACTTTGAGTTAAATTCGAACTTCCCGCCGAAACTAGGTTGTCCTGACCAGCTGCAAAAAAAGAAATGAAAGAAAAACTGACAGACATGGAGTTTTGCTGCATTCGTAGTCAGAAGTCCGTGCAGAGCTATTTAAAGCCTCTAGTTTCAATATGCAGCAGCCCTCACCTTGGTTGTCCGAGTGTGCTATCTCTTTTTTACATGCAGCTGCCTGCAAAATGGTCAAGACAATCTAGTTTGGGCGGGAAGTTCAAATTTACCTTAAGAGTCACGTCTTTCCTGCTAATTTACTAGCCCCACCCAGCCCTGTATGTCAACATCACCTAAGGACTTTTTCCACTCATCGTTTATCTTCGTACGATCAAACTCAGGCGCGCAAAATTGAGCGTCCCCAAGCGAATTAGCAGAGACCCAGGGTTAGAAGTTGATGTTTAGCGCTTGAAACATGTCTCCTCAATTACCTTACTAAGCTCTTTTCAGTCGAGCCTTAATACAGACAAGTCGACTTATAGATTTCTTCATGCTGGTCAGGTGACAAATAAAACGTACCTGTCAGTCTGAGTAGCATAAGTGACATTGCAGATTTAGCGTACAATTATCATGTTGCAGGTCTTTGCTTAACCATTTTTTTTTGCTTCTCAATAACATTCTCAGACTTCAAAGTAGATATCGTTGTTGCCTCAGAGACTTGTCCTGTTATGACTTCGAAATTGTCATGGCAGCAGATGTGAAAGTTGAAAGAAAAGGCTTAGGAGTACGGTTGAACTACGTATTGTAGGTCAAAAGCCTGGATATACGTTAGTATGTCGGACATCGTTGTTTGGCTCCCATAAAAACAGTTTTTCTGACCAACAGTGAATCACTATTTGTCTTGCACGTGCTTAAAAAATGACCAAAAATGACTTCACTCATAAAAAATGTAACTTTCTCAAAATTGCGGCCTCGTGCGAGCTTGTGACCTTACGAACTTCGCCTTTGGACAAAATTGCGTTATTAAAAGCAATTTTTGTCTATCTTTGCAGCCCCTGACGTGACAAAACCTCTACTGCACTAACACTCTTTACAACATTGGAAAGCTCGGCATAAGACTGTGTGCGATCCGTCGTATCGACCTCGCATATCGCGATATGTGCAAAATATGGAAATCTCGATATCTAAAAATATATCACGATATTGTCCACACAAGCCGGCCCTCCCATGGGCCGGCTTGTGTGGACTCCATGCTACATCCCGACCCCTAGAGGTGGGTCAAAAAGACTCACCAAGCTGCCCGGTCTTTCCACGTCAGCCGCGAAGTACCTGGCCATCTCAGCATCAAATGCCACTTCCCAAAGATTATTCAGTTGCAGCAGCTATGTAGTTATGTCAGTTGGGACGTCCTTGGAGACAGAAAATGCGTCTCCCTTGGGTTCTTCGCACCAAAATCTAGAAAGGCTACAGTAAAAAGCTGTACGGTCGTAGTGTAATTGGTCACCCACTGCAATCGTATCGAATATGGCGATATCGATTAATTTGGGAACAGGCCTGAGTAGTCGGACTTCACCCTAGGACAGATTTGCGTCGTGAAGGCAGCGCTGGCCATTTCAGAAGAAGTGTTACATACCCTCGATATCCCACCGACATCGATAGTACGATGTAAACCGCTCTCCTCTTCCCGGCAGTGCAGGTAAACATCCGAGGACTGACTTGCCTGTGAGAGCAATTTTCTACCTATAATGGAAAAGAATCACCGCGTGAGGTACAGAATTGCTCCTCCCCCCCCCCGTAAAGGTTACCGACACACGCAGCGCAACCTGCCAGTCGATATGGAGTATCAAGCATAAGTGTTGAACCCCTCTCCAGACGTGTTGGAACGTCGCTGAAGTAGGTACATCCCAGTGGAATCGTTTCTCAGCAGAGCAATGAATGGCAGACGTGAGTCAGCAGCGGGCGGTGTTTTGTCGGCCGAGCGATCGCGGTGAATGTCTTGCGTGCCGTCTTGACATTTATGCCCGGAGACTCCGGCGTGTCCGAGAGAGAGGAGAACGACGAATTCTTTACAGCCTCTTAGTTGGGAGAGCATAAGGGACAGGACGCGCTCTCGCTCTCCTTCACCCCCACTGTGAATTTCTGCGTTTGCCAAAACCGCCACCGACGCTTCTCAGAAAGAAAGCACAAGGGGGGGGAGGGGTAAGGAAGGGGGGGGGGTAGAGAAGGAATCACCGCGCGGCGACTTTTTTTTCTTTTTCCGCCGAACGAGGATTTTGTATGTGCGTGCACACGCAGAGAAATGGGCACACACACACACACGCACACGCACACGCGCGCGCGTGCGCGTTGTTTTCTTCTGGAGAAAGAGAGCGGTCCGAGGGGAGTGCGAGAGAGAGAGAGAGAGAGAGAGAGAGCAGTCAGGCGACGAGAGTCAAGACGCTGACATTACTCTGGAGGAATTTGCGTCTCTCTCGCTCTCGTTGTTTGCAACAGATCAGTGCAGCTCTTTGTCCTATTGCTGGAAGAATGAATTCGTAGAGTTTCGTCTGCTGTCTGGCTTTTTTTTTTTAGTTTTGGTTTTTCATTTCTGCACTTCATCCGGTGTCACGTGAGTGTTGACCACGGTCGGTCAGAGTGAGGCGGTTGATTTTGACCTGATCGTGTCCGTGGCAAACGTGGTCTTCCTCTTCGCTTCCCTTCAGCAGACAAAGCCGTCACCCATTTACTCCATCAGTCACATCCAACACCATGAAAGCTTTTTTTCTCTCTCTCTCCTCCCTCCTCCCCCCAAAAAGAAGAGCGTGAGGCGTATGGAAATGGAAAAATTTTCTCTGAGGAGAAATTCTCGAGCTGAGTGATCAGCGTTGCCAGATTTTTGTTATCATGAAAAGCCAAACTGCTAGACCAAAAAAAAACCAAGTCAGTAAGAAGGATGTGAAAAAGAGTGCGCGTGGCCAAGAGTTGAGTGAAGCCAAGCACTAAATAAACTTGGACTCTTCCAGAGGCCAAACTATTTCAAACAAAGCCACATCTCTGAAAATCTGCCTCCCCCCCCCAAAAAAAAGCCAGTTGGCGACACCGTAAGTGATCCGTCCAAGTGCGGGAAAAAACGAGCGTTTCTTCTCGGCCGGAAAACAGGTGCAAGAGGCCAAAGATTCCTCCCGACTTGAAGATTTAGTGGAAAAAAAACACTCTGGCGAACCTAAAAAACACCCGGATGAACCTAATTTCCAGATGGAAAGAGAAAAGAATCAACGCCGCGTCAAGACTAGAGCAACTGTTGTGTCCGCGCGTCCTTGTGGCAGATGAAAAGAAGTTATGGCTCTCTTCTACATAGTATGTGGAACCTTGGAAAGCTAAGGAGAAGAAGAAAGAATTCGTATTCAACTGGCGAGTCCGGAGCCCCCCCTCCTCCCAATGCAGTAGCATTACACAGTACAGCTTGTCCCTGAGAAGCTGCAGTCACCATCTGCCACATACTTTCAAGAAGGTACCGGGTGTGTACGTAAAGAAGACAAACACGCGGTCTCGTGCCAAGTCCTCATAAGGCCGCCCTTATTAATTTTGTCAGCGCTCTCCCCGCGGGCACGTAAAAAATGAGTCTGCCAGCAAACGGCGAATCGACGCACGACTCCCCGTTGAGAGGAAAGGGCTCGCAAATTAACCAAGAGGATAAGAAGGAGGAAGACGGCGGCCTGACGCTCACGCTCCACCTGGAAACGAGCCGTTAATCATGTGCGCCGGCACAAAAGCGACGTTGAATTAGTTCAATGGCCATAAGAGCGAAGAAAGGGACGGGCTCAAGTCACAAAAGTTTGACACGACCAATTCTTCTCGTGTCATGAATTTGGCGCCGACTTCTCTTCCAGGTGACAGCACCGGCTTGGCACTTGATGCAGTGGCTGCACTGCACTAACGTCAGCCAGGAGATATAAAGCTTGAATGACGAGCAGCAATAGCAAAGAGAGAGGTGACGACGAGGAAAACAACCTTATTTCTGCGCTCGCTGCGTCATCATCACACGACAAAACGACGTGGAGTGAATAATCCTCCTTCTGGACACTTACGGACCAGAGGCTGGTTCACTCACTCGGAGTGAAAAAGGAAAAGTAGGGCCTGACTCCTGTGGACAAGAAGATTCCCAAGTCTGCCTGCCGGACCAACCTCCAGACCTCTGAGTACTGTGTGAGCTTCGGACCAGGGCCCCTACGCACATCCAGCTGCTGGACGAGTGAGAACAAAAACTTCCGCCAGTCCACTTTCCGCCCCTCAAACCGCTTTATGACTACGTGTGGTGATTTTTGTCAGTCAAGCGAATTGTACGTGCCATGCCTACCATGGCCAAAAAGGCGTGCGCTTTCCTTCTGGAGCTGAGCGATGATTTTGAGAGTTACCGCTAGCTTTAGGGCCCATCTTGATCTAAGTAGCGTACACGACAACACAAGGAGAGTGACCGTTCGTGGCTTTCGAAATAGGGGAGCCCTCGTAAAGACTCTCATCCCCAGAATGACTCGCCGTCGTCAACACATGGTCAGACAATTCGGCGGGACCACCGTGATGGCCCCGTCGGTGCTGCTCTTCTTCTTCCTGTTCCTCCTCCTCCCCTCGTCTGAATGGTCTTCATTTGGTCTGCGGGAGGCCTCAGCAGAGGCCCACCCTAGGGGATTCACGGAGGATCCTTTCATCACTGAGGAGAGGTTCAGGGAAAACGGTGAGTGGAAGAAGGAAGTTAAATGCGCATTTTTAAAGCAAACTGGACTTTGAAGTGACAAAACTGGCAGTGCAGTCGAGACTGACACGTTGGGCAGTCAAACTCCATCGCTATGAAGTGGTGCGTTAAATCTCGCCCTTGAAAGTGCAGTAAATAACTTAAACAGCCGAGGCCTCAAGCTTTATAACAGGGTAAAAAGAGGAGGACCCAGTGTAGCTGCAATATAACGAAAGTTACGTCTTGTCACATACACCAGGGGTTGAGAAGACCAAGTGCGCCAACATTGCATAGACGAAATTCTCCTGCGCCGCCTTGAATATGCAATTTTGTCCCAAAAGTGAAGTAAATAACTTAAACTACTAAGACCTCAAGCTTTCCGACGGTGCAGAAAGGCTCTGCGTCGCTGCAGCATTAAAAAAGACGACATTTTTGTTAGGTTTTTCATCTCAGTCATTGTTAAAAGCTCGCCTGCATGAAGCAAGCATATGATGCACATGGACGACGTGAGCAACATAAGCCAGCCTTGTGATGTGCGTACTGTACAGCGCCATCACAGAATCGGCTAGGATCACAAAGAATTTTTTAAAAATGCTGAGAATTTCATGAATTTCCGGGTGTTATGAATACTTTGACACCGCCATTTTCGCTGCATACAATTGTACAATACCAGACTTTTGAGTAGATGCTGTGATGCTGTGGATGCTCTGGAAGGACTTAAACTTTGCTGTCCCCTTCAGCTTTCAAATGCAAAAGGGTGTGTGTTTATTTTAGCGTTTCAACATCGCATTTTGAATTATATAAGCGTTTAGGCCATAGCTTCGAATCTGGCCTCGCGTCTTTAAAAAAAAAAACTCAAAAATACTATTAAGAAAGGTATCTCTACATGTAGGTGGATTCAAACTTCCAACACCTCAGAAAACATGTAGCACATAACTGTGCATGCACGCAGTGAGCCTTGTCGCCTGGGGGTAATCAGCTGACCCTTAATGTCACCACTCAGATTACTCAACACGAGGTTTTCCGGCACTTTACACACGTCTCTTGTACTTTATCAGACGCTCCAACCCCACTTCCCTAAGTTGGGATTAAAAATGAGACTAGCGAGTGAACAAAAAATGCTAATAACACTAATTAGGACTCGACATATCCTTAATTGCGACCTTTCTAATCTGTCTCGTTCAGTGTGCAGCTCTTCTTTTGTATTCACTTAGCATCCATCTCTGATTCGAATTCGCTCCCCACAAGCAAAGTCTCAAGTGCTTCAATCGAAGGACGACGCAATCGTTGGCGGCATCGTCAAGTGCACGACCTAGATGCTCGTGTGCCTCGTCGTTCCTGGCAACTTCAGCATGGCCACACCTGTGAGAGCAATGACTCAATGCCGTCTCACTCACCTAAAGCTGTGAAGTGCACTCATAGTGTGCAACTTTCTAAGAATTAACGTTTTTCCCTCTGAATGAGGATTATTAAACATAAGAGAATGGCACAGATGTGGTTGTGCAATCGCTAAGCCTTTTTTTCTACCAGCAAAAAAAGTGAGCCTTGACTCGAGTGAGTACGTAAAACCGATTGCGACTGTAAATCCGGCTCTTACAGACTTCTTTCCCTTATCCGTTGTATGGCATCTAGCGTGCACAGCACAGTGTGAGATAACTGAGCATGCAAAAAGTACAGCAGGAGACGCAAAGAAGTCGTCCAGGTAGATTATGGCGAAAGAGAGGTCCAAGATAAGAAGGGATTTCCCATGAGCAGCTTTAAGTGTTTAAGAGGACAACAGCTACGATTGCCAAACATGAGCAGAGGATGGGGAAAATGCGTTAAATGACAGCCGGAGGCACTTTAAACTTTTCGTCCTTCCCTAAAATAAAGTCTTTCATAGCCCCCGGGCGAAATTAGCGCCGAATCTTTGCAACAGTTTCTCATCAGAAAGTTTCACTTCCCGCATACTTGTTCTACTCATATAAAGGTGTCTTTCCTGCTTTTCTGAGTCAACTTTCACGCATGAATTAATTTCCATCCCCCTCCTCTTTGCCGGAGACCTTGGAATTATGCGTGTGGATCCTTCAGCCTGAGTCACTATTTAACCTTTTGTTTCTTCTGCATCTCTTGAGTGCGTCCTCGTTTCTTCTTACATATTTGACGGGAAGGGGGGGGGGGGGTTTGGGGTAAAGGGGGAAGTTGTAAATTGGAATTGGGAAAAATGAAAATTAA
>JAAUXU010150945.1_pt1 | contig 41072 bp, 37 predicted proteins | sample 7278151 | NCBI WGS metagenome assembly JAAUXU01 (sample SAMN14350113, study PRJNA611818) | marine sediment metagenome | isolation source: surface marine sediment (1.8m) | place: French Polynesia: Moorea | collected 2018-08
AATATTAAATTAAAATTACTCTCTATAATATAGAATATTAAATTAAAATTACTCTCTATAATATAGAATATTAAATTAAAATTACTCTCTATAATATAGAATATTAAATTACTCTCTACAATGTTTAAAAAATACCCTACAAAGTGCCAGTGGTTGGTCTGATGGACATTGATAAGAAATCTGATGTAACCTTAGCACCAAGGCTGTGTTCATTGCCAACAGTGTCCATTATAAGGATTTAGCTTCGCACTGGCAGTGCTTAAGAATGTTAAGTTACCCTTCAAACTGTGTGTACATAAGGTTCATTTAAGCTGATCTTGATAACGTCAAAATTAGGGTAATTGCTGTGTGAGCCGACACTGTAGCTGGAACCCCGTTTTGTAGCACCCCGCTAACCTACGCTCTGTGCCTGGATGAGCTGGGAGAGGAACTGGTGCACAAGTACCAAGGACGGAAACCGTCAGGAAAGATGTTCAATGAGATCGTCTTGGACTTTAACAGTAAGTCTAGTTTCCACTTTTTACTCATCCCTACACTTCAGTGATGATCATGTCAATGTTAGATAAACCACATAATCCTCTCGTGAACTCTGGCGCCATCATGTCTTCGGCGCTCATCCTCAACCTGGTCCGTCCGACCCTGGAGGACATGGCTGCAAAGTTTGAGTTTGTGCACAATTACGTGAAGGTAATACATGATAAAAATGATAATAATAGTGTCAACAGTAGCTTTATTTGGTGTCGTTTCAATCTCCACGGCGAGACTTCTTCTGCCTCTAGGATTTGGCCGGTGGGGAGTTCCTCAACTTCAACAACTCCATCTTCTTGTCGGAGCGCAATTCCGCTGACCGAAACTATGCCTTGGCGTACTTCATGCGTGAGAACAAGTGCTTCCCCGATGGGGTTGACATCAAGAAGGCTCTAGATTTTCACTTTCAAGTATGTCCTCTTCTTCGTCATCCTGACGAATGTGTTTTCATGCATGCGTGTGATGATCCATGAGAAGCGTCCAAGCTAGGGTTACACCAAAATTCTCTGGGAAGCCATCAAATCCCACCCTTTCCTTGTAGCAAGACAGCTCGTGCAAGGTGCCAGAATTATTGGAATCAAATGACTAACTTTAACTTTTAACGTACATGCCAACAGTAAAAAACTTGGAAAATATGCTATGGCGCTTACTGATATGCTTAAACTTGCTATGTTCTTATGGGTTCAGCGTAGATATTAAGGAAAATGGCTGAGGACGCTGAGCATGGATCACACGACATTGCATGCCTTCACTGCATCCTATCAATCAGCTCTGCTCCTTGGAGATGACTTGCGAGAGCAATAGTGTGATTGCTGCTACTCTTGCCAATGGAGGAGTGTGCCCCATCACCGGTGCAAGGATCATCGGTCCTGAGGCAATCACGCATGTCCGCTCCCTCATGTACAGCTGCGGCATGTATAACTATTCCGGGCAGTTCGCCTTCACCGTGAGCACACCTGGCTTGGTTGTTTAGCAACTCTATGAACAATGGAAGAGTTTCCCTCAGGTTGGTCTACCAGCTAAATCCGGAGGCAGTGGGGCCCTCATGCTGGTCATTCCTAACGTGATGGGCATTACATTGTGGTCGCCGCCCCTGGATTCCCTTGGCAACTCTGTCAGAGGGGTGCAGTTCTGCAATCGGCTGTTGCAGATATATTCCTTTCACAGGTTCGTCCGTGATGTACCATAAAGGGTGTAACAGCAAAAATGTCACTGTGTCCCTCAATCTCTAGCCACACCTTGGTGATGGAGTCTCCTAAACTCGGCCAGAGAGTCAAATTGTTCGAGTCATTTTCTTCCTTGGACGCTTTGAGTCTCGGGCCGAGTTTAAGAGACTCCATCGCCAAGGTGTGACTCAGTGACATTTTTGCTGTTGCACCCTTTAATGACCATGAAAGCAAGTTGCAATTTATTTAGCTTCAGTCGACCTACCATTAGCGTGCTATATTCACCTTTCTATACAGTCAAGCTCAAAAGTATTTGTAACCCCGCGAGAATTGCTTATTTTCGGCATTTACCACTAAAGTAAAGCATGACCTGGGAGGTCATGGTGGGGAAAGACTGAAACTGCATAGATCACACCATTTATGCCTAAAAATACTGCATTTGCTCGCTAAAGGTTTGACAGCGTGGGCAAATTCCACGATCACAGCCGCGTAGACCCCACGTTCAAGAAGTACGAGAGCGCTGGGCAAATCGTCATCCAGATCTTGCTTGCGGCAGCCTCCGGGGACATCCTGTCGCTCAGGAGAGCTTGGCTGCAGGTGCGAGGATCAATTGTAGAGTTGCACTTAGAGGAAATGTACATGAAAACATCGTCGCTTCTTGCAGGACATTGATTTAAACGTGAGTGACTATGACGGCCGGACTCCGCTGCATCTGGCGGCAGCAGAAGGACACCTTGACTGCGTCAAGTTCCTCGTAGAGACCTGTAGGGTGAACCCAGATCCGGCAGATAGGTTCAAAATACAATATTTTTTGACGACATTTTTTGACGTCTGTAATATATAATAATGCTATTATTAACTTTTCCCAGGTGGTGCCGGACACCTTTAAAAGAGGCAGTCTTCTGTGAGTGCGCCAGCGTCGCCGCCTATCTTAAGAACTACATGGAGACGAATCCTGGTTATGAAGATGACGAATTCATCGAGACCGACGACCTCAACGACGATGACGACAATGACGGCGACAAAGGCGACGTGGAGAGTGGCCTTGAAAACGATAACGACGAACTAAACGGGATCTATAGAGGTGGCGGTCTGATGCTGAGAGACGGCACCAGAAGCAATAGTAGACATCGAACCATAAGCCATAGTGAGCAACAAAGACTGCGTTAAGTAGCTGACACGATGCTTTTTACACGTTCGCACACCACTGCAGCGTCCACGCCTACGTCGACGTCATCGTCGCGCTCAGGATGCGCACCGAAGATCACTGTCACTTACGGGACTAGCGGTAAAGCCAGGCAGGCATTAGTAGCGTACAAGCATCAAGTGTGCGCTTAAGTCCCCATAAGGCACTCTTATCGAGTATCTTTTTGAGGTACCTGTATCATGCGTCTTCATGAAGTACCCTTGTCCACCTGGAAGTGACTTCATGAAGTACCTTCATCAAGCGTACAAAGTGTCTCTATGAAGGTCATAAAGTACCTTGATCAAGCGTACCTTGACAAAGTGTCTCTATGAAGGTCATAAAGTACCTTGATCAAGCGTACCTTGGCAAAGTGTCTCTATGAAGGTCATAAAGTACCTTGATCAAGCGTACCTTGATAAAGTGTCTCTATGAAGGTCATAAAGTACCTTGATCAAGCGTACCTTGACAAAGTGTCTCTATGAAGGTCATAAAGTACCTTTTTGAAGTACCCTTGTCCAGGTGGGAACGTCAATGTTTTTTCAAGTTCCCAGCCTGTCTGGATTTGAGACGGTGACGGTTGGTCCTGAGAGAAGGCTGAGGACTTTTACCGGGTCGAGCCTTGCCACTGGCAACACTAGAGTAAATACCAGGTTAGAATCGATGACAAAGCTGTCTTCAGTGTAATCGTCACGTTTTCATCAGATCTCCCGTCTCTCCCGTATGCAGGTCTCCAAGGATGAGTCCGAAAGGATCGCCGACGCTGCCAAGGGCGCAGTTCAAGGCCGAATACCTAAGCAACGACTAAAATTTCACTCAAATTTGTATGTAGCATGAAACTTGCCGTTTGTGCAAGGTGTAGATTCCGTTCGGCAACTTTTGATGACTAGCAGGAGTATTCTTATACTCGGTGTGTACTGACTGGGTCAAAACATACCAAAAACTCCTGCCCTAATACGAGTAAAACTTTTGTTTTTTTAATGAAATGGATTTTTTCGTTTCCTTACATTTCAACTGAATAACCCAGTGTGTAGCTCCAATTAGGGAACACCGTTTGGGATGATTTCAAGCGAATTCATATACTAAGGAAATAAAATGTGTGTTCCGTATACGCGAGCGCACCGTTGGACCCCGAGGGCTCCGCAATTGCATGTGGTCGTCCTTTGGCGTGGATCAGGTCATAGCGGGGTTGGAGATGGATTTTGAGGTCAGAATTGAGGTCAAATGCGCCATCTTACTGCATGCTTAGAAGGGGAGCGTGGAGGTGGTTTGACCTCGATTTTGGCCTAGAAAAGCCTCGACATGCACGTCAAACCTCCCGGGTGTGCAGGATCGAGAAGGAAATTGAACCAACGACCCGAGCAAAGTCGGGTACCTCAGCTAGTCATTCTATAAGTATACTTTACAGCGCATAAGTATACAGCGGGGTTAAATTCGTTGAGCAATTCTTAAAACAGTACATTTCTTTTCACCCTGATTAAAATGTGAGTACCAAGCGTGCAATTAATGCCGTCAAATACAGTGAATGTTTGAATGGCGAGACTTTCTACGCATTTCTGTAGGGCGTTGGTAGCATGAGATGAGGTTAGCAAGCTATGAATATCACATACGCATGAAACAGGACCTAAGACCAAGTTCTTCTACAGCAATGAGTTGAGAAGCTTGTAACTGCTCTAGCTGCTCTTGGGCGCCGGCTGGCGCTTCTGGTTCCTCTCCTCGGTGGCCTTCGCTATCGCCCGCTCCAACCTCTCGAAAACTTTGTGACCTTGCCGCTGGCCTACTGAGTGCCTCGCGGTCAACTCAGACAAGATAGATTTATACTCCTGGAAGAGAAGATCCATTCAGGCTGTTATTTTAACCTAACGCACTGTACAGCATATTTAAAACTGTTTTCTAAACAAATACATCACATACAAGGTGCATATGCAAAACTTCAAATGCTAATTACATCTACATTGCTGCAAACAGCTAATCAAGGTAATTTTCAGCAGTTTGATGCACAGCTTGATTCTTTTTGTACATTTTCTAAATTGAAATAGTAAGTTATCCAAAAAAGGTTTTTTATATTTGCTCTGGCCAAGGACGGCCTGGAAGGGTACTTATGACATCACCTGCGCGTCCCTCAGCGCAGTGTACAAAGTTCAAAAGACCTGTGCTTTGGGGAGGGAGTCCAAGAGAACTCTGCACCCAAGCATGGAGTCACAGCAACATGAAATGTCCTTCACACCAGACTTCGTCGTCAAGAGCTGCCGTGCCTTCCGGCATTGCGTTTAGGCCATAATTGCCCGAAATAGTGGGCATATGGAACAAGAATTGCTTATTATGAATTTACCATCGATATTTATAGATATACATTACTATAGATATATACTATAGATATTACCATCTATTATTAAAACATTTTCCTTCAACATGCAGTATATTTCCAGTTATTTTGTTGATGCGACCTGCATCTATCTCTGTTATAACAAACGTTAATGAGCTAAAGGCCGCCGAGCCGGATAAATTGCAAAATGCCAGACTATCTCAAAAGTACGGATATAGTGACCTACAACCCCACCTCAACCCTCACCTTGTCCACTTCCAGATCCTCCACATTGATCAGCTTTTCGTTGATCCCCTTCAGGGCCTCGTCCTTGTTGCTTGTGTCAATGATGAGCTTGGCGTGGTCCATCATCAGCCTCCGCAGACGGTCGAGCTGCCTCGCTTGAGCTCCGTCCTCCCCCTCGTCATCCAGGTACATCACGACATTCTTCGCTATCTCAAGGTAGACGAGGGTCACATCCTCGAGGACGGATTCGACTTCGGGGTCCATCACTGTGTACAAACGAGCCACCCTCACCCGTACCTCTGAGTCGATTCAAAGAAAAACGACTCTTACAATGCTTGTAAAATTATATATGTAGTACGATAAATGTAAAGTAAATCGCGAATCGACAGCCCCACTTTAGTCCTCTACGAGGGAGCTGTAGACACCTTCCTTGGGTTCTCCATGTAAATGCTTCCAGCTGTTTTCCTCCAGTCCCGGCGTGAGCGACAGGACCACCGAAATCGAAATCTCTAAACCTCTAAATCGTCAGGTCGTCTGTCTCGGCCGCCTCAACGATTTTCTAGTGTGTGGATGAGGGGGTCCATACAGGTAAGGATTATTTCGTTATTTCATCGGACTGATCTGCGTAGATGACAAATGATGATAGGGAAACCTCCCCAATTCCAAACACGATGGGAGAAAAGTCTTCCTGCCAGACTAGATTTTTAGGTAATCCTTTGACCCACTTGTCTGTTATGCAGCTTATTTCTGGCAGACTACATAGATACTGATAAAGCAAACTTTTCAACAACTAGCGACATCTTCTTTGTGGCACTAATTCATCAAATGGCAAGGTTAGCAGGCCCCAACAATCCCAATCATCCTGATCAGATCTAGGTTTAACTGTCCCTCATGCGAATCCCAATTATTCGAATCACAAAATACCTTCAACGCAACTTTCCGCCCCAATTTAAGTCAGGGCAACGTCAATTTAAGTCTAAATAGTTCATATGTCTGGGATAGATTTCTAAAATTCGAGATCCACATCAATATGCTCATCAACGGCACGATCAACTTGAGTACATAAAGAGGATTCAAAATTGAACGGAACCAAGGGCTCCATTCATCACAAGAGCACATGCTCACCTTCTTCGAGTGGCCACCTATGAATATGAATACTGTTATCATTCTTCACGATTTCAGGGGAAAACTTGGTCGGTTGGTACGGATTTAAGAACTTATTGTTCATCAACCTATAACTTGCACAAGTCTGTTTTAAACGTCTCTCACGACAATTGCAATCCTTAGGTCTAAGCAGTGACTGAAGTCTCTTTATAACACTTCATATCGACCCTGGAGGCTTGTTTCCAATATCGTACGTCATCATATCCGCCCTCGACAGTCCCAAGATGACGGAAGATGTTCCAACTTTTCTATTAGCGCTAGTCATACAACTGAACTAAGCTACAGCACGTACGAGTCAAGAAGTTTTGTATTTTGTTACCGGGCAGGTTACTGGGCGATAAAGCTACACTGATGTCATGCAGACTAAAGGAACCTTGGCATGAATGAGGTGAGGAAGCGACCAAACTGTAACGTCTCTTTGGTGGGGCTTGGCTCCTTTGCCTTGGTGAAGTACGTCGTTTTGATCCTGATTTCAATCATACTCGTAAGTGGGCCTTCCCTTCGATGGTGACGTCTTTCTACAGTACTGTTGTCTGAGAATTTTCTTCAATCAACTTGCATGAGCGGCGGGGTGGAGCCCCTGGATCCACTCTTGGACCCAGGCTTCCCCTTCTTACCCCTCCTCGAGCCCTTTTCTCTCCGCCCTCCTGTGCTGCTGGACACCGTGGCAGCCGCAGCACTCCTAATTTTAAAAGGAACGAGATGGTGCTCGATCATGTAACGTACATAATGATGATGACTCCACTTAACATACCTGGTGTTCGCCGCTCCAGACGAGGGATTTGAGCTGGTGGAGATCACGGACTCCGTCGGCGACGAGGCGTTTGACAGCTGAGCAAGGCTCTCACGAAGAGCTGCAGTGTCACCTTCCGTGAAGCTGTAAGCCAGGAAAAAGTGTTATTACTCATTATGTCTGAGCATAGGAGAAATTATTGAGGAGAAAGGGGTACGATGCACTAAGTAATAGCTCTTATTGTCTCATACCTTATGAGGTAGTCTGGTCGATAACTAAGATTGCGTGCATACCTGTCTATGTCGACATGGCCATCTTCTCCGGCCTCTTGTGAGTTCATAGAAAGCCATCTGATGCGCACCTCCCTCCGCTGCAAATCCGTATGCACCGGACACCGGGTAGAGCGCGAGCAGATCTTCCGGGAGGTGACACTCACGACGCCACAGATGGTCGAGAGCCACTGGGAGCGCTCTTCAAGAGACAGCTGGTCGTAGGAGGTTGGGGGCGTGATCGAGCCCTCCTGCGGGGTGGTGTCGCCGCTGCTCCTGGCCTATCAAGGCAATGTATTCAGGGTCAGACGGCTTAATTGGCGCATAAGACATATACGGCTTGGCAGTATAAATGCGTTTTGCGAAACTGCATCTCTCTGCTCATTCGAGGTCCTGCGCTGTCACAGGATGCTATATTAGGCTTTTACATATAAACACTTACCCCTGACTTGTTTCCCCTGTTCCGCCTGGGCGAGTTCTTGTCCCTGCGCCTCCTGCTAGCGGCACTCCCTCCGCCATAGCTTCCGGCAGCGCCTGAGGAGCCCCCGGAGGAACCCCCGCGGTTGGGCTCGATCCAGTCCTCGTCCTCGGCATCGTCCTCGTCGTCGTGTCCGCCGGATTCGCGGTAGCTGTCCTTGCTGTTGGTTGCCAGGCGGCGGCTGGCCAGACGACTCGAGTTGCGTCCCATCCCCATGCACTTCTCCAGGTGGGGAGCAAATCTCGACGCAGCAAGATTCCTCTGGCAGTTCGGACAAACGCACTCTGGTTGTTTCTTGAGCATCGGCACGCCCACGCTGGTGGTGACGACCTGACCGAAGACATCGGTGGCGCCTGAGTTGGAGGAGGAAGACCCTGTCTGACCGGGGTCACGGCCCTCCGGAATCTCCGTCAATGCAAAGACCCCAGTCTTGACAGATCTGTGGAGCATGGTATGTCGCTTTACCCAGGCGCTCTTGGCTGTAATTGTAATGTAATACAACCTGTGTATGTCGAAGCAGAGGCCCAGAGCCACTTCGTCCACCAGATCCTGGAAAATTGTCTCAACGGCCGAATCAAGCTTGCTCTCGTCGGCCTCTTCGACGGCGGTGGACAGAAGTCCGCGGAGATCACGAATGACACCGCCCGGACACACCTCGGGAGAAGGAGAGACGGACATGGTCCAGTGAAAGACAAAATCCAAGTCTCCTTGGACCGCAAGATGTTCAGCTGGAACCCGGACAAGTCGCTCGCCGCTCGTCGGCAGCCGGCCGGCCCTGCTTGCTGGTGATTCGACAGTTGTTGGTTAGATGCGATGTGACCTTCTTCTTCTTCCCGGAATGCGCCTCTCCATGGAGTCAAGCGAAGTCGCCGAGGTGGACGACGTCTCTGACCCAGTTGTGGAGGATGAGAAGATTCCCGCGGCCCAGTCTCAGTCCGGTGCTGCCACATTCACACATGACGTGAGGTCACGCTGGTCACGCCGAATCTCTGTACCTACCTGTTCCTTTACGCGTTTCTCCTGCACACTGGGGGACGCAGAGCAGAAGTTTTGTTATGGCTCTGGCCACTCGTGATGGTTCACCCAGACATCTGTACAGGCTCATATTTATACTGCTTAGGAGGGGTAGTGAGAGACCGTCTACACGCTGAAGCCCGACGAACCCTCTGCAAAATCGCGCGAACGTGTCCGACCCGCGATCCTTCGGGTCGGCTCAGCCCGCAAACATCACTAGTGGGGGCGTCACAGTTTATATCCTGGTATCTGATAAAGAGTAAAAAAAGGCACATATGCGAACAGGGAGACAGGTTAACGTCCTTGTAATTTTGCGCGTACGAAGCGTGCAACTAACGCTGCCCGACCCTAGAAGAAGACGTGCATAGGTCGGACTCCAGAGACCCCCGTGTCCGTCCGTCTGCTGCCAACAAGGCGGACTCCAGGAAGCTCACCATGTTACCCGGATACTCGCCACTGGTGCAGGCCACGCTGGGCACTCTCATGACGTGGGCTCTGACCGCGGCGGGAGCGGCCACTGCCCTCTTCATCGCTGGAAATGAGGTAAGAACTGCGAATCATCATTACGTCTTCAGCGGGGTAAGAAATATTAGTTACATGCCAGACAGCTGGATAGATTGACCAGAAATTTGACATGGCGAGTCGGGGCTCTATGTTACATACATCCTTTAGGGGGATCATGGGTTTTATGTCCCTACCCCGGGGGACATAAAACCCATTCACACTCCATTTTTTTCTTAAACTTAGGTGTACAAGAACTGGCACAGTGACACATTGACGTTGAAAGGTTACGTTGCCATTTCCAGTCACAAGAACTCCTCAAATGGGAGAAATTCGTCATGACAACGCTAAAATCATGTGTTAACCGCTCTGATCCGCAACATGTGTGTCGGACCTTTATTCTGGCTTCCTTGCAGAACAGACGTCCTGAAGAAGCAATGACAGTATCTGTATTGACATACGATAACCAATTAGCATAAAGTGTTCATCATAGAGGGATTTATGACATGAATCTTGTTGACATTTCGCAGCGCGTAATTCTGGACGCCAGCTTGGGCTTCGCCGGCGGGGTGATGTTGGCGGCCTCTTTCTGGTCCCTCTTGGAGCCTGCAATCGAGATGGCTGCTGAGTCAAAGACTTACGGCGCCAATGGCGAGTTCGCCTTCGTCCCGGTCGCCTTCGGATTCTTCCTTGGTGCGGGCTTCGTTTATGTGGCCGACGTCGTCATAACCAGACTTGGCGTTCAATCTCCGGTGTCCCTAGGTACCACCTAATTGTCCTCACGTCAACGAATACGACGATTTTCTTTTCCTCTCAGTGGTCTCCGGATCTAAGAAAGAGAATAATGCCGAATCATCAAACGATTCCTCCTACATTGCTCAAGCAATCCGCGACGGTAAGCATAGAGTTATGCTCAGGTCCAACATTGTCATTTTTTGTCTCATCGGTGCAGGCAATGACGATCCCCAGGTAAGACAACGACGCCGTCGTAGCCATCGAAGCAGCGATTCAGCCGAGGAGGGAACCTCTCAGACGGATTTTAACAACGACCAGGTGAGTCGACCACATGACATCTCCAGCATCTCACAACTCCCACGATCCCCAAAGGCCAACTGGGCCAACGATGACCACTGGCGTCGGATCTTGCTTCTCGTCATCGCAGTCACTGTCCATAACATTCCCGAAGGTTTGGCGGTCGGCGTGGGCTTTGGAGCGGTCGGGAAGACGCCAAAGGCTTCATTCGAAACTGCCAGGTGAACAATACTGTACTTATACACGGACTCGCATCGGTAGAACCCACACCGGTTGCGTAATTTCAAGCAGCGTCATTCTGCGAGGACGCGATAGTGGCTGAGGGAATCATGTGAACGTAGATGTGACTCCTGTCAAGCGTCCTGCCGATTGAATACGTACATGACGGGCCTCGCTGAATGTATGTAACGCCCCTAGTGCTTCGTGTTGCAGAAATCTTGCTATCGGCATAGGTATCCAAAACTTCCCCGAGGGACTGGCCGTCAGCCTGCCATTGAAGGCGGCGGGATTCTCAAATGCCATGAGCATATGGTAAGTAGTGCGCACATGGATGTACACACTATGAAACCAGATAACGCTCGAATGAACGTCTGAAGGTACGGTCAACTTAGCGGACTTGTCGAACCTCTGGCTGGCGTGTTCGGCGCTCTCCTTGTCACCTACGTTATTCCCTTGCTCCCCTACAGCCTCGCCTTTGCCGCAGGAGCCATGGTTTACGTCGTGGTGGACGATATCGTGCCGGAGGCACAAACACAGTGCGTCGTTAAATCTCGTTTCTCTGATGTACCACCTAAAGAAGTACCTATTGCTATTTCAGTGGCAACGGCAAAATCTCTTCCTGGGGTGCAGTGATTGGATTCATCGTCATGATGTGCCTAGACGTCGGTCTCGGGTAGTCGTGCAGCGACTTGAGTCGTCCGAAGGACCTACGTTACCTTTGCTATATAAATGTGATGATTGCATATGCTGTGATATCTATCAACCTATGTTTATAAAGCGAAATGCCTTCGTGTGTCAGTCTGTCTGTCTATCTGTCGAGAGGTTGGCGCTCCCACCTATGGACCGATAGTCCACAAAATTGGTCAACAGACATCACTTTTGACGGACCGTGGAATATGAAGGTTGAAGGTGAATCTCGAGCTGTTTCGATACCGAAATCGAGTTCATAAGTTTCCCTTACCGCATACGCAGGAGCGGCAGAAGAGGAGCTTTCCAACGTGCGCGTCCGCAGGAAAGGGGAAGAGTTCAGATACTTCTGATCAGCGCCCACGCGCTAAACACTTTGCTCGGTGGGAAGGGTGACAAAAATTACAGCAATGTGTGCGTGTCGGGGAGGGGGTCTGTCTGTACGTCTGTCTGTCTGCATCTCTTACCTCTGGACAGCCAATCGTCCCCAAACTTGCCATCCCCGCACTGGTCGCCCTCGAAGTCGTCGCCGCGATCGCCCTCGAAGTCGTCGCCGCGATCGCCCTCGAAGTCGTCGCCGCGATCGCCCTCTACGCACTTCACGCAGTCCATCCGCTTCGCTCTGTCCATACACTCCGTGTTGCCCACGCGATCCCAAGGTCGCTAGCGGCCGTGCGCGATCCGCACCAAGGTCTCAATTGTTTTTACTTTTGAAACTGGTTGATGCGTACCAGTGCACCTCACCTACCTCTCGTCCCCCACCCCCTCACCCTTCCAGAGTTGCCAAGTTGCCTTATCATTAAAAGAACTTGTAGTATTGACGTTGTTAGTTCGACATATTTCTTGGTCAGAGCGTGGCAACTCGTTTCATCCTCTCCTCCACAGCTTGCTTTCACCATAGCTACTCATATATATTAATACTGTATACCAATACTGCAAAGGTATTCCCAAAGGGCATAGCTACCTATTGGCATACTATCGATGACTTTGGTGATGAATGCAGACTGACACACACACGCAGACAGACATTTAACTTTATATATTGTTAGGGATACAGGCAATTCAAGGTTGGACCTCCATAACTCTTGTCGTAAATGCATGCAACTTTGGACCTTGATTTTGGCATCGAAACGGCCTCAAAATGTACATTTAGGTTTAGGGACGATCGGTGCAGAGGCTGGAGCGCCAACCTCGAGACAGTCACAGATGCACAGAAAGACATACAAACGGACCTCAATACTAGCAACTTCATTTCAAAAATTCTACAAACACTTTCAAAAGATAACGCAACTCGGCAACTCTCCAGATGACGGAGGATGAGGGGTGTCCGGATCAGCAAGGTGCAAGAGTAAAATTAAGGTGGATCCGGGTTCAGATCGTATGGATGACACAGAGTGCATGCTGAGCGAGAAGCGCGTGGTGACCACGTCGGCAGCTATCTCTGAAGCCACAGCTACGAGACCTACAGCCATGTCCACGGCCACTCCTATAGCGGTGACTTCGATGGCGAGAGTGACGGGGAGAGCGTGAGCTTTTCTACCTCGCTTCCAGCCGAGCTCGGATGCTTCAATGACGGTTTCAAGACTTGCCTGATTCTTAGCTAGATTTGATGATGTCTCAACGTAAATGACGTCTCCATCCTTCTCAAATCAAGCCTTGGATGCGGCCCAGTGGTAGGCTTCAGACCAGACCTTGAGACTGCGAGAAGGACTAGTTCGGCTTCGCATTGCTGGATTGCCGTCAGCTCATTACACCAAGTTGAACTGAGTTGCCACAGAGTTCATTGATGTCACCAATGCGCCGCCGCATTGCAGCATCAGCGCATTGGCGCATGATTCATTGGCGCAGACTTCGGCAAAGTCTCAATGTTCACGTAGGAAGTGGAGAATTCAGAGAATCATAAAGTACCTGCATTGATGCAACACAAATTTTCTGTGTTTAAAGTTGTTTTCTATCTTATAATCAGAGAATTCATGTACATATTAGAATTTTTATTGCAGTTCAGTTTCGTCCCTGATACACGCGAACTTTTTCAATCTTGGAGAAGCAGTTTTGATACCGGAATGACATTTTCAGTAAAGATCCGCGTAGCGCACACAGAGCGCAACACGCGCAGATCGCGTAGTTTGGTCAGCACATACGTACATTCCGTTTTAGTGTAGTCTTTAATCCGATCAATGCTGGAGCAGCCTGGAGCACCAGCTGGAGGTCTCCTTGTCCACCAGGGTGCACTCCTGTTCATGCATCAGGTGAGGAACTCTTCAGAACCCTCTTGACTGAAACACCCAGTGCCACATATCTTTTACGGTAACTTTCTGGGCCACGAACTTACCCGGCTGCTTCTCCGGGAAGCCAGTGGAGCAGTGAGACTCCATTTCGGAGCTGAGAAGGAGTATTTTCCACCCGGCAATCACGTTTACCAAAGCTGACAGGGTCGAACGTGCAGGGCTGAATGATATCGTGTTCAGTGGAAAAAAAAAAAGTTGAAAAGTGGAACCCAGTGGAACCCAGTGGAAAAAATTCCTTGTCCACAAACTGACTCGTGCAATCAGCACGTCAATAACAGTCGTTAGTCACTTTGGTACCGTAGTTTGCGGAATGGAAGCTACTCCACAATGCATTTTTTTCTCTTTTTCTTAAACTTCACTTTTGTGTGTGTGAGGGGTGGAGAAGAAATGAGGAAAAGGCTGCACTTTACTCAACCACCGCTGCTCATAAATCGCCTTTGCCTCATAATCGGTGCACGCCGAGAAAGTTTGTGACTCCATGGGTGTCCGTGTCAAAATTGTCCGTGGCGAGGGTGAAATTTCTTTCCGAACCGGTGGCAAAAATACACCTAGGCAACAGCTTATTTTTTGCACTGCTGCACAATCCATATGGCAGTTAGGAGATGGAGAGGCAAAACAACCGCTATCTAGGCAGCGATCTCCAGTGTGCTTCCCTGTACAGTACATGGATGTGGAGTGCAGGGCGAGCCGATTAACACGGAATCCCATCTTGACGTACAGATGAAATTGCAAAAGTCTTCTTTTAAGGGAGAAAACTGAATCTTTTCTTCCTTTAACGCATTTCCAGGAGGCTGTATGCAAATTTAGCCAGTTCTTCTGGAAAGACAGAGAAAAGAAATAGCATTTTTTGTATCGTTGCCGCTGATCGTTGCTCTTCTTAAGCGCGTCGTCCTGTATCAGAGTATGTAGGCCTGCTCCGCGTTCTCTCCGCTGGTGTTGCTCGTGTTGGTGTAGCTGTGGTGGTTGCCTGTGCTGCCTGAAGCGTGCGGGCCGGCTACTGTGTGTGTGTGTGTGTTGGGGGAGGGGAGGGGGGAAAACGGTACCGTTGGCGAGTAGGTCCAAGACTCCAGACACACAGGGGGTGATGACAGGGGCACACGGACTGACAGATAGAAAATACATCAGACTGCGAAAAGGTTGATGGCCTCGAGGTCAGCAACGACCACAGACATGATGCAGAGGCCACTGACCCTCTTCGTCCTCCTCTCGTCCGTGGTGTGCCTGACACTATCGAGCGAGACCTGTGAGATCCAAGAAGGGATATCCGACCTGATTGGTGCGCTCGGAGACTCTCACTGTCTCTGCAACGATCGCGAGGTCACCGAGCAGAGGATTAGGAAGTGGATTGACAACCTTGGAAACTTTTATTCTCTCGGGCAAGCAGAGAAAACTCAACGGACAACGACGTGAGTGACGCTGCTTTGGTCCTTGTCTTGGTCAAAAAGCTTGCGGATGCATTAATTACACAGAACTTTGTAAGTAGGCCAAAATTGCGAAAATTGTCTCTCTAGATTTCTACTCTAAATTTGGCAATACCTGGGCTGCTGCAACACACAGAGGTTTGGAATACATTGCAGCCCTTGTTCTCAAGCCCTTCAATTTTCCCTCTTAAAAGTAGTATTTCATGTTTTCTCCCATCTTTAGGGCGTGTTCATGCTGGTAAAATATTTTGTGCTCTCTTTTTTCCACCAGTGTACGTACAAGTTTTGACAATATTCTTCTTTCAAGTCAGGGTTGTTAGGATTGCTCTCATAACGCTCCACAACCTGTGTTTTCCCATTATGACGTTTCTTGTGGGAAGTGAAAAGACTCGTGGTTATGCAAGGACACCAAGCAACTCCACTGGTGATCCTTCAATGGGCTCATAACGTCTTCCTCACATTTTGCAGAATGGGCTCCATACACAGCTGTAGCAGCTTCTAGTGCAGAATGAGCACTCCAGATCGTTTGTTGAGAATGAGAGACACAATATTGAGTTCAACGTTGTGACTGTCAGGCTTGTACGGTGATCGATTCGAGAATCGCGATCGATCGCTCGATATTGGATCGCTGATCCTAAGATCGCATAAAAATGGCGGTCGAGATCGGGTCATCGATTCAGATTGGCTTTTAGCGATCATTCAATCAGAGCGCCTGTTCTCTCATGCCAAGCTCAACCTCAGGAGTATGAGGCAAAGGATCAGAAACAAAGAATTTGAGGCATAGCTCTCTTTAAGTGCGAACAAGGGCTTTTCAGCCCTTTAAAATAATGAAAATATATGTTTGTGAACCCCGTTCTTCTGCCTTGAGTGTTGCTTCGATGGAATATGGATCGCATAAGCAATCGAGATCGAGATCCATTCGAAATCACAATCGCTGAAAAGATCTGATCGCATTTTTTTCCCGTGATCGTGTACAAGCCTGGTATCTGCCCATTTTGATGCAATGCTCAAAGACAGTGAGGTGAAGAGCGAATGTTTCACCAGTGCAAGCGTCTACCCCCCAAGCATTTATGTGTACTGCACCTCAGCAAGGGTCTGGTAGACACCAACGTGCGGTCAGTGACGCTGTGTAGCTTTGTGACTGGTGAAGAGCGATGTCAGCACGATGAAGCACCGGGACAGATCAGCTCAGCATTTAGTGCTTTCAGACTTTTCTCTCCCTTACAGGCTTCTGAAGAATCCATCTTCATCACTTGCTCAATGCTACTCCAAAGATGAAGTCAGTGGAATCTTCGCAACTTCTTTGACTGAGGAAGAAGGAGAAAAGAAATTGAATGACATCTTCGAGCTGCGCGATGGCACCACTGGCAGCATCGTCTTCACCGATGGGTCTGAGCTGCAAGTGGGCGAAGGAGGTTTGGAGGAGGGCAAATTTGCACCTGCTGCGGGATCGTCAGCGTCCGTGCACGTCTCAGACGGGATTTCAACTTTGTCTTTCGTCTCCGACGGTATCTCAGCGTGCATCGTCGGGCGCGTGACCGGCTTTGACCGCCTCTCAGGGCTGCCCGTGACCGCCGCGTGGTTTGACCCCGCCACAGCGTTGCCCGTCGGGCCCTTGTGGCACGTCGTGTACTCCATGTACGACAACGCCTTGGTTGGTGTCCTGTACAAGGAGGAGATGGCTGGCATGGCCAACAATACACAGAACTATTTCAGGACTAAGAGCCAACCTTTTCATCTCAGGTAGGGGCACTTCCAGTGACTCGCATTCTCCTGTTGTCCACCATCCCTCTCTCCTTCTTGACTCACCCTGTAAACATGTAGCAGAACTAACTAATACATTTTGATCTTCAGCGGCGATGATGTCACCTTCATCTACCCCGATTTCCGCACCGCTGTACGTGGCTCCTTCTCCACCGGCGGCACTCTCATCTTGGGGCAGCAGGTGGATATCACAGGCGCACTGGCTGACTCGGAGATTGGGGGAATCCTGAGGCTCGAGTTCTCCTCCCCATACGGGCCGACTTTTTATCGGGACGTTTCAACCCGCAGCCACCTAAGCTCGTGGCCGCTGTTACGCGACCCCTACGAGGGGACGCTGGTCGACGTGAGGGAGTCATCAGTGGCTGGCGCGGGCCAGGGAGTCTTCCTTAAGCAGGCGGCCAAGAATCAGACTATTGTGGCCTATTTCAACGGGATCAGGCTCAGGGAGAAGGAGGTACTTTACTGAAATACCATCCAGTTCGACGTATCTACCGATACATACACACGCATTAGTTGTAATTTCTATGAGACGACTAACTTATGAATCATATCAAGAATGACAAGAATCAGTCTGAACTATTCTCTTTGTCTACTCCCTAGGTGTTCGGGGATATAGGAATCCGCAAATCCGTATACCTGGTGGAGATCGGTGATGATGATGACTTCCTCGACGTGCCCAAGGAGTCAGCAAACTGGAATGTGTATGCAGCCAGCTCCGGCCATAAGATCAACCATGCCAAAGATGGCAATGGAGACTACAGTGAGTGTCAGCACCCAAGGTTCGGGAGGATACTCTGCTTCTTCCTTAACAGGGTGAGTATTGACAGTGTGATCCTTTCGTTTGTCCGAGCTTAACGCTGGGTTTGCATCAGCTACATTTCCACAGTTCTATGGTACGGACTTGTCCGGGCCAGTTTCTTAAAGCAGAAAGAAAACCGCCCTCTGCTAAAAATCTGCTTTGTTTCAAGGACCTTCCGGCTGGAAGTGAGCTGTTCACCCGGTACGACGTGGCCTTTGACAGGCAGCAGATGAAGGACATGCTGAAGACGTTCCTGAACGTCGGCCACTGGTTCAGCGGCAAGTCCAAGAAGGAGTTTGTGGAGGATGTGAGGCCGTACCTCGAGGCCGCGTCAAAGATGGCCGGGTCCATCAAGATGGAGGATTTGGTGCGATTTTAAGTGCTTCATTCGAGGCTTCGCTGTGCTTACCTGCTTGTGCAATATCAATCGGTGAATGGATTGGGATCATTCCAGATATTACTGTACACGTGCGTCACCTCGGAAGACGCCCTGTATCAGGCGTACGCTTAAAATGAATATATAAATATATCTATTAGCGAAGCTATTTCAAGTTGAGGTCTTGCGTTATCGGCTGCACGGTTTCTGTCTTCTCTATGCAGCGTCTTCATGTCCATTTGCCATCATTCAAGGTTGAGACCGCCTCTGTTGCCTCTGTTGAGTTCCCGCCTTCACCGCGGGGCAGCGTTTGAGTTTGCTGGACCCCTCGGCATCGACCACAGTCACCGCAGGCGCGATCGCGAAGGCTGAGGAGATCAGGGATAGAAAGAAAAATTGGTGGGTGCATAATTTCCAAGCCAAGATTGCTTGTTTGCCGACGAGCACACTATCTTTCATAGTGTGGAGCACGCGCTCCAAGGTGCGCTACTTGACTGCCGCACCCGTGCAGGCGTGCATGAAGGTACTGATTGCAAAAAATGACCTCCTGCTGTCTTCGTCACTTACCTGTCGGTCGTCAGCATATGGCTTTCTTGCCTCCATCGCCGGACTCTACCAGCTTTGGGAAGCTCTGGATAGCGTCAGAGAAGACTTGGCCTCCGCAGCCTGGATGGAAGGAAGGAAAAGTTCTCCATGCAAGATTTTTACCAACATTTCCTATCGAGACTCTAAGAGTCTCCTAGCGTATGCATGGAGCCGCGACCTTGCAGTGGAGTTTGACACGCCCAACAATCCCTTGAAAGTCAGTGTTGTGTACTTATACTGTAGAACAGCGGACGCCTCTTGCAAGGATATCTGAGATAAGGCTGTCCTCGTAACCTTATAAAGTCTCGTCTACTACTTTGTCATTGTGGCAATTGGTGTTGGCAGTGAAAAGGCAGTTGACGAAAGGTCCACGTGTTTGTGTATCCAGCTTGTGCGCGGTCGAACGTCCGACCCTAATTGTGTCTGTCCATCCTCCTCCAGCTGTTGGTGAGGCTCCCATCTTCATGCATCTTCCTCAAGCCATCCGAACCTGCTCAAACATCATTCAACTGCAACTACATATGGTTCTCAAGGATACAGCACATGCCGCAATGCACCTGGACCTGAAGAAGGCTGCAATCCCGGTTTGCTGAGGAATGTCCTCGATGTGCTCAAGGTTCCCTATCTAAGTTAACCCTGTGCTGACCTCTCAGCAGCTGAAGCTGTGATTGTTCCACTGACACGTCCAGAGGTCAAACTCTCCAGCGTCGGAGGAGCAGGCAAAGCTGCAACTCAGTCTGCATTGACGACACTGAAGTTCAAAAAGAACGCGATCCAGACGAGTACAGTGAAACAAGACATGTTTGATAACCCATTGATAGTTTCTTGGACATTTCTTTACTATTGTAGCTAAGAGTAATACAACTTCATAACACCGCACGGACAAAGCAAAGGTAGAAAATAACTAAAATGACTAAGAAATCCAAGGTGACAGTGATTCATTTGTACAAATCTATATTCCATGCACGCTGTCTTTTCCTGATGGAAGGAAATGGACATGCATAATGTGGAATCATTCAGAGTTCTCTTCAATCACATCTCCAAGTTAGAATGTCAGCTAGTCGAAATTGGCTCTTATGATCATCTCTGAGACTTGCTACTACTGTTGAGCCGCTTCCAACTTCTTCTTCAAAGATTCTGGCATAGCTGGAGGAGGTGGCCTGGGCAGCTTAAGTGCAACCTTGACACCGTCATAGATGAACCACTGCAGCGCCGTCAGCGTACCGATCATGATGATTCTGGGCCCTAGACCAGCCCACATGCCCTTCATTCCAAGAGCACGGGCAGCAGAGCCAACAGTTGAACCCTTGGCCTTGTTCATGTAGCTTACAATAGTGTCGGCAGGATGAGAGACGATTGCGCAGAAGACGCCTGCAATGTACCCAGCGGCAAAGGTCACCACCAGCTGCTCTCCCTTGGTGCACTCCGCACGAGGCTTAGGCACGACGTAGAGGTACAATGCCTCCACGGTGCGCTCAAAGCACGCAAACTTCATCATGGTGTATGGAATCTGCCGTCCCCACAGAGGTCCCACAGACTTGTAGAAGCCATTCAACCCCTCCTCGCGGGCAATCTTGGGGAAGGCCTCACGCAAAGTGGTGGGAAAGGTGCCGGGCTTACTTGTCTGCATTCGCACCTTGACAGACTCCATGGGAGAGAGCGCAATGTCGGCGAAGAACTCGGCCGAAGCCGACGCGGCCAGGTAAAGGGAGGTGCGATACACGTAAGAATTCTCTTCGCCCAACAGATTTGAATAGAGGTTCTTGAAGACTTCATAGAAGCCGAACTTGCACAGACCCTGCATGGAGTAGCCAATGCAGGTGGGAGCCCAGCCAAGGACTAAGCCGCGCGGTCCGCCCTCCCTGTACGTCACCTTGAACCCGTTCGGGAGATTCTTGTATCGCTCCTTGTCCACTTGGAGACGACACTTGACCAGATCGAGAGGTGTGACCAGGGTGTGGGTGATACCGCACGAGAGAATACCACCGACCCCGCAAAGGGCGTAGTACTTGGCCGAGCCGAACTCCACCATGTCCGTGGTGGCCGCTGCCGCGAGCTTCCGGCGAGCTCCCACTGTGGCACCGGGCGCCTCCTCCGCCTTGACCATGGCGGGTCCGGGGAACAGATTGCTCTTTGAGGCCAGAAACCACTTCATCGTGCTGCAGCGATTCGACAAAAGTGTGCCAGAAGAGAAACTTCCCGTCGGTCGTTCCACTCTCAATGGCTTCCTCCAGCGGAAAGAATGAGTATCATGGCCCACGGGATTCAGCTGCCCGTGCCAAGTGGGCTGGTGTGGCTGCTCACAGACACGGCCATATACGGCTACCGGAGCCACAGCCATAGCCCCGGCACCCGGCAGCAACGAGGAGAAGGCCTCTCTCGACCACATCGACTACTACGGCCTAAAGATGGCAGACTTGGCAGCAGCGGCTGGCGTCGATAAGGTCCTCTCCGCCGAAAACAGGCAGCGCCTCTGGCGGATGAATTTCGAGTAAGTCGCGTCCATATAGTGGTGTGAGTGGATCTTTCAAGCGGCCAAGGCCAAGGGCTTTCCACTAATATTTGACACTGTTGACCGTGTCTTTAAGTCGAAGGCTTTACTTCAGGAAAGAGAAATGGAGAAAGATCGTCTAGCCCCTGCGTCAGCTCAATAACTTTTACAAGTGCAGATGCTCCTCATGCAGGCCACGACGCAGCATGAAGCGTACAGGATGTCCTGTCTATACAGGGTGTCCAATCATGATCAGAAGGATCTCCTTAGTTGATGCGTCTACATGGTGATTCGCGAGAGACGCGCAGCTGTTGCGTCGTTCTTGCCCAACTGGGTCTTGAAGGCCTGCAGGAAGGTTACCTCTGGGATTAGGCCAACGGGGCTGGAGAACAAGAACCTTAGACATCTGCATTGGTACAATGCAGATGTAATAAGTACGATCAAATATATAAAGCCAAAGGGCCGTATGTACGTGTGTCTGTCCGCGGTCGATTTAAGCGTATGGGGCCGGATGTACGTCAATCTGACACGCACAAACACACACAGCGCTTTATAATATTTCCTACCCAATGAAGTGGGTAGCACGTAAGCACTATTAACATAATGAAGAAGAGGGTTGTGTACAGTATTTGCTACTCCTTTATTTTGCTACATACGAAACAGGTGGTTCATGTATTTTTAGATAAATAATTAAGCTGTACTAAGTGCAGCCACAAGCTATACATGTATATATACTTATTGGGCGGATGTAACTCTCAGTCATCACTTAAGCCACTTTCGTGAAATGAAACTTTTAATGTCAATAACTGAAATTATGCTTGCTGTCATATCAGTCAGTCCGTTGGAATCCCATGCACCCTGAATCTGTAGAGGCATGTGTACACCGGGTTTCCATGATTGGAAGTGATCTCCAGCTCGACAAACTTTACTTCTGCCTCGATGTTGTCCACCACGGGGAATGTCTGCAGAGCATCAGCTTTGTCGCTCGCGTCATAGGCGTATTCACCGAATACTATAGGATCCAAGTCACGCTCGTACATCAGACCTTTAACCACGAATCCCTTGGGAGCGGAGTCAATTTGGCCGTCAGGAGACAGTATGCGTGGGATGTGCTCCAGAGTGAAGTGAGTGGGCCTTACCCGTTTTGAAAGCTCTACCACCAGATAACCCCTGGATCCTCTGAACGGCCAGCATTGGCCAGGCAATCTGGATCCGGGCTGGATTGCACGTCGCGGACCTGTCACCGAGTACCAGAGCGGGATCCCCATGAAGGACCAGACGCCTGAGCGCTGGTAAAAAGTTTCCGTGCAGCGGATGCTCACCACGCTACCGCCAGAACTCTCGAGGGCGTAGTCAAAGCGGCCGGTGTGGTCGGCAGCGTGGAGTAGTAGAGCATCATCGATAGCCTTGTCCAACGAGCCTTTCCAGTTTGTAGGCCTATCTCTCCTCTCCTCGGACAATTCAGCGTTCAAGCGCGTCATGAGATACTGAACAGTGGCATCATTAGCCGCATTGGTCAAGCTTCCAGTGAAGTTGAGCGACGCCTGGTCATTCAGCAGTTTCTTCTTGACGATAAGCGTTTCGTTAATATAGTCTTTGCTAACAAGCTCCTCATATCGCAGGAGGTCTCTTGTCAGCTCCGCAAAGCGCTCCTTAATGAGGTCCGCAAAGAACAGTGAACGTTTCCCGTCACAACAGCCCAGTTTGAGCTTCTCCAGGTCAAAGGAGGAAATCTTGAGCTCCATGTCCTTAACATAGTTCGACAGAGTTGGATCCAAGACAGTCTTCTTCGACAAAACTGTGTCTGCGATGAGTTTTTCTACCTTGGTTATTTCTTCCAGCTCAATATTCTTTATGTGTTCTTCTCCTTCTCGAAGTTTATCGAGAAGGTGTGGTCTGAACTTCAGGTCCAAATGGTCGTACTTGTCGACATGCTGCAGATGCTGTTTGAAGTCACCATAGAGGTCTTTCATTGAATCGATCTTGGTGTGCATTTCGGCCTCCATCGCCTTAGCTTCTTCTCTGGCAATCTCGCTAAGGAGACTGCTCATGCGATTAGATCTCAACACCGATTCCAAATCTGTAACTTTTCCAATCGTCCTTGGCGTCTTTTGTGCTTCAGTCCCTTCATCGCCAGGGGCAATCATTGAAACCCACGTGATTGATCCTAGGAATAGTCCAGTCATATGCTGGCTCGCCTCAGCAATAGAAGACATCCCAGAATATGTGACATTGACCACAGCTGAAGCAACTTCTTCACCACCGAGTACCGCACCGCCAAAGAGATGTTGTAGCTGTTTGTACACACCAGCAGCGACCTGGTAGAGCATTCTTCCAAAATCTTCAGGTACTAAGTTTGATGTCCTTTCTAGGATCTGCCACGCACTTACGGTGATGCCAGAACTCAGAGCAGTCAGGCCTTTGCTGATCTGGGAGGGATAGATCATGGTCGAAGATAGTGAGTTCAGAGTCTCGGAAGTAAAAGAAGAGATTGACTGCTGAAAGGTTGATGTAGCTCTTGATACCATTGAGATTGCGGCATCTAAGGAAGGCAATGAAGCAGTGGCGCTATTCAAGACGTCTGAGAAAACAACTTTGGCGCCCTCAATCGGAGGAAGTAGCGATAGGTAGTAGTCAGCCGACGACGTCAAAAACGAATACATGTTCCAAAAGAGGTTGCTGCTCTTGGACATCAAGATCCGGCTGCTACGAGCGGACTGCGTTAGGATTTGTCCACTATTCATCAAAACATTTCGTGCGTCCTCGCTTAGCAGCAAGAGTAGCAGCAAGAGGAGAGGTATCACCAGCAAGAGAAGTGGCAACTTCCTTTCACCTCGCTTGACTTCCTTGATGATTCTGGTGGCGCTGGCCAGGCGTTCCTTGGATGCTTCCCGCATAACCTCCGTGTAGATGAAGGTCTTGACCAGAATGTTCTCCTCTATCATGACCCTTGGACTTTGCTCGGGCTGATGATCCTTCGCCGTACCAGAAGCTGGTGAGCTTCCCTGAGGCTCTTTGGTCACTGAGTCGCTTCTCGGGCTGCTTTTGAGAATTGCTGCAGGTGCCCGAAAAAGCGAGGCTAATGCTAAAGCAGTCGTTTCTAACACTTTCTTAAACAGTCTCAATACTGGCCGAGTCACTGAACACGCTAAGGCCACTGACACAGAACTTGCACTTACAAAAGGTTTTGTGACACTTTTGAGCGCGGAGGCAATCTTCGACAGTCCCATGGCTGAAGTTTTCTTCCCTGCCGTCCAGGTTATCTCAGTCAAAATGAAGGTCTTCATCAGCACATACTCTTCAATGATTGTCCAGGACATTCCCGCCACTTCGCTGAGGCCGGCGGAAGCTGTGCGAGGCAACTTTAGCACCATGCTCGCGGTTCTGTCAATCAGCCTCTTCCATGCTTTTAGCAAAGTTCTCGTGAAATACTTAATAGTTTTGGTGAATGTTGATGTCATTGATGACACTGACTTGAAAGTCGTTAAAGTTGCTCCCGCGACTCCTCTTGTTCCAGACAAGAGGAATGAGCACCAAGCTGAAAACCAACTGCCGGGCCTTGAAAAGGCATCACTCGACCTCACCAAGATCCAAGTGTCAAGTAACGCCACCCTGGCCGGCAACTCGTACAAAAATTTCCTCAAAATGATGAGAAAAAAGTTCAATAAACGCTCAGCCAAGCTGGCTGGCCTTCTCCTGAAGCCTCCACCCGGGCTAGGAGTGGCGTGAAGGCTGCGAGTCCTCCCGACGAAGGCACCCAAGGGTGCCCTTGCCATGTTCGGCGGCGAGGCCAACGGCGAGGCATATCCGGATAAGCTGTAAGCGGGCGACTCGACGTAAGTGTAGCCGGTCCTGGGCATGTGCTGCCACACCTGGTCGAAGGAGGCGTCTTCGGAGATCCGCCTCCGCTGAGCCATTCCTCCGGCGCCCCTCCAAGGTAGATGTGGGTGGACGTTGACGCCAGAGCTCGGGACGATGGCGGCACTTTTGACTCGAGAACAACAGTTCAAGATAACGTGATCTTGAGCTTTTCCGTTGTTGTCGACAGCTGCTGCTGCACTTGCCTGCTTTGTTTGTCCTTTAGTGATGGGTAACGAATCATCGTTGGCGATTCGACTCGATGATTGTCAGACTCGATTGGAATACAGGTGACGGACGTTGTAAATCATCAGAAACACCCTCCGGGCCAACGAGCTCGAGTACAACTACTTTACAGAAGATGGGGGTGGGGGAGGTTGTCCCGTCCAACACCCGCGTGCTTATTTTGAGTTTATCTTACATGGTGCCATAACTTGAGCAGGCATTGAGTTTGTTCTTGTGCCTGTACCTATGGTACTCGTTACCCATCACTACTACCTTCGATGCGTCCGTCGTCGCCGTGACCGTCTCCTCGTCGATGCCCTCCTCCCGATGCGTAAAGTCAAAGTCCAGACGTCGCCTGACGTTAGCCAAGCTCGACGAAGGCGTTGACGAGGTGGACGACCGCGATCGCCTGGTCCGAGATCTGTTGCTGCGTGATGGCGAGGGGCTGATGCGCGACCGGAACTCTATGCCCGCGCCCTGTGAGCACCCATTGCCGCGCAGCAGCAGGCATTGCGACCTCAAGAGGAACGTCGACGATGTCTTGGCGTGGTCCTCGTCATCGTTGAGGTCCAGCATACTTGGATTATGCACTTTGATTGCCCCCTCCTCCTATGCTGGCCCTTATGACAAAGTCGCCAAAGAAGCGTTGACGCTTGTGTGCCACCAGCATAAGCAAGCACGTAACTTGGCTTCCTCATTTCCCCCCCCCCTCCCCTCTTTCTGTCGGCGGCCTAATCTGAGTTACACCACCTGGGCGAGCGCTGCCACGCTTGTGCACGGCGTCGCCGACGTCGCGTCTGCGAAGTTGAGGCGTGGCCGAGTCAACCGACACATGGAGGCGGCGATCGATCCGTAGCGACTTCGCAGTCGCAGATTCAAAGGAATTTCCTGCTTGCTGATAGCTCCAGAGGGTGGCTTAAAATACCGATATTATGTTCGTACAGTACTGGATTCGTGTCGTTGGTTGAGCTACTCAGTGAGGACAGAAAAACAGTAACCGATGCCTCGTGTAGAACAATGAATATGCTTCACGTGCACGTTGCCAAAAAAACTAAAAAATGAGTCATCCATTTCTTGTTAACAGAAGATGAAGGCAGACATCTGACGTACGTCTACAGTGTCGTACATCTAACAGTTAAGCCTTCCTAGTTGGGTGGTCTCACTGGTAGCTCAGGTGGTCCAACTGGCTCGTGGACCCCATGGTTCGGTAAGATATGGATGAAATGACAACCTTCGTCTAGGCCCATTTTTAATTAAGTAATTCCAAGTAATTCATTCACTTCCTGCTGAATATCCTCATTGCAACTTCGTGCACATTGGACTTCACCACGCTGACCCTGAGATCCGAGGCTCTATCAGAAATACTACTGAGGTCTTGCCATCATAACTAGAGGCTGGCTCGAAAGCCAAGCGATGCTTCGTAACTTTGTCAAAAATCTCGATTTTTCTTTTCGAAATCTCGAAAAAACCTTCGATCTCGGCAACGCCAGGGCTATCCTGGACACTAGATCTACGACGCAGTCCCACGGTGACTTTGAAGTCGCGTTGGCCAAGTACAAGGTTGGAAAAATGAGAACGTCGTGGATCATCTCACCGATGAATGCCAAATGCTGGAGACTAATTGAGCGCAACATTGTCATGGGCGTCTGCCTCCGGAGAGTTGACTGAATCGCTTCAGCTGTGGAACATCGGGATGTGCTGCTTCGGCAAGAAGAACTTGGTGGAAGCTGTGAGCTGCATGAAGCACAACAACCTGGCGCCATTCGATTGGACGAATATCTACAACCTAGGCCTGGTTCACCTCACGAGGCAGCAAACAGGGTCTCGTCTGCTTTCCACTTCCGCTCGGCCAGCATGAACCTCAGGCCTCGGAGGAAGCAGACATTCGTGCCGCCGGCAGGAAGATACACATACGCACTTAGTGCAGCAGCATACAAAACAGCATGCCTCGTTGTCTGCAAAGTGAGTTAAAAAAAGCACAGTACCTACAGCAGTTAGTGGGGGGAACGTAAGATTATCTTATTGCTTACGTGTGTAGGTAGGCCGTTGATGACATCTTCCCACTTGATCACATCGGAATTGTCCTCGTCATTGTATTCAGAAGAATGCTAAACATTCTTTTTCTTTAACTGTTCGACTTTTTTCACTCGTTCCTCGTAAAGAAGTGTTCAAGGCTCACTCAAGAATCAGTGTAATTTTCCCATGAGGATAACTTTTTGTCAAACAAATAATCTCATTCTGCTTGGAGGTTCCATGTTGTGCTATTTTAGACAATTGTAGGACATAGTAAATTGACTCAATTATGCAAGTGCAAGCGCACCCTTGGGAGAAACTAGATGTCTTGAAATTCCAGTTGCTCTTGCTCTCTTGGAAGGTCTCGAGAATGCCACGATTGCCTATGAACAGGCCTTGACCCTGGATACCAAGGATTCCATTGAACACCGTGCTTCACAACCAGGGGATGACGTAAGACACTCTGGAGAAGCTCAGCAACTTTGAAGAGAGGGGAAGCAACCTCAGGAAGACACCCAGATTAGGTGCTGACTCAGATGTGAGTAGAACAATAAATAAACTGTCCATTCAGTCTACAATAGTACGAATGCGCGTGGCGCCAATGCGAAAAGAATCGCACACGTCTTGCGCCCACTATTCCGCTCACTGCCTTTACCATCAATGGCGGATTGGTCATAATGTTTTATTGTGATTCGGTTACAAGTTTTATATGGCATTAAGAGGTCCAGACAGTCAAAAGGAGGTGTACATACACATGTCATAGGCTGACTGGCAAGCCACCTTAGAAGCACTTCCTGTGGACGATGCCAGGTCCAGATTCATCGTACTCCTGTTTGGAGATCCACATCTGCTGGAAGGTGGACAGGGAAGCCAGAATGGAACCTCCGATCCAAACTGAGTACTTGCGCTCTGGTGGAGCAATGATCTTGATCTTGATGGTGGATGGAGCAAGGGCAGTTATCTCTTTTTGCATGCGGTCAGCAATGCCGGGATACATGGTGGTGCCCCCAGAGAGGACAGTGTTGGCGTAGAGGTCCTTACGGATGTCAACATCGCACTTCATGATGGAGTTGTAGACTGTCTCGTGGATGCCGCATGACTCCATGCCCAGGAAAGATGGCTGAAATAGGGCCTCAGGGCATCGGAAGCGCTCATTGCCAATGGTGATGACTTGGCCGTCAGGAAGCTCATAGCTCTTCTCCAGAGAAGTCGAGGCAGCAGCAGTGGCCATTTCTTGTTCAAAGTCAAGAGCAACATAGCACAGCTTCTCCTTGATGTCACGGACAATCTCTCTCTCGGCAGTGGTGGTGAAGGAGTAGCCCCTTTCAGTGAGGATCTTCATCAAGTAGTCAGTAAGATCACGGCCAGCCAGGTCCAGACGGAGGATGGCGTGGGGGAGGGCATAACCCTCATAGATGGGAACAGTATGAGAGACGCCATCTCCAGAGTCAAGGACGATGCCAGTGGTCCTGCCAGATGCATACAGGGACAGGACGGCTTGGATAGCCACATACATGGCTGGGGAGTTGAAGGTCTCAAACATTATCTGAGTCATCTTTTCCCTGTTTGCCTTGGGGTTGAGGGGTGCCTCTGTGAGGAGGATGGGGTGTTCCTCAGGTGCCACACGCAGCTCATTGTAAAAAGTGTGGTGCCAGATCTTCTCCATATCATCCCAATTGGTGATGATGCCATGCTCGATGGGGTACTTCAGGGTGAGGATACCTCTCTTGGACTGTGCTTCATCTCCGACGTAGGAATCTTTCTGGCCCATGCCCACCATGACTCCCTAGAGAGGTCAGATATGATACTCATAACTTTAGCAAAGGTAGGAATCATAAGTATTATATCTCATATAGACATATTATACACAGTAGAACAATCGGTGTCAATTACCTGATGTCTTGGGCGTCCCACAATGGACGGAAAGACGGCCCTTGGCGCGTCATCCCCGGCGAATCCGGCCTTGCACATGCCGGAGCCGTTGTCAACGACCAGAGCAGCAACTTCGTCATCACACATTTTGAGCTAGTAATAGAAACCTAAGGAAAGCGTTAGAAGAGTAGACACGTAAAAATAGCTCCGTGTGACAAAATAGCATTGGCCTACTTAGGATCAGTTTCTTTCCTGGCGATGCTTTCGGCAAAGTCTTCTAGAGCGAATGCTGGCGTGGCGCACTCGCACACAGCCCCTTTTATACGTCCCTCAAGCTTCTTTTGCCCTTTAAAAGTTCCAAAATTTTCCCCAGCTTTCCCCTTCTCCAATAACGGACATGCACACGTGCCCAAAAAGTCGCTCAGGCCCGTGTGGGACGTGCGGACAGACACTCACGCGTGTGCATTGCATGTTATTCAGTGCTTTCACTCAGGTGTGGAAGCGTTTTGGGCGCTCTTCCTTCCCCCCACCTCCTACTCCTCTTAGTTCATGGCGTACAAATAGATGCTCTCTTTTTCCTCACATCTCCTTATTTGGCGATGCTTCCAGAGGCTTGGGCAAAATCTGCTCACCGCAGAGCGCTGCTTGAAGTAGAATCAGAAATCCAAATAGGTGAGAAGCTCCACCGATAGACAAAGGACGTATTCTCCCGTCAAGGCTCAGTTCAGTTCCAACTGCTCAAGGCTCCAACAGCATTGGTCAATGATAAGAAGACAATGATTTTTTCTTTTGGCTTGATGATAAGATCATCCAACAATGATCAGTAGTAGCCTTAAAAATGGCTTGTTTGCATGTACGAAAGTGTCGCATTCCTCTCTCCAGCAGCGGCTGCTTTGTCTTGTCTGGCTTGGGCTTGCCCATCTTGGCTTCAGTCACTGACTCCCCCAGCTGCTTCCCCAGGTTGCACATCCATCTCTCGTACCTGATGTGGGTGTCGATTGATTTGATTGCGGTCCTATCAAGCCTAGGGGAGGAGGGGGATCAATGTTGACTTCATCCGGACTGTCAATTATGACCCCAACCAGACCGTGTTGGTGCGTACGGAAAAATGTGACTGTGGCGTCAAGCTTGGCCTGATCCAAGCTGCAACTGCAGCTGAGGGTTGCAATTGAGTGGTCTCAAATTAGTCGTTGTTCCTTTTTTTTCTAAAACATCCCAAATGAAACTCTATAATGAAGTTTGTTTTTTCCACACAAACGTAGGCGAGAATGGGCCGGAGGAGTTCTCAAATACTTTGACAACCGTTTCCCAATTGAAGCAGTACATGAAACTGTTCCTATATCAACATCACTTGGCATCTCCTCTGGCCTCTGACTCAGCAGTGGCCCACTGTGATAAATCTGCATGTCAGAGGACCCTGGTTTATGTAACATTTTCCCTATGAGCCTGTACTGTGCTTTGCTTCACGAAAGATAGTAACTAGATAAAGAACGTTGGACTCAAAAAATGAATTTTGTTTCTTCTGCTTATGAAAACTGGTAATCGAAAGAAAGTGAAGCTCAAAGTTTCTCCCCAAGTCAAAATTAATCTCAGAAAACACGACACTAAGTGCAGGAAACGTAATGCAATCCTGGCTGTAGATCCCGTTACGTACGTACCGGTATGTATCGATGATGTCATCTAGCTTGAAGAGCTTGTGCACTTACAGTGCGCCATAACTTACAGTGAAGTCATTGTCAGACCCGAATGACCGCGAACTGATACAGGATTCCACTGTGCTCATGGTTCCACCCACCCACTTGGCTAGCTTGGGACAGAGCACATAGCACATGTACAGTTCATGGATACAGATGCAAGGTCGGGTCAGACGAAACTGTCACTCCCTAACACGGACGAAGAAAAGCTGAAACATCGAACGAAATGATCGCGATCCCCGGTGCACGTATGGTGGTGTTGGAGGACATTTCTGACGTCGACCTGAGAATGGGGACCTTCCGCAATAAACTTCATCGTCACTGCCCAGCTCGCTGCTGCCTCCCTCAGATAATGCAAAGATCTCGCTGGTGTCAACTGCATCATGCGATATCCTGGAAGCAGCAGGTTTACGCGGGTCCTGGAATGACTAGCTGTGACCGCACACGTAAGACAGCAAAATCCGGCCTCAGTCGTACTCTTCTGCAGATACTGTTTCCTGCAGAGTTCTGTACAGTTGTGGCACCGCAGTCTCCCCTCCTTCCTCCTCATCACTTCTTAACATTTTATTATACTACGACGAGTCCACTCTATACATTTCACTAATAAGGTCTGGTGTTCACATGTCTGGATCCTTGTAGTCGTATCGTCGATTGTACCACGGCAGGTACTGCAGAACTTCACGGCCTTTCCAGTCGTTGGTAAAGAAGAGGAGGCCTACAACGGCGGACATGGAGTAGGCGGCCGCCGATGGAGCTCTGTAATGAGGAAACAGATCAGAACCTTTGAGGCAACTCAGGCATTTGGGTGGACTTTCTTGATGAGCGATAGGTGTCCCAAAGAGAACTTCGGTGCTCGGCGACCGCAACTTAAGAGACTCTAGAAATATTTAATACGACTTACAGGGTCTTCATGGTGACCAAGTGGCGAGATGCGATCTTAAACATGTCGAACGCCTTTTCTGAAGACACCGAACGCAAGATGGGCTCCGCCGCTGGCTGCAAAGTGTTGTCCTACTACTCTGGCCAGATCACAGAAAAGAAGAGAGAAGATGAAGAACCTGCCTGACTTCGGCTAAATTGGCCGTCGGAGTCGCAACAGCTGACTTATATGACGACAACAGCTGACATTCTTCTGTATCAGCCTAGTACATAGCCTTTCAAGTCCTGTTCACACGGAGTCAATGATTCTACTAGAGCACTCATGACTCTAAGTGCGGTAATTTACGGGGATTTATGATAAATACTGTATTCTCTCGGCGTAGTCATCACTTGAGGACCAAGCAGTAAATGCCGGTGATATGCGATGTGAGCGTGGTCACATGACTATAGATTGGCTCTAGATAAAATTGATCATCACACGCGGGTGGCCACTTCAGGAGTGATCACAATACCGAGAGAATGCTGCATATGCTACCTTTCCAACATTGCTCTTGAATAGGTTTTGTTGACTGGGGCAGAAGCAAGAGTTCCGCTATCGCAATGTGCATTATGCGGTTGCCACCTGCCAATGGCCCTTCTTCTCTCTTCTTCTCTACGGGTCTGACTTGGAGCTGAGCAATACATCGACTGCTGCGTAGCTTGACTAGCTTCCACAACAAGCGAGCAGCTGACCTCGACTGCACTGCTTTGCAGGGATGTCATCGGGTTGGGCCCGAGCCCCAAAACCCGATTCCCGGAACCTCTTTTCGGCCAGCTCGAACCAGATTTCTGAACTTCGGGCTGAACGTCTAAGACTGGATATACATAAATTGTTTCGGAGCAAAATAAAGCTATGAAGACTTCTGTTCTACCTTTTTTTTCAGACCGAACTTTGGTGATCACACCTAACCCGACCCGAAGGATGCGCCACTTCAGTCCGACCGACCCGATCTGGAATTTTCCGAGTCCGAAGAATCCCAAACCCGACTACAACCAACCCGATGACACCCCTACTGTTTTGATCGCTGAAGAAAGTTAGGGACGCCAGATGCATGAGCAGCTACAGCACTGAGCCAGACTCTGGATGGAAACTAACTGGAACAAAAATCTCAAATTGCGATGGATTCATCGCGTGCTGCCTCAGTGCCATAGTTGGATTAATGTGTGGCTATCTTTACACAAAGCTATCACTGATCAGCGGTCTGAACCAGCGAATGACGACATATGGAAAATGTTGAGGTTACGTTGTCTCCAAGCAAAAGTTTCCGTGAGATTTCGCAATTTGCGCGCAAAAGTTGACAAGAACAAAACAAAAATAATAATACACCAACTGAGGCTTCGCCATGGCTTGCGAAGGCGATAGAAAACCCTTCGTGGTGTCGGTGGAGGGCAACGTGGGTTCAGGGAAGTCCACCATGATCAAGTTTTTTGAGAGATTCCCAGACGTCGAACTGTGTCCGGAGCCCGTCGATCGATGGTGAGCTAATGCAAGCAAAAGTACCCGCAAACTTTTTGGTGGGAACGACTCTTCCAGGTGCGACCTCAAGGGCCACAACTTGCTGGAGCAGTTGTACGAGGATCCACGACGCTGGAGCTTCCAGTTCCAGAGCTACGTGCAATTGACCAGATTGGAGATCTTGCAAAAGCCGTCCGCTGCCAAGGTCAGAATCATTGAGAGGTCAATCCAGAACAACCGCTTCTGTTTCCTGGAGCTGGCCAGGAGGTTGGGGTCACTGTCAGAGCAAGAGCTCACAGTACTAGAATCTTGGTGGGCAAGGGTCCTTGTATTAAGGATCTTATAGAAGGCTAATCCAAAATATTCGTGCAGGCACGATTGGTTCGCTTCTTCTCTCGACCTCGACCTTGATCTCATCGTGTACCTGAGGACGTCGCCTGAAGTAGCGCACGAACGCATGCGGGCGCGCAATCGGAAAGAGGAATCTGGTGTCGTTCCTCTAGACTACTTGAGACACTTGCACGTTGCGTATGAAGATTGGCTCATCCATCAAAAGTTTGAGAAGTTGTCGGTGCCTATTCTGGTTGTGGACGCCGACCAGTCCTTGGCAGATGTGCAGCGCCACTACGAGATTCTCAAGGATCACATCATGGGCGGGACGCGAGTGAAAGGCGTATTTCATTTTGATGACACCAGGAAAGGTGCGATCTCCTGTGTGCCGAAACCTTCGGTGGTGAAGACGTACAAGGAGAAGGAGGACACTTCGGCAGACATGCCTGACAAAGAACTAATTCATATGAAAATTCTAAGCTCAGCCGGTCGTGCCTCCAATGAATAAATTGCTAATAAGTGCAGTTTACTTGGAGTTGCTAAATAACTTTCCAGCTGATGCAATGTTATCAAAAATATATGTGATATATTTCCTTACTTGAAGTATTTCCCTAATGTTGGCAGCAGAGACGTCTTCAGCCGGACCAATATCCGACATCGTCACAAGACATCAGACTGCCTACGAGTCCTCAACATCTTCAATCGCGGGGAAGAAAAAAGGTGCGAGAGCAGCCGTCATTTTCAACACGTCAACCAAGTCCGTCGTGAAGTCCAAAAAAAGATGAAAATGATGTTTTCGTCGCGTGGAGATAACTGATATTCACCCGCACTGCGTTCAAAGACTACATGACCGGCTTTGCCAAGCTACCATTCCTTAGGCCAGGCGGGCCGGAGGTGCTACCGAGGCTTCAAGGGCTCGAGTACCAGCCCACCTGTTTAACGATGCTCCGAAGGGACGGGGAGTAAACGTCATAGAAATTGCCGAGGTCGGTGCCAGATTCAAGGCCCAGACGACGGAAGTCATCGAGGTGACTGCCGGTTCGCGCCAACAAAGTCTTAATGGACAGCAGATGTTGAAGTCAAATAATGTCAGAGAGACTTTTTTGTCAGCAACACTAGAAAAAATTGGAAGAACGTGTTATTTTAAGTAATGGTTCTATTGCATACATCATAACAGGAGCCCGGAAGTCCTGCACCCCTTCTTGTGTAAAGAACTCCAGGTAAATTCTAGCGCATAAGTCATGTACGATGAGCACAATTGACCGGTTGACTAACCGCTTGATATTCAACCAACAGGATGGGTTGAGTCATTTCGTTATACCGACCACAGATATTACATCCATTTGTCCCTCTCATTGTCACTCAGTCACATATATGACAGACCCAATGGAACTTTTAGAGATGGATACCGTATCTTTGTCGACGTCAATACTGAACAACTCGCCTTCTTGAATCTGCACCTTGCCCTCCATCGGATCTTCCGCAGAAGGGATCTTCCTGGGCCCCAAGATAGGGTCCTCGTACCGATAGAGCTTAACCTTCGCGTGATCTTTGATATTTCTCTCAAGGTTTGCCAGTCTCCTGGCCACGGATGAGACCGAGTCTCCGTCCATGATGGGAAGCTTGATGCTGAAGAGGCCAGAGTGCGGCTGGTTATTGATGAAATTGACCTTCACGTTGGGCAGTGTAGACAGTCCGTGCCTGTACAGTACAAAGGGTGCTCCTGGTCGACACTCTTCTTGAGTCTTCTCACCAGCTTCAGTGGAAAACTTGACGTCCACGCCTTCCAGCTGAAGACTGGAGAGGATATAATCCATGTTATTCATCAGGACATCTTTTTCATCAAATTCTAAAGTGAGATCGAGTATGCTCAGACCAGATTGCGCGACCCTTTCTTTGGTAAACTGCACGAACGGCATCACCTTCTTCATCCACTTCTTTAGTTCTGATTTCTTACCCAGCTCTTGCGATATTAGCTTGTTGTTTGGAGGCTGCTCCACTCCACCAGATGTTTCATACATGTCCTTAAGAGTGGACAGGACAATGCATTGCCAAGGAGGATAGGTTTTGGCCACGTAAATGGTAGCATGTGTTGGCTTTTCAATCTCTTTGACAGCAGATCCGCCCTTTTTTGTCTTTGGAGGCTGCATGTATGACTTCAGTTTCAGTCTGAAGTCTCTGACAGCCTCCATCAGGTACTCAGACTTCTTAATGCAAACTTCGTCTACATTGCCGGCATTGGGCCAACGGGCTTTCAGGATGGACTCTTTCTTTCCTAAAAGTGTCCAGATTTTCTCGGCTACATGTGGACAGATGGGTGATATGACAACTGCCTGCCACTCGATGAAGCGCAGAACTAAGTCCCGTCTCATGCCTTGAGAGCCGCAGAGCTCACGATACTTGTCCCGGGAACGTTGCATTTCGAAGAATCCGTTGCGGAGGGCCTCGCGGAATAACAGTCGGTCGTAAGCAGCGGCCGTCGCATGGCACAACTTGTTCATCTCGTTGGCAAAGACATCGTCGTGGAAGTTGGACACGCCCTGGTCTTGTCTCAGCTGCTGGTCAGAGTCCTCCAACATCTCCTTAACCCACAGAATGAAGGTGTATAGACGCAAGATGCCGGCCTCAGCGTTGGCCACGTCGAAGTTGGCATCCTCGACCGAGTCTCCAGCATCGGCCAAGGCCAAGCGCATGCCATCGGCGGAGTATCGATCGATAGCCTCGCTCAGTGTCATGAAGTTTCCGGTTGATTTAGACATCTGTTGGATAGAAAAAGCTCATTGAAACCTTAACTACCGAAGTCACAGAAAAGAATCGTGCAAATACGTAAATAAATCCTGGTATGTCGATGGTCCAACCTGAGCATTCAAGAAATTTACTATACGTTACGTACCTTTTCAGAGTTGAGGAGCAGATGACCGTTGGCCCTGATTCCTGTGGGCCACTTCTCAGGACTGTCGGGCCATATGGCTGTGTGGTTGTAAAGGTAGTAGGTCAAATGGTTGGGCACCAAGTCCTTCCCTGAGACGCGCAGGTCCACTGGGTACCAGTGTTCAAACTCTCTTTTCATGAGGTCTAGCTTGTCTTGTGCAATATTGCTCTTGGTCGGCGGTTTCGCATCCTTGAAGAAGATGTAATCCCATACTTCGGGTGTGAGATCTTCGGGCTTGATATTCAGTTTGTTGGTCTTGCTGCCGTCGAACGAGTCTCCCTGCAGCAAGTGGGCCACAGTGTAGTAGGCGTGGTAGATAGTGGAGTCGGATAGAGACTCAATCAGCCAGTTCTCATCCCAAGGCAGCCTAGAACCCAGTCCATAGGTGCGTGAGCACGCATGTTCTCTCAGCCAGCCTAGAGTTGATTGGAATTGGCGTCGCACCTGAAGATGCAAATATGTGCTGTGACAACGTGCCAAATATCAAAGACCTGCAGACGAACTTGTTATAAGTGGGTATACCGTATGTAGCACCCCCAGCCACTTTTTTTTAATAAAAACTATGCAGAAGTACGGCATGGTTAGAAAGTGTCCTAAGACACTTCAGAACGTAATGTATGCTTTTACTCACCTCCTCATGATAGCAGTCAGCATTATCGAGACACCTCGTGGTGATTTCCCTCCACTCCTTCTCCCCATAATCCAGGTACCACTGGTCGCAGAGCGCCACAACGCATTGGTCGCCACTTCTTGAAATTATAGTTTTCTCTGGTTCCATGTATAGAACGGCTTGTCCACTGCTCACCAGATAGTCTTTGAGCAGAGGCTTGGCTTCCTGAACGCTCTTGCCCGCGTGTTCTCCCACAAGCATCTTGCCCTCATAAAAGCCACGCAAGTAGACCAGCTCCTTCGCCTCTGCCAACTTATCACGGTCATTCTGGCTCTGCACCTTCAGCCTCTCACAGGCAGTCACTGCGCTCAAGTTCCCAAAGTCGGGGATCTCAATAATAGGCACTGGATCGAATGGAAGGACCATCTCGTCCCTAATGCCATACTTTTCTCTGAAGGCCTGCTTGTTCTTCAGGTCGCGTAAAGCGGCGAAGTCATCTGGCGAGTCGGACGGGACACTCGTGACCACACCGGTGCCCTTGTCTTCCTTTATTGTGAGCATCGGCAGCGTGTAGATCTTGTCAAAGGGCGCCAGCGGGGCCTTTAGAGCAACACCCATGATGTCTTGACCCGTCAGTTCGGCCACAGCATCAATCTGGCCATCGGCCGCAGTGAAGGCTTGATACGCCATGTTCCTCGCAGCACGTCGAGTGCATACAAAGATCTCGGACCCCTTGAAGCAACGGAAAGCCACGTACTTCATATCTGGATGCACCCAGCAGTTGGTCTGCCCATACATCGTCTCTGGGCGGAGGGTCGCGGCGACCAAGTAGACGGGAATGTCCTTGAATGACGCGAGAGCCGCCGGAAGAGGTTCCATCACTCGCATCTTGATGAGGGTGTATTCTTGCGGACCAACGCCTTCGCCGGAACTGCGATCGTGGTCCATGCAGGGCTGGTTGTCTTTGGGTGAGAAGATGGTGTGGCGCTTGCCGAATTTGACCTAGAATTTGAATTTTAACTTGTCTTCACGCAATGATCACATTTAGCCCTTGGAAAATTCGTCTTTGCAATAATCATCGACTGTGAAAAAAGTTGCCTTCGGTGTGAGGACAATGCTACATATCGACGAGCTTCTCACCTTGTTCCTTTCCTTCAGCCTCACAAAGGACCACCTGACGAACGAGTCGAAGAAGGGGTTGGAGTCGGTGGTAATAAACGACCTACGCCAGTCCACATGCAGTCCCATGGCCTGCAGGTCGGCCTTGCAATGAGGAGGAAAGTAATCCAGCCAGTGAGCGGGATCGGCGAAACGCCTGATCTCTTCGTGGTCCATTCCCATGCTCTGCATTATCTGCCACTGGTACTTGGCTCCTCCAGACTTGGCCACAGCCTTACTCTTCTTCCCCTTGGACTTGTCCTGAACGGGGCAGACAAATTAACTCCCGGTATCTGTTTTATTACGAGTATGCATGTGTCAGTATTACCTTAAAGAAATTTTCTTCCTCCTTGACCTTCTCCGGTTGCTCCCCGTCATCCGCCGGAAACACGGGTGGGAAGCCGAAGTCTCCCATCTCCCGCTTAAGCTTGTCGGCGCAGGCCTTAATGGGCATCCCAGTGCAATGGAAGGCGAACGGGAAGAGCACCTGTTTGCCCAGAAGACGTTGGTAACCGCAGGCGAACTCGGCCTTTGAGATCGTGAATGTGTGGCCCAGATGAAGGCGCCCATTCATGTATGGGAAGGGAAACGTGGCCAAAAAGGTGGGAGACGACGTCCCGGCCTCTGGGGCATCTTCCTCAAAAATCTTCTCTTCATGCCATCGCTTTTGCACGACCCCCTCGATCTCCTTGAGAAACTCCACCTTGAAGGTGCCCTTCCTCTCGGCGGCGGCGGCCATGGTGACACTGTAGTGGGAGAACTGGACAGTCCTTTTGATTCACCGCCACGACCACACAGCAAGCGTGGCACAATTGGGTCGTTGTCTTGCGTCAGTTATTGCAGGCGAGGGAGTTTAGTACTTGCCAGCTTGCCTCACTGCCTTTTCCGGGACCAGGGTTCCCAGAAAAAATGGGAGGCCCTCAAACACTTGACCAAAAGAAAGTTCTTATCACTGACAAGAAAATTAGAGGGAAAAGATTCGGTAAGAGCGCTATAACTTAAAAATCTTCAATTCAACCTGGTCCTATCCGACCTGCTTAAGAAGCCCTCGACCCAACAGAGGTCGACGATCGGCTGGTTCGCCTCCAGTCCGTAGGCAGATCAGGAATTAAGGATGTCTCGCAGTGATATCATAAAACTCTGGAAGAGTAGATTGTTTGGCAAGAACTAAAAAGTTTTTGTGAATGTGATCAGGGGTAGTTTTGGCATTTTTTGAAAATCCTTTGTGTCCGAATAGCTTAGTGTTGCAAATCCTCATCGAAAGAGCCTGTACAATGGAGGACTTCCTCCGGGAGACTCTACTCCTGGGTCGCGGCCGCTGCCCGTTTCTAGGCTTGGGGCAACCCCGAACGTTTGTTGTGCAACAGCTGAAACTTCAACACCAGCGACAAGTCTATACTTGTCGACGAGCCTAAACCACGAAAACAAAACAAACATGCGTCGGCTAAAAGTGCGATGAGTCGAGGAGTCGGTTGCCAAAAAAGCTTGCACCGTCGTAACTCGGCCAGTGTCAATAGAACTTTGGTGCGCCTCCCGTTCCAGCTCGGTCACAGCGGTACCGAGGATTGATACGGAGCGGCGCGAGTTTGCGTCAGTCGCTGACGCGATGGACGGGTCTGTATGAAACGGGTTTTGTGCTGTGGCCAGCGCCAGCGCCACCATCGCCGCCGCGAACCTTGCAGGACGTTGGAATTGACGAACGGGCATGACCGACTGGAGTGACAAGAGGAAACAAGAAATGACGCAGTCTGACAAAGTCTCCACGGGCCGCTTTCCCGACCGATCGCCGATCGCCTCCTTCAGGTATGAGCACTTGGCAGCTGGGATCACCGGCGGCGTCGTCGCCACACTCGCTTTGCACCCACTGGACTTGCTCAAGATCAGGTTTGCGGGTAAGTTTGTGTGTGCCATTGTGATACACCTATCTGAAATGCCACACTTGTTGGCTCCTCTAGTGGATGATGGAAAGTCCCCTGGGCGTCCTCACTATCTCAGTCTGCGCCATGCTCTGCGTTCTATTGTCCAGGAGGAGGGATTCACCGGTCTGTACAAAGGAATCACGCCAAACTTGACAGGTTCCGGCACGGCCTGGGGATTGTACTTTCTTTTGTGAGTCATCTTTTATTTCCTCACCCTAACAACATAGCATTTATCTCTGCTCTTGAAAACTCCAGCTATGATGCCATGAAGTCCAAAATGCAGGGAGGAAACAGCAAGATGAAGCTGAGTCCAGGACTGCACTTGCTTGCTGCGGGGCAGTCGGGAGTTTTAACATTGGCTTTAACCAATCCAATCTGGGTAGTGAAAACAAGGTAAGTATTTGCCTGTAATCAAGTTCATAAGTAATCTCTTTTGTTCTTAAGGCTCGTTCTGCAGTATGATCTGGCAAAAGCACCGCGTGATACCACCAAGACACACTACAAAGGCATGATTGATGCTCTCTACCAAATTCACAAGACTGAAGGCTTCAGGGGCCTTTACAGAGTAAAGACAAGTTCTCACAATCTTCAACCACCATAAGCGGTTAAAGATGCCCGAAAATGTTCACTCACACTTCAAATTAGGGCTTTGTACCTGGACTCTGGGGTATTTCTCATGGTGCGGTGCAATTCATGATCTATGAGGAACTGAAGTCAAGATATAACGACATCAAGGATCAGCCAATCGACACAAAGTTGGTGCGTGCTGAAATGCTGTGCCATCTTGATGGGAATGCTCTACTGTACAGTACAGTCTGTTCTCCTCCTTTATATTTAG
>JAAUXU010150194.1_pt1 | contig 41019 bp, 47 predicted proteins | sample 7278151 | NCBI WGS metagenome assembly JAAUXU01 (sample SAMN14350113, study PRJNA611818) | marine sediment metagenome | isolation source: surface marine sediment (1.8m) | place: French Polynesia: Moorea | collected 2018-08
AGCAGCGCCAGCAGCGCCAGCAGCGCCAGCAGCGCCAGCAGCGCCAGCAGCGCCAGCAGCGCCAGCAGCGCCAGCAGCGCCAGCAGCGCCAGCAGCGCCAGCAGCGTCGGCAACGCCAGCAGCGCCAGCCTGTTCTTGGCAAGGCATGCATGAGCTATTAACACTTTTTCTGCAGCTTCTCCAAGAGGAGAAAAAGAATCTCTGTGTAAGCCTTGGCTGCTCGTGAGAAGAGAGCGGGAAAAAGAAACGCTCTGCTGCTGCCCAGTTTTTCATCCCCTTGAGAATAAACAAGCGAGAAAGAGAGAGAGGAAGGGAGCACTTTAGCCAAAATCCGAGCAGAGCAAAAAAAGCAACAGCTAAGGCGACTTGACAGATGAGCGTTTGAGAAGGGTTGGCAAAGCAAAGGATTGGCTTGCTCTGCTCGACTATCACAAGTTGCCTGCATCAATTGGCCTCTTAATGTCAGTCAGAGAAATTTGGGCAGAAACAACATTGACGTGTCTAAATAACAAGCCTGGCTACAGCAAAGCCTGTTTGTTTAGGGCGGTGTCTATGAAGGAGGAGCAGTTAACAAAGTGAAACAAGGTGGCTGTTTCCAGTCTCATCCTGCCCGCGTCGTATACAACGCCATAATCTCCTTATTCCTGCCTTCACCGTAATGATCAAATCCTCTTTATCCACCACCTTCTTTCCTTGTGCCAACAAGGCTCCCCTTCCCTTTTTTGGGGGGATACCATATAAATGATGATGGTGTCTTGGCCAATGCCTCCATCCATCCTGAGAGAGAAAAAGGAAGAAAGGTAGAGGAGGTCAATCCTGGGCTTTTTGTGCCTCAGCTGACTGAGTTACCAACGGGTCCATCTGCCAGCAGAAAGTGAATAACAAAAAAAGTAGGGGGGGAAGAGCCACTAGAAGAAGAGGAAGGAGAATCAGAACACATCCCAGGATGATCATGCTGATGCTGTCACGCGTTGACATCATCTGTACACACGTGACGGCGACGGCGACGGCGACGGCGACGGCGACGGCGACGGCCGTAGCCACGGACGGCTTCGTCGAGCAGGAACAAGGGGTCAAGCAGTCCCAGCTACCTCCTGGGAAATATCGGAATTCCCCCAGGCGAAAATAACTATGCGTGTGAGGAGGATGGAAGTTGGGAATCCGCGCCGCACACACGCGTGCGTGCCTGGCATTCTTGCGCTTCCCTCGCAAGCTGAGGGGGAAATAAACCCGCCCACTTTACGCCTTTTCTCAATTATGTCTAAATCCCCCCACCGTAAAAAGATCTCGTCCCGCAGCCAGAAATTCCCCGGCAACTTCTTCTTCTCCGTCGCTCAATCGCCTATGCTCACTTTATCTACTTAACAATAAAACAGCAGATAAGATTTCCCCCTCTTCCCTTCTGGGGCCATTTCGCGATCACTTTCGTCGCAGCAGTGGAGCAAAGTGGAGGGGGGGGGGAAAGTGAGGGAGAAGAAAAGGGAGTTGCTGAGAGTAGTGAACTTTCTCTCACTCATAGAATGACGGGGCCATTTCCCCCAACAATTTTACGAGCAGCATAAGTAGTATCATTGGACATCGTTTCCATGCTCCCTCTCCTCTCCGTTCGCGCCATTTCCCCATCCGAGAGGAGATGAGAAGAGGGAGGTTATGGCACTCGTAAAGATCAACCCGGGGGGAGAACAAAAAACGGATAGACGCAAAGGGGGGGGGGCAGGGGAAGGAAGGAAGGAAGGAAGGAAGGAAGGAAGGAAAGAAGGAAGGAAAGAAGGAAGGAAGGAAGGAAAGAGAAAGCAGGCGAGGCTGCGACACCTCTGGCTTCACCTATCCAGCGAAGCTGGGCCATGGCTAAAGACTCAATCTCCTCGAACAAAGAGCTTGTGCAGGGAAGTTTTACTCTGCGGAGGCGACGATGCGGTCGGATCTCTCGCATAGATCTCTCAAATCAATCAAGCGTCAGCTCTGCCAGACATTTTTGTCACTGGGGAGATAATTTGTCGGCTCATTTCACATAGCACTTTCCGCGGGGGGAGCGAGAGCGGGACTAAGATGACACTTGACACGCACTCTCATATTTTTTTTTCGGCAGCACAGAAAGCATTAGCATAGCACGTCGGCTTCTTCTCAAGTCTGTGAGAAGAAAAAGAAGAGCTTTGATAGGGAGGAGCGACGAGAGGAAAGTCTTTTCCATCCTCAGGCATCTGTCAAGAGGCCGAGGCTGGGCCGTGAGGCCACGCTTACTGTGGCACAGCTTTTGCCTCGTGCACGTGCACCACCACGGCCACGTCGCGGCACGTGGTGTGGTGGCACACGGCGTGGCCGTGCGGTGCCGGCCAGCCGCGGTGGCCGCTGGCCCCCCAGCAGCAGAACTGCGCTGGCCAAGTTGACGTGCTTGGGTAAACGCGCCCTCAACAAACCAAGTCGGGCAGAATTTGAATGTCGGGGAAGGAGGAGGAGGAGGAGGAGAAGGAAAAAAAAAAGGAGTTCCTCCTCGCAGGGGACGACGGCTTCTGCGGCGTCTTCGGCGGCGACAGCAAAGTCGTTATGAGAAAAAGTTAAAGAAAATCTTAGGAGGGAAAGAAAGGAAGGGGAGTAGAGAAAAGAGAAAAGTTCCCTTTCATTCTCTCAAGCCCAGAGGGTGAGGAAAGAAATGTGTAAAGGGACAGAGCTGGAGGAGGAGCTGGAGAAGCCGGAGGAGCCGGAGCAGCTGGGGCAGCAGCAAACACCACTCGGCCTCTCTCGTCTAGTTTCCCCCTCGTGCAGTGTTTGCCTTATCCGAGAACTTTTGATTTAATTTAGAGTGGAAAGAGAAGAAAGGAGAAAGAATTACAAGGAGGAACAGAAGGAGAAAGGGAAGTAATTTTCATGCTTCAACAATTAAAGAAGACCTTTCTTTGCCAGCAGATTTCCCGCTGCTCAGTCGTCTCCAGCCACCAGAAGGTGTGCGCGGTCATGAGTGCGTGGCACTTGGCTGCCTCCTCGCACTCCTTCCACCATTGGGGAAGTCGGTAAAATTTCAACATTTTTCATGGCTTGTGCTTTTTTTTCCTCCCTCCCTCCTGCCTCCATCCTGACATGTTTATCATGAGAAAGCGAGCTTTCCTTGTCAAAATACATCCGGGCCGTTCATGGCTGCCGGCAAAAATGGAGATGAGAAATATTTCTCCAAACACGTGGGACAACTGGATGGAGGCTGGCGATAAGGCGAGGCCGCAGAAGCTCCCTCTGTTGCCAGCGATCTCTTGCCTACTTTGGAACTATTCCCATTCCATTCACGAATCTCCGACTGCTTCTAATTATCTCATAAAAATTCCTCTCAATTCTCTCTTCCTCTTTCCCTCGCCCATTTCCTTCCTCTTCTTAGGTCAAATAGCCAAGAAACAACGGCAAAGAAAAAGGGTGGAAGAAGAGCAGCAACTCCCTTATTCCCCAAGAGGGGAGGTTTGGGACCGTGTTTTCAACCCACTGGGGAAAATTGAATCACCCAACTTGCTTCATCTCGGGACTGCCATGCTTTAAATCCCTCCTCTTCTCATCTTCGGGGTGCATTTTTGGTTTCAATCATCCCGGACCAACGGGGGGTTCCACCAACCAGTGGAGAGAAAGGGCCAGAAGCGCTCACGCTGCTGCCCTGGATGTGGGTGGAGGAGAACATGTCCTATGTGACGTGTCAGGATTGTGGATGTCGTGGGATGAGCTTCACCTATAGACCTTGCGCTTTCTGTTTTGTTGTTAACTCACACCTGGTGTGATCTCATCTCAGTCAGTCAGCGCCTGACCCACAACGACATCAACGACGACGACTGCTCCAAGGTTGTGTCGTCCGTCGTCGTCAACAACAACAACAACAACGACGACATGCGGTTACTGTGTGGTGCGGTGCAAGCGGTGCCTCTTTGCTCTGTCACAAGAAGTGGTTTTGGCTCACAAACCGATTGAGGGGCGGCGGCAAGACAGAGCAGCAGACATGGTTATAGACAGCACAAATATGCAGTCACGCCATTTTCCCCCTCCTTCTTCCTTCTCACTAAGGTTTTTCCCCCTTTTTTGTCCCCAGCGAGCTCTGCTTTCTCCCCTGCGCCATGACAGAAACGACATTTCTGTTTCCTCTTTTTCTCCTCTGTGTTTTTGCTCTCTCTCTCCATTTTTTTGCTCTCTCCTCTCCGGCAGAAACCCTTAATTCTTCTGCTCGATCTCCAAACACAGCTAAGCCACTTCGAGGGGGCCGAGGTTGCTCTCCCAGTCATACGTAGTACAAGTAGGCAAGGCAATTGGACTTTTTCCCCCTGCTCTATCCGGCGCCGAATGAGAGGAGGGGATAAAACCCAATGTTGGAAGGCCAACGGAATCAATCGTGCTGTAGGAGGAAGAGAGAGAGATTGAGAGAGAAAAAAAGGAGAGCAAAAAAGGGGTCTAGGAGAGTTGGCGGGGGAGCGTAAAAAAGCCATTCGCTGCGGCCACCGCGTAATAAATCTGGGCCAAAAAACGCGCCCCCTCCAAGTCTGGAGGGGGGAAAAAAAAGTCAGAGCGAGAAACGAGCAAAGCAAGCAAAAAAAGTGTTGTCCCGTCAACTTTGCGGAGGGGGGAAAAGAACTAAGAAGAGCTTTTTTTATTAGCCGAACTAATTATCCAAATGTGGCAGTAAAAAAGAGCAGCGAGTTTCTTTTCAGTCCTGGTGCGAAGAGGGGGAAAAAAAAGCCACTATGAAAAAGACTCAAGTGGCAGAAAAAGCTTTCTTGGTCTTGGGGGCGGCCGAGACAGAAAGAGAGAGAGAGAGAAAAAAAACTTTGCCTCTCTTTCATCCCAGACTTGTTTCAGCGGTCGCGCACGCTTAACCCTTCTCATCTCAATTAGAGGCCCCCGCGCGCGTGTGTGTGTGAATGGCATTAGAGGCCTCCTTCAGGCAAAAGCCCGACAAAAAAACATTTTTTCTCGCCCCAACCGAATTTCATGCCTCTCCCGGAGGCTCCGACGGAGGCTCCGACGGAGGATCCGACAGAGGATCCGACAGAGGATCCGACGGAGGATCCGACAGAGGATCCGACGGAGGATCCGACCTTGGCGGCGGCAAAACAGAAACACAGCATGCAAATCTTCCGTCATATATAGATATAGATAGATATATACAGGGTGTCTGTCTGAAAGGGTTTTGTGGTGCGCTTACCTTGTTGTCTTCGTCACTATCGCTATCACACTGAAACAAAAGAGAGAAAACTCCGTTTAAAACTGAAAACGAGGGAATGGGAGAGGTCGAACAAGCCGACGGAATCATACGGTAATAATGCATGAGGGGGGGGGGGAGAAGCAGTTTATATGTACAGCAAATGAGAACATAAAAGATTCGGGATGGTCGTTTATCGGTCATGCACTAAATACAGTGGTTCTTCTTCTTCTTCTTCTCTTTGTATGTACACATCGACTTGGTTGCACAACGATCTAACACACAAACAAATGAGCTGAGGAAAAAGTCAAGGAAGAATTGAGCGCATTTTTGTTTCAATGCCTTCCAATGGTGTTGGTATCTCTCTCTCAAGAAGATCGTGACGACAAAAAAGAGACCCCCCATTTATTCTGCTGGTTTATTTTTCTCTCTCCACTAAAACACCTTCCCTCCCTCCTCTGGAGCAGGACTAATAGTACAGTGCACAGATACACTGAGAGTTCTTCTTTGTCATCGGTGGCAAACACGCAACTTGAAATCACCACGGGGTGACTCAGAAAAAGCCAAAAAAAAAAGGGCCGAAATCGTTGCTCGCCTTCCTCGTACTCCACGGTGTGTGCAAGTGTGTACTAGGCAGATTTTTTTCCCTCTTCGTCTCTTCCACCTTCAGAAAGCATTATTGATACTAGAAACTCCCCGCGATATTTCATTTCTTCCCTCTTCCTCCCTCCTCCTCTTCCCTCCCAAAGCAAAAAGTTGTAGCTTCCGCTGCCATCCAAGTTTTCTACTACGTACAAGCAGCTTTGCTTTCCTATTCTTTTTTGCCTCTTTCATGCTCTGCAGTTTCTGGAAAAGTGAGTAGTACAGGCTGCCGAAGCTGAAAAAAAGGGGTCGCCGGCCACCAAATATACGATAGAGTAGTAGTGATACAGTAGACTTTGTCCCGGACTGCAGAAAAAAAATGGAGACAAGGGAGGAAAGTCACTTACGCTGGGTTAACACTATCTCGTCGTTGTTTAGTTAGGAGCTACTCTCTTCCTGCCATCCTGTTCTATATGCACGCAAATTTTGCCATCAATCATCTCTAGCCAATTTCGTTTCTGGGGATTCTACAGGGTGCGTCACAAAAAAGAATCTGGATCATCCATAAAGCTGGGACGACGTACAAGAAGGAGTTCATGCGCGTCAACAACATCTCATCCCCCCGGGGGAAAGAAGTTTACAATGAAAATGAAGCATCAATGTTGAGTGATTTTTTTTCAACCCTCAGAGTGAAATCCGACTGGAACTGACAGGCACTCGAGGAGTCCTATCATCATTTTGAGCAGCCCCTCCAGGGAGAGCGAGAAAGACAAGAGCAGTTGTGATCTGACAGACGAAATCAATTTGATCTCTTGATTTCTTTGAAGTGCGCTTCACTCCGCTGATGCTCTCGGATTTCACGCTCCCATGAAAATCTTATTTTCGCTCAAAGAGCAACGCAAACTTTTCGATTTCTCCCTCACTCTCACAAAGAGGGATATTATTCAGTCAGGAAAGGGAAAACAAGTTTACTTACTCCGCCCAGCTCATTGACAAAAAAGGAGAAAGAAAAAGTTTTTGGCCAAACTTACGATGTATCCACGCTCGGAGCTGGAGCCACTCGATCCTCCCTGGAAGTGAAAAAAAAAGGACTTCATTTAGCTTCGTCGCACAATCACCAAGGACGACAAGGTGCACACGGACGTCTTCGCCCGCTTCCGTGTAAATCGCCGGGCAAATTTCCCTCCAACTTTTAATTCCGTTTACGGTCTTTTTCCTGCCTCTTTATGCCCTCCCCCCCCCCCTTACGTGGAGAGAGACACACCCATAGGAGGAAAAGAAAAGTGCTTTCCATAAAAGACCCCTTCCAACTTGTTCGCGCTATTGCACACGCGCCAGAAGAGAGCTTTACGAGGCATAATCCTAAACATTTTGCCCCGCAAATGGCAGGAGCTTCGCCCGAATGACACGCTACATTTGAGCATTCAATAACGCTTCACCCGCCGCCACCGCGATAAAATCTGCAACACATGGTAAGAGGAGAAAAATACCCCGAGAGCAAACACCAGCCCGGACTCGCCCCTGGAGAGACTTTTAGGGCGCAGGAGCAGGAATTTGTGCTTAAGGTCGTGTAATTAAGCTGCGGCTGCCACTGTCGCTGTTGTTGCCAGAACAACGGCCAAGGCTTCGGCGGAGACAGTCGAAATTCTCCGTCATTACTCCTCCTCCTACAAATGGATTCAAATTGCTACCTTCTGCGGGCGGAGGTAGCCAAGGTGTCAAAGAAGCAGGAAAAACCCTTCCCAGCGGCGACGACGGCTTCCGCGAGATAACAGTGCCAACAATAGGAAAGAAACAATGGAGAAAGTGTGTTTTATTTTTCTTTCAGACCTAAAAAACAAAAAAAAGCAGAAAAAACCTGCTCTCTGTTGCCCGACGACGTCATCGTAAATCACAGCTGTATCTGTCGTAAGGTGTGAAAAACACTCGGATAATTGGGTCGCGGCAGAACAGTCACATGACCCCGCACTGATTCCGCCTCCTCCACCGCCCCTTGTGCTTCGTGGGGGGGTACAGCACAAGTTTGACCGCCTCCTCGAACACCTCGCACAAGTTGGTCTGGGTCGAGGCCGAGCACTCGACGTACTTGGCGGCGCCGATCTCTCTGGCTAGGGCGTGACCATGCACAGAGGAGATCGTTCTGTCCGAGATATCGTTCTTTGTGCCCACCAGCAACATCGGCGGCGTGTTATCGCCGTCCCCGGTGCAGTAGTGGCGTATCTCTGGCGCCCACTTGTGACGCGCGTTCTCGTATGAGTCGCGGGAATCCACCGAGAAGCACACCATGAAGACGTCTGTCTATGTCGCACATTTGGTACGAGTCGTCGAAATCTCAACTACTTGTCTTTGTGTTTTATACTACGTTTACACTGCACGACGTGCAGTCAGTGCTTAAGATCCTGCCTGTGTCCACTGTTCAGTGCCGAAACACAACGTCGCGAGCACTTGACAGTTGGATGAGATGAAGAGCGCACGAGCCACCAGCACACGGCGCTTGTTAAACATGCTCCATTGTACGCAAGTATTGCGAGCTGCAAGCGATCTTGCTGGCAGCCAGGTCAGGTGCACGTGAGTGCTACGCCAACAAAGTTAAATTAGGTACGAGTAGTTGAGACAGGGGCGACGCATACGTCTGGATAGGCCAGAGGCCTGAGTCTGTCGTAGTCTGCCTGACCCGCGGTGTCCCACAGCCCCAAGTTGATGAAATGGCCGTTCACGACTAGATTGGCCGAGTAGTTGTCAAAGACGGTGGGCACGTAAACGCCGGGAAAGGTGTTGGTGGTGTAGCTGATGAGCAGGCTCGTCTTGCCCACGTTGCCATCGCCAACGACCACACACTTGACCGAGTCAACCATGGCGAAACCGCAGACAAACTAACGCAATGGCACGAGAGAACACTTCTAGCGATAAAAGTTGGAGGGAACTTCCGGCCAAAAGCTTTGTAGCAGTTTTCTCAAGCATATACTAGGTAAATGAAGGCTGTCCTTCCACGTCACACGTCTTAGTCACGCATCAGAAGTACAAGGACTTTTTGTCCATCACCTGCGATCTTACCTTGTTTCCATTGGCACCTATTTGGATTTGCTGATGATCGCGCTGTTGCTTCTTCTTCTTCTTCTTCTTCTCTTTCTTTTCTTCATCGAATTTGAGCTTGGCGTAAGGGTCCGGAAATTTGCCATTATGCAGGTCCGACCACTTTGAGAAACGCTGAAATCATAAGGTTTGTTGTTGTTGTTGTTGTTGCTGTTGTTGTTGTTGCTGTTGTTGTTGTTGTAAGAAACAAAGAAAAAGATGACAAAAAAGGCAAAAAGACGCGCGCACAAACATCTGCGAATGAGTGGTTGTGGCCACACATTCACAGCCTAGAAGTGCTTTGTTTTTGCCCTAATTAATCTCCAGGTCTGTTTCGCACATGATGGATGCACAGATGGTGACGACGGCGCAAACTTTTTGCGCTTCCGTCGTCGCAAAAGTGTAGAAGTATTGGGTAGGTGTTGTAAGTTGTATTCGAAACGAGAACAACCGAGGCTGCCACGGGCATGGCCGTGCGTAAACGGGACAATCACAGTCGCGGGATTGCACAACACAAACTTCGTGAGTAGTGGTACATCAGATAGGAGATGTTTCACACGTTTCAAGACAGATCATATTGTACACATACAGTGTGAGTGAGAAAAAAACAAAAAGGTCCGATAAAGATGCCCCCCCTTTTTTTTGTAACCCCTCCCGCAACACCCAACCACAAGGAGCAAGAGAGACACTGTTTTTCCGCCTCACACAGCAACTGCTTTGTTTTCTGCTGTTTGACTCGCAGTCCATGGAAAAAAAAAATCATATGCAGCACTCGACTATAATAGTTTTGGTGTGCCCCTCCTTGGCTGCTGCAGTAAGAGGCAAATCAGATAAGATTCGCCATCTGCAACTACACGCAACACGCCCACGAATTCCTATTTGGTCACAGAGGTGTCACAGACAGGAGGACAACAATTCCCCACGACATTTAGTGGCCTGGCAAAAAAAGAGAGAGAAAAAAAATACGTCTCCCTTTCCGAGGAGTGGCAGCAGGCCGGGTACTGCTGGAGCGGGGGCAAAAACCACGACAGAGAGAAGTAAGTTCTGAGCGAAGGAACAGGCAAAAAAATCCATCCCCAGTTCGTCTGCCTGCCTCATGTTGCCTGTGTGCTCATGCCTCTCTCAGAGACAAAAAGCAGATCAAAAACATACACACAGAGCCAGGAAAAAACGCGGAGGAAGATCTCAAAAGCGGGCAGGCAAAAAACCGCGGCGGACAAAAAGCTGTCTATAATGTGAGGTAGAGGTAGGCATGCGCAAAAAAGAGGCAGACTTTTTTCTGCAGCTTCTTCTGGGCGCAGTCAGCGGCGCCCACGGTGGACTTGGCCGCCGCCTCCATGACAATTGATTTGGTCAAACGCTCAAACACGCCCGCTCTAAACGGTTAACAAAGTCTTCTGCTACCAGCCGTGAAAAAGTCAGCAATTATCGCATCATCAGTCAAGCGAGAAGAGAAGCCTGGTGATCGCAGACATCTTGGACAGATTCTTAGAGACGATTTAGCTCCAAGATAAGTAATGGTGGTCAAATGAGGCGGAAGAAAAATCCGCTGGGAAGTGAAGTCCCCCCTTTTCTCTCTCTCATGCAAACCGTGGCTTTGTACGAAGAGCAAAGCCTGTGGAAAAAAAGAGGCTTTTGCTGCATTACCTACAAGTACTAACGTAGGGTTCAGTGAAGCTGCTGCTGCAGCTTCAGCTACAGGAAAGGCAACGACGACGACGACGACGACTCAGACAAGGGCAGCTTCCATTCCAAGCTGTCATCCTTGCTGTTCCCCTCGCTCGATGCCAGCAGCTGCAGCAGCGCCGCTGCCGTTTGGTTCCTTTTCTTTCTTCTCCTCTTCTTCCTCGCCTTCCACCATCTGAACCTATGCATGGATGTGAAAAAAATGACCACCGCCAGCGTCCACAGGAAGAAAACTGCACCCGCCGGCGCCGACGTGGACTTGCATCCTCCGGCGCAACCAGAGAGGACCGATTCATATGGCCAAGTACATGGTGCAAAGATGCAAATGATGCCTGCAGCTCCACTGCCAAATTTCACTCTCTGGCTGTCGTCTTAGGAGCTCGTGGCTTTTTTGCGCACTTCTTCACGTTGGACTCCGATGACGTTGAGCAACACGCGCAGAGCGCGGCGGAGGCCAGGCCGGGGCAGGAGGCGCCACCACACCAACGAGAAACAAGTGTGGAAGGAAATCTTCTGTCCCGAGTCATCACTGGGCTGCAGTGATTTGTCCAGGGAGGATCCAGTGAAGAAGCGCCGTGCGATCGTCATCCTCATCACGGAATGAATGTCCGATTTGGGGGCCCAAGTGTGAGATCGAGCAAAGGCACACAGAGCTGTCAAGGGGTTCCCCATCGTAAATTATTCTCACGTATTGTGTTGGCGGCGGCCTCAACAAATCAAAGGGGTCGTGCACATTCTGGCACGCGTCGCACACGAGACACACAGAGAGAGAGAATAAAATATGGGCCTTAACAGCGGTTTTTCCCCACTGTCATCGTGTGTAGACACTCAAATGTTGACTTTGAGCAAGCAAAGAGAGGAGGCAATGAGAAAAGTAGTTACCGTATTTGTCCAGCAGGTCGAACTTGGCCCCCCACTCCTTGCCCCCCTCCTCCTCCTCGTGCTGCCTGTTTGATGAGGCACAAATAAACAATGCAAGGGCTAATCTCCGAGACTTCGGAGCACCTACTCGAGAGCTCTCTGATGATAACACGAGCTGACTCCGTGAGCTTTGGACTGAAGAAGAGATCCTGTCTGTCTGTGGTGGCACCTGTCTGTCTGGGGCACTCGTGATCACGTCCTCGTGATCAAGTCCTCGCCCACGCCCACGACCCCCCTCCCTCCCCTCTGCTCCCTCCTCCTACGTCGGACATTGTTCATCACTCACACTGCAGGTCTTTTAAACCCCTTGAGTCTATTTGTTTTTGCAATCCCTTAAAGGAGAGCACCAATAACGACTTGATTAGATGAGACTTCTCAGCTGACGAGGTGACAGAAACACTCTAAGTTCCCTAAGGCTGTGCTGCATCTTGTCCTACCTGGAGATCCTCGTACGTCTTGAAGGCCGCGAAGGAAAAGCCCTCGACGATGTCCTCCTCGTAGAGTGGTTCTTTGAGCGGTGCCTCGATCTCTTTCACCTTGTGCTTCCGGGGTGGCCTCAGCGGCTTGAGGTCCACGTCGTTCTCCTCCGTGGAGTCTAGGTCGTTGCCGTCATCCTCCTCGTCAACCTCTTCGTTCTCACCCTCTGACGTGGTGGCATCGCCGCCGCCCAGGTGGCGCTGCAGGGCCTCCATTCGCTCCTTGCGGCGCTTGTATTTCTTCTTGAGCTGCTTGCGGTCTAATTTGTTGGACCTGGCGACGGCGGCCGCGGCAGCCGCGGCGGCGGCCAGAGCGAAAGGTTGTGGTCCCGCCGTCGCAGATAGCGGCGGAGACACCCCGGCGGCGGCCGAGAAATCCATCTCCCTTCTGGATGTCGGGCGGACCAGGCTAGCGACATGCCGTCTCCATGGCGTAGACCCGAGGTCCCCGGTGACTCCGGGACACACTCTGCTCCGTCGTGCTGCCGGTGGCGACCGACCTTCTGTGGATCGGTGTCGTGGTGCTGGTGGTAGATCGCTTTCGGTCGGTCGGTCGCTCTTCTGCTCTCCGCGGCTCTGCGGCTGCCTGCCTATGGTGGCTGCCGGAGCCGGACGAGGGGGACGAAGGGGACGAGCGAGACGAGCGGGACGACAGAGTCTGGCTGGCCGCATCGCTCGCCTTCCTCCGCTCGCTCCCTCTCTCCGGCTCCGCCGTGTCCGCCAGCTCAGCCAGGTCCGCCGGTGCCGCCGGCTCCGGTCGGCTGATCGCGGCTGATGTCGGCAGGGTCGGCCGCGTGGCACGCATTGGCCGACTTGGCCGTCAGCATCAGTTGCCTCGAGAGAGGCAAGAACGAGTACGACGACGAAGAAGGTGTGTGTGTGTGTGTGTGTGTGTGTGTGTGTGTGTGTGGCTCTGGACCTTGTGGCTCCGGGCGGCGAAGGCGAAGGAGAAGGCGAAGGGCGATGCCGGCCGTGGCCGTCCATCTCTTTCTCCCTTTTGGTCTCCTTAAGGCCGGAGTCGACGGTGGCGCCGAGAATTGGGTGGCGGACAAAACCCAAACCGCGAAATGGGGCAAGGAGGGGAGGACGAGGGCGAGGGCGAGGGATTGGGAGAGGGAGTGAGAGAGGGAGTGAGAGATGGAGAGGGCCCCCACTTCCGCGGGCCGGGCGGGCGGGGAGAAGCACCACAGTGCAGACGGAGAAAGGCGTCCGTCCGTGCGTCCGTCCGTCCCTCCTCGAGCAGACGGCGTCCACTCGCCCTTCTCACGGGAGGCCTCTTCTACTACTTCTTCGTCCTGTCGCATCTCCAAAATTTTCCAAATATCTGGCCGACGTGCAATTTTTTATCCCTCCCTCGCCAAATGACGGCAGCATTTTCGTTCCACGACCCTGTTCTACGTATACAGGATCCCTGTCCCCAACAGTCACCTTCGGCATCGACTGTGCAGAGGAGTAAGGACCTGGAGGAGGGAGACTGCGTGCATGTCGCTCATGTGCGACGTCGCCATGGCCGCACTCTGGCATTGGACTTTGTGGGGGTCTCAGCCTTCGTCTAGTTATGGCCTCGCTGTCTGTATTGGGCGGCATCGACGACGATCACTGGAGACACGCTACTCCGACTCGCATTATGGCTGCTCCGCCAACGAGGTTGCGCGATTTCTCAACAGTGTCTTCCGTAAGTACAATTGCAAGGACGGTAGGACCGCACACGATTACAGTACGTTCTGTAGGTCTGGCGACGTCGTAGAATTTACAATGGCTGTCTAGAGTCATAAGATGCATTCATAGCAGTGACTGCATGACATAGTAAGTACCGGTAAGTTGCCATTACAGATGCATGTGTAAAGGTGTCTATGTAACGATGCGTCGTTCTTTCCCCACCGGTGATCAGAGTGCATTGGAGTTCAGCACAGATCAGTGATGGCAGTGACACAACTGGCCAGACGCGAGGTCGGTGATGGTGATAATCCTCCCTCGATTATCGCCTGCCTCGTGCATGACGTGACGGCCACTCCAGACGTGTTTGGTGTCTCCCCCGCCCGCAGAGTGGCCTCCTTTCCTCCAGCAGAGCTGAGCTCTTCTTGTTTCCTCGCTCCCTACTCGGATTCTTTCATTAATACCTGCCGCCTGTGTTGCTCGCTGCTCCTCCACCAATGCATTACAAATGTCTAATTCACTAGGATCATGCAGCTGTTGTTCTTGCTCTGGTAGTGGAGGAAAAAGGATTGGCAGTGGAGCCGTCCGGCATGAGGGAGAAAGAGATCGCTCGCGAGGCTTTGAAGGACAGTCCTCGCACGTGGCAGCATCTGATATCGTGATTACCATGTGCCTGTGCAGCATTGAGAGTTCTCGAAGGCCGCGCCAGCAGGAGTTGCGGCAGTTAACTGGCCGTAACATGACAGGAAAGAGCAGGCGCTAAGCGTGACTCTAGCTTGGCAGAAGTGAGGACATGAGCGTGTCCAGCTCGATGGAGGCCAAGCTCAAGAGCGCCGAGAGCTCGCTGGCCTTCGCCCAAAGCGAACACAAGAAAGTGCTTGCCCAACTTCACCAGGAAATCCAGAAGTTGCAGCAGAAGTGTGCGGGTAAGACAGTTTTTCACATACACAAACGAACAAACAGACTCACACGCAAGTAGTGATAAGTCATATCGATGTAAAGTGAAGGAATTGCCAGGAAATGGGTGAGGAAATGTTATTGTATACAAGCTGCGAAGCACACGCGGGACGCAATCGTACCAGTGGCGAACTGCATTCGTGTAATGCAGAAAAGCATTGATATTTTGCTCATTGTGACAATTTTGAAAGGTTGACTCTTCTTTAGATCTTCAGTTTGCTTTGACGAGTTCCGCCGCTTCTGTACAGGCCGAGGAGGATCTCCGCGTCCAACTCCACACCTTGCAGCTGGACAAGGAAGAAATGGCTGCTGAGAACAGAGAGCTTCGTCAATGCCTGTCCGAATCCAGGTGCATAAAGTTATCTGGAAGAATGACATGAAGTATTACGTACAAGTAGAGTATTCGTACAACCATAAGGTAAAGGTGTCTGAGGGAGCGTTAAAAAATACTACTTCTACCACAATATCAGAACTTGTCTGTTGGCTTCAGGAATCGTACGGAAGAACTGCAGACCCAGCTTCAATGGCAAGCGCTGCAACAGCGCAATCAGCTGGAAAGTGTCGAAGCAAAACTTGCTCAACTCCAGCGCCAGTCGGACGTCAGCAGGCTGCAGAATGAGGTGGCCAAGTTGTACGAGGACGAGGACAGAAAGAGCGAACAGAGGATGGAGGCGGTCGTCAGGCGAGCTAGGAGGCCAGAGGAGCAGCCCCAGCAGGAGACGGGCCCACCGTCATCACTCGAGAGCTCTGTCAGCAGACACCATAAGTTAATCAGGACGAAGCTGCAGCGGACCATCAAGCTGGAGGGTCCGTCCTCAGCTGCGGCGGCGCTGGCACTTCCAAGTGACTACCGAGCTAGTGTGTCGAAGCTGCCGCCCATAGCCAGCAGAGGTAATAGTTGCGTGGCCTCCAGAAGAAGTCAGCATCAGAGGCGGCAAAGTTTAATGCTGGAGGTCGACGTGCTGGCTAACACATCTCCCCTCGGCGTTGCGACAGTACGAGACGTGGCCAATGTCAGCGGCCACGATGCAGGTGGCGAAGCAACTGCCATCGCCAGCACCGGGGATGGAAGGAGTCTAGGAGGTGGAGGTGGCGCAGGCGATGGGAAGCCAAGTCATTATGGGCTGTGATGATGATACTTGACTGATGGCCCGTCAGTACCACGACTACGTCCTACACTTTTGTGCCTATCTCCCGTGAAGTTTCATGCGGTCTTCTCGACACAGCACACCACTTGCTCAACTTGGGCTATATACAGAGAGGAAGACTAGGCTCACGGTATTTTATATCCTGCTTTTTACATGAGGCACTAAAAAGGTGCCCGACCTGTGAGCGCCAAATCTTGGCAGTTCCTATCTACCGTCAGCAACTCCTTATAATAACATGCTTGCGCTAGTGCAATAAAATCTGAATGAACTTTGATTGTGACTGTATTGATGTTGTCATCTGTCCTAATCAAGTTGACACACCGCTAAGCGACTGTCGCATCGGCAAGAGAGGATCTAGAAGATAAGTCCAGCACTTTTTCTTTTCACAAAATTCTAATTGTTAAGGAAGTTGCAGACTCATGACAGAGGAGTTTTGAGTCGTGGTCAACTACGTCGTAAGGTATAAAATAAATTCAACTGGTCCACGGCGAGCAGCAACGACTGCACTCATCAACGTGGAACCTGAGCTTTCAGGAAGAAAATTCCAGATTTATTTCAGCGACCCTGTCATGAAAAGTGCTGTTCATACTGGTACTCGACGTACTTACTCTGGGACTCCGCGCTCAAGAAGCGGGCGAAAGTGCACTTCATAGCTCCAACCTTGCCAGCACATGCATGCGTACTATTACCCCCTAGGAGTGTCACGTCATTACGATTTGCAAATCTTTTTTTCTCTCTTATATATTATCACATCATAACTGCACTCTCGATTCATTGTTGTTTCCTTTTCTCTTCGTGCAAAAAAGTATTATTATCCTATTAACTGTCATGAAGTTACCCTACGTCAGATTCGCTGGTTCTTTTTTTGCAGACTGTTTTGCAATGCAAGCGGACAGTCAGTGAGAGCCTTTTCCGCCCACTTTGTGAACCAACCGTCCGCGGGTTGCAAAGTTTTCGCAGCCCGGGGCCAGGATATGGGGTGGGTCCCAAAGTCTCTCCATCCCTTTCGTACATGAAAAATAACCAATGTACAAATGATATGAACACAGTATTAAGCACCGACTGTACCTATATTTCCACTGTGAGGCCTCCACTCATAGACCAAGTGTTAAGTTTTAGAATCCGCTGATCCCCGCCAGCGACTTCTTCTGGACTTCAGGGAGTCAAAGATGCGAAGGGCCTGCTGGTGGCACCGTACTGTATTGGAAGTAGCAAGTCTGCCTGGGGCAGCAGGAATTTCAGGCGTCATCCAAACCTTGGCTTGTACAGGCCTTCTTTGCAGCTCCTATGCAACGTAGTATTGCGGTACAGCGATAGCAATTAAGTGAGACTGTATGAATGGCAAAAATGGCAAAAATCTATACATAAGGTACGTGCACGTGAAGGCAATACTGGCATACATCTGGCATCTTCCAAGTACTGCAAGTACGTGCACTGCATATTTTGCTTAATGGTATATTATAACATCCATGGCGTGTCTACTGCAGTATAGTAGCGAAATGGCGCTGTTTGAAAATGCTCTTTAGCTCACGCTTTTCTCCTCCTCCTCCTTCTGCTGCGCAGTAACGTGATGATGCAAAGTGTCCTTTGGAGACGTCGTCGTTTTGTCCAGGCCTTCCAAACGGACGAAAGTCCCACCGACCCGAGCACCTTGGTCAAGAGGTCAATGTGAGGCCTCTCGTCCGTCAGCAACAGCCCTTGAGATCCAAGACTTCCTTGGTGAACACACCAGATTCTCTGTTAAGCTTGTAGTATGGGAATGGGCAGCGTCGCCAGCTCCCGTAGCAGCAACCGAGTGCGTGCATTCTGCCCTTCTTCCTCCCCCCTCCTCCACAGTAGAAGAAGACGGAAAAAACGGGATTCTGGACAAACATGTGTGCTTTAAGTTGTTTCTTACATCAGCACTTCTTGAACAGTAGATAGCAAAGTAGTAAACGTAGTTCAAGTGAGGGGAGGGGTGAAACGGGGACAGCACGCACGCGCACACACACGACTGTACTGTTTATGACTGCGTCTGAACTGCACCATAGTAGGTGCACGATACACTAACATTAGCTCCGTCACTCTTATATGATGCATTGGGAATACCAAAACTGCAGAATTCTCAGCTGAAACCTTTTTTTCCTTCTCGCCTTTGAAACTCAGGCAGGCACTGAATGATGGATGATGGGAGAAATGCAAGTTGGAATTCGTACTCAATATCGCAATATCAGGTTTTGCATATCGGTGAAAATTTTGAAAGTCCCGAAAGCCTCCTTGCCTGACCTTTCTGCTGTCGCTGTCTGTCGCACCTTGTACGACGTCACCTCCGTCGTGCACTCAACGCCCGTGACAAACTGAGGAGCTTCATGGGGGCAGAGGAAGGTTACCCAAGTGAAGTCAATGACTAATGGGACAATATTATGGGAGGACAGGCTCTTTAGGCATGCTGTCTTCAAACGAGGTACTTTGTTGGTATTGCCGTGCTGCTCAAATGGGATAATAAGGGATCATTTGGCAGTGAACAACACCAGTGCCAGTAGCCATGAGCTGTCGTACTTGCTTGCGCTCGTACATCGGCACAACTGTGTCAGTACATTGGGGAGAATTGTCCAACGTGCTCACATGTATTGGCTGTGGCCTGACAAGGAGGTGTACAGCAAAAGTGATGCTGGTGATGCTGGTGAGATTTAATCTGTTAAAGGCCTCTTTTCTGGTCACCGATTGAGAAAGTGCACAATCAGACACTCACGCACACATAAAAAGCCACTTCCTCATGCTCGATCTGAAGAAATAATGTATCACACACTGTGCGCACCACTAACTGAGTAAACGATCGATGCAGAACGCGCGCGCGCTTGCTTTTGGGGATTGATATCCCCCCTTTTCTCACTGTAGTACTTTGCAAGCTGCCTCTGTATGTAAAAAAAAAGCAGGCCCACGAAGTGTATGTACTGCCCCGCAAGCATCAGGCTAGAAATCGGCGCGGCGGCGGGCAAAGTTTGGCGCGCGCGCAGGCTGCAGATTGCGTAAGATGCCTGGCGACGGAATTTTATTTTGTCCCGGAGTTGAGCTATCTGGAAGTGAGCTGAACTTGGACGCCCAATGTTGCCTGCCTCGAAGCTGCAGGTTCAATGCTATCATGACCAAGAGTCCGATCACATCAGTACAGTCGAAACGACCTGGCGGGGACAGAAGATTAAGCGAGAGCGATCATACTGTACTTTCCTTTTCACATTCCTGCATTCACATCCTGCTTCTTTTCAATGAGAGGGACTTTTCACGGCAGCTGCCTGCACTACAAGCTGCCGCGCGGCAAGCTGTTCACACCCCGATCGACGGACCCGGTGAAGAAGGCCTTGCCCTAGGCAATGAGGAGAAACTTATGTGCCAGAAAGAGGCGCCGATCTGCGTGCGTTCGTCTGATCAAGCCAATCGTTGAACTAGCCAATGATTAAGAAACTTTAAGTTGCTTGAAATCTGAGGGGAACCGGTCTTGAGCAAACCCTGTTTGAGCCACCCTAAGTGCGTGTACGTGTGAACGTAAGTGTACTATGCATTCCATGAAGCATGGGGGGCACGTCGGACTGGTTGAAGTCGACCGTCAAGTTGTCCCCGCGCTACGTCGAAGTGGAACGGTTCTTTTAGAGGTATTTCATGATCCCTGCAATAATGACTGATGTGTCTCCATCTGGCAAGACAGAGACGGGGTTGTTCACCTCCTATTCGAGACACTTGCGAAGGCACCAGGATGTCCCCCCCTCCCTCCCTCCCTCCCTCCCTCTCTCTGACGCACCCCGGCTGCCCCGCAGATTCCACAGTACGGCGAGTATGCTGCCGACGCTGCTGTGGCTGCCGCTGCGGCTGTCCCTGCCGCTGTCGCTGCGCGCGTACGCATCGGCGCGTACGCACACGCGCATGCACACCTTGGGGAGGGAGGGCAATGTCCTGAGTTTTTCGTTCTGTGGAATGTGCGACGAGAGAGCAGAGTTCCGGCAGCATGGAAAGGGAAGGAGGAATGCCTATCGGCCTGACGCAAAGGTGAGGAGGGGGGGAAGGAAATTGCCCGGGAGTCACAAACCATTTTCGGATTTTTCTGCTTCGAAATGCATGAATTCAGCCACTGCACTGACATGGCTGAGCTTGGATTAATTTCTGCTTTTGATCGGCAGGCGGGACGGGCAGGGGGCGTGCAGGCACATAATGAGGGAGTAACGTACTTGCTAGTACGGGTGTGTCATTATCGGCCATGTGGAGTTCTTGCCTCGGCCACGGTTGACGTTGGTGGGAGCGATTCTGGAATGGCCCCGGAGTCCATTCTGGTCTGGAGTGGCTCCAGTGAATGGCGTGGAGCGGATGTCAGCGCTGACGAGCGGGCGACGTCGTCAGCATGGCTGGAACCTACTGGGCCTGACAGGGATGATAAACATTGAAAAGATTGTCCAGATGCAAACGCAGGACTGCTGAGTGCTACTGGAGTCTTATAGTTTTGGTGGATCTCAGGCGCTACGTGGGGTGGGTGCAGCCTGTCAACGAGTTAACCTTATGGGGCTCCGAAGAAGCTCAAAAGTGCTTCTTAAAAGAGAAGCCTCCCACACAACAGTCATCAGGGAGGATTTCTTTTCCGTGGATACAGTTGAAGTTTCAACAGACTGTGCAGGCAGGCAGCCAGGCACTGTACGTGCATCGGCTCCTCCTGCCAGTTGCTGATGCTCCCCGTCCTCGTGTTCACGGTCGACCGACGATGAGGAGTGTCCCACCAAAAGCATTGACGACATTTTTGTGAAACTGATGCATAACCATGACTTTTCAAGCCACTTACTCGCCCATAAAGCGTCAACGATGGAGAGAGAGCAGAGAACAGGCAGGCTGTGGAAGTAAGAGAGCATCCAGGGGACAGCTAGCCAAGCGTGGAATGATAAAGGACCCGTCGACGCGCTCGCGCACACCAGATTTTGCTTCCGCTCAGTTGGTCCTGCCTTTTGAGCATCTCCTTCCGAGTCAATTGTAAGCTCGTCAACCCAATAATCGCATCTGCGGTCGCTTCGTCGGTCGGGCGGTTGGCCGTGTTATTCTTCCCTTTGTCGTCACGTCTCACCTAACGCACATTATTACAACTGTGGTCTCCGGCAGACGACACTCAATAAATAGAGTTAGAGAGCCGCCAAAGCCAGGAAGAAAGGGAGGGGAGGGGAGCGTTTTCACATTTCAACGGGTGTGTGTGTGTGGAAAAGTCTCTGCTCCTCCAAGTCTCCGTCCGTCACCCTGGTCTGGACGCCTTGCGCGGGGGATTCTTTTTTGCCAGTGGAATTGCTGTGCGGGCGCCGCGGCCAAGACACTGCTTCAATATTTGCACTCCGTGCCCGCGCACGAGGTGCACGTCACAGCTTACAGTGGGACCGAGTACAGCGGGACCACTTCCTTGTGGCACCAAACGCACTAAACGGCGCCAATTGTACTCGGACGGGTCGTTGTCGCCGTGTCGTTGGTGTCCATCGGAGCGAACGGAAAAAGCGAGCGAGCAAGCAGAGAGAGAAAAAAAAACGCCATCACGATCCGCCGAACTCCAAAAGTCGGAGCAGCCATTACATACTGCAGCTCGTCCTGCTCCGCGCTCTCGAAAATGACTAAAGAGGTGTAATGTCGTCGCCGATTGAAGCGTCTCTGTCAGAAGAGCGATAACGACGATGCTCCTGTCCCTTTTCAACTAAAAAAAAAAAGAAAAAAACTTGATCCTCGTCCTCTGCACTCCTCCCCCCCCTCTAATCCGAGGGCCACAGTCAACTTTTTCTTACCCTTTTCCCAGGGGAGCATCTGGGTCGAGAGGCAAAGTTTGATAAGAGAAATTAGTGGAATCTGGGAAAAGAGCGGCCAGAGAAGTTCAATGGATGATTCAGTCAGAACGCCATTACTCTCACAATGGATGGTTGTGCTTGAGTGGATGCGTTCTGACCCCTTTGGCGAGCCTTCACTTGATGGATGGATCCTCATAACTGGACCATCATTAAGCAGAGTGTAAATAGATCACGAAAGCGGTCTGGCCACAGCCGCAGCTGGAAGGCCAACTGATACATATCGATATCAGCCGTCATCATGGGAACGTCGTCGCCGTTCGTGCATTCCTCGTCAACGAGAACAGAGTTAACGCGTTAATAACAATGCACACATACACGTAAGCACGCGGGCACGCACAAGAAGCGATCGGGCCAGCATCGAGAAAGTGCACTTGCTTGCTCGAATGCCCGCGTGGGTGTGTGCGTGGATGGTTGCTCGCTACACTACTCCAATTAGGTGATTGAGCTGCATTCTTACTGCACATGCGTGGAGTCGCCAAGGGATTCACGCGTGAAAAACACAGTGGATTTCATACTAGTCCATTAGATCCATGTCCAGGGACAATGTACATGTGCTCTTATGCCAGGAGTGGCGTTTGTCAGCACCTCAACGAGTCTCCCACGTCGCTATGTGTCCTGAAGGCCGTGCAGCATCTTGGCGGCCGTCGACTTGGGTGAAGGGGCAAAAGTGCCACAAAGTGACCGAAATTTTGGGGCTTGCATTTTCGTTCGTCTCGTTAACTGCGTGCTCACCCTGGCTTCGGCAGATGTACCTTTATCGAGTCCCGCGAAAGCCGTCCCAGGATGTCTGCTCGTGCTTCCCATTGGTCGAAAGCTCAATCCGAGGGAGGAGCCCGATTTTGTGGGGTGCATTCGTGTCAAACCGCCATCACTTCTTGGCACGACACTCCTGGAGGAGGAAGAGAAGAGTGGACTTGGTCCTCTGCCACCTGCCCCGAATGTGACTGAAGGGGATCTCTTGACTGCAGACGATCAATCGAGCAAGTCCATTGACCTGGCGAAGATGCCGCACACCGGTAAGAAAGCAGCGCCTCCAAACACCTGTTTTACTGAAGCGGTAAAAATTTTCCATGGCACACGATGACGCTTGAAGCACAGCTTTCAAGTTGGGGTTCGCTTGAGGAAAAAGACACCCCTGACAACATTCGCTCAGCTCCAAAGAGTCAACCTGTAGATGGAAAAAGCCATTGAATTTATCTGGGAAATTCAACGCAAATGCCAGTGATTACATGTGGATTTTTTCTCAATCAGGTCAGGCTGGCGTGAACCAACTGGGCGGCGTCTTCGTCAACGGACGTCCACTGCCCGATTACGTCCGCCGCCGCATCGTGGAGCTGGCCATGATGGGTGTGAGGCCGTGCGACATCTCCCGCCAGCTCCTAGTCTCGCACGGCTGCGTTTCCAAGATCCTCACCAGGTTCTACGAGACAGGTTCGGTAAAGCCGGGATCGATTGGAGGTACTAAGCCGAAGGTAAGAAAGGATTCATGGTTGATGGGAGCGTAGAATGTGCACTCACGAGTACATGTGGAGCGTGCGCAAGAATTATCTTTCCTTCGACGCTCACTACTTCAAGCGATGGTGGCAGCAAAGCACCACGTACAAATTCATAGACTTTAGATTTACTTTTGAGCTACTTTTAAAGAAGTGGTATTCATATGTATTCTCCCAAAGCACTTTTCACAAGATTAGCTGAAACTCAGCTGGGAGGTGTAGACACAGTCGCTTTTTTGTCCATGACATGCAGATCACACTCAAAGGCAGTCAAGTAAGGCGACGATAATGAAAACTCTGAAGTTCCCTCGTGTTAACCTTCTTGAGTAATTTGCTCAAAAACATGGTGACTTAAAGTGATTTTAAAATGTCACAAGTGGCAACTAATACTTCATTTTGGAGGCGTCAACCTCTCATTTGAGAGCTCCTTTAGCCTATCAGTTGATCAGTGCCTCAGCAGACCAACAGATCCTTATTTCCTTCTTGACTTCCTCCGTCGCTTCTTGTCATCAGCACAGTAACTTTCACGTATGAAAGCTCTGAGTATTATCGTTAATGTAGAGGGAACAGAGTTTCCCTTGCATCGATGTCCGTATTGTCTCATATTGATGCTCAAATGACGGAGCTACGTGTCGAAGGTACTTTTTGCGCACTCTGCAGGATGGCAGCTCACGCAACGGGACTAGGACTGATCAGATTAACCACGACAAAGATGTCCCGTCTTGTTCACCATGGGGGTGGTGGTTAGCCTCTTGACACCTCTTGCGCCCTCATGTGACTCCTCTTGCCCTTCGTCAAGCGCCTGACTTCCTCCACTTGCACCTTTACCCTCCTGTTGACCTCCCCCCCTTCTGTGACCTTTCTTTTAAGTCACCCCATCAGTGACATTAGCAAGGTTGATGGGTGAAAGACTTAGAGGAAATACACGTAGTTTGAAGAAATCTACAAGTTCTTTCTGCTTCCGAGCGCCGACTAATTCGTTCTTCAGCACTTGACTGGGGACGATGTTGGTGAATCTTGCGAAAACCTGATGCAGGTTATTGCCAAAGTGGCTCACAGCGTGGTTAACTCGCATCCCACTGTCAGAAAACTTCTCCGGGCTACACACAAACTCGCTCGCTCAATCCCCTCAGTCTAGGGTAGTATGACCTCTTCACCAAGCCCCTCTTCTCGGCTGGAAAGTTATTGGGTGAGAATCGTAGGAAAGTTTATGAGAAAGCACTGGATCTGCCAAGAAGAAAGAACCTTAGGGTCAAAGTTTCATGAGGCGGGCCCCCAATGAGTGGCGTGATCACCCTCGCTCCTCCACTGGAATCCCGCGCCTCCAGACTGGTCACAAGCGGTGGCGTGAACGTCATTGCCAGCAGGATTGACTTTCCAACGACTCTGCTGCAATCTTCTCATTGAGCTTGGGACTCCGGACAACTACAACGTATTCAAGGCCCTCCTTAACATTGTCCTCCTTAAGATTAGGATTGCTGCTCTTTCCCATCCACTGACTACAATCTAATGTGATGCACATTTCAGCAAGTAGCGACGCCCTCGGTCGTGAAGCGCATTCTGCGCATCAAGACGGAAAATCCCGCGCTCTTTGCCTGGGAGATCCGCGACCAACTGCTGGCGCAGCGCGTCTGCGACCCCAACTCGATCCCCTCAGTGTCGTCAATCAATCGCATACTCCGCAATGCGGGACATCCTGTCGAAGACGAAGAAGAGCAACAACGGCAGCAGCCTCAGCAGCTTGAGCATCCATTGGTGGCCGCGTCATCAAGGCATCAGAAGTCGGCCACTGCTATAGCTGCTTCAACAGGTGAAAAAAATAAACAGGTCACAGCTTAGCAGCCACCCAATAAGAACGTACAGCGCGCATTTTGCAAAAGAACGTCACATATGCACAGTACGTAGGTACGGTCGCTTTCTTCTTTGAGGTCCTCTAAAGGCTAAACGTTGACGATCGCATGACTCGAGACATGATACGTATCAGGCATGTTAGTGAAGCCAACCAAATCCTGAGCACAATTTCCGGCAAAAGCACCTGCTCGCTCTCAGTCTTCCTCAATTAAGGACAGATCTCCCCTCTCTACTGATGGCACCACGTCCGTAGCAGAGTTGTGTGTGTCTGTGCGCGTGTGATCCATTTAAAAAGACTGTGTTTTCTGTGTTCGTTAAGGTCATTCCTCTGGCTCGGGCTTTATGATGAATGTACCTAATCCAGGAGAGGCATTCAATTCGTCGCCACTGGCGTCGTCGGTGACAGAGAGACCGGACTTGTTGGCTCAGCAGTCGTCATCGTCATCGTCGTCGTCGTCGTCGTCGTCGTCGTCCACCTTACTGTTACCCAACAACCCTTGGGCTAGCTTAACGAGATCCTCGCTGCAAGCGTACTCAACTCTTTGGCCCCACTACCGCATCGCTGCCGCTGCTGCAGCCATGGACCAGCAACAGCAACAACATCGGACGTCATCGTCAAGCTCCACCTCAGCCTTCATGCCCTTCGATGATCGCCATTTCTCCTCTCCCACAGCCACTGCTACTACAACGGCTGTCACCGCGCCTCCCACCATCCCCCCACTCCCACCGCCACCGCCGCCGCCACCCCCACCGCCACCTCCGGCAGCTCCTGCCGCGCCAGCAGCCGCAGCAGCCGCAGCCGCTCTTTCGCCGCTGCTGCACGCCGCCGCCTACCCTTATCATCTCGCGGCGGCAGTGGCGTCCTCGCACATGGCCGAACAGCTACAAAGGTCCCTCCAGCAACACGCCGCTGCGTCCGCGGCAGCAGCCGCTGCGGCGGCGATCACTCCAGAGCATCAAGCGGAGAACGACCAACCCTCGTCGACTACACAGGAACCCAAGAGGGAGCGAGCACGAAACCCTTACTCAATCGACGAGATACTGAAACAAGAGGAAAGCAATGGAGACGGCCGAGCCCGACGCCGCCGCGGAGGCCGACCCACGGCAGAAGAGGACGACGATGAAGAAGAAGTAGCAAAGAAACGAAGAAGAGGCGAGGATGACGATGAAGAAGAAGACGAGAGAGGGGAGAAGGAGCCCAAGATCGAGGTCAAGGATGAACCGGACGAAGCCCTGGTCGAATCCCACCAATGAGCACTGACACAAATTGTATGTATATAATAACTCATAGTCGTATTCAAGCTAGTGCTAGTCATTCAGGCGCTTTATTTTAAGTGGCAAGTTGTGTAGAGTACTGTGTAATGTACACACTACAACTCGTAGTATGCATACTCGTGTCGTGCTCCCCTAGTCACTTGTCCCCTCGATGTATACGTGCGTGTATGTATGTAGTACGTAGCGCTTTACGTACGTACTGTCAAAGAAAAACTCATGGTTTAAAAACATAAGGATTTTTTTCTCCCTCTTATAATGACACTGTTATTTTAAAATCCTTGTTGCGTCGCGACCACGGTGCGGTGACAGCGGAGATACTGGAGAACATTCCTCCATAGAAGTTTGCCAGCTTGAGAGGACTCTTGTGGATGATCCAGTCCCGCACGTCTCTGCTCGGCTCGACGTCGAACCAGCGCAAAGACCACAACTGAGTCGTTGACGCCGATCGCTCTTGCCAAGCCCGTCGGTGTCGTCCGCGATTAGAGACTTTGCAGAAGCGACCGAGCTTTCGGCCCGTCTCAGCTCGAAGACCACCAAGTCTGCCATGGTCACACGCTGAAGCGAGGAGAACACGACCGACAAATGAGTCAGCATCCATAGCCAAAGTGAATTGAACCGAACCTTGTGGCAAGGACCTCGTCGACAAACGTCAATCGGTTGCATAACGTTACCATCCTCGTCGAAAGTGATGTCTACGGGCATAACTTCACTTCCACACAGCTCTGAGATGTGTTGAGGTGGAATTTTGATGTGGAACGTGTGAAACACAAGATTGACTACAGGCATTCAATGTTTTAACTGCCCATTTTGGTGCTGCAGTGCCCAAAAGTTAGCGAGGTGGAGAGGGAGGCCGCCGAATTGGCTTGAAATTTGGCTGTTTGAGGGGGTAAAAATTGATGAAATGGGCAAAAAATTTTAGGGCCAATTATACCCTTCAGGTCCCCCACGCGCACACCCACATACACACACACACACACACACACACACACACACACACACACACACACACACACACACACACACACACACACACCGGGGTCAAACCCCTTGGTGCACAAGCATACAGAAACCATTGGTTTGAGGGGAGAGGTTGCAAGGTTCCGTGAAAACGCGTAGCAGATCAGAAGCGCAACACTTGGACAGAAATAACTCCATCTCGGGCGTCAGCGGCTGAGGACGACAATCTGAATGATTCAAAAATGCTCGAATTAGCCCAGGTCTAAGACTCAAGAGGCAGCGGGCACGAAACTCTTACTCAAGTAGGGTCTCAATGTTTGAAACAGCTCCTAGGGTCAACTTGTACCCATGATATGCATAACCCAGAGCCATAAAAAAGTGGCCTTAGTTCTTACGTCTAAAAGTTACACCTTTCAAAATCACACCTTTTGAACATTTTAGGAAACAGAAATAGCCCCTCCACGAAAACAACACATGGACACACACTATTTGATAGTAGTCACGATTCTTCTTAACCGAGTAGGTGATACAACTCGGAGGAAAAAAACCTATGTAATTGATGCCACCTTGACCCAGGTCACCAATCATGAAATCCAATGTTGTCAAGAATGTGAATAGAAGCTCAGCGTACGTATATAGTGTGAGGAACCGAAATCTGAATGTTGTTCGGGATGTTGAGGAACTTCATCAAGATTCTTAATGAACTCAAGGAGTAGGTTTTTGAAATTTTTTTGAAGGTTCATTGAATGTCTGAGGGTTTCATAATATGGGCGCCGTAGAAGGCAATGACAGCCTCGACACGGCCACGGAAGGCCCTGTAGGCCATGCAAGTCCTGGAGATGTGGTCGTCACTGACCTCATGGCAGGTGGTTACAATGAAGGCCTTGAGGTCGCTGGTGATCTTGTGATAGGTCCAGCAGACCTTCTGCTCCACGATGCCCCACCCGCACTACTCCAGCGGTCTCTAGTTCAGTGAGCTGGGTGGCCACAAAGGCCAGGAGTCAGCGACATTGTTGGCAATCCACTCCTGAGTTGTCTTGGCTTTGTGGCTGGGGGCGGAGTCCTGCGACCACACGTACTTGATGCCGAATACGAGGAACGAAACGAATTCGTAAGAAAGTTTCAAACAGGTCACATCAGTACGGTACAAAAGCTAAATGCATCGACAAAATGGCCGGCGCCACCATAGATTTCAGTACAGAAAGTAATAGTAACAATGTTCACTGCTGAGCCTTCAAGCTTTCCAATGAAAAGAACAGGCCTTTGAAGGCAGAAAACTTCTGCAGAACACTTCTGTCCATGGAAAGAGGCCGCATTCGCTTGTAGCGCAAAAAAATTGCGCTTCCATTTGATCTCCATACCAAAGCATCGAATTTGTGGGATAGGTGTGACAGATAGATATTAGGCTAGTTCGTCTAGTGAGCCTCGAGTAAAGGTGTTATCAGTTTAGTTTCAGAGGAGCTTCTTAGCTTTCCAACATGGGGTGAACCAATTCTGCAGCTCAATCAAGTAAAAATTTAGGGCTGAAAAAAGAAAAGTCCGACACACGTAGTAGAAACAGTATCTTATAAACCTATGAGTGAAAAGTGCAGATAGTAAATGGTCCTCAAGAAATAAAATGTTGTTAGTAAAATCTTAATATTTTGGCCAAAGATCAAAAACCGAGGCCCCAAAAAATCCTTTTCCCGAAATGTACCTTCTTAGACTAGCCCAGTTGCTATGAAGAAAATACAGCATTCATTGCGGCTAGACAATCTGTAATTTATTTTTGACTTATTTGTTTGTTTGTTACTGGGGTCTCTGCTAAGGATTGATGCCTGAGCAGAGGGATTTTTTTTGACTTATTCATTTTCATTTTGACTGTGGTTTTGACCTGTCCTTTGTGCGCTATATATTGTCCTCGGGCCTTCACCCAAAAATATTTCTCGGCTGGACTAAAAAAGATCGAATGTATACCAAACATTTCGCGCTGAAATACAGTATTGCTTGTGCCAGTTTATAATAAGTATAATAATAATACGTGTGTACTGTGCGCATGTGTACTGTCTGTACATACAGAAGGAAGAGATGCGCGGGAAACAGCGAAGGAGATAGAACCATTAATGAAATGGGATGAGCGAAGACTTGGAGGGAAAAGGAAATTTGTCACCTGTACTCGAAGTACCTCAGCTGTACTGTACGGCAGAGCTACATAACGATTGGGCAATTGATGCAAAAAAATGGGCACCTGAAAGTTGGAACATTGAGCTCAAATTCTTGGAAGTAACGCAACACACATGGAGCTCGACTTGCTCAAAGTTTGAGCTCAAAATTCCACTTTTAGGCGTCAGTCTCCCATTACAGTACCACAAAGCAGTAAAGAATCTTCTCCTCCCAAATGATAAAAGTTCTGAAGTAAAAAAAATGAGTTGCACCTTTTTTTGGAGTTTTGCTTTGGCCCTATCCAAAAGTACTATGTATATAGAAGACACTGACAAATTGTCTGGCCAACATTTGCAAAACTAAGAGTGCTGGGTCTGCCACGAGAAATTGCTTGACTAGATAACTGGCAGTGTCTACAGACCTTAAAGTTAACCGCAACACTGTGTCCTAATCATTCCTCGATGCTCCTGGAGCTCAGTGGTCTTGCCCATGGACAATAGTAAGAGTTAATGCTGCGGTGGACGCCGTCACACCGAACTGGCTACCACAGAGTAAATGTGCAGTCACCCTGTGACACTACTGTAGGGAACACAGCATTTATGCACAGACGGAACATTGTCCAGTCTAAAAACGAAACCTCCGAACCTCCCACTCACTATACATTATCCGAGAAGGTAAACCAAAAATTGCAGATAGTTATTTCTTGTTTGATGAGAGAACCTTGCTATCCAATAATTCGGAGGAAAGCGCTTTTTTGTCCCGAAATTCATTGCGAGGTCTCTTGTAGCTGGTCCTCATACTATTGGCTCTCAGCCTATTCTACCGCGTCCAGGGACAGAGTTATGCGATGCTTCCAAGGACATCTTCGGCATGCCATAAAAGTGAAGACTTCCACTGGTTGAGAAATGGCTGCCCCGGCGACAGCCCCGGCTACGTCTCGCTCCTGCTGAGAGATGCTCACGCATTTGCCTCCCCCCTCCCCCAACGACAAGATGCGGAGCGAGAAAGTGACCGTCTTGATGCCCAACGTCAACCGCTCGAGAAGGCCGACTGCGGCGGCGTCTCCGTGAGGCTCGTCTGGTTCACAGGGACGAAGCACCTCCTCGGCTGGGATCATCCGGCGGCAGCTTCCAGAAGGCGAGCTCAGCGACTGCGTCGTCGTCGAACAACCCGTCCGGTCCCGCGAGACTCTTCTCACGTGCGCCGCCAGGTCTGCCCATCCGCCGACCATTGCGGTTCTTAGCACTCTTCCGGGGAGAAAGCAAGAAACTCTTTGATAACAACGTCACCACGCCGTACAAGATGCCGAAGGAGAAAGTCGTGCGATTACCTCTTTGCCACCAGAGAGTTCCGGACGAGGAAGGCTCCGCACCGTAAGTCTTGGTGGGGACTTTTCAGCCACGTCTTGATAAAAGTGTTTTCGCTTCATGTTAACCCTTTTCCGCGCAAGACATGGATTATTTAATTCCAAATATATGGGCATATTTCTTACACTATTGTACTCGCATGAAATGAGGGTAAAAGAATTTTCACGTAACCACGGTATTCGTTACGCAAGTAGTGCTGTAGGCAGTACAGTGGATTCCGCTTATAGTGGCACCCAAGTCAGTGAGCCATGACATGCGAAATGTCACTTTATCCGAATAACATAGACACACTTATAAACCTTTGAACTTATATAACTAACGCTCTCAACTTTTGTGCAATTGCTTCTTGTTGCTCACTCAATGAGGACTAGAAAGTCATGCTCAGCCAGATTTAACGCATACCAAGGAACTCTTCAATGGTTGACTGTTTGAGATTTTGGCACAGTTCCAACAGCATTAGGATTCTAACGTTCACCTCATTCTCCTACGATCTTGGTTCGGAAGCATGCAAAAAAAACCCTGCAAGGCGAATGAGCCAAATTTCACTATTGTTCTTGGAAAAACTGCCAGTACTGGGATCCATGCCAGATCAGGACCAGAGAAAGTAGCACGATAAAAGGTGGGAGGCAAAATGAACTTTTAAATGGCTCCTTGAGAGGTTTAATGGTGCAACGCAAGACCTCACATCCTCTTTTTGCTTTTCCACAAACCTTTGGAGGAGCATCACAGCATGCCTGCAGCTTCTCCTTCGCTGACCAGTCTCCACTCTTTAGTGGCTTTAATGGCATCTTCGTGGGTTCACTGCACTTTTGGGGGGCCCAAAATGCAGACTGCGTCATCAATCAGCGCACCAACTTTTGCTTCTTTCGACCCGACTTGACGAGCCAGGGATTGACTCTGCGTTGCACAATTCAGCGTGGAGGTTGCATGATTTGGCGTGGAGTCTCACTTCATAAGTGGGGATGGGACTGCAACAGTTCTGCACGGCTGAATGAGCGGCTTTTAATGCACAAAAACCTTCAGAATCCCAGGCAGATTCGATTCTGTCCAGGCAGCTTCTGCCGCTATGAACGGATTGCATTGTGCATAGTTGCGTCCATAAAGTCCAAACGCTGTCACCCAAAGAGAGAAGTCATAACTTGACTGCAGAATATTTCTCGTGGGCCTCACTCGGGCTGTGTTATTCACTGTCTGAACATCGTTAGCTGAGAAGTTACGAGACAGAACGGTTCGCTGCTCCTCCTCCTTCACTCATGGATCGTTCATCCTCGCTGTGAAAGTGCTCATGTAAAACTTTGATAAGTACTCATAACTGCAGCATTGCGGTCTGGTCCGCAACTGCTACAGTAGCGCTGAAAGTCTGAGGATGTTTCCTTCTCCGTTTAAGGACTTAAAAGCCACTGCGCTCGTCTTCAGCGACATTGAGCACACGCATTACAGGCCTATGTTTCTCGTCTTGGCCCAGAACAGCGCAACACAGAATGTTCAGATCTAATCAGGTTGAAATTAGAACTATTGTGACTTTATGACATCAGAAAAGATAACCAACCTTCTCTTTTTTTTAGGAGACTTTCCTAACTAATCTACTGCCTCGGTCGTTGTTCAGGTTTCGTAAGACCCTATGAAGAAAGTTGGACATTGGATAAGTCGATGTTCCATCCAAAGCCTACAGGGAAAGCAAAAGTAAGGCCACCAGGAGGTGTCTTCAGGGATCCCCAAGTTCCCCATGTAAGGACTCTGCTGTACGTTACTGTACATACACACTAGATTGTATAAACGTTGTACGTACGTACGTGCTGAATGAATGAGGCTGCAGCGCACGAGACTCGTACACTACCACTGTACAGTATATAAGGAGCAGCTTAGTGACGCCTTGCCCCAATTCGTGACTTCACTCCGGACAACTGACAGAAGACTCTCTGCGGTACCCGGTATGTACAGCCTGGGAGAAGCACTGGCAAAGTAGGGATTTTGAGGCTGGCTGCAGTCCAAACTGGAGTAAAGATTCGACCACGAGCATCGTTAACTGCAGCCTCGAAATCAGTCGTTACTTGGAAGTGACCACATCCCACCAGCAACTGAGAGAACGAGTGACAAGCTGAGAAAAGATTGGGGTCGTTTTCGCCACTCAAAACCCATACCAATGAGACGAACCACGTGTTCGGGATCCTCACGTCCGACGGAGGAGGAGGCGAACACGTGTTTTGTTCGTGAAGTGTCAGAGACCTGCTGTTTCCAGCTCAAAATCCATTGACTCACATATCAGTCATCCATTGACTGCAGCGCATTCCCCACGTAAGGAAATGTCCACATTGGGATGACACTCGAACCGCACTCGAGGTGCCGGCTTTAGACGCCAAATGATGAGCGTAGAGACGAAAAGTGGGAATTCATTTCCCCCTTGGAAGGAGCCTCGAGTCCATGGATGGGGGAAGCAACCAATGTGTCATTGAGTCTCGGCTGTTTTTCTTTCTATTTGCCCAAGAGAGCAGCACAGCGCCGACTGAGAGAAGAAGGGGAAGGAGAAAAAAGCTTTCGAGAGGAGAAGGGACAGTCTCGTCAAGTCGGGGACTCGAGGCAGGAGCAGTGGTGATGACACAGAACGTGACCACGACCACGGCGACGTCGTCCTCCTCGTTCCTCTCCTTGGTTGCCATGGGAGTGGGGCTCTACTCGCTCAGTCTGGTCACCTGCGTGGGGAACGCCATGGTATTGTACGCGATCCGGACGGAGAAGCGACTGCAGACGGTGAGTGACTTGAAGCTAGCTGTGGACTTGTCACGGGGAGGCGCGGTGTTTCACGACCATCGGTGCTCACGTGGCAATGAGCATGGAAATTCATATGTACTTGTGCGTGTACGGCACACACGGGGGTCCCCGGGGACCACTCTCTTAGCTCGTGTACACCAAGAATGTTTTTGTTCTTTAGTCTAAGAGTATGACTGTCATATTGTCGAGCCTAACTGAAGCCTTTTTTTTTCTTCACCAAACTGTTCGCCTTCAGAAGTGTGCGTGTGTTTGTGCGTGCGCTTGTGCGTGCGCTTGTGCGTGCGCTTGTGCATGCGCTTGTGCGTGCGCTTGTGCGTGCGCTTGTGCGTGCACTTGTGCGTACGTCGTCTTTTCATTTAAACGAGGCAGGCGCGCCAACAACAACCCCGTCAACGTCATTGACCTCGACGCGCGAGTAAACAAGTCCCAGGCTGGGGTGTCCAAGGGCGCGAAAGAGGAAGAATTCGAGACATTTCAGCTCGTCACTGACTCTTAGTCCTGAAGTACTGTACATTACCTGGACACGTACGCATTGTCAAGGAAGCACAACGAGATTGGAGCTGTATAATCTGTGCTGAGTGCACCGCACAGGACGAAGCAGATGTCCGGCGATCAATTGCATCCTTGGATAAGTTATAGCCAATTTCTCCTTGAGTGGGCAATATGCTCCGATGAAGGAGCCTCCGTTTTATGATTCCATCCTCTCTTCTGGCATACTGAGATGGCTGGATGCTGGAGCTGCGTTCGACTATTCGCAGCGTCCCAGTGGCATCATAAAGAAGCGGCGAAAGCATCCAGCGCCTGCTCCAGCTAAAGACAAGAGGCAGCAGTTTCATTGCAGAGCTGCTCATGAAATGATTCCTCATGCTCACGTTCAATAGGAAGCCTTCCTTGATAATCTCGGACTTTTCTCCAGTAGCTTCTTCTTCCCACTTGTGTTAAGTGTTCTCAGATCAAGTTCTTTGGGGGAAATTTTTCTTCTTTCTCTTCTTATTCTTCCTCTCTGCAAAGAAAGGCAAAATGTCGAGATTGCAGAAAATGGGCGGAAATGAGAATTTGTGACTTTGGTCGTAGCGAATACTCAATCTGTGGGATGGGCGGAGGACGCGCTTTCTCGGGATGATTGGGTTGGTTCCGCTGCTTCGTAGCTGGTCTTCTTGTACTTTCGTGTGTTGACCTCAAGCTCCGAGCATGAAAACGAGGACCCGAACTCGTCCGCCCCCATCATGTGTGACTCCGCCGCTCCCTCGCTGTCACTGCCGGACGCAGGATCCAACTCGTCCCTCACGTGCAGGCAGGTGCAGAGCAGCGACAGCTCCAGCCATGGAGGACGACATTAGAGGAGCGCTCTTCTGCCTCAACTTTCACCGTGCTTGGTGTGACTAAGCAAATAATGCGGTGAATGGAGCGTGAGTGCGCGCGTACGTGCAAAACTGGAACTATCTGGTCCTTTATTTACGAGGTATTGTAAGCCAATATTTTCCTCCAGCGCGTTCTTTTGTGACAAGTACAATGCAAGTGCCTCTTTATGTTCTGTTTGCCTTACGAAGGAGTTTATCGGGTGCCTTTTTCCCACTGACAGTTGGCTGCACCAGCTTTTGCTCGCTTGCCCGTTTACTCACACGTATCACGAGCACGTGTGTTTGCCTGTGCAAGGTACCACCCATATGTGCTACATACGTCGTATGCATATGGACGTGACTGCAGTGCAAGGGAAAGCAGGAGCGCTGCCTGAAGAACTGGCATGAAGCGCAACATGAGCGGCAGCGCCAGCGACGCCGATGGCGCCAGTGGGCCATTATTGCGCTGTCCGAAACAAAAAAAAGTCAGTTGTGGCAGTCGGTGCGATAAGCGCGTCACCATTGGCAGAGACCGGGGGGAGAGTGCCGATCACGTAAAGGTCACCCGACGTTTCATGACAGCTGCCTGTTTCCGGGGACTCCTGGCCGTGGTACAACCAGACATGTGCGCACAGGGAGGGGTTCCAAACGGCGACTTTCGTGGGGGAGGAGGGGGGTCTGCGAAAAGTCGTCTATAACGTTGTTGACACCAAAGATATCGAGCTGACATTTTCAGCATGTCATCCTATAACACTAAGCTAGCTGCCTTTACGAAAAAAATCGACCTTAAGACCTGGAGAGCCCGCACTTCGAGCAAAGGTGCGAGACATGATGATATTCCTGCTCGAAAGTGCATATGAAGGTGGCAAGGGACTAACTATGACCAGGTTACACAGCTGAAATGTTCCTGGTCCCTGTCAGGAGTCTTTCTGCAGAAAAAAGCACTTCAATATAGTTAAAAAGTTCTTTTGGATTAGAATAAATAGAAACTGAATCAGCATTCTTCCTCCTCTTTCAGAATTTACTGTTCTTGAACAGTTCAAAATCGGAGCACAGCTCTTGGGTGAGGACCAAAAATGGGACAAAGGGACAACTCTTATGTAGTACATTTTTCTCTCAAGTGCTTTGAAAAATTTAGTACGTAGACCCCCCTGGAAAATAGCGATTTCGACAATTCCCCCTCCCATGTACCCACGCACGAACCACGTCCAAATTGTGTAATCAAGGCTTGTGCGTCACGAATGCGTCCTTCGTAAGCACAATTATTAGGACATTATACAGTATGTGCAAAGTTACTAATGAGCGGGAATTCTTGACCTCGAGAAGTTGGCAATCCCGACCATGTTGAGCTTCCTAATTTTACAGAAATCGAGCTGAAATTTCTCGAGTCTTATCACACTCTCACTATACACAAGCCAAGTGCCAAATTTGTATTCCCTGCGGATATCCACAATTTGTCATATGAAGTCTTTGCCATGAGCCCGACAAGAGAAGTGTTTTAATGCCTGTCCCACCATCTACAAAGTTTCATCCATTCATCTCACCTAGTGTTGGATGAAGTGATGGCTGCGCTATGGCAACTTGGTGCTAGATGATGACTGAAGAAGGTATATGCAGGAGTGAAGTTGTGCATTACTTTTTTGTAGTCACATGTCTGATTTATGACCACTTGTGCAATTGCAGCCATTTGGGCTCGGGCCTGAAAGTTAAGGCACTTCTTGGCCATTGGCGCTTGCAACCTCCTGTTAGGAAAGCCTCTTTGACCACATCTTCCTCCTATGACGAAGCCCAAGTGCACTCAGTCAAATTCCAAAATGTGACCCCTTTCCAACCTAACCTGGCCTGCACATGCACTGCAGACTACAGCGTATGTCTACAGTCTGTTTTGCATATACCAGCATAGGCCACCATAGGTCTAAGAAGCTGATGAGCCCACGTTTGTCATATTACCAGGCCCCGTCCCAATGAGCCATTTCCACACATTTTGATCAACCACCCGGTACAACGCACTGCGTCTACCACTGAATGCCATATGTCTGTGACAAAGCGGAAGATGAGTCCGAGTGCATCATAAGACTGTGAACCTACTTTGTCTGCGCAAAGATTTCTTCGAGGGAGGAAATCCAGAATTCCTGCCTCATTTCGTGATTGGTCTCGGCATTTCTCGAGCCTCAAGAAAAAAAAACCATTCTCGAGAATATTTTTCCCGTTACGCTTTCGCTTCCTACGTACTGCGCATAGTAATCGCTTCGTGCTTCAGCTCCCTCGCAGAGAAATCATACACAAGCACATAATTTGGAATTCCTCGTTCTGTCACATGTCTGTATACGACCATTGGGCTTAGAGCCTGTAATTGCTTTCGCCGCGAGAGAGCTTTGGTCGCCAGCCAAGCTGGAAGCTATTTTGCTTTCATTTGTATGCGGGGATCTGCCACCTACTTGCATTCACCTGAGACCTAAGAGCTGTGCTGCGAACGTGAGTTTTTTTAGTCCAAAGACGACACCACAGTTACATTTGCACTGTGCACTCACACACAGAGACTGACAGGCAGAGACTATAACAGCTATTCGTCGTGCAGCGCACTCATCTCTTACATCAGTGCTAAGAGCATCGATCCCGCCGTTTACTCTCTCAATCCATCCTCTTACCAAGGTGGATCTTGAGTACAACCCCCGAATACGATTGTACAATTGCACAGCATCACGCGCTCCATGTTTTAGCACAACGGCTCGCAGAAAGTGCGGCAAATACATGGCTCTTTTTTTTTTGCAGGTCTCCAACATGTTCATCATGAGCCTCGCCCTGGCGGACTTCACTGTCGGGTGTTTTGTCATGCCCATCAGCTCTGCCAAAGCTCTTACAGGTGCGCATTCTGCATAATGAACGAACTAGGAGAGAACTGCGTGAGTAGAATATTCGAAAAAAGTCCTTGCTTTCTCCTATTAATGCTCGCTCAATCATCATCAGGGTCTATTTAAATCTGCACCAGTTCCAAACTTGTCACGCTTTCAAAGTTCCCTCTGTCAGTGTGCCAAACTCTTGAATGGACCAAAAGGAAGAACAGCCGGGAGAAATGTGCACTGATGCAGATAACTAAATCCTCCCCCCTATACGTGCTAAGGACATCTGTAGAACGTTTCGCCCAGTTCTACAGACTCCATCTTGATGTCATTTTCCATGTATATTTGGGTGTCAATCTGGAAGTAGCGAGTGGCAGGTCCGCAGCTGTCAACACAATGACTGCTGGCTCGCTTGGTGTGAACAGAATGCCTGTCATGAGAGTGATGTGGAGGCCATTGGCTGACTTTGTATGGCAAGACAAGCAGAGACATACGCAGTAATTTTGCTCGACTTTCTCGTCCATGTGATTGTACCGTGTGTCAGAGCAATCAGTACGATCCTTTTGTTTGGCGCTGCAATGTGCTGTGCAGCTTGCAAATGCTGGCGCTCATCATTCTTTTGTTGGCGCAGGTGATGATTGGCCGTTTGGCTACGTGTTGTGTCAAATCTGGCTGTCTGTGGACTACACAGCCTCCACTGCGTCCATCTTCAACTTGTCCATTTTGTCGGTGGACCGCTACTGGTCGATCACATCTCCTCTCCGCTATCTCCGACGCCGAACCAAGAAGCGGGCGCTAATCATGATCGCGCTGGCCTGGACGGGTGCGTCCATGTGGGTCATCCCCGTGCTCGGTTGGCACCACTTCATTCCCGATGGTGTTCGCCAACAGCCAGGTGAGGCAATGACATGCACTTACTTCGTACGCGTACATGGACTTTGTCTTTCAGAGGGCGTGTGTGACACAGAGTTCGCCAGCAACGTCACTTTCAAAGTCGTGACGTCCATCCTGAACTTCTACATCCCTACGTCGTGCATCGTGGTGCTGTACGTAAGGATCTTCCTGGCCATCCGGCGCAGATCGAGAGACATCGAACGCTTGGGTGGACAAACCTCGACGCCGAGGCAACATGATCATAATTCCTGCTCCACCCTGCGGACGGTTGGCACAGCTGCTGAAACCACTACCTTTGGCGGAGGCGATTCGCTATCGTCCTCTGACGGAGAGGACGACGAAGAGGACGAGGACGAGGAGGAGAACGGCTTCGTGGTCAGCGTGGAGTTCGGCCGGTTGGCAGTGTTGGCAATCCACGACGCACACTATCACAAGGAGGGTGCACTCCAGTCCCTCACCCTGTTCGAAGACGTGAACGTGCGTGTGCAGTACGAGTCTGGTGACAATAGCAGGGAGAAGCAACACTCATATGGTTGCTGTGGCTGCGGCAATTCAAAAGGGAGCAAAAAGACTCCTTCGCCTGTGAATGTCAGCAGACAGCCACTCGATCGCAGCGACAAGGTTGTCCGAGACTCCGGTCACTCACGTCACCTCCACTGCTACCGCTCCTCCAAGCCGTCCAAGCAGGCGGACTCTCCCAGCACGCCTTTCTGCTTGAACATCGGCACCAAAGAGGCTCAGGGCAGAGAGCCACGCAGTGTGAGATGGTGGTGCTGTCGCTCCTCTGCTCCTCGTGCTGCCTCGGCCTCCTCTTCTTCTTCGGCGCCACGCCTTCGTGTTCACCAGCATAATCCAAACGTGGTCCTGGCCAAGGAGAAAAAGGCGGCGAGGCAGCTGGGCGTCATCGTGGGGGCATTCATTCTCTGCTGGCTGCCTTATTTCACTCTCTTCATAGTGGTTTCATACTGCAAGGAGTGCGTCGACCAGACACTCTTCGACACGTCCGTCTGGTTCGGCTACTTCAACTCCTCGCTCAATCCGATCCTGTACCCGCTGTGCAACGCCAACTTCAAGCGCGCGTTCAAGCGGATGCTCATGCAGCTCCCGCTCTTGCACATTCGGACACAGGCGAGAGAGCAGGGTCATCGAGAGAGAAAGAGCAAGAAAAAACATCCTGTGGCTATTGACGCACGTGACGAGTGCAATCAGACGTGATGATTGCGACCAGTTTAGCGCAGTCTTTCGCTCCAATCAACACCATTTGTCTTTCACTCATAAATATTCATTCCATGAACTCGCAGCGTCCCATCACTTTGGCGCGCTCTGTTTTGACTCTGCAGAGCATGAGCATAGCTTCCAGGTACTGCATCAATTGCCATCAATTCGTATACTACTATTGTGATCTGATGCCCACTACTGTGCTTGCTGTCAGAAGGATTCCTAGAAAAAATACACGCTGATGTTATGTGCAATATGAAGCTACAAGTTGGGTTCCCCCCTTCGTGACAGTCATGTAGTCAAAGAGTGACCTCGACACTCAATCTCTGTACCGTTCAGGTGGAGGCAAAGAGCATGTTTGGACATATGGATGTAAAATCTACAAGTAACTGTACTGTTCAGTAGGTATTTCAGTCTAGTTTGTATGAGCAGCAACTTGACTCATTCAATGACAGACACGTTTCTGTTCGGTCGAGCACAGTGCTGCATGCAATAGCAGAGACCACCAGACAGATAGACAGGCAGGCAGGCAGGCAGACAGGCAGACAGGCTTCTTCCTTACTCTTGTCACTCCAGGGCCCTCACGTAAGTGGGGAGGAACTAGGAGGTTTACAAGTTGGCCGAGGACATCGTCCTGGTCTCCAATGGAGGCTTGGTCGTGTCCAAACCCATAGGGTGTGTGTGTGTCATGCGTGCCGGAATCTGTGCGGACTCTTTTTAAGTCGTTAGAACTAATGCTGGATGGTTTTTTTTTCATTCTCCTTTGGAGTACGTACTGATTTGGAAAAACCTCGCATGTCATGTTACATTTTCGGCGTGCCTCTGTATAGAGAACGGACATGTCTGGAATAGATGAGAGATATCCAAGGCTGGCTATCGAGCACTGCATTCGGTGCTTCTTCTGCTTGTGTTGGTTACATCCATCAGGAATGAGAAAGACAAACTCTGGCGCACGCATGCACGCAGTTGCACGAAGCATGTCAAAAAAAAGAGACAAAGACCACACTGGTAGCACTGGCAAACCTGGAAGTTATGAGATTGCTTGGTCAGCGGCAAGTATATCACGACTTTCAAACGTATCATGATGACTGACACATGACTTTTGGGTAGAATAATAAAGCTTGGTCAGCAAGAAAGTTGTCATAACTTTCAGATTTGACTACAGTTCTGGAGCAGTGGTTACAGTTCAGTGCGCAGGAGAGAAATTGGCCCAATCCAGTTATCGCTCACAGTTTTTTTGCGTTTGCCAGTTCTTGCCACTAGATGGCATTGCTGGTCATGAGGGATGAATCGAGCAGTGCAAGTTTTTCAAATGAGCTGATACAATACCTTTTTTATTTAAACTACTACAAGTCAGAACCATAGTAACTGTAAGGTGAC